>Ga0310697_10000999_pt1 | contig 34939 bp, 33 predicted proteins | sample 172DNAGHGlowgp2_FD_203883 | JGI IMG/M metagenome (GOLD analysis project Ga0310697, IMG submission 203883) | Sheep rumen microbial communities from Palmerston North, Manawatu-Wanganui, New Zealand - 1728 DNA GHGlow gp2 (v2) (version 2) | ecosystem: Host-associated > Mammals > Digestive system >... | reverse complement strand
TTCAAATTTTGAGATTGGACATCTCTGAAATATATGATTGTGCGAGCTGAAGCACTCGCTTGTCTATCTTAGATCCACCGCCTGACACTCAAGCAACCATGAAAAACCGGCATCTATCCCCATAGATATTACTCATGCGGCGGAAGTACAACGCTCTGTTTCATATTCTCGCTACGCTCAAATACGAAACCTATGTCGTTTTATGGATGATGGATGATGTTATTCCACTCCGTCGGAAGATGGCTGAAGGCTGATATGCTACGAGATGGAAGATGTAAGATGTTTCCTTTACCTATCTATCTTATCACATATCTCTGCCATCATCAAGAACCACGAATTGCGCATAAAGATTCGTTGGCTCTTCGCCGCAAAAATTAAGTTTCAAGATCCTAGTTTCATGTTTCAAGAAGAACACAGACGACTCGAATGGAACGGGATTGATTATTTTATCACTTCTCATCCTTCTCTTTCGCAACCTCTATAGAAAAAAATGATTCACAATCCTCGCCTCCACAGAACTTATCTTGGAATTTTTTGATGAACACAGGCTTTGACTTGTCTGTCAGCATCAATGTATCCATATCCTGAGCAACGGGTATAATGAACAATCTACGCGGAAAGTTCTCATTGATACTGATATGAAACAAGTTCATATTCATCTCTGAAGATACTGTCGTGTACAAATCATATATTTCATAATGATTATCCAACGACAATTCATCTAACCATCTGTCTATATTGGTTGTTATCATGTTATAATTGCCTTATCTGTTTAATCCTCTCAAAAGCCTGAGCTATATCAGTATTTTGATCTGTACCTTTACCACCCATTGACAGGACATAATACATGTTTTCTACATATTGGAAGTATATCCGTATCTCTTTGGGTTCCCTAACACGTAACTCATAAACAGGTCCATAAAATTTCTCCTTCTTGTCAAAACCGCTCGTATGTTTGAAAATATCATCATCAACCTTAAAGTCCAGAAGATTTAGTTCTTTAGCTCTTTTTAACCTCTCAAGAATAGCATTCTGATTAGCTTCGCCGAGTTTGTTGAATGCTTGAAAATAGGCATTTGTCCTTTTCACTCTTCCGTCAAGCAACTTATCTATCTGCCCGGTTATACTTAGCGATGAGTTCTCTGCATCAGCGATAAATTGCTCAACGAAAGCGATATTCTCTGGCTGTTGGGAATAAAGATTACATACAGAGAGCGATTTGTCGCCAGAGCCAATTAATGTCAGTTCGTTCTTACGTAAATCATCATGTATGCCAAGCGTAAATAAGAAGATTCCATTATAATGAGCTATCGCTAAATTTGTAGCAAGATAATCGGTTCCTGCAATTGAAAGAGAATATGACTGTTCTATCAAATCGTCTTCATTGATGGTCTCATCAAGGTAATCTCGAACAGGATAATTCGTAAGCCATGAACAGACAAGATTGCGGACCGATTGGTTATTAATCTTCTTAATGCAATCTCCAAGAGAAATGCCATCATCGCTCATCAATATGGAATTCCAATCTACTGTGGTCACAATTCCTTCAAGATTGTTATGTTGCTTTTTTAGCGACGCATACGCAAGAGCAGTATCCTGCAATGCCAAAGCATACTGTTCAACCACCTGATTACGTGGTATGCACTCATTGAAGTAAGAATACATCGGACAGGACTTAAATTAATTGCATTGCATTGATCTCAAACTGGTCACAAAAGCCCTGCGGGGCCTCTTTCGCAAGCTGTCCAGCATCGTTAATCAGTACATAATCCCACTGTGTGAGGTTATCATCATCAAGTTCAAACCAATACCCCTTGATTTTTTCTGCAAAATGGCCATCTTCCTTAGCAAATATTCTGATGCCATCAAACAAATGGTCGCTATGGGTTTCAACTATGACCTGCACACCAGCCTTCACAGCACAAGCTATCAATTTACCCATCTCTGTCTGGCCTTTAGGATGAAGATGAGCTTCTGGATTCTCCAAAAGGACAACGCTACCGGGAAGTAGAGAGGCACGTAGAAGAAGCGCTATTACAGGCAAGGTGTAACTCAAACCAAATCCGACATTCGATGTTCTGAAACCATTATAAGTTGCATAAGAATCATCACTCAATTCATTAACTTGATAATTGAACTTAACGTTGGGCGAAATCAGATTCAACCATGCCTTTAAATTATAACTAAATGTGTCACCTTCAGCATTTTTGTGGCGAATTGCTTCTGGAAGGATGTCATTCCAATGAGCATCAATACACTTGAGAACATTCTCTCCTTTTGAACCTATCTCTGAATCTTCGCTAAAGACTTCAATGGCATTGACACCACCATTACGACCAGCCTCTAAGTAGAATATACTATCTGTCATTTCACCTTCAAAGATGCTTTTCCCTGCATCTGTATCCAGATGAACTGAATAATTGTCGGATTGGACATCAATCTCAAAACCGTTATAAGACTCATTTATCAATTCCTTGACATTTCCATGTTTGCTTAACAAGAACGTACGGCCGTTTGTACTGCGGAATGTTTCTGCCATTTCTATAGCCTGAATGACAGAACTCTTACCGCTACTATTCAATCCTGTAAGCAGTGTAAGCTCTTTCAACTCAATACTAGTATCATCAAACGATTTAAAGCCGTTCAACCTTACTTTAAATATCATAATGTATATTTCTTAATCAAATCATTAATCATTTCATAACGTTTCCGTACGGAAGTGGGTTTCCAACTGTCACGAGAAATATAGATGTTAAACTTCTCGTCATCCAACAATTTATTATACTCTTCCACAAATTGGCTACTGCTACGAAGTTTATTAAAATCGCTGTCGCCCATTACAGCAAGCGTGCTGCACCACAATTCAAACAATGCCTTATTAATAGGTGAACGCCGCTTATCTCCATAACTTTTGCGGAAGGCATGTGAACCAAATAAGCTCTTTGCCCTTCTCATAGACAATTTGAAGATTTCTTCAAGATTATCTATTCTATCCTTTTTAATAGAACTCAGGTCTAAATCCTCCATCTTTTCGAGCCTTAGGATTTCCCTATCGGAAAAATCAGGATAACTATTCAATATGACCATAGTATCGCCAAGAAACTTATCCATGTTTCCATTTTTGGGATAAGAGTCTGCATCTCTTAGAATAAAAGCTATACCTCTTAGCACCACCTCATAAGACTCCATTCTGTTAGAACGCACAGAACTTGTTGTCGCTTTTATAAATGCAGGCGATGTGGCAAGAGTTTTCAATAGTTCTGTTGCCTTACCTGCATACAAAGCATTTCTAATCTCTTGCGGTTTCAAGCCCTCGCCACCTGTATTGATTCGCTTGAAGATGTTACGCTTGACTTCCTCTGGCGTGCCTGGATTAATGATGGTAAAAGTGAACTCTGTCTCATTGATGCGATTCTGCATAATAATAGGAAGCTCATTAAACGTCATTCCCTCATATTGTACAAGGAATTCAAGTCCCTGTAGGCGCATACCATCACCAAGTCCTTTGGTATTCGTAGGCTTAAAGTCTTCCTTCAACACAAAATCCCTAATTGCAGATAATCGTTGTAAACCATCTACTACAGTCAATTTTCCTTCCTCGTCAGCAGACACATAGAACATTGTGATAGGAATCCTAAGAAGAAGGGATTCTATCAATCGGGACTTTGTCTCTTTGCTCCACACCTCTTCACGCTGAAAATCTGGGTGCATAATGATAGTTCCCTGCTTAAATCTACGAATGATGGCATCCATCACCATAGGCTTCTTGTCTATGGATATATCTTCCGGATCAAAAGGATAACTTTTAAGGTCAAAATCCTCTTCCTCTACCTCATATATAGAATTATTATCTAAAGTATCTGACATAAGCTGTATTATTTAATAGCTAAGCTATGATCAGTAATCAGCGGGACTACTGACCCAGTTTCATTTTGCCATTTATTCTTTGTATAACACCATAGCTGATACCTGTCAGTCTTGATAATTAACTATGTTGACTTTCCTCATGCTCGGCAAAGTGAGCAAGTTCACTCTGCTCTCACTCAATCGGAAAGTTGCCGCAATGGTGCGCCATACTGAATAGCTTCTATTAGTATCTCGTTACGAACAGTCTTTTCTTTCTTTTGCAGGTCTGTAGGATGCTCTAACTGCCAATGACCTCGCAGGCAGACTGCCCTTGTTCTACTAATCTAATAGCTGCGAGTTTTTCTTCTAAACTACAATTCTTTTTCATTATGAACCTTTCAGTTGTGTCCAACTTTCTGGGTTCACTTCAGTATTGTCCCGCAGAAATCGCAGAAAACGCAGAAATTCATCGCGCTGAAGCGCTGGGCACACTGGTGACGAACAAGACGAGACACCAGAGCGGGACAAACCATCCAGGCGAGAGGAGGCGTACTGCATGAAGGCGGCACAACAACCATCTTTATCGTCTATATTAGAGAGGACACGCTGGAGGGCAAAAATATCGCGAACGGTCATATGGCTGGTTGGGATCGCGATAAATCGCAACAAACGGAACGAAGATGGGGCGCGATGCTATCGCGACAAACGGAACGAAGATGGGGTGCGATGCAATCGCGGCACAAAGGACGAAGTATCAAAGCGACAAAGCCGCTGAGCACAAGAAGCAACGGCAAAACCGTTGCAAACAGAGAAGGACAGCGCAAAAAACGATGGTGAAAGACACGCCTACGGCGCCGCCAGCGCCCTATGCTGTCGTCACAAAGAGAGGAGTTTGCACGCTAACTAACACGAATAGATTCATGTAAATTCGGTGCAAAGGTACGAATTATTTTGCCAACAACCAAATAATTTGTGCACAATTGTCATGCGCGTATGTGTAAGAATTTTGTAATCTTGTCCCCTAGGTTGTCTTGATTGTCGATGAAAGCATCGAGAATTTTGGACTTTCCGTGGAGCGGAATGACATCGTAATCGGCTATGGCAGCGGGAATTAGGGTGCTATGACCAGCCTTTAAGATGAGAGGTGAGGGGTTAGAGGTTAGTGGTGAGAGGCCAGAGGTGACCGTTGGTCTTAACCGGATCTCGCAATCGCCCTCAAGACACATGGAGATGACAAAGCTGTCGTACTTGCGCATGTCACGATGCTTGGGTTTGTCGATCTCCATGACACGGACATCGAAGAAAGGCGTGTCGATGATCTGTACGGCACGGTTGGTGGTTTCGGGATAGACCGTGCGATAGTTGGCCTCGACATGGAAGTCCAGGGCCTGGGCAGCCAGAGCTGTGTGGAGCTCACGGGGCTTGCCATCGAGACCCGGGCGGTTGTAGTCGAAGATGCGATAGGTGACATCAGAGGACTGCTGGACCTCTGCGAGGAGGATGCCCCCACAGATGGCGTGCACACGACCGGCAGGGAGGTAGAAGACATCGCCCGCCTTGACCTGATGGTCGGCAAGGACCTCGGTGATGGTGCCATCCTCGATGCGCTTCTGGTATTCGTAGGGCGTGATCTGCTGTTTGAAGCCCGCATAGAGGTGGGCACCCGGGTCGGCCTTGATGACATACCACATCTCGGACTTGCCCATCTTGCCATGCTCGCGCTGGGCCATCTCGTCGTTGGGGTGCACCTGGATGCTCAGGTCGCGCTTGGCATCGATGAACTTGACCAGGAGGGGCAATTGGCCGTGGTACTTGGCGTTGACCTTCGTACCGAGAATGGCATCGGGGTGTTCGGTCACGACCGAGATCAGGTCGCGACCCACAAGGGGGCCATTGCTGATGATGCTGGTGCTGGAGGGTACTGCACTGACCTCCCAACTCTCGCCAATGGGCTCGTCGGAAGGTGCCAAGCCCTTGTAGGGGCAAAGCTGAGAACCACCCCAGACCACGGAGTGGAGATTGGGGTGGAATAATAATGGGTAGAAATGCATATGCGAAATATTTAGAAGGTGACATGGGTCTCACCAGCCCAGTCGGTGTTGACTGTTACGCTGGTGATACCGGCACCACCTGTGGGGTCTGAACCGGAGCTACCAAAGAAGGAGCCAGAGACCCAGGTGATATAATTCTTCTCTATAGAGACATCGAACTCGCGCTGGAGAATCTCGACGCCCGAAGCGTCGAGCGCACTCACCACGAGGTGGATGGTGCCCTCTGTGCTTTTATACGGGAAGGTATAGAGGTCGAACTGCTTCTGAGAGGCAGAGACATCGAACTTTACGTCCTGCTTGCTGTTGACACAGCCTAAGCCGGTCTGAGCATTGAAGGCGCCTGAACCGCCCGTGTAGTAGAAGTGCATTTTCTTGACCTCAGCGGGAATCTCGGTGTCTGTGAGCACAAAGCGACAGAGGGCCGTGATACGGTCCAGAGAGACCTTGTAGTCCTTCTTTTCCTCACCAATGGTCACGTTGGCACAGCAGAGGTAGGTATCCGTGTAGCCCGTGCTGTTGGTGAACTGGATCTTGGTGGGGTCAGTCATCGTGGGGTTGCCACTAGCGCTATGGCCTACGACCACCAGGAGGTAGTCGCCCTCAGCGAGCTGGAAGGAGGCCTTGCCGAAATCGGCTTCGGCAGAGGACTGGTTGACCTGCTTGACACGAGAGCCATCGAGGGTGTAAACCGCAAAGTTCAGGCGGGTGCAGGCCTCAGAGACAGGGGTGGCCTTGCCGAAGTCGGCTTCGGCATTATCTGCGCGAGTTAGGGCTTCGAAAGGGGTCTTCTCGATGCTGAACACCGTGACCGTCAAGTTGGCGTTTTTGTCAGCGGGTGAACCGCTGACCACAGTGTCGGAGTCAGTGATGGCCTTCTCGCAGGAGAGGAGAAGGAGGGTGCATAGAATGCACATGTAATGACCAAAGGACCGAGCACAAGAGCACAGACAATGGACGAAGACACGGGCGCCAGAGGGCACAGACCGTACCGAGGGGTGTGCATGACATGCACACATACTGAACAGCTTTTGCATGGCTGATTTCCCAATGAGATTAGAAATCCATGGTATAATCACTCAGCCAAGCGGTCTCTATCTTAAACGAAGAAGTTGTGGGCTCTGCCGTGAATACGTTACCACGAAGGATGGTCTGACGGTTGCGCTTAAAGGGAACATTGTTCACCACCTTAGTACCTAGTACATTGTCGTCATTATCGAGAGCCTCGATGGTGATGGTCATCTTTTCCTCTGCATCATCGGCACAAGCCACGAAAGGTACAACGTTAATCTCTATTGTCGCACCAGTTGCCGTAGAAGGGTTATTGGTCTGCGAGAAGCCAGTGTCCGTGGTGGCCCAACCAGTGGTAGGATTGAAGCTCTTTCCACCCTTTTCGAAAGTGGTTCTGATCTTCTTAATACTGGCAGGACGACCATCGGTAGAGATAATCTTAAGCCAGGAGTTGATACGGTTCAGAGTTACACTGAGATCCAGCGGAGAAGCACTGGTCACAGTGACAGTCTGTACCTTAGAGAAGGTTTCGCGAGGGCGCATACTGGTGTAAGCAGCTTCAGTGGGGCTGGTCAACGTGAAGGCGTCACCATCGTAATGTGCACGAGCCACGGCCACCATGGTGTAGGTACCCACCTGAAGATTGGCGGTAAACTCACCAAAGGTGGTGTAAGTGCCATCGCCCTTGACCTGAGTAGTCTTATAGACCTCCCTACCCTCTGCATCGTAGAACGCCAGTGTGATGGCGCCACCAGCAAAGTAGCTATCCAGGGTCTCAGTTCCACGTGTCAGGCTACCTCCCGAGGATATCTCCTCCGCTGCGATGGAGAAATCGCTAACCCGTACTGTGACAGGGGCATAGCCTTGTTCTGTTTGGTTTTCTACTACGGTTGATTCTGAGTCGTTTGTGCAAGCGACGATTGACAGCAAGATGGCTGTCGAAATAAATAACTTTTTCATAGTTTAATGTTTTTGTTAAGTATTTATGGTAAGACATTATAGTTATACCAAATTATTTAACGTTTCAAATTATGAAAAAGTATATTTGAGGGAGAAAAAGTTACAAAAAATTCAATACAAGAGAAGAGAGAGGGCTGCAACGGTGTTGCAGCATAGAGGACACGGTCGCGATAACATCGCAACAAACGAAACAAAGAAGAGCACCGGCAAAACCGATGCATACAGAGAAGGACACCGTGGATGTTGCAGCATAGAGGACACGGTCGCGATAACATCGCAACAAACGAAACAAAGAAGAGCACCGGCAAAACCGATGCATACAGAGAAGGACACCGTGGATGTCAGAAAAAGTCAGGGCACGAGGGAGAGCGGGAAGGCTACGACATTTTCTCAACATCTGAGAGGGAGATGTGGAGAAGGGCACAGCCTAACATGTTGAGGCGAATGCCCAAGTAGCGCTCATCAGTACCCTTGAGTTCAACCACTTCGCCCTCGAGGCCCTTCATGTCACCACGGATGACTCGGATATTGTCACCTACACGGACAGGAGCAGAGACGAACTGCACAGGACTGTCGGCATGGTAGAGCATGAACTGCAGCTTCTGCATCTGATCGTCAGGAATGATGGTAATGGGGCGTCCTCCATAGGGATTCGACTTACCCGCCTTGTTGACCATGAAGTAGCGAATGAAAGGAAGGTTGACAACCTCCTTACGCTCCTGTTCGGTGCAGTGGACAAAGACTATCTGGGTGATGACCACCACCTCTATCTTTTTGTCCTTACCATTCTTCCAATGGTGGATTTCCTCCTGGGTAGCAGCATAAGCCTCATAGCCCAAGCGTAGCAAGCTATCGCGCGACCGCTTCTCAGCATTTGGTCCCACGAAAGCCACAAACCAGTGGCGTTCAGGAACGCCTACGGCGTCGCCAGCGCCCTGCGCTGTCGTAACGTTTTCCATTGGTGTTATTAATCAGATGTAGTCGTATATGAATCCTTAGAAGGTAATCTTAAAAGGGGAGGTCGTCAGCACTACCCTCTCCTGCGGGTTCCTGTGCTGGGGGGAAGGGAGACGTAGCACCCTGAGGAGCAGCAGCGGGCTGAGCAAAGGGAGCACCCTGAGCAGGAGCAGCAGCGGCAACAGGAGCAGCACCACGAACCACATTGTAGGCACGAATGTCATTATACCAGCGGCCATTGAACTCACGGGCATCAATATCGAAAGACACGGTGACGTCCTCACCCATCTGGATGTTGAACTGTTTGATGCGATCCTCACCGAAGATATTGAAAACCATGTGACGAGGATACTGACCAGGGATCTCCATGACATAATCCTGCATCATCCACGAATTACCCGTGCGCTGAGAAACGCCACTGCGGGGTTGCATTACTGCAATAATCTTACCTGTTAATTCCATAATTATTTTGTTGTTTTTATACGATTTTTTTGTTTCAGACTGCGAAATTACGGAAAATAATTTTAAAATCATCATTTTTCTGAAAATATTTTTGCATTTGACCAACTTATTTTGTATTTTTGTAGTCCATTTACGCATATGCGAACATAACTAAAATATAAATACTCATGAGATTTACAGTATCCAGCACTGCGCTAAGCAGCAAACTCAATGCTCTTTCGAGAGTGATCAACAGTAAGAATTCATTGCCCATTCTGGCCGACTTCCTGTTCGATGTACAGGACAACATGCTCTATCTGACCGCTTCAGACAGCGAGAACGTCATGAAGACCCAGCTGGAGTTGAGCGAATCAGACGGTAACGGACGTTTTGCCATTGGCAACCACGACCTCCTGGAGGCCGTGAAGGGTTTCTCTGAGCAGCCCCTCACCTTTGATGTGGACCAGACCGCCAATATCGCGAAGATCTCGTACCAGAACGGTCTCTTCTCACTGCCCGTAGAGAATGCTGACGAGTATCCGCAGGCACAGGACATCAGCGATGGTGCCAACGAGATTGTCATCAGCAATGCCCTGTTGGCTGAGAACATCAACCGTTCACTGTTTGCTACCGCCCAGGATGAGTTGCGCCCTGTGATGAACGGTATCTACTTTGACCTGACGCCAGAGTGTCTGGCTATCGTTGCCAGCGATGGTCATAAGCTGGTGCGCAACAAGGTGCTGAGCATCCAGAGCGAACAGCCTGCAGCCTTTATCCTGCCGAAGAAGCCCGCCTCTCTGTTGAAGGCCCTGTTGGGTAAGGATGGTGGTGATGTGACTATCCGCTTTGACGAGCGCAATGCCCAGATCAGCTATGGCGATGGCGAGATTATCTGCCGACTGATTGAGGGTCGTTATCCTAACTACAATAGCGTGATTCCTCAGAACAACCCCAACCAGCTGACCGTAGACCGTCAGACCCTGTTGGCTGCCCTGCGTCGTGTACAGCCCTTCGCCAACGACTCCAGCAACCTGATTCGTTTCCATGTGGAAGGCGGTACCCTGCAGTTGGATGCTGAGGACTACGACTTCTCGAAGACTGCTACAGAGCGCATGTCATGCTCGTATAATGGTCAGCCGATGAGTATTGGCTTCAAGGGTTCTTCGTTTATTGAGATCCTGAGCAATTTCGACTGTCAGGATGTTATCCTGCAGTTGGCAGACCCCAGTCGTGCAGGACTTGTGCTGCCCTCTGAGCAGCCTGAGAACCAGGATGTACTGATGCTGATGATGCCGATGCTGATTAACGACTAAGGCGCTTCGCTAGTGATAACGCTTCGCTAGTGAATAGTGAATAGTGAAGAGTGAATAGTGAATAGTGAAGAGTGAAGAGTGAAGAGTGAAGGATGAAACTGAATTTACAGAAACCACTGGTGATTTTTGACTTGGAGACCACGGGCCTTGACATTGTCAAGGAACGGGTCATCCAGTTATCATATATTAAGGTGTACCCCGACGGCAGAGAAGAGAGGGGTAACGAGATTATCAATCCGGAGAAGCCCATTCCCGATGAGGTGGTGGCCCTGACAGGTATCTCCAATGAGGACGTCAAGGACAAGCCCACCTTCAAGCAGTTGGCGAGCAAGATTTGTGAGGTGTTTACCGGAGCAGATATTGCCGGTTATAACAGCAACCACTTCGATGTGCCCTTGTTGGCAGAGGAGTTCCTGAGGGCTGGTATTGACTTTGACTTCTCGAAGTGTCGTCTGATAGATGCGCAAACCATCTACCACAAGATGGAGCGCAGGAATCTGGCTGCCGCGTATAAGTTCTATTGTGGCAGAAAAATGGAAGATGACTTCGAGGCTCACCGTGCAGACCAAGACACCGAGGCCACCTATCGTGTGCTGATGGGAGAGTTGGACTGCTATACGGAAGAGCACCAGCGCGAGATTGGGGAAGACCCCACAGAGCGCACGCTGCCTAACGATATGCAGGCCCTGGCAGACTTCTCGAAGGTCAACGACAATGTGGACTTTGCTGGTCGTATCGTGTGGGCAGAGGTCAATGGTCAGCGTACTGAGGTGTTTAACTTCGGTAAGCACAAGGGACTGCCTGTGGCACAGGTGTTGCGCATGGATCCAGGGTACTATAGCTGGATACTTGGTGGAGACTTCACGTATAACACCAAGCAGGTTTTAACGCGAATTCGCCTCAGGGAGGCAAATCGCTAATTGATAAAGGCGCATTCGCTAAATGATAATTGATAAATGATAATTGATAAAGGCGCATTCGCTAAATGATAATTGATAAATGATAATTGATAAAGGCGCATTCGCTAATTGATAATTGATAAATGATAATTGATAATAGGTAATGCTGAAAGGGAAGAAGATTGTACTGGGAATTACGGGGTCAATAGCCGCGTATAAGGCGTGTCTGATTATCCGTGGACTGGTGAAGGCTGGTGCTGAGGTGCAGGTGGTCATAACCCCTGCAGGAAAGGAGTTTATCACCCCGATAACGCTGTCGGCACTGACCCACAAACCCGTGATTAGCGAGTTCTTTGCCCAACGGGATGGCACATGGAACTCGCACGTAGACCTGGGACTATGGGCGGACGCCATGCTCATCGCACCCTGTACGGCCTCGACCCTTGGCAAGATGGCCAACGGTATTGCCGACAACATGCTCATCACCACCTATCTGTCGATGAAAGCCCCCGTGTTTATTGCGCCAGCCATGGATCTGGATATGTATAAGCACCCCAGCACACAGGAGAACATGAAGCGGCTCGTCAGCTTTGGCAACCATATCATCGAGCCCGCATCAGGGTTCCTGGCATCAGGACTGGAGGGCAAAGGAAGAATGGAGGAGCCGGAGAGGATCGTGGCCATACTGGAGGAAAGGCTAGGAGAAGCCCCCTCAAAAATGAGGGGGAACAGGGACGAAGAGGAGAGCCTTACCATAGCCCCCTCAAAAATGAGGGGGAGTAGTGGCTTAGAAGGCAAGAAGGTACTGATAACGGCTGGACCTACGTATGAGAAGATAGATCCCGTGCGGTTTATAGGGAACTATAGCAGTGGAAAGATGGGCTTCGCACTCGCTGAGGAGTGTGCATGCAGAGGCGCTGAGGTGACACTGGTCGCTGGGCCCGTCAGTCTGAAGTGCTCTGAGGCTATCCATAGAATAGACGTGGAGAGTTGCGAGGAGATGTACCAGGCTGCCACTGAGGCCTTTAAGAGCAGTGATGCAGCCATACTCTGTGCGGCAGTGGCAGACTTTAGGCCAGAGCAGCAAGCAAAAGAGAAAATTAAGAGGGAGAAGACAGCCCCCTCCTTAAGGAGGGGGAACGAGGACGAAGAAGAGAGCCTCCCCCTAGCCCCCTCCAAAAAAGGAGGGGAGGAAGCTGACCCAAAAGCCCCCTCAAAAATGAGGGGGAGTAGTGGCGATTCTGAAGACGGGGGGATGACACTGAGGCTGGTGGCTAACCCGGATATTGCAGCGGCACTAGGGAAGATGAAGACAGAGAAGCAGGTGATGGTAGGGTTCGCCTTGGAGACCAATGATGAAGAGGTGAATGCCAAGAAGAAGTTGGAGGAGAAGAACCTGGACTTCATTGTGCTGAACTCGCTGCAGAACAAAGGGACGTGTTTCCAGTCGGATGAGAACCAGATCAGCATCATCTCCAAGGAGGGCCAGCGCGACTATGAGAAGAAGTCGAAGCAGGAGGTAGCCAGGGATATTGTGGAGGAGCTGGAGAGAGTAATAAAAGCAGCGGGAAACCCGCTGCCTGCAGGCAAAGATAGAGGTGAGCAGCGGGAAAACCGCTGAACACAAGCAAAGATAGAGGTGAGAGAATGAGCAAAATATTCTTTGCATTATTACAACTATTCATTGTGACGAATGTGGTGGCACAGGAGTTGCTGGTGAAGGTGACCATCAACAGTTCACAGGTTGAGGGGTCTGACAAGAGTGTCTTTGAGAATCTGCAGCAGACACTGGAGCAATGGATGAATGACAAGCAGTGGACTGAGTTGCAGTTTCAGCAGAATGAGCGCATCAACGTCACCTTTAACATCACCGTACAGAAATATGACAAGGGCAATAACCGCTTTACGTGTACGGCAATGATTCAGGCGAACAGACCTGTGTACAACTCTGCCTACACCACCACCTTATATAATAATAAGGATGGGGACTTCAACTTCGACTTCGTGCAGTTTGACCAGTTGAACTTCATGGAAGAGAATATCGACAACCAGTTGACGGCCCTGATGGCGTACTATGCCTATCTGATTATCGGTCTGGATTTGGATAGTTTTGGTCCTATGGCAGGAACGGAAGTGCTGAGGAGATGTATGAATCTGACGAACAACGCGCAGGACCTGGGTTTCCCCGGTTGGAAAGCCTTTGAGGACTCAAGAAACCGATTTGCCATCATCAACGACTACTTGGACGAGGCCATGAAACCCTTCCGACAGTTGCAGTATGACTACTACCGCAAGGGACTGGACGAGATGAGTAACAATGCAGAGCGTGGGCGTACTAATGTATCTGAGGCCCTGGAACTGTTGAAGCAAGCCCATCAGGACAAGCCCCTGAGTCTGTTGCCCCAGATATGGACCGACTATAAGCGCGACGAGTTAGCCAACATCTATAAGGGAAAGGGTACGCAGAAAGAGAAAGAGGCAGTGTATAATATCCTGTTTAACCTCAATGCGTCGCAGAGTAATGCGTGGGAGAAGATAAAGCAATAAGCAGGCGGCACAAAGTGCCTAGTGAAGAGTGAAAAGTGAAGAGTGAATAGTTATGCTGAAGAAACTATATATTAAGAATTATGCACTGATAGACCTGCTGGATATTGAGTTGTATTCAGGGTTCTCGGTGTTGACTGGTGAGACTGGTGCGGGAAAGAGTATTATCCTGGGAGCTATTGGTCTGTTGCTGGGTCAACGTGCTGATTCTAAGAGTATTAAGACTGGGGCAGAGAGGTGTACTATTGAGGCCCATTTTGACCTGTCACGATATGATTTGCAACCGTTTTTTACAGAGAATGATATCGACTACGATGCGGAGGACACCATCATCCGCAGAGAGATTAGCGCCACCAAGAGTCGGGCGTTTATCAATGACACCCCCGTGGCCCTGTCGATGCTGAAAGAGCTGGGTGAGCAACTGGTGGACATCCATTCACAGCACCAGAACCTGTTGCTGAACAAGCAAGACTTCCAACTGAGTGTGGTGGATATCATTGCACAGAACCAGGGGCTGTTGGATGACTATCAGGAGGTATATGGACAACTGCAGACAGCCAATAGGGAACTGCAAACGTTGAAGGAAGATATAGAGAATAACCGCCAGCAGGTTGACTTTATGCAGTTCCAGTATGAGGAGTTGCAACAGGCCGACCTCGTGGATGGTGAACAAGAAGAACTGGAGCAACAGAGCGATATGCTATCGCATGCAGAAGATATCAAGGGAGCATTGTATGAGGCAGATGGTCATCTGAATGGTGACCAACAAGGGGCTGTGGACAACGTCAGACAATCGTTCCAAACCCTGCGGAACATTGCCCGTGTGCTACCTGCTGCCAGTGAGCTGGCAGAGCGCTTGGAGAGTTGTCATATCGAACTGAAAGACATTGCAGATGAGGTCAGCAGTCTGTTGGAACGTACCGATTTCGACCCTGCAGAGTTGGACCGTCTGAACAATCGTCTGGACCTGCTCTACGACCTGGAGAAGAAATACCATGTGGATAGCGTGGAAGAGCTCATTGCCCAACGCAACCTGTTGGGTAAACAGCTCAATGCCATTGAGAATAGCGATGACGCCATGGCAGAACTGGAGGCTAAATGCGAATTGCTCAAAGGTAAGTGCCAGCAGCTGGCAGACAAGTTGACCAAGCAACGCCAGAAAGCCGCTAAAGAGATTGAGAAGCAGATGCAACAGCGACTGGTGCCACTGGGTATGCCCCATGTACGCTTTGAGGTCAGCATCACGTCATCAGCTCTGGGTAAGAGTGGTCAGGACCAGGTCGCTTTTCTCTTCTCTGCCAATACCTCCACCCCACTCCAGCCCGTCAGTCAGGTGGCCTCCGGTGGTGAGATAGCCCGTGTGATGCTGTCGCTGAAGGCCATGATTAGTGGTGCCGTGAAACTGCCCACCATCATCTTTGACGAGATAGATACCGGTGTGAGTGGAAAGATTGCTGAGAAGATGGCTGAGATGATGCGTGAGATGGGACAGGCTGAGCGACAAGTTATCTCTATTACCCACCTGCCACAGATTGCGGCAATGGGTAGCCACCACTATCGTGTATCGAAGGAAGAAACGCCACAGGGAACCACCAGCAGCATGCACCTGCTCAGCGATGAGGAACGCATCAGGGAGATTGCACAAATGGTCAGCGGAAGCGACGTGTCAGAAGCAGCGATAGCTAATGCGAAAGCGCTACTGAAAAAATAATGCAGCGGGAAAACCGCTGGACACACTGATATAGGAAAAAACAGCGGGAAAACCGCTGCACACTGGCAAAGCGTTAGAACGGTGCAGGACCTGCGGGATCACCCGGTTCGAAGGGGGAGGCATTGGGATCAGCCTGCATACCATCATTCATCTTACTACCCAGGATTTCGCCACCACCATCATCTGTATGCTTGGTGCTACGCAACTGTTTGTCCTCCGGATTTTCGAAGCGCGTGAACTCACCACGGAACGTCAGCAGCACATCGCCCGTAGCACCCTTACGGTGCTTGGCAATGATGATTTGTGCCATGCCATGCAGATCGCGCCCCTTGTCATCCTCAAAGATATGGTAGTACTCCGGACGGTGCACGAAGAGCACCATGTCCGCATCCTGCTCGATGGCTCCCGACTCACGAAGGTCAGAGAGCTGCGGGCGCTTACCCTCCAATCCGTCACGACTCTCTACACCACGGTTCAGCTGCGAGAGGGCCAGAATGGGAATATCCAACTCCTTGGCCAAACCCTTCAGTGAACGCGAGATGACAGACACCTCCTCCTGACGCGAGGAGAAACGCATACCGTTGGCATTCATCAGTTGCAGGTAGTCAATCATGATAATCTTTACCCCGTGTTCACGAACCAGACGACGTGCCTTGGTACGCAGTTCGAAGACCGACAAACCAGGCGTATCATCTACATACAACGGAGCACCCAACAGGTTGTTCAGGCGCTTGTCCAAACGGTCCCACTCGTCGGGCTGCAGCTGACCATTCAGAATCTTTGAACCCTGAATCTCACAGACGTTTGATATTAAACGATTTACCAGCTGCACATTTGACATCTCAAGAGAGAAAAATGCCATCGGCACCTGATAGTCAGCCGCAATATTCTTTGCCATAGACAATGCAAACGACGTCTTACCCATGGCCGGACGTCCTGCGATAATTACCAGGTCAGAGGGCTGCCAACCAGAGGTGATATCGTCCAACTTATGATAACCCGTAGGCACACCCGTCAAGCCATCTTTGTTGGCAGCCGCCTTCTGGATGACATCCACCGCATTCTTGATGACCGGGTCTATCTGCGTGTAGTCCTTCTTCATGTTGCGCTGTCCCAGTTCGAACAGCGAGCCCTCCGCCTCCTGCATCAGGTCGTCCACATCTACCGTCTCGTCGAACGCTTTCGTCTGGATGTTGCTTGAGAACGAAATCAGTTGACGTGCCAGCGACTTCTGGGCAATGATACGCGCATGATACTCGATATTGGCTGACGAAGCCACACGTGACGACAGTTCCGTGATGTATCCCGGACCACCCACCATCTCCAGGTCGCCCTGTTTGGCCAGCTGTTCCGTCACTGTCCAGATGTCCACAGGACGCTCCTTCAGTGACAGTTCCATGATGGCCTGATAGACCTTCTGGTTGCGGGGTTCATAGAAACTCTCCGGCAGCAGTGTCTCACAAACCACCGCATAGGCATCCTTGTCAATCATCAAGGCGCCCAGCACGGCCCGTTCTATCTCTGTTGCCTGGGGTTGTACGTGTGCGTAAGTGTTATCCACAGGTTGCTGCCTGCGTTGTTTGGTATTCTTCTGTTCAGCCATAATCAGTCTTTTCTGTCTTTGAGGAAATCGTGTAAAGAAGTGTGTGGACGATGGTTCATATACATTGCCGCCTCGTCCACATAGTCGTTTTCGAACACCTGTTTCTGCATCAGTCGGTTGACCACCCACATGATGCGTCCCATGTGCTTGTCGCGGTCTGTCTGCACGTTACCCTTGGGCAAAGGATAGATGCTCAGCAGGTAGAAGCTCAGGCAGTCCGGCACAATCATTCCACGGTGCATCAGCTGGCGCTCCTGCTCGCTGTAGTGGTCTGCATAGAACGGATAGTCAGTGCCCAGATACTTGTCCAGACTGACACCCAGCGAACCACCCGACACGATGATGCTCTGGTCGAAGGAGCCTATCTGCGTATAGACCGTCGGTACGGCTATGTCCGGCAGTTCGTCCTTCAGCCGCTTGAACGCCAGCGACAGCTGTTCGTCCACATCGTCCATGTTGGCATACTGCTGTTGCACGTCGTTGAGCATCTGCTGCAATGTGGAGTCCTGAAAGAAGAACAGGAACTTCGTGTTGATGGCCGGGTCATCGACCTGTCCCAAGTGCAGCATATCCTCTATGAGCATGCGCGTCTCTGTGGGGAAATAGGTGTTCATCTGTTGCAGTGCAGAATAGTCTCCCGTGGTGAGATAGAGCATCTCGATACGGTCGAAACGCTGGATACCGATACGTTTGCCTGCAGCATCCGTGTCAGCGGGTTTCAACTGCCACTGACAACCGACGCAGACCAACATCAGCACGACCAATATTCCGTAAACTTTCTGCACGTTACTAACAGGGGAAACATTAATTTTCTTAAAAATACGATGCAAAATTACTAAAAAATATTTTTAATAGCAAATTTTCAGCTAAAAAGATAAAAAATGGTTGGGGAATTTAGTAAATTTGTGGCTGTTATCGACTATCGTAGTATGAAAAGTACAATATTCCATTGGCTGTTGACCTACGCAGCACTACCCTTGATGGCCCTGCAGACCTCAGAGGTCCAGGCCCAGAAAACCATTGAAGTGAGTGTCACCAATCCGTCTGCACAAGCACGGACAGACCAGTCTGTGGTGCTTCCGTTGAAGGACTATGGAGAGAATATCCGTTCGGCACTGGTCATGTGTGAAGGCAAGGAGATTCCCTGTCAGTTGGATGATCTGGACCAGGACGAAACCTTCGACGAGCTGTGTTTTCTGACCGACCTGGGCAAGAAGGAGCAGAAGCGCTATACAGTGATGCTCTATACCGAAGGCGAACCGCGTCCCTACCCTGCCCGCGTCTTTGCCGAGATGGTGTTGGGCAACTCCAAGGACAAGACGCTGAAGAAGAACCAGCAGAACAACTATATCGAGTCGATTACCGCTCGTGGCGATGCTGCCTATACCTATAACATCCAGCACCACCATGGTGTGGACTTCGAGAGCGAGCTGAATGGCATCCGCATCTATTTCGATGCCCGCCAGACCCTCGACCTGTATGGCAAGTTCCACAAGCAGCTGGAGCTGAAGGAGACCCAGTTCTACACCGACGACAACCAGAAAGCTCGCGGCTATGGCGACGACGTGCTGTGGGTGGGTCAGACGTTCGGTCTGGGAGCCTTCCGTGGTTGGGATGGCAAGCAGCCCACACTTGTAGAACCTGTTCGCAGTCGCACCCAGCGCATCATCAGCTATGGTCCGTTGCGCACCATCGTAGAGTTGGTTGACCGCGGCTGGCAACTGACATCACCCATCAGCCATCAGACATCACCCGTCAACATGACCATCCGCTACACCCAGTATGCGGGCCACAGAGACACCGATGTCGATGTGCTATTCAACAAGGACGTCACGGACTATCGTTTCTCCACCGGCATTATCAATGTGAAGGATTCCGAGGAGTTCAGCGACAAGAAGGGTCTGCGCGCCTGCTGGGGCACCGACTACCCCTCGACCGATACGCTGAAATGGAAGCGCGAGACGGTAGGACTAGCAGTCTACGTACCTCAGAAGAACATCGTCAGCGAGGAGCCGGCCAACAAGGACAACTACACGTATATAATAAAGGTGGCAGGCCGCGAGATGCACTACAAGGTGACGTATACCTCTGCCAACGAGACCTTCGGCTACCACTCGGCCAAAGAGTGGTTCGACTACCTGAAGGCATGGAGGAAGGAAGTGGAGCAACCGGTGGTTGTGAAAATAACGAGATGACGAGACATCGAAACAACGAGACATCGAGACAACGAAACGACGAGACATCGAAACAACGAAATTACGAAATTACGAGAAACGAAATAATATTTCTAACAATTAAACATTTACTTTACAAACAAAGATTAACATGAACAATGTACCTGTAATTAAGATCGGTATCGTGGCTGTTAGCCGCGACTGTTTCCCCGAGTCATTGGCCGTTAACCGCCGTAAGGCCGTTATCGCCGAGTATGAGAAGAAGTTCGGTAAGGATGGCATCTATGAGTGCCCCATCTGCATCGTTGAGAGCGAAATTCACGCTCAGCAGGCTTTGGCTGATGTGCAGAAGGCAGGCTGTAACGCCCTTTGCGTATATCTTGGCAACTTCGGTCCTGAGATTTCTGAGACCATGATTGCTGACTGGTTCCAGGGACCAACAATGTTCTGCGCTGCTGCTGAGGAGACTCAGAACGACCTGATTGACGGTCGTGGTGATGCTTACTGCGGTATGCTGAACGCTAGCCAGGCTCTCTCTCTGCGCAAGACTCGCGCTTATATCCCCGAGGAGCCCGTTGGCGACGCTGCTCAGTGCGCTGAGATGATTCACGAGTTCCTGCCTATCGCCCGTGCTATTGTTGGTCTGCAGAACCTGAAGATCATCAGCTTCGGTCCCCGTCCTAACAACTTCCTGGCATGTAACGCTCCTATCCGCGCCCTCTATGACCTGGACGTTGAGATTGAGGAGAACTCAGAGCTCGACCTGCTCGAGGCCTTCCAGAAGCACGCTAACGACCCTCGCATCGACGACGTTGTGAAGGATATGGCTGCTGAGCTGGGGCATGGCAACAAGATTCCTCAGGTGCTGCCTAAGCTCGCCCAGTATGAGCTGACGCTGACCGACTGGATTGAGGCTCACAAGGGTTCTCGTCAGTTTGTCGCTATGGCCAACAAGTGCTGGCCCGCTTTCCAGACCATGTTCGGTTTCGTACCCTGCTACGTCAACAGCCGTCTGACCAGCCGTGGTATTCCCGTAGCTTGTGAGGTTGACATCTATGGTGCTTTGTCAGAGTACATCGGAACATGTATCTCTGAGGATGCCGTTACGCTGCTCGACATCAACAACACCGTTCCCCGCGACATGTACGAGGAGAGCATCAAGGGCAAGAAGTTCGCTTTCGACACCTATACCGACAAGGAAATCTTCATGGGCTTCCACTGCGGTAACACTGCTTCCAGCAAGATTTGCAACTGCCAGATGTGCTTCCAGCGCATTATGGCCCGCGCTCTGCCTGTTGAGGTTACCAACGGTACCCTGGAGGGTGACATCCAGCCCGGTCTGGCTACTGTTTATCGTCTGCAGTCTACTGCTGACACCAAGCTCCGCGCTTACATCGCTCAGGGCGAGGTTATCCCCGTAGCTACCCGCTCGTTCGGTTCTATCGGTATCTTCGGCATCAAGAACATGAGCCGCTTCTATCGTCACGTCCTCATCGAGAAGCACTACCCACACCACTGCGCCGTTATGTTCGGCCACCAGGGTAAGTACCTGTGGGAGGTTCTGAAGTACATGGGCATCCCCGTGGATGAGATCGACTACAACTTCCCGAAGGGTGACTTCTATCCCACCGAGAATCCGTTCGCATAAATCTGCGACAGACTTCAATACTAACGAGCCGTAGCTTTCCGAGTTACGGCTCGTGTTTTTTCAGAGTATATTTTTGTTGTTATCAAAAATTATTTGTACCTTTGCGCCGTCAATATAGAGAAAAGAAAACGTTCAGAGCGTGATAGAGAAGCACATAGTACTAGAGGACATTGATCCCGTGGTGTTCTACGGGACTGGTAATCAGCACCTTCAGATGATTCGCGCCTTGTACCCGAAGCTGCGCATCGTGGCCCGCGACAACGTTATCCGCGTACTGGGCGATGAGGAACAGATGGCAGCCTTCGAGGAGAGTACGGAGCGCATGAGACAGCACGTGCTGAAGTTCAACTCGCTGAACGAAGAGAATATCCTGGACATTGTTAAAGGTCATCGTACTACCGACGACATCCCCGACGACGTGGTGTGCTACTCCATGTCGGGACGTGCCATCAAGGCCCGCAGCCAGAACCAGCAGCAGCTCATCGATGCCTACCAGCAGAACGACATGGTGTTTGCCGTCGGTCCTGCGGGAACAGGTAAGACCTACCTGTCGATAGCCCTGGCAGTGAAGGCGCTGAAGGACAAGACAGCCAAGAAGATTATCCTGAGCCGCCCTGCCGTAGAGGCTGGCGAGAAGCTGGGTTTCCTGCCGGGCGACATGAAGGAGAAGATAGATCCCTATCTGCAGCCGCTCTACGACGCCCTGGAAGACATGCTGCCACAGGTGAAGCTACAGGACATGATGGAGAAGAACATCATCCAGATAGCCCCGCTGGCCTTTATGCGCGGTCGTACGCTGAGCGACGCCGTGGTCATCCTGGACGAGGCGCAGAACACCACACCTGCCCAGATCCGCATGTTCCTGACACGTATGGGATGGAACACGAAGATGATTATCACGGGCGACATGACGCAGATAGACCTGCCCAAGTCGCAGAAGTCGGGACTGGTCGAGGCCCTTCATATATTAAAGGATATAGAGGGCATCGGCATCGTCAACCTGACGGGCAAGGACATTGTCCGCCACAAGCTGGTAACCCGCATCGTCAACGCATACGAGCAGTTTGATGAGGGAGTTAAAGAAGTTAAAGAAGTTAAGGAAGTTAAAGAAGTTAAGGAAGTTAAAGAAGATAACAATGAAAGCATTAACAAAGACTGATTTTCACTTTGAGGGACAGAAGAGCGTGTACCACGGAAAGGTACGCGATGTGTACAACATCAACGACGACCTGATGGTGATGGTGGCCACCGACCGCATCTCCGCTTTCGACGTCGTACTGCCGAAGGGCATCCCCTTCAAGGGTCAGGTACTGAACCAGATTGCTGCTAAGTTCCTGGATGCCACTACCGACATCTGTCCGAACTGGAAGCTGGCTACCCCCGACCCCATGGTGACAGTTGGTTTGAAGTGTGAGGGATTCCGCGTGGAGATGATTATCCGCTCTATCCTCACCGGTTCTGCCTGGCGTGAGTACAAGAACGGCTGCCGCGAGCTGTGTGGTGTGAAGCTGCCTGACGGCATGAAGGAGAACGAACGTTTCCCCGAGCCTATCATCACCCCGACCACCAAGGCCGACGAGGGTCACGACATGAACATCTCGAAGGAAGAAATCATTGCTCAGGGCATCGTCTCTGCTGAGGACTACGCCATGATGGAGGACTATACCCGCAAGATTTTTGCCCGTGGTCAGGAGATTGCCGCCAAGCGCGGACTCATCCTCGTGGATACGAAGTACGAGTTTGGCAAGCGCGACGGTAAGGTGTACCTCATCGACGAGATCCACACCCCCGACTCCAGCCGCTACTTCTATGCCGATGGCTATGAGGAGAAGTTGGCTAAGGGCGAGCCCCAGCGTCAGTTGTCTAAGGAGTTCGTTCGCCAGTGGCTCATCGAGCACGACTTCATGAACGAGCCCGGACAGGTGATGCCCGAAATCACCGACGAGTATGCCGAGAGCGTCTCGGACCGCTACATTGAGCTCTACGAGCACATCGTTGGCGAGAAGTTCGACAAGGCTGCTGAGGAAGGCGATATCGCTGCCCGTATCGACAAGAACGTCAGCGAGTGGCTGAAAACAAGATAATAGGAGGTGAGAAGCTAGAGGTGAGAGACATGTACGAGCAGGAGAAGATAACCCCATACCACGACGGTGAAAAAGCCTCGCAGGTGGAGCAGATGTTCGACAACATCGCTCCCACCTACGATAAGCTGAACCATCGTCTATCGTGGGACATCGACAAGGGCTGGCGCAAGAAGGCCATCAAGGCCTTGGCGCCCTACCAGCCACAGTCGCTGCTCGACATTGCTACCGGTACTGGTGACTTTGCCATCCTCGCTGCCCAGATGCTACAGCCGAAGAGGCTGATAGGTGCGGACATCAGCGAGGGAATGATGCAGATTGGTCGCGAGAAGGTGAAGGTCCTCGGACTAGAGAATGTGGTGACGTTTGAGAAGGAGGACTGTACACACCTTACTTACAATAATGACACCTTCGACGCTGTGACTGCTGCTTTCGGCATCCGCAACTTTGCCGACCTCGATGCAGGACTGCGCGAGATGTGTCGCGTGCTACGACCTGGTGGACACCTCAGCATTGTGGAACTGACGACTCCCGTGAAGTTCCCCATGCGCCAGCTGTTCCACATCTACTCACATACGGTGCTGCCCGTCTACGGACGACTCATCTCCAAGGACACCAGCGCCTACTCTTACCTTACAAAGACCATCGAGGCGTTCCCTCAGGGCGAGCGCATGGTGGAAATCTTGAAGAAGGCAGGCTTCCGCGAGGCATCGTTCAAGCGGTTAACCTTCGGCATCTGCACAATGTATTTTGCTACAAAATAGGTATTAGAATTATGGAAAAGTACGGACTTATCGGTTACCCATTGGGCCACTCATTCTCCATCAGCTACTTCAACCAGCGCTTTCAGGATGAGGGCATCGATGCTGTGTATGAGAACTTCGAGATTTCCTCCATCGAGGCACTCGATGAGGTGATTGGTGCCAACCCCGAACTGAAGGGACTTAACGTGACCATCCCCTACAAGGAGAAGGTCATTCCCTATCTGGACAGTATCACGCCAGAAGCCAGAGCCATTGGTGCCGTCAACGTCATCAAGGTCACTCACGAGGGTAGGAACACCAAGCTGAAGGGCTTCAACAGTGACGTCATTGGCTTCACTAAGAGCATCGAACCCATGCTCGAGAAGAAGTGGCACAAGAAGGCACTCATCCTCGGTACGGGCGGTGCGTCGAAAGCCATCAACTTCGGACTGCGCCACTTGGGATTGGAGACCGTCTTCGTCAGTCGCTACGAGCGTCCTGACACCATCCAGTATGACAAGATAACCCCCGACGTAGTGAAGGAGTACAACGTCATCGTGAACTGCACGCCGCTGGGCATGTATCCGAAAACCGAGGAGTGTCCACAGTTGCCCTATGAGGCGATGGATAGTCACACCATCCTCTATGATCTTATCTATAATCCCGACGAAACGCTCTTCATGAAGCGTGGCGCCCAATATGGTGCACAGACCAAGAATGGTCTGGAGATGCTTCTTCTGCAGGCTTTTGCCTCCTGGGAGTTCTGGCATGAGAAATAGACTATTCTGCACGAGCAATAAGCTATGGACGAATATAAGGCATCACTCGACCAATTGACCAAGCAGTACAATCAGGCCATCCAGGCTTTGGAGAGTGCCTTTGAGTTGGAGAAAGGGCAGGTAGGCCGCGTCAACAAGCTCAGAGAGCAGTACTCCGGACGCTACACACAGCTGGTGTACGAATATCGCCAGAAGCGCAAAGTCATCATTGCGGAGTACAAGCAAAGCCATCCCGAATGGACCAGGGCCCGCAAGATGTGGGGTTGGCTCTTCGTCATCGGTATCCTGGCGGCTATGACCTGTTGCACGATGGCACTGCCCGACAGTCCAGAGGCCGAGGTCACCGTGGATAGTGCGCTCAGCGGTTCGGGCGCTGAGTCCTCTGAGATCACCTACTGGAACGCCGACAACATCCCCATCCCCTACCTGCAGGACTCTACGCAATACGTCTCCAACCCCGACCGCGTGCTCTCGCAGCAAACCGTTGACAACATGAACGTTACCCTACAGCGATTAAACCTTGACTTGGGCGTGCAGTCGGTAGTCATTGTGGTCAATCATATCGAGAACGACGATCCCTTCCGTCTGGCTCAGGATGTGGGCAACAAATACGGTGTGGGCTATGGCGACCGCGGCCTCATGGTGGTGTGCGGTTATCAGGACCACTCGCTCAACATCTCACCGGGACGTTCGTTGGAGGGCGACCTCACCGATGTAGAGTGCCGTCGTCTGGAACAGCAGTATGCCGTACCATTCATGAAGCGCGAACAACCCGACAGCGCCATGTACTATCTCACTGAGGCCATCTACTCCACTCTGGAGAAGAAGAAGCTTCCTGAAATATCGTCGCTGATGGCTGAAGACGCAGAGGAAGACGAGGCTGAAACAATCATCTTAATTACCTTAATAGCTATCACTGGTTGGTGCATCTTCTTCCTTTACAAGAATAGCAAGTACTACTGGGTGGGACTTATGGGCATGGTGCCCCTGCTGGCCAACCCGTTCTATGTTGCCCCACAAAGTAGCGGTGGTGGTTTCGGAGGCTTTGGCGGTGGTGGTCACAGCGGTGGTGGCGGCTTTAGCGGAGGCTCCTTTGGTGGCGGAAGCTTCGGAGGCGGTGGTGCCACATCGCGTTGGTAACGCCATCGTCGAATTATCGAAATATCGGAATAAGGGAATATCGAAATAACGAAAAATAATAAATTATGAAACTGAGTAAATCTACAATCGGAATCATCGCAGCCGTGGTCATCATCTGCATCTGGGCTGCCAGTGCTTACAACTCAATGGTCAGCGAACAGGAGAAAGCTACTACTGCGCTGGCTAACGTACAGTCAGCCTATCAGCGTCGTGCCGACCTCATCCCCAATCTGGTAGAAGTCGTCAAGGGCTATGCCTCACACGAGAAGGAGACCCTCGAAGGTGTTGTTGCTGCTCGTTCAAAGGCTACACAGGTAACTCTTGACCCCACGAACATGACTCCTGAGAAGATGAAGGAGTTCCAACAGGCACAGGGTGAGCTGGGTGCTGCTCTCGGTCGACTGATTGCTATCCAGGAAAACTATCCTGACCTGAAGGCCAACGAGAACTTCCGCGACCTGCAGGCTCAGCTGGAGGGTACCGAGAACCGCATCAACGAGGCCCGCAACAAGTTCAACGGTGTCGTTCAGCAGTACAACATCGTCATCCGCAAGTTCCCCAAGAACCTCCTTGCTGGTATCTTCGGCTTTAACACCATGGATAAGTTCGAGGCGGAGGCAGGTGCGGAGAAGGCTCCACAGGTTAAATTCTAAAAGCTGGTTGCTGTGACACAGCAACAAACACAACGTGTGACACAGCAACAAACACAACGTGTGACACAGCAACAAACACAACGTGTGACACAGCAACAAACACAACGTAATTATGGACAATCGTTATATGATGCGTGGCGTGAGTGCCGCTAAAGAGGACGTTCACGCAGCTATTAAAAACATTGATAAGGGTATCTTCCCGCAGGCTTTCTGTAAGATTATCCCCGACATCTTAGGGGGCGACCCTGAGTATTGTAACATCATGCATGCCGATGGTGCTGGCACCAAGTCAGCACTGGCCTACATGTATTGGAAGGAGACTGGCGATCTAAGCGTATGGAAAGGCATCGCTCAGGATGCTATCGTCATGAATACCGACGATTTGCTCTGCGTGGGTGCTGTTGATAACATCCTCGTATCTTCTACCATCGGTCGCAATAAGATGCTCATCCCTGGTGAAGTCATCTCCGCTATCATCAATGGTACCGATGAACTGCTGGCAGAACTGCGTGAAATGGGCATCGGCATCTGGCCCACTGGTGGCGAGACCGCTGACGTGGGCGACCTTGTACGCACTATCATCGTTGACTCTACTGTGACCTGCCGCATGAAGCGTTCTGACGTCATCGACAATGCCAACATCCGCCCAGGTGATGTCATCGTTGGTCTTTCATCCACTGGACAGGCAACCTATGAGAAGCGTTACAACGGTGGTATGGGTAGCAATGGACTGACCTCTGCCCGTCACGATGTCTTCGCTAAGTATCTGGCTGAGAACTACCCCGAGAGCTTCGACCACGCTGTACCCGACGAGCTCGTGTATAGCGGCAAGTACAAGCTTACCGACGCGGTTCCTTATCCTGCGACGGAATCGCAGGACACAGTGCTGCCCAATATGGGCCAGCTGGTGCTCTCGCCCACTCGCACCTATGCTCCTTTCATCAAGAAGCTGCTCGATGAGTTACGTCCCGAGATTCACGGTATGGTACACTGCACAGGTGGTGCACAGACCAAGGTACTGCATTTCGTCAACGACAACTGCAAGGTCGTCAAGGACAACATGTTCCCTGTGCCCCCATTGTTCCATGCCATCCACGAGTGTTCCGGCACCAACTGGAAGGAGATGTACCAGGTATTCAACATGGGTCACCGTATGGAAATCTACGTTCGACCAGAGGTTGCCCAGCAGGTTATCGACCTCTCGAAGTCTTTCAACATCGATGCCCAGATTGTCGGCCACATCGAAGAAGGTCCCAAGAGTCTGACTATCAAGAGCGAATTTGGAGAATTCAATTATTAATACGATATTATCTTCATTTAAGAGGGAAGTCTTTCCGACTTTCCTCTTTTTAATTTCCATATATAGATCTATAAACATTACACTTCGTTAATTTTGTCAGTATTTTCACAATTCAACCGTTAATTTCTAACAGCCGTTAAGCAAGGTGGCAGAAGTGTTAAATTGCGACAAAAAGATACGACAAATTGTCAGTATATGGAAAAATGCTCCTATATTTGCACCGTCAAACAACAAAGCGAATACGAACAATAACATTAATTAAACTGATAAGATTATGAAAAAGATTGTAAAGACCTTGATGCCTGCCATGTATCTCATGGTGATTGCATTCTCCGCAGCCTCGTGCAACAAGACACAGGCCGCTCCTGCAACAGCTGCTGTTGCTCCAGGACAACCCGTCGACCTCACGTATGCAGCTGAAAAGTCGCTGCCCGCAGTGGTATATATCAAGTCGGTGACCAACTCGAAGTTGCAGACCGTAGAGTATAGTGATCCGTTTGAGGACTTCTTCTCAGACCCGTTCGGTGGTTTCTTCGGACGTGGACAGGGACAGGGCAACGGTGGTGGCCGCAAGCGTCAGGTGCAGACCCCGAAGCGTGCTTCAGCAGGTTCAGGCGTCATCATTTCAGCAGACGGCTATATTGTGACCAACAACCACGTGGTAGACGGTGCCGACGAACTGACAGTAACGCTGAACGAAAACTCGAAAGAGTATTCAGCCCGCATCATCGGTGCCGACAAGACTACCGACCTGGCACTCATTAAGATTGACGCCAAGGACCTACCCGCCATCGTTATTGCTAACAGCGATGACGTGAAGGTTGGCGAATGGGTACTAGCTGTCGGTAACCCCTTGGGACTGAACAACACCGTTACTGCTGGTATCGTTAGTGCAAAGGCCCGTTCTATGGGTTCAGGTGTCAGCTCTATGATTCAGACCGATGCAGCCATCAACCAGGGTAACTCAGGCGGTGCACTAGTCAACACCCGTGGTGAACTGATTGGCATTAACGCCATGCTGGCTTCCCCCACAGGTTCGAACATCGGTTACGGTTTTGCCATTCCGACCACTATCGTCCAGAAGGCCATCGACGACTTTAAGAAGTACGGCACCTACCAGCGCGCCATGATTGGCATCAAGGGTAGCGATGTCAGCAACTATGTGGATGTGGAAAAGGAAAAAGGCAACGAAGTTGACTTGGGCACTATGGAAGGCGTCTACATTGCCGAGGTTGTTGAGGACGGTGCAGCTGCTGACGCTGGTCTGCAGAAAGGTGACGTAATTACAACCATTGACGGCAAGAAGGTGAAACAGTTTGGTGAACTGCAAGGCATCATCGCCCAGAAGCGTCCTGGCGACAAAGTGATTGTAAAGTACCTGCGCAACAAGAAGGAGAAGACCGTTACGCTGACGCTAAAGAACGAGCAGGGCAACACGAAGGTCGTAAAGAATGCTGATGTCGACGTACTTGGCATTGACGTGCGTCCTGTTACCGAGAGTCAGAAGAAGCAGTTAGAAATCTCGTATGGCCTTGAGGTTCTGAAGGTTAACGGTGGAAAGATGAAGGATGCCGGAGTACCTAAGGGCTTCATCATCCAAGTGGTCAACGACCAGCCTATGCGCTCGTTCGATGACTTGCAGGAAGTAGTGAAAGACGCCAAGGACCAGATGCTGGTTATCAAGGGAATTTTCCCGACAGGCAAGCGCGGCGGCTTCGTGGTTTACCTACAGAATGAATAAGGTGAGAAGATAAACAGGAAAAAACAGAAAAAGTAAGGCATTTTTTTGGTTATTCCAGAAAAATGCCTTACTTTTGCAAAAAATTGCGAGAACGGGCTGCACCTCAGCAAAGAACAAGTTCTTTGCATTCGGTTTGCACCGTCCTTGTCATTCGGCTATAAAAATACGACTAAATGAGACAACTAAAAATCACGAAATCTATTACGAATCGCGAAAGTGAGTCGCTGGAAAAATACTTACAGGAGATTGGCCATGAGGAATTGCTCTCTACTGACGAAGAGGTGGAGTTGGCACAACGCATCCGCAAGGGCGACCGTAAAGCATTGGACAAGCTCACCAAAGCGAATCTGCGATTTGTGGTTTCTGTTGCCAAGCAGTACCAGAATCAGGGATTGTCACTCCCCGACCTCATCAACGAGGGTAACCTGGGACTCATCAAGGCAGCTGAGAAGTTTGACGAGACGCGCGGCTTTAAGTTCATTTCTTATGCCGTGTGGTGGATTCGTCAGTCTATCTTGCAGGCTATTGCCGAACAGAGTCGTATAGTCCGCCTGCCCCTGAACCAGGTAGGTTCGGTGAACAAGATTAACCGCATGCTCAACAAGTTTGAGCAGGAGAACGAGCGCCGTCCGTCGGTCGACGAGATATCGGAACGAACGGACCTGCCAGAGGACAAGGTTGGCGAGGCGATGTTAGCTAACACCCGCCACGTGTCAGTCGACGCTCCCTTTGTGGATGGTGAGGACAACTCACTGCTCGACGTACTGATAAACGACGATGCACCGATGGCTGACCGTCAGTTGGTAATAGAGTCTTTACGCGAGGAAATCTCCAACGTGCTCAATACGCTAAGTGACCGCGAGCGCTGCGTTATCAAAGCGTTCTACGGCATCGGCGAACCGGAGATGACACTGGAGGAGATAGGCAGCAAATATGGATTGACGCGCGAACGTGTACGTCAGATTAAGGAGAAAGCTATCCGTCGGTTGCGCTCAAACACAAAGAATCAATTATTGAAATCATATTTAGGACAATAAGTTATTAAAAGTATTTAGGACAATGAGATTTTTAAAGTATATCGTACTGACGCTGCTTGTCTGCGTTGCCATGGGAGCCGAGGCCAAGACGGTAAAGGCTCGCCACATGTATGTATTCGGATTTGCAGCATCGTTCAAGGATTCTGTCGTCTACATGACGGAGATACAGGACGTGCAGGGTGCCTTGTATGATACAAAGACTAAGTTCCTGTTGGGTCGCGACAGCTATTCCGACCAGCTGAAGGCCTTTTTTAAGGAGAAGATGCAGTTGTCCGACCGTGTATGCATGGTCATGTTCTCCACCTCAAAGAAGAAGGCTGAGAAGAAGTACATGAAGCTTCGCAAGAAATATACGGGTGATAAAAAACGCCCCTCAACATATGAGGTGCGTTATGTGACCACGCAGGATTTTCAGTTCGAACCTGTTGGTTTAGATGAATAATAGTGACGGCGGAAAAACCGCCGTCCACTATTTTCAGGGGTTGTTCTTTTCGAAGATAGCCATCCGCTCCTCCAGTTGGGCATACTGATGGTCTTCGATGAATGACGTACAGACGCGCAGGCCTTCCTGATGCGAACCTGTGGTTATCAGACAGATAGCCGACACACCATAGTACATCAACTCTTTGGCCAGCTCACCACTGGTCATCTGCTTATAGCCAATGGTAAAGTAGAAACCGTCGGCAACAGGTTCGTCAAGGTCTTTGTCATAAACCACATGGAAGCCGTGACGACAGAATATCTCCTTCAGCTTATGAGCACGCTCGCCATAGACGCTGACCTCCTTGCGGAAGTCGTAGTCACCGTCAGTGGCTGCTTTCAGCATAGCCGCCATCGCATATTGGGCAGAATGGCTGGTACCTGAAGACAAGGCATAGAGCATGCGTGTTGAGAATACCAAACCAAAGGATAGACCCTGATAGCGCTGTGCCAGCTGGTCGAAGTGGCGATGGAACAGTTTATCCGAGATACACACCACGCCAATACGCTCGCCAGCATACGAGAAAGCCTTGGAACCACTGATGAGCAGCATGTAGTTATCGGTATAACGGCCTACAGTAGGCTGATAAGGCGGCTGGAACGGCACGCTGAGGTCTTTGCGAAAGTCCATAGCGAAGTAGGCCAAGTCTTCCATCACCACGCAATCGTACTTCGTAGCCAGCTTACCGATGGTCTCCAGTTCCTGTTCGTTCAAACAGATCCATGCGGGATTGTTCGGATTAGAATAGACAATGGCGCAGATGTTGCCGTTCTTCAGGTACGACTCCAGCTTCGGCCCTAGTTTCTCGCCACGGAAGTCATAGACATCGAATGTCTCGTACTTCACACCCATCACCTGTAACTGCATCTTCTGCACAGGGAATCCCGGGTCAATAAACAGCACGGTATCCTTACCCTGTTGCGCCTGTGAACAGGTAAGGAACGAAGCAAACGTGCCCTGCATGGAACCCGTAACGGGTACACAACCCTCAGCAGCTACGTCAAGACCGATGAAAGCCTTGACAAAGCGCGATGCTTCTTTCTTCAGTTCTGGATAGCCCTGAATATCAGGATAGGAATGGGCAATACCATCCTGCAAAGCCTTGACTTGTGCGTCGACACCCACCTGAGCGGCAGGCAGTCCTGGGATACCCATCTCCATCTTGATGAACTCTACCCCACTCTGTTGCTCAGCCTTGGCAGCCACCTGCTTCACTTCGCGGATGGTAGCCTTGGCAAAATCAGTGATGCCCAGCTCTGCTATGAGGCTTTCGACAATCTCTTTCTTGATTGGTGTTGCTTTCATTTCTGTGCTTCTTTACCAATTGCTAATGCCTTGATGTTAGCCTCGACGATAGCCTCGCCCTTACGACCGAAGACGCGACGGATAGCATCCTCCAACTTCTCGTATTCAATGCCTAAGGCTTTCTGGGCAGCACCCAAGAGAATAACGTTAGCCGAACGGGGCACACCTGCATCCTTGGCCTTCTCCTCGATGTCGAGCATGATGACATTGGGCAACTGCGCGAGGTCTTTTTTGATGACCTCGATATCAGGATAATTCGGAATGTTGACAAATGGTGTGCTGCTGGTGATAATCCAGCCGTTCTTCGAGAGATACGGCAGATAGCGCAACGCCTCCATGGGTTCCATAGAGATAATCACGTCAGCACCACCTTTGGGAATCAGATCGCTGGCAATTGGATTGCTCGAGATGCGCAGATTTGACTGCACATCACCACCACGCTGTGACATGCCGTGTACCTCGGCCTGCTTGATATATAGGTTCTCGTTCATGGCGGCTTCACCAATGATGGTAGCAATAGAGAGGATACCCTGTCCTCCTACACCGCAAAGAATAATATCTGTTTTCATTTTGCTGCTTTCTTTTGTTTCAGATGACGTTGTAAGGTCTGCATACATTCACGACGTGGAATGATGACAGAAGTGCCCTTGTAGTTAATCTCGTCGCGGATAATCTGCGTTATCTCCGGCATATTCTTTGGCAGAGGAACCACCACCTTCAGGTGTTCGTCCGAGAGTCCAAGACCACGACAGATGGCCTCAAACTTATTGGTACCTGCCGAGTCCTGTCCACCCGTCATACCTGTTGTCAGGTTATCAGAAATGATGACAGTGATATTTGCATTCTCATTGATGGCATCTAACAGTCCCGTCATACCACTATGCGTAAAGGTAGAGTCACCGATGATAGCAACAGCTGGCCACTGACCGGCATCTGCCGCACCCTTAGCCATAGTAATGGATGCACCCATATCAACACACGAATGAATGGCGCGGAAAGGAGGCAGGAAGCCCAGTGTATAGCAGCCGATGTCACCAAAGACACGGGGATTCTCATATTCCTTGAGCACCTCGTTCAGAGCAGCATAGACGTCGCGGTGGCCACAGCCCTGACAGAGTGCAGGAGGACGTGGAGCCACATCTGCACACGGGTCGAAGCACTCTCCAATCTCCATACAAAGGGCTTTCTTCACCACATCAGGTGTCAGTTCGCCTGTACGGGGCAGTGTACCGTCCAGCTTACCATGAACATTCTTCAGGTCAGCAACGCCACGGACGATATCCTCGATAAATGGCTGTCCCTCCTCAACGATGAGTACCTCGTCACACTCGTCCAACAGACGACGCACCAACTTCTTGGGCAACGGATACTGCGAAATCTTCAGGATGGGATAAGGACTACCTTGCGGGAAGCACTCGTTGACGTAGTTGAAGCCAATACCACTAGCCAAAATACCCAATTTGTGGTCGTGACCTTCTATATAAATATTATAGGTGGAACCTGCAGCATCTTTCTCCAGCTGTGCCTGTTGAGCGGTAACGGCATCGTTGCGCTTCTTCGCATTGGCAGGCAACAATACCCAGTTAGCAGCTTTTGCGTCGTAGTTCAGTGCGTTCTGCTCACGAGGAGCATCAGCCAACTCAACAACAGCGCGGCTATGTGCCATGCGAGTGGTAACACGCATCAGCACAGGCAGACATTGCTTCTCTGAGTAGTCAAAGGCAGCGGCCATCATGTCGTAGGCCTCCTGCTGGTTCGATGGCTCGAAGGTTGGAATCATGGCAAACTTACCATAGAAACGAGAGTCCTGCTCGTCCTGACTGGAGTGCATCGAAGGGTCGTCAGCCACCAGCACGACAACGCCACCGTTGACACCCGTCATACCACTGTTCACAAACGGGTCTGCACAGACGTTCAGTCCCACATGTTTCATACACACCAGCGCGCGCTTGCCCATGAACGACATACCCAGCGCAGCCTCCATGGCTGTCTTCTCGTTGGTCGACCAGCGGCTGTGCACACCACGTTCTTTGGCCAGTGGTGACAGCTGGATATACTCTGTAATCTCGGTAGAAGGAGTGCCTGGATAAGCATAGACGCCACTCAGTCCTGCATCAAGCGCACCCTGGGCGATGGCCTCGTCTCCTAACAACAGTTTCTTCATATTTCTGACTAAAATTGGTTATTTCTGATAAATTGTTCGCAAAGATACGAATTATATTTCAAAGTAACAAAAAAAAGAGCCGCAACCTTTCAATTGCAGCTCTTTTTTATTACTTTTGCTTACTCGATGTGTCTTTTACTTCACTTTAGCTACGATAGCCTTGAAAGCCTCAGGGTTGTTCAGAGCGAGGTCAGCGAGCACCTTACGGTTGATCTCGATACCAGCCTTAGCCAGATTGCCCATGAGTACAGAATAGCTCATACCCTCCTGACGAGCGGCAGCGTTGATACGCTGAATCCACAGGGCACGGAAGTTGCGCTTCTTGTTCTTACGATCGCGATAAGCGTAGGTAAGACCCTT
>Ga0310697_10000998_pt1 | contig 34966 bp, 21 predicted proteins | sample 172DNAGHGlowgp2_FD_203883 | JGI IMG/M metagenome (GOLD analysis project Ga0310697, IMG submission 203883) | Sheep rumen microbial communities from Palmerston North, Manawatu-Wanganui, New Zealand - 1728 DNA GHGlow gp2 (v2) (version 2) | ecosystem: Host-associated > Mammals > Digestive system >... | reverse complement strand
TGCAACAGTGCACAATCAGGAAAGATCGACCGCCTCCGGCGGGAAAAAGCCTCAAGGGTTAAGCCCCAAACCCTTAAGGCTTTACGGCAAAAGCTATAAGGCTTTCGGGCAAAACCCTTAAGGGTTTTTGTAAGTGAAAAATAATATTCACCTGAAACTCATAAGCTAAGCGATCTTTGACAAAAACCGAAAAAACACCAGTTGAAGAGGTGGGCACTGCGTGCCTTGATGTCTGTGAGGGTCTTAGCCTCAGGATGGCGTGGATGTTCAGCGGATCTGCTCTTTGGGGATGAGGTCGTAGTCGAACATCACTTCGGAGTGGTTGTTCCAGTTGAGTTCGCGGCTGATGAGGGTGCCAGTGGCGCGGTCGTACGTCTCGCGGTAGATGCGCGAGCAGCGGTAGAACTTGCCGTCGTCCTCGCGGTGGAAATGGTGGTCCTCCTCGGCGATGCGGTAGGTGTAGGGGTACTCGGCTGTGGTGCGCAGCTCGGCGCAGAGGGTGTCGCCGTCGCACCAGGTGTGTAGCTGCAGTGGCTGGGCGGTGTCGTTGCGGAAGCGCAGGTCGATGAAGTTGTAGTTGACGGATGCTCCGGCGCTGTAGGGACGGCGTATGTTGTCGGGGTCGGGTGCGAGGGCGTCGGAGTGGTGGTGGAGCTCGGTGATGGTGACGGGGCTGTGGAGCATGAGGAGGCATAGCGTGTTGGCGAGGTTGCAGAGTCCTCCTCCGAGTCCTGCCTTCAGACGTCCGTTGACGAGCACGCGTCCCTCGGCAAAGCCGTTGCGGCGCGATGTCTTGCCGACGAGGTGCCAGAAGGAGAAGGTCTCGCCGGGGCGGATGGTGATGCCGTCGATCTTGCTGCACGCCAGGCGTATGTTGTCGGCTTTGTTCTGTTGCAGGACGGGGTCTATGCCGGGTCCGCGCTTGATCATGTCGCCAGCATGTGCCGCGACGACGACGGGCAGCCACGCCGACGTGGAGCGCTCGCGTGCGAAGCGTTCGCGGCTGAGGAGGTTCCTGAGGTGGCGCTTCAGGATCTCCTTCTGCAACGAGATGTAGTATGTCGCGGGGCTGATTTCGCAGAACAGCCGTTTACGTTTGGGCATAGTTCAGTACGTGTGTTCGCCTTCCGCTATTTCCTCCTTGGTGATCTTCCGGGCATCGATGGCTCGCCAGCAATAGACGATGTAGGCCAGGACAAAGGGCACGAGGAGCGAGACATAGAACATGGTGCGGAGCGTGAACTCGCTGCTGCAGGAGTTCTGCATCGTCAGCGACGACTGCAGGTCGGCCGTGGAGGGGTAGTAGGCCGTGTTGTTCCAAGCCGAGCAGAGCAGCAGGGCGAGCACGGTGAGCACGGTGCCGATGCCTGCGGGCCAGATACCCTTGTTGATTTGACAATTTAACCATTTACAATTTGACAATTTATCTGGCCTGCCAAAGATTTCGATGGCGATGCCGTAGAGCACGAGCACTACACCTATAATAAGTATAATGAGCAGGTACCACATATCCAACAGGTTGTGCAGGTACTTGTAGGGCTCCATGAAGATGATGCCAGTGGCGGGGTCGTAGGCGAAGCCGTCCTTCGTCAGCAGGTGGACGAGGTAGGCGACGAAGAGGATGACGAAGGGCACGGCGGCACCTATGAGTCGCACGCTGCCGCGGGAACGGATGTCCTCGTCGGCGACGTTGTTCATCACGTAGAGGATGCCCAGCGTGCGAGCCAGGAAGACGACGGCGAAGCCGAAGACGAGTACCCACGGGTTGAGCAGGGCATCGAGGCCGTGTGAGGCGTTGGCCCAATGGCTGATGACGGGCGTGAGGGCAGTGCCGCTGATGAGGTTCTCTTTCTCGACGATGAAGTTGCTGCCCTCGAAGAAGGTGGCTACGGCGCCGCCGAGGAGCAGCGGTCCGAGGATGCCGTTGAGGGTGAGGCAGAACTGGAATGTCCGCGGTCCGAGGAAATTGCCTATCTTGTTCTGGAACTCGTAGCTCACGGCCTGAACCACGAAGGTGAACAGGATGATCATCCAAAGCCAGTAGGCTCCGCCGAACGAAGTGCTGTAGAACAGCGGGTAGGAGGCGAAGAAAGCGCCGCCGAAGGTGACGAGCGTGGTGAACGTGAATTCCCACTTGCGCCCCGTGGAGTTATAGACGAGGCGGCGGCCCTCCTGAGTGTAACCCAGGCTGCCGGCGACGGAGTTGGCGCCCTGCACGAAGAGCAAAAACACGAGCAGTGCGCCGAGAAGCGCTACGACGAAGCACCAGTAGTGCTGGAGAAAGGTGTAGGAGAGACTTATGAGGGAACTAATGGTAAGCATAATGTAGATTAGAGATTAGAGATGAGAGATGAGAGATGGGAGATGGGAGGCGCCTACTTTTCTGCTTGAGGGGGCGTGAGGAGGGGGATGCCTTTCTTAATCTGTTTCAGAATGATGTTGATCTCCACAGCCAGCATGGTGGTGAAGAGCACGAGGAAGAGCCAGAAGGTGGTGGCCACGGCACTGGAGCTGACGTCGGAGACCGAGGCGCCCACGGGCAGCATGTCCTGAATGGTCCACGGTTGGCGCCCGAGCTCGGCCACGAGCCAGCCGCACTCGGAACAGATGTAGGCGCATGGTACGAGGATGATGGCGAGCCACAGGAGCCATCTCTTCGATGAAATCGGCTTTTTTCGCCAATGGAGGAAGAGGATATAGGCGAAGAAAAGGATGAACAGCGTGCCTAAGCCGACCATGATTCGGAACGCCCAGAAGTTGAGTGGCACGTAGGGCACGAGCTCCGATTCGTCCTTGATGTAGCCGTAGCCGAAGTATTTGAAATTGTCCTTCAGGATGTTCAGCTGCTCCTCTTTGGCGGCGGTGATGCGTCCGTCGGTGTCCTGGTCGGCGAAGGTCTTCTCGTCGGCCGCGAGCTGGCGGTAGTTGTTCAGCGCCGCGATGGCCATGCGTCCACGGGCCATCTTCTCCTGAGCCGACGGCTCGACGATGCCGTCCTCGCGCGTGTAGCCTTTGAGCAAGTCGTTGATGCCGGGAACGTAGCCGTGCAGCGTTCGTGTGGCGAGGATGCTGAGTCCGTTGGGTATGGCCAGTCGTAGCGGCGCTTCCTTCTCGTTGGCGTAGTCGGGCTGCGCGAAGGGGTTGACAGCCGCTACTGCGGTGAGGCTCACGTCGTTGCCTCCGTTGTAGAGGGCTTCCATGGCGGCCAGCTTCATAGGCTGCACTTCGGCCACCTTGTATGCGCTCTCGTCGCCCGTGACGGCAGCGCCGATGGCGGCGATGAGGCCTACGAGGGCGCCGATGGGCAGGCTCTTGAGCGCCAGCTCGCGCTCTGCCTCGCGTTTCTTGAGCAGATACCATCCCGAGACGGCGACGACGAACACGGCGCCGACGATCCACGATGAGATCACCGTGTGGCAGAACTTGTCGATGGCGAAAGGCGACAGCGCTACGTCGAGGAACGACGTCATCTCGTTGCGCATCGTCGTGGGGTTAAACTCGCAGCCCACAGGGTATTGCATCCAAGAGTTGGCCACGAGGATCCACCACGCCGAGATGGTGGCGCCGATCCATGTGAGCCATGTCGAGGCGAGGTGGAAGCCGCGCGACACCTTCTCCCAGCCGAAATACATGACGGCGACGAAGGTCGATTCCATGAAGAATGCCACGATGCCTTCGATGGCCAGCGGCGCGCCGAAGATGTCGCCCACGAACCACGAGTAGTTGGACCAGTTGGTGCCGAACTCAAACTCGAGGATGATGCCCGTGGCGATTCCCATGGCGAAGTTGATGCCGAACAGGCGTTGCCAGAACTGCGTCGTGCGACGCCAGAACGCATCGCCAGTGCGGTAGTAGCGGGTTTCCATGATGGACATGATGAGCCCAAGTCCCAGCGTGAGCGGGACGAAGAGCCAGTGGTAAATGGCCGTGAGGGCAAATTGCGCTCGTGCCCAATCAATGGCTGCTGGGTCAATGGATAAGAGGTTCATAGGCGATTTTTTAATGTATAATTGATAATGGATAATGTATAATTGAGAATGTATAATGGATAATTGATAATGGATAATTGATAATGGATAATTGATAATGTATAATTGATAATGTATAATTGATAATGTATAATTGAGAATGTATAATGGATAATTGATAATGGATAATTGATAATGTATAATTGATAATGTATAATTGACCATGGACCGTGTTAATTGTCTTCTACTCTTTTATTTAATTCTCCTGCGACGAAGTCTGCTTCCTCGCCCTTCTCGGCGTGCTGCCCGATGAAGTTGGGGAAGAAGAACAGCTTGAGGACGACGAAGATGACGAAGAGCTTGATGGCGATGATGAGCCATAGCGTACGCCCAAGCGTCATCGAACGGAAGCCGTCGTAATAGAGATAGAAGGCACGGCGAAGGAAAGACATGAGAGTTGACGAGTTGACGAGTTGACGAGTTGACGAGTTGAGAGTTGACGAGTTGACAAGTTGACGAGTTGACGAGTTGACAAGTTGACAAGTTGAGAGTTGAGAGTTGACAAGTTGACGAGTTGAGAGTTGAAAGTTCTTCGCAGAGCGAAGCGTCGCGAGCGCCGAGCGGAGAGTTGGAAGTTAGCTGGCGCTGCAAAGTTATTAAGAAAACGGAAAAGGAGGAAGGGAAAAGGGGAATTTTTTTCGATGAGAACGCAAAAAAAGAGGTTCTGAGGGTAAAAATACGGTAGAAAAGGGAAAAAATACCGCTAAGGAAGCTTCTATATAGATAAAATTCAGTACCTTTGCGTGCTTTTTTGATACATCCTTTCCTTTTCCCCTGACTTCCGGAATATGAAAAGAATACCTATTATCAGCTTTCTGCCCCTTGCGGGCGCGCTGTTTTTGGCCTCTTGTTTCGGCGATGAACCCGCGAATGCGGAGTGCGACATCGAGCGCATCTGGGTTCACGCAGATGCTCCCGAGGCTATGTTTTTCCATCCATATGATACGCTGCAGACGGTGCCATCGTCGGAGTCCGCGATCCAATTCCAGACGCGCTACGACGTCGTCGTCGGTCGTTTGCCGCTGTTCATGGTTGTGACGCCCGGCGCCGACGTGTTCCGCATGGATGCGCTGAACGGCCGCGAGGTGCCCTTTGTGAGCGGCGACCTCGTGGATTTCTCCGGCGGGCAGACGGTGACGTTCCGCGTGCGTTCGGAGAGCGGCGAGTACCACCGCGACTACGCCGTCAGCGTGGTGCCCCGTACGCGCAACGGCGGCGACCTCTATTTCACGTTCGACGACTACTACAGGCTCGATGAACGCGGCAATTTTTACGAGTGGCATGAGCCCAATGCTCCCGTCTCGCCTTGGTGGTCAACGGGTAATCCTGGCTACCGTCTCAGCGTGAGTTCGGCCAAGCCGCTGGAATATCCCACCTGTCCCGAGGAGGGCACGGGCGTCGATGGCAAGAACTGCGTGCGCCTGACGACGAGCGACACGAAGGGCTTCGGCGCCATGGTGAATATGCGCATCGCCGCCGGCAATCTCTTCGTGGGCACCTTCGACGTGGCCAACGCCCTGCGCAATGCCCTGGCAGCGACGCAGATGGGACATCCCTTCGCCCACAAGCCGGTGAAGATGACGGGCTACTATAAGTACCGTCCGGGTGCTACGAAGCAGGATCGCATGGGCAAGCCCCTGACGGGCGAGACGGACTATCCCGACTTCTACCTCGCTGTCTATCGCAACGTCGATGCCCAGGGCAACCGTATTCAGATGGACGGTAATATTCTCGAGACCGACCTGCAGAAGAATCCTCACGCCGCAGCCATGGTGGGCACGGCACGCATCAGCCGCGAAGACATCGTCATGAACGCCTCGGAGTGGACTAAGTTCGAGCTGCCCGTCGTTTACACCGCCGAGCTCAGCCGCGAGGATGTCGAGAACGAGTGCTACTCGATGGCCGTCGTCTTCACCTCGAGCAACGATGGCGGCAACTTCAGCGGCGCCGTAGGCAGCACGCTGTGGATTGACAACGTGACGATAGAATGTGAATATTGATCCTCAAAGACTGAAAACGTATGAAACACAAGATATTGCTCGCCGCCCTGCTGCTCATCCTCCCGGCAGCGCTGGCGGCGCAGAAGAGCGACAAATGGACGGAGTGGGGCCCGGGCGGCCTCACCGGCGGCGGATGGATCGTCCGCGTAGGCTACGTCATCGGCGGCACATCACCGCTGCCCGTGCCTGCAGAGATACGTGCCATCAACTCCTTCAAGCCCTTGGGCGGCATCACCTTCGGCGCCGACTACTACCACATGTTCACGCGGCGCGTAGGCTTGCAGGCCGGCGTGCATTTCTTTCACGAAGGCTTCTCGACCAGCGCCGACGTGAAGAACTACCGAATGGGTATCACGCAGGGCAACAACTACCTTGAAGGCAATTTCACGGGCGTCGATGTGACCAACACGACGCTGACGGGCATCACCATTCCCTTGGCAGCCACATTCAGGCTCTCGCCGCGATGGAACGTAGGCGTAGGTCCCTTCTTCTCGTTCGTCGCCAAAGGCACTTTCGACGGCGAGGTGACCGACGGCTACCTGCGCGAAGGAGATCCCACGGGACAGAAGATCGACATCACGGCAGATAACCCTGCGACGTACGACTTCGCCGCCAACATGAACCATTTCTACTGGGGACTGGAGTTCGTCTTCGACTACAAGGCAATGAAGCACCTGAACGTCTTCGGCGGCTTCGACTGGAGCCTCACAAGCATCTTCCCCAAGTCGTTCGTGACGGTGCCCTTCAACATGTATCCGCTCTACGCTAAGATCGGCGTAGCGTATAGGTATTGACAAGTTGACAAGTTGACGAGTTGACGAGTTGACAAGTTGACGAGTTGAGAGTTGACGAGTTGACAAGTTGAGAGTTGACGAGTTGAGAGTTGACGAGTTGACAAGTTGACGAGTTGACAAGTTGACGAGTTGAAAGTTAGATAATAAAAATATTATGAAGAAATTATGTTTTTTGATTGCTGCGTTGACCACCGTGATGGCGGCACAGGCGCAGTACCAAATCCAGAACGGCAGTTTCGAACAATGGGAACGCGAAGGCGAAGCCAGCGTCGAGCCGATGAACTGGAACTCGTTCATGACCGCCTCCGGTGCTCTGGTCAGCATGGCCGGCACACAAGTAGAGAAAACCACCGATGCGCACTCCGGCTCGGCTGCCGTACGCATCTTCGGACGCTCGGTGTTCGGCGTCGTGGCGCAGGGCAACCTGACCACCGGCCGCATCAATATGGGCAGCACGAATGCAACCGACGCTTCGGGCAACTACAACTACACGGATATGTCCGACGGCGCATTTAACCAGCCCTTCACGGGTCTGCCTGATGCCCTCCGCTTCTGGGTGAAGTCATCGTGTGCCTTCGGCGGCGGCAGCAGCTGCTATCTTCATACTGCCGGCTACTACCAGGAGCCTGCAGCCAATGACATCACCGCCACACGCATCGCCAAGGCCGAGAACACCGCCATTCCCAACAGCGACAGCTGGCAGGAGGTCATCGTTCCCTTCACCTACGACGTCACTGACGGCACACGTCCTGCCTACGCCCTCCTCTCGCTGATGACGAGCGGTCAGCCCGGCAAGGGTAACAAGAACGACTGGATGATCATCGACGACGTGGAGTTCTTGTATTACAGCGAGTTGGAGACAGCCATCTGGAACGGCAGTGCCGTGAACTTCACGAACAACGCCGCCACCATCGACGGCAAGTACGACGAGTCGCTGCTGCGCCTGCGTATCAAAGGACAGGGCGCTAAGGTCATTCGTACCTACGACGAAGGCAGCCTCACGCTCACCATACTCATCGAGGGCGACGACATCAGCGTCAACCCCGACAATACCCACACTTACACCATCACCTTCACCGGCAACGAGAACCCCGACGGTCCCGTAGGACCCATCATCGACCCCGACGAGCCCACGACGGGCAGCGCGCTGATTCCCAACGGCTCCTTCGAGCAGTGGAAGGACGCCTGCGGCAAGACCATTTTCGTAGGGGGCAACGAACAGCAGCGACCCGGCACGGAGCCCGAAGTATGGAGTGGCAGCAGTATCACGTATAGGGTATTGCTCAGCACCAAGCGTGAGACGCTGGTCGAGGAGGTGGACGGCATGTCGGGCAAAGGCGTGAAGCTCACCAATAAGAGCACCAATCCCACCATCTATGTCTGGGATACCTACGTCCATCCCGCCTACATCACGCTCGGCACGCCATGGTTCTACCACACTCCCACTGCGCTCGGCGACCTCGACGGCGGCACTTACGGCGGACAGAGTTTCAACCGACGTCCTGATGCCATCCGCGGCAACTTCCGCCGCTCAGACCCCGATGGCAATGAGGTCGCACACATCATCGCCTACCTCTGGAAAGGAACGTTCAAGAGCAAGATTGGAAAGAAAGGAGCGCCCGGAACAGAAGCCGAGAATGTCGATCGCGCCATTATGGGCAAGGACAGCAACGTCTCCGGAGACGGACAGCTCATCGCCTCCTGCGACTACACCTTCGCCTCGACGACCAACGGCAACTGGCAGACCATCACCGTGCCCCTCGACTACGTGTCTGGCGAAGGCTCCGACCTGCCCGAGAAGATGAACATCATCATCTCGAGTGCCGACTACTGGAACCACAACAACATGAAGGTCAACAACACGTTGGAGGTGGACGACCTGGAGTTCGTGTACTACAGCGAGCTGAGCGAGGCTACTTACGACGGCAGCCCCATCGACTTCTCCAACGGCGAGGCACGCATCATGGCGGAATACGACCCGTCGCTGCTCACCCTCAAGGCTGACGGCCGCGGCGCTTCCATCCACACGGAATTCAACGAAGCGCAGAAGCTGCTGACCATTATCGTGTCGGGTTCTGACGTCGCCGAGAATCCTACCAACCAACACACCTACACCGTGCTCTTCGGTCCCCAGGTGGTGCGCAGCGTGGAGTACACCGACCTCATCAAGGTGACCATCAACGACTATTCCAGCACGCCCAAGCGCACGACCATCACCCTCGAGGAGATGGACAACGGCGTGACTAACTTCATCCTGCGCAACTTCACCATGGGCGAGGTCGATAACCCCACCTACGTCGGCACCATCAAGCTCGAAGACCTGCATTTCAACGACGACAAGACCTTCCACGAAGAACGCAGCATCGTCATTCAGAACGGCGATATGCCGGCTGGTGCCAGCTGGATGGGGCCGTCGCTGGGCGAAGTGCCGATCAGCATGGATGGTGTCATTCGCAACGACTCGCTGCTCGTGAAGATCACCATCGACATGATGGCCAAGCTGAACCAGAACATCGTCGTCGTCTTCGGCGAATCGCTCATCAATGAGCTGGAGCGCCAGGAGAACCCTGACGAGCCCGAGCCCGAGGGTGGCAAGACCATTCACCTCGAAGGCACTCACACCTATACCGACAACCTCGTCGTTTCGCTCAACGGCGAAGCCAACCCGCCGATGGAGACCAGCATCAAGGTCGTCTTCCACGACAATGGCACCCTCGACCTCTCGCTCGAGAACTTCATGATGGAAGAGGACGGCGAAGTGATGGGCGTAGGCAATATCGTCCTGCAGAGCGTGCCCTTCGTGACGCGTGCCGGCAAGGCTTATGCCACTTTCAGAACCACCGAGAACGTCAACATCACGGCAGGCAGCGACCCGAGCGTGATGTGGATGGGCCCGATGCTCGGCTCCATTCCCGTATCGCTCAGCGGTAAGGTTGGCGAGGATAAGCTCTACTGCGTCATCGACATCAATATGGCCGGCATTGGCGTCATTCATGTGACCTTCGGCGCTGACCAGGGATGGCCCGAGATCGGCGGCGAACCCGAAGTGGATCCCATCCTGCAGGATCGCATCTATACCTCGTTGCTCTCTGTCACCGTGAACGGCGAAACGAGTCATCCCGAAGAAGCTGTGGTGACGATGACTGTCAACGACGATGGCACGGTCAACCTCTCGCTCAACGACTTTTGGCTCGCCACCGAGGACGGCATGAAGACGCCCATCGGCACCATCGAGCTCAAGAACATCCTTCCCGTGGCCGTGGCCGACAAGGACTACTATATGTTCATGACGTCCAACAGCATCACCATTCAGCCGGGCAGCGACACCAGCCTCGAATGGGTTGGTCCCTATCTCGGCGAGATTCCGGTGTCGATGTCTGGTAAGATCGCTCTCTCGAGCTTCTTCACCTCCATCAGCATTTATATGGCTTCGATGAACGAGAATGTGATGGTCACCTTCGGCGCTGATTTCACCGACGCCATCAATGACGTCGTCGAACGTCGTGCCTCGCAGCCGGGCATCTACAGCCTCGCCGGTCAGCGTCTCAGCAAGGTGACACGTGGCGGCATCTATATCATCAACAACAGGAAGGTCGTTATCAAGTAACATTTCAACAATTATAGTCTTTGTGTCATGAAACGGACAATAGTATGCCTCATCGCGCTGACACTCTTCGCCGGCATCGCTCAGTCGGCGAAGCGTAAGCCGCAGCGCGTGCGTCTCGAGACGACGGCGGGTACCATACGCGTGGAGCTGAGCGACGAGACGCCTATCCACCGCGATAACTTCGTGAAGCTCTGCCGCGAGGGATACTATGATGGCACCCTCTTCCACCGCGTCATCAAGGATTTCATGATACAGGGCGGCGACCCTGACAGTCGCGTGCGATTCGTCAAAAATGGCGATTCCATCGCGGAAGATGCGAGCGTGAGTGCCAAGGTTGGCGGCATAAGGTATGTGCAGCAGCACAATGCCGACAGCACTTGGCTCTCACCCTCACATGACAAGGCGTTAGGCGACGGCGGACCCGACTACACGTTGCCTGCCGAGTTCGACCTGCCTTGGCTCTACCACGTGCGCGGCGCCTTGGCTGCGGCACGTGAGAGCGACGACGTGAATCCCGAGATGCGCAGTTCCGGCTCGCAGTTCTACATCGTCTATGGTCGATCCTTCGGCGAGGGATCGCTGGGCAAGGTGCGGGCGGCGCTGGCAGAAAACGATATTGAGATGAATCGCGAGATGTGGAACGACTACCTCCAGCATGGCGGTGCGCCCCACCTCGACGGAACATACACCGTTTTCGGCCGTGTCATCGATGGAATGAAGGTCGTCAAGCTTATCCAAGCCACACCGACGGATAAGGACGATCGTCCCATCAATGACGTCATCATCTTGAAAGCTGTTGTGGAATGATGAATGAAACGATAGACCTTAACCATAAAATTTAATGATTGCCATTGTCGATGAAATCGGCAGTTTTTAATAGCTCAAAGGTGTAAAATCGGTATTTTTAAGACTTTTTACCGAATTTCGCGTTCTTTTTTAAATAAAAGTTATTAACTTTGTGCCGTTTTATTAACCATTTGGTATTTATTCATCCTATTTATAACCACAAATGACAAGACAATGAGAAAAAATGTATTTTTCATGTGCCTTTCTTTAGGTTGCGCAGGACTCCTCTCTTCCTGCAGCTTCGAGAACAATTTCGATGCTGAAGTGGCGGAGCAGGCCGCCGGTCAGAAAGGTAAGGTGACGTTTGACCTCGCCTCGAGCGTGGAATTCGTCACGGGCACACGTGCAGTGGACGAGAGTTCGTACCAGAACTTCGACAACTACACGGTTAACATCATTGACGGAAGGGGCAACAGCAAGTTCTCCGGAACGTACGCTACGTTGCAGACCCGTCTGCCGCTGGAACTGGATCTGGGTTCCTATTCCGTCACTGCCTCCTACGGCACCGAATTCGCTGCTTCTCGCGACGGCTTCAAGGTTGAAGGCAGCAACACATTCACGATTTCGGCAGCCAATACGGTCACTTCGACCGTCAACTGCACCCCCACAGCTGGTAAGGTGCTGGTTGCTTTCGACGCCTCCATGGCCACGTACTACGACACCTACAGCGTCGATTTCTCCGGTACGGCAGCTCTGGGCAGCAGCGTAGCCCATTGGGGTAAGGACGACACGGCTCCCTATTACCTGGCTTTGAACGAAGCAGGCGAGACGGTCACTTATACCATCTACCTCACGGCAAAGACTGATTATGCTACTTTGCAGGAAGGCAATAAGGTTACTGATGCAACCGCCACAGGTTCCTTTACCCTGCAGCGCAACACGGCCAAGAAACTCACCATCAGACCTAACTACACACCCTCGACGGAGGGTGGTCTGGCCATCACGGTGACAATCGACGACAGCACCAACGACAAGCCTATCGACATCGAGGTTCCCGTCAGCTGGATCAATTGATATTATTTGAAACATCGATAAACAGAAAAACTCCATACAATGAAAAGATATAAGTTATTTCTTGGATGTGCAGCTGCTTTGGCGCTTGCCAGTTGTGTGAGCGAGGACATCTCGAAGCTTACGGGCAAGGATGCCGGGCATCTCGAAGTGAACGTAGAGACTCAGCTGCCGATGAAGACGCGTGCCGATGTTTACACCGTCACCAACTTCCCTGTGACCATTTATGAATCCAACGGAACCACCAAGGTCGCCAGCTATGACGCCGTGAGCGCCATGCCGGCTGCCGTGCTGCTTCCCGTCGGCGACTATGTGCTCGAGGCACATTCACCCGGCGTCATGGAAACGATCATGACCACACCTTATTATAAAGGTACGGAAAACTCCACCATCATCAAGGAAACGACCACGCAGAGCACCATCACGTGTAAGCAGGCCAATACGTCCGTTACCGTTCACTACGATCAGGACTTCATCGCCCTGTTCACGACGTGGACGATCACCTTCGACGATGGCACCAACAACGCTTTGAGTTTCACCAACGACGACGGCGTGTCGCCCGCTACCCTGTACTGGGATCTTGGCGAGGGCGCTGAGCGCCTGACCGTCACCTTCCGCGGCGTCAATCGCGACGGTACCGTCACGGCCAGCATGGTGCTGACGAAGTCGCAGGCCACGGAGACGTACGACGGCCAGAGCACCAACTTCGCCGGCGGCGATGGCATCGTCGTCAACTTCACTCCGACGGAGGCTACCACAGGTTATGTGACTATCGGCATCACGGCTTCGATCTTCGGTCTGGATGCTGAGGAGGTTCCCGTTGTCGTGGAAGTGGTTGACAACGGACAGTTCACGCCCGATCCCGGCAACGATCCCGTTACGCCCGATCCTCAGCCCAGCAGCTCCATCACGCTGACGCTGCCTGCTCCGCTCACGTTCAACATGGGCGAAGGTGGTTCCTTGGACAAGAGCCTCGGCAACACCATCATCCAGGCCGAGGACGGTATCCGCAGCCTCATGGTTACGGCAGAATCCAGCAATCCTGACATGGTCGCATCCCTCGAGGCCGTCGGCGCTGGCTATGGCCTTGACTTCGTCGGCGCTGGCGTGGAAGTCGTCGGCAACACCGACCTCGTCAACTTCTTCAGCGGCCTTGGTCAGACGTTGAGCGTTCCTGCACAGGGCGACACGTCCTATGAATTCCCCATCGGTAACTTCTTCGTCCTCTTGGATGTCATGAGTGGCACCCACACCTTCCACTTGACCGTTACTGACATGAATGGCGCGACGAAGAGCGGCACGGTCGTTATTACCGTCAACGAGTAAAGCACAAACAGTAGATTAACGTCAAAAAGACTAAATGATATGAAAAAGATATTTTCCGTTATCGCCATCCTCTCCATGACGCTGGTTGCTGCTTCCTGCTCCAGTGATGCGGACGAGTTGGCCAATGCACAAGTGGGCTATCTCAAGCTCGGCGTTGTAACCAATGGCACGACGTTAACCCGTGCCAGCGCTCCTAACGGCTATGATGCTACACAGCTCTACGTTGAGGTGAAGAATGCAGCCGATGAGGTCGTGTTCAGCACTGACGATATTGACAACGAAAGCCAGCTCGCCAACGGCCAGTACCTGACCTTGGCTCCCGGACAGTACACTGTCGTGGCTCATTCCTACAATTGGGATGGCAATGGCTCTGGCTTCAATACACCATATTATTATGGCGAGACTACGGTCACCGTGAAGACGAAGACCGTGACCACCGCCAAGGTGACCTGCACGCTGGCTAATGTGAAGGTGACCGTGAACTTCTCGCAGGATTTCCAGGAGAGCTTCGCCCGTGCCACCTCGACGGTTGAATCCGCTGTGGCCGGCGTCAGCGCTCAGGCTTTCACCATGGGTTCCGACAAGGGCTCTGCCTACTTCCCCGTCGGCGACCTGACGGCTTACCTCTCGGTGTTCAACAAGGCCGGTCAGGGCTATAGCCACATGAAGGAGATCACGGGCGTTCAGGCTCGCGACCACTACATCATCAATTACACGGTGGCCGCTTCCGGCAACCAGGGCAAGGTGACGGTTAAGGTTGACCCGAATACCAACACGTACACTTACACCTTCGAAGTACCCCGTAAGGGTGGCACCAGCCTCGCAGCCTACTCGGCCAACGCCTGGAGCTCCTTCGCCTTCATCGAAGGTGGCGTCACCGCCAAGAAGGGCGACTTCGACCAGTCGAAGCTGCAGCTCCAGTACAAGGCAGCCAACAGCGCCACGTGGAGCAGCATTGCTGCCAGTGACCTCACCATCAACGGCGATGACCTCAGCTACAAGCTCACGGGCTTGACACCTGAAACGGACTACACCTATCGCTTCGCCTACATCACTGCCGACGAGGAGGTCTTCAGCGCCGAAAGCTCCTTCACGACCGAGCCGCAGACGGCACTCTACAACGGCGGTTTCGAGGATTGGTACAGCGTAGGCAGCTACTACAGTCCGAATGCCGATGCCAGCACCAAGTTCTGGGATACGTCCAACCCAGGTTCCGCCAGCTTTAACTTCATCGTCTCTTCGCCTGATGAGTCCTTCAAGCATAGTGGCTCGAAGTCCGCTAAGCTGGAATCTAAGTATGCTGTCATCAAGCTGGCTGCCGGTAGTATCTACACCGGAACCTTCGGCAAGGTCAGCGGTACCAGCGCCACCATCAACTGGGGTGTGCCCTTCACCGGACGTCCCACGGCGCTCAAGTGCTACATCAGCTATGCGCCCGGTAGTGTCAATCGCGGTACCAAGCCCAGTATCGCCACCGCTCCCGAGACGGGCGAGAACGACCATTGCGGCGTGCGCATCGCTCTCATGACCAAGTCAGTGACGATCAACAACAGCTCTAGTGCGTGGTACTTCCCCGACTGGGAGAACGATGACTTCGTCGTGGCTTACGGCTACTATGAGCAGAGCGCCAGCGACAACGGCCAGTGGCGTGAGCTGACGATTCCGCTCACCTACCACAGCCTGACGAAGCAGCCGACGCACATCCTCATCACCGCAGCATCCAGCGCATACGGCGACTATTTCTACGGTTCTGATGCGTCTGTGCTCAATGTCGATGACTTCGAGCTGATCTATGGCGACACGCCCACTGTACAATAATCTGTAAATCCCCATTCTCTGATACCCAGCCCCTGCTTCCACGGCAGGGGCTGGGATTTCGCAAAATGAAAAAGAGACCACAAGTATTACTCCTGTCAACGGTGTTGTTCTTCTCCACGGTGTGTTCCTTCGCGCAGCCCACGCCGAGAAAGAATATGCCGTCGCCCTATTCCCACAGAACGTACCAGGAAAAGACCGACACGACCAACAAACGCTCGCTCTACGACCGTTACATGGACAGCCAGGAGAAGCGAGGAAGGCACATCGAGCGCGTGAATCGCGAAGACCTGAAAGCCACCTTTATCCCTAAGGGACAGTGGATGGCGGGCGGAAGCATTGCCTTCAACGAGTGGGATGGTGACAACCTTAACTACCTCGTCCTGAAGAACATCGAATTCGAAGGTCACACGTTCTCGGCGAGTCCTTATGTGGCTTATTTCTTTAAAAACAACCTTGCCTTTGGCGGACGTTTCAGCTACAGTCGCAACTATCTCTACTTGGGCAAGTTTGACCTTAATTTGGGCGAGGATTTCAATATCAGCCTTGAAGATCTCTATTACCTTGAACACCAGTTTAACACAGGACTCTTCCTGCGTACCTACCAGCCGCTTGGCAAAAGCAAGGTCTTCGGCTTCTTCAGTGAAGTGCAGCTGAACTATGCCTATGCCAAGGGCAAGAACTCCACGGGCTCCGGAGCCGATTACGACGGCACGATGGAGCACGTGAACAAGATACAATTGGCTTTCTGCCCCGGCCTCACCGCTTTCGCTACAGACTTCATGGCTGTAGAATGTTCCATCGGTGTGCTGGGGCTTAACTACAATTGGACAGACCAGAAGACCAACCGCGTCGAGACGGGAAAGAACCGCTCTGGAGGCGCCAACTTCAAGCTGAACCTGCTGAGCATCAACTTGGGGATGACGGTCTATCTGTAGAGATAAGAGATAAAAGATTAGAGATAAGAGATCTAACTATAATAAAGAAAGGAATAATGATAATGATCAGGAGCAATCATCTGTTGACTATCGGAAAGTGCCGCAAGCCATTGCGCCACAACCTTTTGTTTGTTGTCTGTGGTCTGTTGTTTGTGGCTTCCCTGTCGTTTGTCTCCTGCATTATTCCCGACGATATTCCCTATCCCCTTGTCGAGACCGAAATAACTTCTTTCGAGGTTGTAGGACAGTGCGATGAAATGGGCGAAAGTACGACAGCAGCAAACATCGACAGGACGAATCATGTCATCGACCTGTATGTCAATGACCAAGTGGATATCAAACATATCCGGGTCACCAAGATCGAAGCCGCCAACGACCCGCATGTCATACTGAACGACACCATTCGTCTGCAATCGCCGCTCTACCCGACACAGGGCTTACCCGTAGCCGACGACCGGTCGCTCGTCATCGATTTCAGCCAGACGCAATACTTCACCTTGCGCACCTATCAGGACTACTCGTGGACGGTCAGGGTGAGACAGGTCGTCAAGCGTGAAGTGGAGGTGGAGGGACAGGTCGGCAATGCTGTCATCGACCCCGAAACGCGCGTGGTCATCGTCTATGTCAACGAGTCGCAGAACCTGGCAGCCATCAAGGTGAAGAAGTTCAGCCTCGGCGGGCCTCACGGCAGCGTAGATCCCGATCCCACCAAACAGGAATCCGTTGATTTCACCAACTCCCGCCGCTATTACGTCAAGAATGGCTGGTCGGACCTCATCTATCCTTGGGTCGTTTACGTCTATCAGACGGCAGGTTCGGTGCAGCCTACGATGGAAGTCTCCACGACCGCCAAGGGCGCTACCCTCATCTCCGGAACCCGTCCCAACGGCGTCGTTCCGGTGGTGGAATATAAGGCCGTGGGAGATGCCGAATGGGAGAAGGCTGCGGAGATACGCATTCCCACTTCGACGACTTACGAAGTGGAGCTGAATGCGCTGAAGTCCGATGTTCAGTATGTCTGCCGCGCGACGTTTAACCAGACCACGACAGAGGAGAAGACCTTCTATTTCGTCGGCGAGCAGCTCGAGAATGCCGGCTTCGAGGACTGGCACATCAAGGGCGAGGGAATGAAAGCCCTCTACTGCCCTTGGGCTGAAGGCAGTGAGCCCTATTGGGACACGGGCAACCACGGAGCGACCACCGTCGGAGCCAGCAACAGCACGTTTGTTGACGAGAACGGACGCCGATATGCCAACCTGCAGTCGAAGTATATCGTCATCAAGTTTGCGGCAGGCAATATTTTTACGGGCAAGTACGTCGAAACTGACGGTTCCAACGGCGTTATCGCCTTCGGACGTCCCTTCACGTCGCGACCCTCGAAGATGACTTTTGAGTACCAGTACAAGACCTCCACGATCACCCGCAATGGCGGCGAATGGAACAACGCCTGGGGACAGTACATCTCGAAGTCGATGTATGAGAACCTCAAGGGCAAGCCTGATTCCTGCAGCGTGTTCATCGCGCTGGGTGACTGGCAGCCCGAAACCTATAAGACCACCGTCTGTCCTTACCTCATCCGCACACGTCCTACGGCCTTGCACCTGATGGACTTGAAAGATCCCCATCTCATCGGATATGCCCAGATGACACGTGGTGAGGATGTGAACTCATGGACCACGGAGACGCTCGACATAGGCTATCGCAGCGACCGCACGCCGACGACCATCATCGTCGTCGCCTCGTCCTCGAAGTACGGCGATTACTTCACCGGCGGCGAGGAATCATTATTGAAAGTAGATAATTTCAAACTGATATACTAACATACTGATAAACGTTGAAGGCTATTCATCATATTGTCGCGTTGGCATTCCTTGTGCTGCTGCCCCTCTTCGTAGGTGGTTGCAGCACGGAGCTTCCCGTTGACGATTCCGTCGCAGAGGGAGGGCTCGTGCTCTCGATGCCGGGCATTGATGTGCAGGTTCATGAGACCCGCACCGCCCCGGCGATGCTTGACAAGCCCGCGGCCGAAGCCTTCCACCTCCATGTCCAGCGCCTAAGCAACGACGTCAGCATCTATGATGGTCCCTTCACCTCCAATAAGATTGCTGCAGCGCCGGACGACTATGCCATCACGGCCACTTACGGCGACAACCCTGTCCTCGGGCTTGACAGACCTTATTATATAGGTAGCGCCACGGCCACCGTCGTCTCCACGACCGAACCCACGGCGGTCACCCTCCCCGTGACGGTCGGCAATGCCTTGGTCAGCGTCACTTTCGGCACCGACGCCGCCGAGGCCGCCCGCTTCGACCGCTTCTATCGCGACTATGGTCTGCAGGTGGCTGTGGGTAACAACCAGATCACCCTCACCTCCGACATCGCCGACAAGAGTGTCTATGTCCGAGCAGGCAGCACGGTGGAGCTCTCGTTCAAGGGTTATCTCATCGCCGCCGATCGTCAGGTGTCAATGCCCATCTCCTTGCCCCCCGGCATCTCCAACACCCTGTCTGCCGCCGACCATCTCATCCTCACGCTCTCCTTAGAGCCTAATGCTGAGAGTGCCCTCGTCACCGTCGTCAAGGCCGAGGTGGAGAAGGTCAACGTGGAGGAGAAAGTGCCTTACAACTGGCTTCCGCGACCTGTCGTGACCACCGAACACAAGTTCGCCGGCGGTGAGCTGGTCGGCACCGACCTCAGCATTGCCGCCTCCTTCCCCGATGTGCGTTGGGAAGCGACGATCCATCAAGGCACCGCCTCCGGAAACATCGTGCGACGCCTGTCGGGTACCGGAGCCCTCACCTCCACTTACCAGCTCAATCCCGCCTGGCCGTATCTGCCGCCCGGCAGCTACGTCGCCACTTATCGCTACTATAGCCGTCAGGGCAAGGCCTACAACTTCAGCAAGACCACCGAATTCACCGTCCCGGCACCTTCGCTGACGCTCACCGCCGACGCTTATTCCGCCCATACGAAATACGAGCAGGGCGATATCACGGCTGCCAACGCCTGCGAGCGCCTCACTGTTTATGCGCCTCAGGCTTCGCTGAACGTATCCGCTACGCTTTTCGAGAATGCCAACTACACGAAGAGCTACACCTATAGCGTAGGTTCCCAGTCCTTCACGGTCGCTGCCACGCGCAATGCCCAGACATTCAGTAATATTACGGGTGTTCCCGTCAGCCGTTCCCCTTACAACTTCCAAGTCGTTGCCGACTTCTGCGGGCAGACGATTACAGCCACCAAACCCGTTCGCATCACCGGCCTTCCCTATTCCTTGAACCTTGCCTCCCACGGCGAGTGGAGCGCCAGCGGAGGTGTGGACTGGTTCGAGAACGATGTACGATTGGGAAATATGTCCACGGGCGGGCAGACCATTACGAACAACAGTTCCGTCATCATCCCGCAGGGCACGCGCTACTGTGCCGACTACGATGTCAACGTCCACTCTGCCACCGTCGGAACGACGTTCACCATCACTGCCGGCTCGCAGGAGATCCTCTCCATCCGTGAAGATGGCGCAGTGCTCAACAATAGGGATAACCTGCACAGCGGCACCACCAACACCTTCACGGCCAACAGCGAGATCACCTCGCTCCGCTGCAACAACAGCTATGGCGCCGGACAGACCTGCACGCACATCTATGCCCTCACCTTCAAATATGGTCAATAACTCATGAAACGTCTTTTACACATCCTCCTGCTGCTGCCTTTCCTCGTCGCATGTTCCGATGAGGCATCGCTCGTTGTGCGTGAAGGCGAAGGCGTGCTCGTGATCAATGACATCAGCCGCAAGGAGTCGGGTAGGGCAGTGGTCACGACGCGTAATGCCGTTGACCCCGATCTCGCCGTTGAGATACTGGCCTCCGACGGCAACGTATATCGCGGCTACGAATATGCCGCCGGAGCTACGTTGCCTGAGAAGTTCTCGCTCATTCCCGGCACCTACACCCTCCATGCCTTCTCCGAGAATCAGACCACGTGGACCTCCGACAACGAGGGTCGCGGCAGTGCCGTCTATGAGGCCTCGCAGGACTTCACCGTGCAGGCCGACTGGGTCACCTACGTGGATCTCGCCGTCCCGATGAAGAACTACGGCGTCAGTTACACGCTGCCCGAAGGCTTTGCGACCTGGTTCCCGACGTGTACGTTCACGATCACGGGCGACGGCCGCACCTGTGCGCTCACTCCTGCTCAGACGGTTTACTACGATCCGGCCAACGTTGACGGCTTCACGTTCTCCGTGCATCTCGTGAATGCTGATGGCGAGGTGTATGACATCGAACCTCAGCACTACCAGAACCCCAAGGCGGGAATTATGTATAACATCAACCTCGCTTTCGCCAGTGACGACGATCCCACCAAACTGAAGATTGGCATCAGCTACGACGATACCTACGAGGAAATCGTTCACGAAATAACGCTGTATTAAAGAACCGAGCCTGACGATTTCCCCGTCAGGATAAAAATAGAAGAATTGAAACGTTTTCTGACCATACTCCTCTGCATCGCCTTCCTCGCTGCCTGCCAGCAGGAAGAGATGGGGCCTGTGCAGTCGGCGAAGGGACATATCTGCCTTCGTCTCTCCGCTGACGATGCCGTGCAGACACGTGCCCTGCAGGACGTGGACGACCCCTCGACGTGGTTCGCTGTCGTCACTGATGGCACGTCAACGCTCTACGACCAGCAGATCGGCACCCAACTGGGAGCCCGTGACTTCGACGCCGGCACCTATGATATTGCTGTCCGCAGCCACGACGACCTCGCTGCAGCCGTAGCCGCCGACAATGGCTGGGGTGCTGCTTATTTCGAAGGCGCTGCCAATGCTGTCGAGGTATCGGCTGGTGGCACGGCTTATGTTCACATCGCCTGCGGACGGGCCCTGAACGCCAAGTTCCGCCTCAGCTACAGCGAGTTCTCCGGCGTCATCGATGCGCTCTCCGTCACGGCACCCAAGACGATCACTTTTGCCTATGCCGACGGTACTCTCGCACGGGACGCATTCTTCATGCCGAACGCCGTCCTCACTTATACGATCACCTACACCTTAGGTGGCACCACGAAGACCACCGAGCCGCAGACCCTCACGTTGGGCGGCGCTGCCACGGTCTCGACGCTCGTCATCAAGTCCGACATCAATGGCGAGCTCAATGTCAGCCTCACCTGCGACGATGCGTTTGAGGACGATGCCGAGTCGGAGATTATCATCAAAGGCGCCACGGGTAAGGCATAATCAGTTCATTCGGATGAAAAAGGCAATTCTACATACGATCCCATTGTTCAGCGTTCTGCTGATCGCGCTGCTCGCTCTGACGAGCTGCGGGCAGGAGCGCAAGGAGGCTGGTGCGCCCGACGGCGAGGCTACGCTCATCCTCTCTCTGGGCGATGCCCGGCTGTTCACGGAACTGACCACCAGAGCCGAGCGCGTCGTTACCGACTATTCACGCTACACCTTTACCCTTAACGGTACTACTATCAGCGGCGCTCCCGTCGTTGACTTGGTCGTTCCTGTAGGCGACGACGGCATCGTCAAAGTCGCAGCCGGCTCCTACACGCTGTCGGCCGACAACCACGATTATGCCAATGCTGACAACGGTCATCCGTGGTACACCGGCACCTCGGAACTGTTTACCATCGACGTCAACGAGACGCTCAACGTGGCCATTGCCCTTGGCAAGCCCAAGAATGCCCGCATCACCGTGGTCGTAGATGATTCGTTCACGTCGCTCTACGACGATCCCGTCGTGACCCTTTCCGATGGCGAGCGCAGCGTCACGCTGGCCTCGTCCGAGGATGTATGCCATTTCATCATACCTGCCAGCGGTGCTCTGGCCTATACCATCACGGCGGCAGCCAAGGCTGGCAGCCACGCCACAGACATGGCTTCCTCCACAGGCTTCGTCGAGATTCAGGCGGGCTACAACACCACCGTCCGTCTCAAGGCTCATCCCGCATCGGGCATCATCATACCTGTCGTCGATGGCGGGCACGCCGGACAATTTGATTAACCACCAGTCATGAAGCAGAAGTTATTCCATATCATCCTGTTAGCGCTGACCGCCCTCTGCCTGAGCATCGAGGCTAAGGCTTGGGGCGAGACGACGAGCTATGTGCTTAATGCGCCTAATGATGTGTCTAAAACGCCTACTTCCTTTTCTGGAACAACGTTTGACACTTATGAGGACTTTACTGGACCGGGTGATGAACTGACCTTCAAAATATACAAACAGCGTTTGGGCGTATGGCGAGGGATGCAAGTTCATTGTCTCATTAATAACAGTTGGCAAGAGTATGATATCACTATGGAGACACCCGGGACAAGCTTCGGTAACGATATTCATTACACATTGCCTGCCGGAACCACGCGTATTCGTCTGCATTTGAAAGTCGGTTGTACGTTATCATATCACATCAAAGATGTCAAGGTCACACGTGCCACCACGCTATCCACTGCCACCACAGCCCTCGACTTCGGCACCGTCACCAACCGCCACAGCGCCACGCTCAACGCTACCATTGATTACAACAACACGACCTACGACCAGCAGGTGACCGGCACATGCACCGACCCCAACTTCACCGTTACTGCCACCACTGTCGGTGCTACGGGCAACGGTCAGGACATCCCCGTAATCTTCAGCCCCACCACAGCCGGCACACATACGGGCACCGTCACGCTGACGATGAACGGCAAGACCGTATCTTTCAGCGTCACGGGCGTAGGGCAGACCACTTACTACACACGTGCCACGGCCTCCGCCACCACAGGCGGTCTGGCTTACGTCAGCTTCACCTCCTTTGAGGCCGCCACCAATTCCAGCGATGCCAAGAACAGCGGTGTCACCACGGAGACGAGCGCCTCCACCGTGGCCTACTACCGGGCCGTTGCGCTGCAGCGCTACGCCTTCGTCGGGTGGAAGGAGAACCTCAGCGACGCCGCCTTCGTCAGCACCGAAGCTGAGTTCCTCGCGCCGGCTTACACCTACGACTCCGAGAGCTCATCCAACCCAACCGTCAAAACCTACTATGCCATATTCGAGGAGAAACCTAATGTCACGACCCTTGAGCCGTCCGATGCCTCCTACGATGCTGACATCTACGAACAGGTCACCCTCCACCGCACCTTCCCGCCGGGCTACCACACCCTCTCGCTGCCTTTTGCTACGGACGTGCAGACGCTGACGGGGCGTTCGAGTAATGACGACTGGGTGGCACAGCTCGCCTCCGTGACCTTCAACGCCTACGACGGCTACACGCTTTTCTTCGAGAAGGTTCCCAACGGTTTCATCGGCGCTTTCCAACCCTACATCCTTCATCTCGGACAGCAGCTCATTGACCCCTCGTGGACAAACGTTGAAGTCCTCGAACCGCAGCCTGTCACCATTACGCCTGTTGAAGGCTACGCCGGTTGTCAGGATTGGCAGATGACCTCCAACTTCACCGCCGCGAAGGATATGAACGGCCTCTACGGTATCGTTAATGCAGTCGGGGCCTTGAAGTTGGGCACCAGTGGCGCTACGCTTAATGCCTTCACCGCTTTCATCACGCCGCCCGCCGGTTCCGCTGGCGTCAAGACTCGTTCCGCTTTCATCGACAGCGATGGCACCGTCACCATGGTCGAAGGTCTGCCCTCCGACACCTCTTCCTCAGCGATCTACACCCTCGATGGCATTCGCCATCGTCGCATTGCACATCCCGGTATCTACGTTATTGGTAATAGAAAAGTTGTGGTAAAATGATAGACTTATTAAAAAAAGTCGTATCTTTGCAGCGCAAACCAAACTATTCATCTTAAACCGCAACGTATTAGTGCAATGAAAAATCGCTTTCTCAGCTGCCTTTTGGCAACGCTTTTTGTGCTTTCAGCCTCTGCTGAGGTGAAGTACGTTTTCTATTTCATTGGCGATGGTATGGGTGTCAACCAGATCAACGTCACCGAAACTTATCTTGCAGCCCTCAAGGGCAAGATTGGCATCGAGCCGATATGTATGTCCAGCCTCCCCGTCGTAGGCATGGTAAACACCTATTCAGCCACCAACGGCGTCACTGACTCCGCTGCTGGCGGCACGGCACTCGCCACGGGCAAGAAAACCAAGAACGGTGCTATCGGCGTGCTGAAGGACCTGGAGACCCCCTGTACCAGCATCGCAGCATGGGCACAGAAGGCAGGCAAGGCTGTCGGCGTAGCCACCACGGTGTCCATTACTCACGCCACACCCGCTTCCTTCTACGGCCATCAGCCCCGTCGCCAGATGTACTATGAGCTCGGTCAGGATCTCTGCAAGAGCGGCTACGACTTCTTTGCCGGCAGCGACTTCAACAAACCCTACACCAAGGAAGGCGAGCCCTCGCTCCACGAGCAGGCTCAGGCCGCAGGCTACACCATCGTCAAAGGTTACAAGGAATACCAGAAGAAGGGACGCAAGGCCGACAAGCTGATCCTTCTCCAGAGCGACGAGAAGAACAAGAAACTCAACAGCGAGCAACTGCCTTACGCCCTCGACCAGGACAAGAACGACCTCACGCTGGAGCAGATCGTCCGCGCCGGCATCAACTTCCTCACCTCGAAGCAGAAGGACGGCTTCTTCTTCGCCATCGAGGGAGGCATGATCGACTGGGCATGCCACCGCAACGATATTGGCAATTGCATCAATGAAGTCCTTGACCTGGACAAGGCCATCAAGGTAGCCTACGAGTTCTACCAGCAGCACCCCGACGAGACCATCATCGTCATCAGTGCCGACCACGAGACGGGCGGACTCGTCATGGGAACAGGTCCCTATGAGCTGCGCACGGACCTGCTCAAATACCAGCGCCACAGCATCGATGAACTCAAATGGATCCTGCGCGAGCAGTACAAGAAGTCGCCGAAGAAGTTCACGTGGACAGCCGTCGAGAAGCAGCTGCGCGAGCAGATGGGCTTCGGAGCCGGCATCCGTCTGAAGGACGAGCAGCAGGAACGACTCCAGAAGCGATGGAAGGACATCGAGAATGCCATCGCCGAAGCCAATGGTGATGCCGAAAGCAAGGCTGTGCGCGATCGCATCAACGACCTTTGCGAGACCACCAAGCACATCATCTCGGAGGTCGCCATGATCAGCTGGGCCAGCGGTGGACACTCCAACGGCTACGTTCCCATTTATGCCGTAGGTCCCGGCACCGAAGTCTTCCAAGGACGCATCGACAACATCGAGATCGCTCCCGCCATGGGACGCATCGCAGGATATCCGGTGGAAGAGTAACGAAGACGAAGACCAATACTATAACGATAACGAAAACGAAAGCACGCATAGGTGGAAATGCAATTCCGCCTATGCGTGTTTTTACGTTTCCCGACGGTGAACACGCGTTTCCCGCCCATGAAATCTGTGTTTCACGTCGGGAAACACAGATTTCACGTCGAAGATTGGTTTGTGCTTCTATGAGCGCGAGTCTTTGTGGCCATATTCAAGGACGAAATCTTCTATAAGGTTCATGGTTTGCATCCAATGGACTCTTCCCTCATGAATGGCCCACTTCCTACTCCCCTATATCCGCAACAAGCTATACAGGTATTCGTTCCCGTCTTCGACTTAGTTCTCGTTTGATGAATTATGAATTGTGCATTGTGCATTGTGCATTATGCATTATGAATTGTGAATTATGAATTATGAATTGTGAATTATACATTGTGCATTATGCATTGTGAATTATACATTGTGCATTATGCATTGTGATTTGTTTCCGTCTTCGTCCCCCTTCACCTTCTCGATGAAATCGCGATTTATTGTGCAGAAAAGGCTATTTGACCTGTTTTTGATGTTTTTTAACTTAATTATTGTGTGCACGTATGGGGAAAAATCGTAATTTAGTCCCGCAAAAGTGATAAAAATGTGCGATTTAACGGCAAAATGAGTACACTTTACCCTTTTGACAACCTTACGTAACGTATCTAAAAATCTTTTAATTAACCCTATTTATTAACTAATTTTATCAACCTATGAAGAAAGCTTTTCTTTTCTTGCTGGGCCTGATCGCCACTATTGGCATCAAGGCACAGACCTCGCCTTACGAGGGTGCGGCATTGGCTGATGGCGATTTCTTCCTGTACAACGTTGAATCTGGGCTTTGGCTTCAGAACAATGACGGCGGGAACCCGGACGACTGGAACACTCGTGGTGCAGTCGGTTCCTATGGTTTCGAATTCGGCATCAAAGCCATTGACGGTGGTTATCAGCTGGATCCCAGATTCGGTCACAACCACAGCATGAACGCCAGCAACTTCTACCTTGACACTGGTGATGGTGTCACAGCGTGGACAATCGAGGCAAAGACCGTTGATGGCGTTACTAACACTTACACCATTAAGTCTGGCGACCAACTGCTTGGACTGGATGGTAACAACTACCTCGCTCTTGGCGTGGATACCAAGACGACTTGGCAGTTGGTGACGCGTGCAGAGCGCATTGCCTATCTTGAGGCTAACGCTTCTGTCGACAATCCCATCGACGCTACGTTCCTCGTCATGGATCCCGGTTTCGCCAATGAAAACGAGCGCGCAAGCGCTTGGGTTTGGAGCCGTGACGGTGGTAACTTAGACGATGTTCGTTGGTATCGCTGCCGTCGTTCTTACGCCGTTTGGAACTCCAACAACTTCACCATCAAGCAGACCATCACAAATGTACCCGATGGTAAGTACAAGCTTACTTTGAAGGGTTACTATCGTGATGGTGACAGAGATGAAGTCGTTACCCGTCGTTCCGAAGGCAATGAGCGCATTCTCGCTTACTATTTCGTCAACGAGACAAAGGCACCGATGATGTCCATCCTTGATGGAGCTGCTCCTGATTGGGAAGATGGTACCTTCTTCTATCCTGCTGCAGACGCTAATGCTCCCTATGGACACTATCCCGATAATGCTGACGGTTTCAACCGCATTTTCCAAGTTCATCCCGAAGCCTACACCAATGCTGGTGTTACGGGTATCGTTTCTGGCGGTACCTTGACCATCGGTTTGGAGAAATCAGGCTCTAACCCCAGAGATTGGGTGTCGTTCGATGACTTCCATATTCAGTATCTTGGCAACCAGATTGATCTCTCCGAGTTCATTCAGGCTCTCGAATCAGCTATCGCAGCTGCTGATCAGTTTGATGCATCCAACACTTCCGCAGCGCTGAAGAACGCTCTTAGCGATGCCTATTCTGATGCTCAGAATGCTTTAAGCTCACAGAATAAGGACGAAATCACAGCCGCTACTTCTGCACTCACCAACGCATTGAACGCTGCTCAAGGTGTTGATGTCCGTGTCCTGAATGCTACCATACCTTTGGCAAAGCAGGAAGGCATTGACACGTCTGCTGCTGAACAGGCCGTAGCGGAGGCTATGTCAGCTGCTGAGGTGAATGCTGCTCTCGAAGCACTGCGCACAGCTCGTAAGATCAAGGCCCTCGGCGGCGCTCCCGACATCTACACAGGCGAAGTGCCTACCGCTGACACGGAGTATTACTTCTACAACCTCGGCACAGGAATGTGGCTCAGTGCAGGTTCCGACTGGAACACTCACGCTGCTGTTGACCAGGCTGGTTGGCTCTTCAAGCTCAATGAGAGCGGTGCAGGCTTCTCCATCACCTGCTCCATGGGCTCGTTCAACAACTCCCCGTACGTTGACACCGGTGCAAACACTGTTTATACGTTCCAAGCTGTTGATGGTAAGGATGGCGTTTATAACATCCTTGAAGGTTCTGATCTCTTGGGTTACAACCCCCAGGGCAAGACCGACGGTAAGAAGTACTGGAACAGCGTCTCGAACGTAGCCGGTGCTGATCCCGCTGATGCGAACTACCAGTGGAAACTGGTGACGAAGGCTCAGCGTGACGACTTGGTGGCCAAAGCTACGAAGGACGCGCCCGTTGATGCTACATACCTTATTAATAACCCCAGTCTGCTCCGTACGCCAGGTTATGACATGTGGGATAAGGTAGTTGATGCTGGTGATGGTAACAGCGGTGCTCGCGTATCCTCACAGGATGACAACAACCGCGAACGTGCAGCTGACTTCGGTTACGAATATTGGAACAACAATAGCTTCAAGTTCTCACAGAAGCTTGAAGGCTTGCAGCCCGGTCTCTATGAGGTCAGCGTGCAGGGCTTCTGGCGCGAAGGTGACGGCGGCAATCAGGCGAACCTCATCAACGGTCTCAACCAGAAGGCTTACCTCTTTGCCAACGATGCACAGGAGCTGCTGCCCAATATTGCCAGCTGTCCTGACTTCGTTCCCGGTGTAGCTACTCAGGCTTCCGACAAGGGTTACTTCCCCAACTGGCCGCTTGAAGCATTCGAATATTTCGAGACCGGTGCTTACCTGACCAAGGTTAAGGCTGTAGTCGCTGAGGATGGTATCTTGACCATCGGCGTCGGCGTGGACGAGAAGGCTACTTGGGGCGACTGGATTGTCTTTGACAACTTCCGCCTGGCATATCTCGGCAACGACGAGACGGATATCGCCTACGAGCGCGCTGTCGCTGCTATCAAGGACGGCCAGACCTACCGTGTCTTCACAGAGGTGAACGGCAACAAGTTCTATCTCAACACTGCCGGCTACCTCGTTAACGACACGCAGAAGGCAGCCACCTTCACCTTCACGAAGATCACCTCTGGCAATACGCTGTATGAGACGGGTTGGAACCTCGGTTGCAAGTTCACGAATCCGAGCCTCACAAACGGCTCTTCAGGTGATGTCGTTCAGAACGGTCACATCATCGTTGGTGGTAACGACCGTAATGACTGGGAGCGTCAGGTATTCTTCCTGAATGCCGAAGGCAAGTACGCCGTGCGCGCTACTAATGCCAACAGCGCTAACTGGGGTGCTAACACCTTCTGGACGGTAACTGACACCGAAGCCGAACTGCCCAAGGCTGACTACGCCCTCACGAGCAACTACGTATGGCAGATCGAAGAGAACGTGGACAACCGTCCCGAGGCATTCGATATTGCCAGCGGCTGGGTGACTGACATCCAGGCTGCAGCAGGTTTGGTAACGTCCGAAGGCCAGTGGTCCTCCAACGCTAAGGAGCCCAACGAAGGTAGCTTCGCAGCCCTGACCGATGGTGAATACACCTCCTTCTTCCACAGCCAGTGGAGCGGCACGGGCCCGGCTGAAGACCACTACCTCCAGGCTGAACTGCCCGACGCTGCTCAGGAGTTCTACTTCTACTTCAAGAAGCGCTCGCAGAACAACAACAACCGTCCTACGAAGATTGTTGTCAGCGGTAGCAACGACGGCCAGAACTTCACCGAGATCACGACCATCACCGAAGGCCTGCCCACTGGTGCTGAGCCTATCGACTATCTCTCTGCTAAGGTTGCCGCCAACGAGGCATACAAGTACATCCGCTTCACCGTGCCTTCGACCAATAATGGCGCGGCCAACAATGGACACGTATTCTTCACCTTCTCGGAGTTCTATATCCTGCCCAGCGACGAGCTCATTGACAAGGCTCGTGCGTACATGGGTTTGAACGACTACACCGATCTGACCGAAGACGATGTGCCCATCATCAAGCAGCTTGATGCTGAACTCAAGGCTGCCTTCAGCACCGTCAAGGTTACCTACGCACTCTATGACGTCAACGGCGCAGAGCCTGTCCAGACGAAGACTGTCGTTGTGGAAGCCAATAGCGAAGTTCAGGTTCCGTCGTCCTTCACTGGAATGGACTACAACGGAGGATTTGCTCCCCGCGCATATTATGACTACAGCGTTGAAGGAACAATCGGTGACACCAATTGCACGATCAAGGTCGTACGCACTCCCGCTAACGGCGTCGTCCATGCTTTGACCGACCTTAGCAACGATAAGACTTACCTCATCCGTTGTGACCGTGGTGCCCTCCTGACCGTCAACGAAACGATTGGTTCCACCTCGCACGCTCAGCTGCACGAAGCTGATCCGGCAGAATTTGCTATTATCTCCTACGATGGCAACTACTACCTCTACAGCGTAGCTGACAAGAAGTTCGTTCAGAACACCGGTGCTTTGTCAGAGATGCCGACCAATGGCGTATTCGATGCCATCCAGATGGGTGCTCAGACGGATCCTTACTTCCTCTTCACCTTCAAGATTGACGATGCTACGACCTATGGTCTGAACACGAATGGTACGGGCGCCCTCAATGGCTGCGTCATCAACAATTGGGTTACTCCCGACCAGGGCGACCAGTACTACATGATTGAGGCTGCAGAATTCGATCCCACTGCTGCTCTTGCTGCTCTCGATGCATACTTCAATCCTACTCATTTCGTGACGTATGTGGTTAAGGATGCCGAAGGCACCACGCTCTTCACATCTGATGCTGTGCCGGCAATCGCAGGTTCTACCATCACCACCCTGCCCACTGAATTCCAGCGCGCATTTACGACCTACAACGAGGTCGAGGTTCCCATCACTGAAGAGCAGACCACTGTTGAGTTCACGGCTACGAGCACCTTCCCGTTCGAGATCTCCGCAAGCTTCGACGAGGCTAAGTGGTACAACATGACCATCCGTTCCGACTACTATGTAGCCAAGGACGAGACCGAGCCTTACATGCCGACAACAGACAAGGATCTCGATGCTCCTGAGAGCCAGTGGGCATTTGCCGGTGACGCTTACAACGGTATCGTCGTTATGAATAAGGCTGCCGGCGAAGGCTGGAGCCTGACGAAGGACGAGAACAATGTCGTCATGCGCGAAGGCAACTACGCTTGGACGATCGGTGCTAACGCTGATGGCTTTACCCTCCGCGAAATCGGTACCGACAACAACTGCATCAACCAAAACGGTGGCAACACAGGTCCTCTCCAGTTCTGGAATTCCGCCGGCTCACTGACCGACAACGGCTCTACCTTCCGCGTGGCACCTGTGCCTACGGTTAAGACATTCGCCATCAACGTTGATCGTGAAGTAGGCATGGGCTACACTCCGACCATCGCTACCGTCGCTGCCGACGACTTAGAGGCTGCTAAGCAGTTCCTTGGCGTTAGCGAGCTGACGACCGACATGCTCGACATCGTCAATCCGGATGGCACCGTAGTATTCGACTACGCTACCTACGACGGCTGGTTCAATGCCGAAGGCGTGGCCACCACTTGGGGCGAGAACACCGCCGTCTGCGTGAAGTTCTTCCAGGCTCTGCCCGACGGAGCGTTTGAGATTTGCGACATGAACGGTGCCGACCAGGTCGATAAGACCTACAAGGTCATCTGGGAATTCCAGGCCAACGGCAAGGCAGCTTGGTTCGAGGTCTATGTGACCTTCGTCGCTGCTCCCGCACCTGAACTCGAGATTGTCAAGACCATCGAGGGCGGTTCCATCGAATATGCTTCTTCTGAAGCCAGCTACACCGAGAAGTCGATCGTTCTGACCGACGAACAGGTTGCTGAGATTCTCGAGGCCCTCGAAATCGAATCCCTCGACCAGGCTACAGTCTATGGCTGGAACCCGACCACGCAGGAGCTCGTTGCCAACTTCGCAGGCTACGACGGCTGGCGTAAGGCCGACGGCGACTTCGCTAACTGGTCAGGCGATGCTACCGTTCCCGCTTGCTTGAAGTACACCGACGGTAAGACCTACCTCACCTACAACATCAACGGTGTTGAGGCGCAGACCATTAAGGTTTACTGGGCTATCGGCACAGCCGCGAAGGCAGTGCTCGTAGAGTTCAGCTTCATCTACACGTCTGACGCTGCCGGTCAGGACTTCGCAGGTGCTATCGAGCAGACTGTTTACAACCGCGCTACCGGCGAGGCTCTGCCAGGTGCTACCGAGACCGGTGAGCAGACCGTGAGCATCGCTCCCGCTGAGGACGGCAAGGTGAACATCACCTTCTCCGGCTTCACCATGCCCATGCTCGGTATGGAAGTGCCCGAGTTCACCGTGACGGCTACCGCAACGTCTAACGAAGACGGCTCCATTAGCTACAGCGCTGAAGAGTTCACCGTTGCTATGCAGAAAGGCCAGATGACGATCAACTACACGGGTACTCTCGAAGGTCTTCAGGCTAACGCTGAAGCCGTGCCCGGTCTCCACCTGATGCTGAGCCAGTCTGCTATTGACGAGGTTTACTTCGCTGCTGATGCTGAGGCTATCGAGGCCCTGAAGGAAATCTTCGAACCCGTGCCCGTAGCCATCAATGGCATCAACGCTGACCAGCTCAACGGCACGATCTACGACCTTGGTGGTCGCAAGATCCAGAAGGTACAGCGTGGCGGTGTTTACATCGTCAATGGCAAGAAGGTTGCTGTCAAGTAAACAACACGTGATGGTCACGGTTCACCCGTGACTCACAAACCCTGATAGAGAGGGGCGCCCTGAACGGCGCCCCTCTTTGCGTTATGTGAACGTTTTTTATGTAATTTGACGCGATTTTATCCTTCTGGCATGAGAATAATGCCTATCTTTGCAACGAAATTCATCATTCATCAATACTAAATCATCACTCTTCAATGAAAAGACTTATGTTCGTGGTGGCCCTCGCCACATTTTCCATTACCTCACATGCTATGAACACGGGCGCCGAAATGGCGCCTGGCATCCCCGTTGTCAAGGCTGATGTGCTGAAGGTCAATAACCGTCCTGTCGAGGCCGAGCGCCTGTTCCGCTCCGACGCCGTCGAGAAGCAGATCAAGGAGATCGTCAAGCAGCTGACCAACCTGCGCCTGGCGTGGATGTTCGTCAACTGTTTCCCCAACACCATTGACACCACGGTGCACTACACGGAGAGCGATGAGCAGGGACTGCCTGACACCTTCGTCTATACGGGCGACATTCATGCCATGTGGCTGCGCGACTCGGGCGCTCAGGTGTTCCCCTACATCAAGCTGGCTCCGCAGGACAAGCACCTGAAGAGCATGTTGGCCGGTGTGGTGCTGCGCCAGTTCAAGTGCATCAATATCGATCCTTATGCCAACGCCTTCAACAAGGAACCCAACCCGAAGGGTGATTGGATGAGCGACATGACTGACATGAAGCCGGAGCTGCACGAGCGCAAGTGGGAGATCGACTCGCTATGCTATGTCATCCGCTTGGCTTACGAGTACTGGACGGTGACGGGCGACGGCTCCGTGTTCGGCGACTCGTGGATCCAGGCTGTGCAGAACATCCTTGCTACGTTCCGCGACCAGCAGCACAAGGATGGCAACAAGGGCAAGTATCGTTTCGAGCGCAAGACCAATCGCCAGCTCGATACGATGTCCAACAATGGTTGGGGCGCTCCCGTGAAACCCGTAGGACTCATTGCTTCTGCCTTCCGTCCAAGCGACGATGCCACGACCTATCTCTTCCTCATTCCCTCGAACTTCATGGCCGTACACCAGCTGCGCAACGCCGCTGAGATCCTCACAAAGGTGAACGGTCGTACAGATCTGGCAGCGGAATGTACATCCTTGGCCGATGAGGTGCAGCAGGCGCTGAACAAATATGCCATCAATATCCATCCCAAGTACGGCCCCATCTACGCCTTCGAGGTTGACGGCTTCGGCAATCAGTTGCTCATGGACGATGCCAACGTGCCTTCGCTTCTGGCCATGGCTTACTTAGGCGACGTGCCTGTGTGCGATCCTATTTATCAGAACACGCGTCGCTTCGTGTGGAGCGAGGACAACCCCTACTTCTTCCGCGGCAAGGCAGGCGAGGGAATTGGCGGTCCTCACGTTGGTCACGATATGCCGTGGCCCATGAGTATTATGATGAAGGCGTTCACCTCGACGGATGATGCTGAGATCAAGGCCTGCATCGAGATGCTCATGAAAACCGATGCCGGCAAGGGATTCATCCACGAGAGCTTCAACAAGGACGATGCTACGAAGTACACGCGCGACTGGTTTGCCTGGCAGAACACCCTCTTCGGCGAACTGATCATCAAACTTGTCAACGACGGCAAGCTCGACCTGCTCAACAGCATCACGATAGAATAAGTAAGTTATGAAAGCTAAGGAAATAACGTGCGTTCATGGGACTAAGAGCTTGTTCATCAAGTCCTTTGTCCTCTCCCTCGCCCTTCTCGCCTGGTGCGGCAGCGCCGTTGCCAAGGTGGAGGCTGACAAGACCTATCGCATCGAATGCGTAGGCGCCAGCGGCAAGTCGCTGTTTGTCGAGAACTCGTCGTTGGACTACCATAGTACCGGCAAACCCGTTCAGGTCTTGCTGTGGAGCGAGACTGATGTAGCGTCCCAGCAATGGACGGTCGGCGGTCAGGAGGAATCGCTGCTCATCACTAACTTATACTCGGGCAAGACGATAGCCGCCGCCAAGGCCGAAGCCGGTGCTGACTTGCGCCAGTCGCGCAGCGGAGCCCTGCGATGGGTGCTCGTGCCGGTGGACGAGGATGCAGGCATCTACAAGATCAAGAATAACTCTATGGACCTGTTCATCACGGCCTCCGCTACCGCCAGCGGCAGCGTGATCCAGCTGGCTGAAGCGACCGACGATAAGACGCAGCAATGGCGATTCGTCGAGGTGACGCCTAAGAATGTCTTCACGCGGGAGATGCGCGAGGAGATGATGGACGACTACATCAAGAAGACCGTGGAGTCTGTGGGCAATGGCAGAAAGACCTTCGGCAAGGGCGGCTGGGGCGAGGCCGAGCAGCTC
>Ga0310697_10000997_pt1 | contig 35011 bp, 33 predicted proteins | sample 172DNAGHGlowgp2_FD_203883 | JGI IMG/M metagenome (GOLD analysis project Ga0310697, IMG submission 203883) | Sheep rumen microbial communities from Palmerston North, Manawatu-Wanganui, New Zealand - 1728 DNA GHGlow gp2 (v2) (version 2) | ecosystem: Host-associated > Mammals > Digestive system >... | reverse complement strand
TTACACGTCCGCAGGTTGATGGAGGATTAGGACTGTCGCTCGAACAGTATGGTGTTTCCTATGGCACGGTAGGACTCGTGGGGCTCCTCTTGGGTGGTATCGTGGGTGGTATGCTTGCCAGCCGTGACGGACTTAAGAAGTGGCTGTGGCCTATGGTATGCGCCATCACCTTACCCGATGTGGTGTATGTCTACATGAGCTATGCCATGCCTTCCAATATGGTGCTGGTCACTTCGTGTATCTTCATAGAACAGTTTGGCTATGGCTTAGGCTTTACTGCGCTTACCCTTTACATGCTCTATTTCGCTATGGGAGAGTTCAAGACATCTCATTATGCCATCTGCACGGGTATTTCTTATTTGGGCTTACAGGTGCCGGCTATGTTCTCGGGATTCTTAAAAGATGCGGTCGGCTATCAGACTTTCTTCCTGATTGTGATGGCTCTGTGCAGTATCACGTTTATCGTAGCGTGGTTCGTGAAGATTGACCCTGAATTCGGCAAGAAAAAGAAAGAATAGGATAATCCCTACTGAAGAATAGGCAAAATACTTTTGGGGATAGGGAATTATTCCTTATCTTTGCAACGTGAAAACTAAAATACGGAAAGATATGAAAAAGATTTTTACCTACATGATGATGACAATCGTGACCATGACATTGTTCACGAGTTGTGAGGAAGAGGATGGTTATATAGCTACGACATTGCGTAATCGTGATTGGCAGGGGTATATCACTAGATATTACCAGAATCGCTGGCGACTGTCTGGCGACAGCTATGCCACAGTGATGCGTTTCGAATCGAAAGACGAATTCTATACAAGCGGTCGTGGCTATGAGGTCGACTTCGATACGCGTTCTCCTTACCGTGATTATGCCTATTGCTCATTTAAGTGGTTTATTGTTGATGGAGAGATTACGCTTATTTATGACGATTCTAAATGGAATCCCATTTATATCAGGAATGATTATTATTTGAGTACTAGTCAGTTCTCTGGCTATATCCTAGACGGCTCGTACGATCCTATAAGGTTTGAGTTCTATAGTGAAGGCGATTTCGCTGGTTGGGATAGATACAGAAGTTATAGTACGGGCAACTACGGCGACTTCAGATACTATAACGGTCGTGAGATGAAGATGGACGACTTTGACGCTACCGCCGAGCAACCTGTGGTTCTCAACCGTACCGAACAGGTTCGTCAGGAAACTGGCATCGCTGATGCTGTCAGTGTAGCCAGTGGCAGTTTCGCTAAAGCGATGATGGAAGAATAAACGTCAATTGTCAATTAGATTCCCAATCCCCCCTGAAAGGATGTTTCTACCGCCTTGCTCTGCTGTATGCGAGAGTAGGGCGGTATATTGTTTGTCACCCAGATGTTACCACCGATGACTGAGTCGTGACCAATGGTGATACGACCTAAGATTGAGGCGTTGGAATAGATGGTCACGTTGTCTTCAATGATGGGATGGCGAGGTACGTTGAGCATGTTGCCGTTAGCATCATACTTAAAACTCTTCGCTCCCAGCGTCACACCCTGGTACAGCGTCACGTGGTTGCCGATGATAGTGGTCTCACCGATGACGACACCCGTGCCGTGGTCGATGGCAAAGTACTCGCCAATCTGTGCACCGGGGTGGATGTCGATACCTGTTTTGGAGTGAGCCTGTTCGGTGATGATACGTGGAATGACGGGAACACCCATCTGATGGAGGGCATGGGCAATGCGGTAATGGGTCATGGTGTTGACCACGGGATAGCAGTAGATCACCTCTCCATAGTTGGGAGCGGCAGGGTCGTTGTGAAACATGGCTTCCACGTCGGTATAGAGCAGTCGCTTGATCTCCGGCAGCTGGTCAATGAAACGAATGGCCAGCTCCTCGGCACTCTCAATGACATCCTCTTCGCGACATTCCTCGCAGAACTGAAGACCACGGGCTATCTGACGACGGAGCACGGCATAGAGCTCCTCCATGTTGACGCCGATATAATAGGAACGCATCTTACTCTCCGTCTGACGCTTATACAGATATTCGGTAAAGAGCATGTTCTTTACCAAACTGACAATGCGACGCACTTCCTCTACCGAGGGGAGCTGAGCTGAGCCTGCCGGCATCATCGTTTCTTCCTTTTCAGAGAGTACTGACAACTGTTTCACGTTGCGAAGCAGCACTTCGTTAAGCCTATCCTGTTCCATCTGTCCTTTGAATTTTGGTGCAAAGATACAAAATAATTCATAATTCATAATTCATAATTCATAATTATTTTCTAACTTTGCAAGCAATATGACAGTAGAACAGGTAATAACAAGTATGCAGAATCCGAAGATCAAGTCTCTGTTGACGCTTCAACAGAAGTCTTCGGAACGTCGAAAAGCAGGACTCTTCGTTGTGGAAGGACGTCGTGAACTGGAACATTGTATTGAGGCTGGCTTTGAGGTGGATACCGTATTCCGATGTCCGCAATACGACGGTGGTGACTGTACTTCTTTTGCCCGACAGATAGATGTATCTCCTGCTGTCTATGAGAAGATAGCCTATCGTGGCAGCACTGAGGGCGTCATCGCCCTGGTAAAAGAGCGCCGGCTGCAGCTCAATAATCTTCATCTCTCTGAGTCTCCGCTCGTTATCGTGCTTGAGAGTGTGGAAAAACCTGGTAATCTGGGGGCTGTGTTGCGTAGTGCCGATGCCGCTAAGGCGGATGCGGTGATTGTCTGTGATGCTCTGACAGACTTGTATAATCCTAATCTGATTCGTTCTTCGATAGGTGCCATCTTCACCGTGCCTTGTGTGGCATGCAGCTCTGAAGAGTGCATCGCCTTTTTGAAACAGCGTGGCATCCGTATTCTGACAGCCCAACTGCAGGACTCCAGCTTGTATTATGATACGGATATGCGTGTGCCAACAGCTATCGTCATGGGAACAGAAAGCACCGGCCTCACTGACCAATGGCGTCAGGCTGCCGATGCTCATATACGTATTCCTATGTTAGGAAGACTTGATTCGCTGAATGTCTCGGTGAGTGCAGCCATCCTTCTCTTTGAGGCTGTCCGCCAGCGCCAATAAAAAAACTACCACCCTTTCAGGCAGTAGCTTTTTCACTTTTCACTTTTTACTTGTAGAGGTAGCGCTTGATGCTCTTCTTTGGCGTCTTGGCAAATTCTTCCTCGTAGATCTCTATTTCTGAAATCTTCTCGTAGGCTGGAATCTGCTGGTTCAGACCAGCCAGGTTCTGGTTCATGATGGCCTGCAGATCGTCTTTCGTCAGTCCCATGTTCTTCGCCTCGTCGATATCGGGATGTACCAGTGCCACGAGTTTCGTGTCACGCTGCACCACGATACTCTCTACCACCATTGGCATTGAGTTGAGCTTGTCTTCTATCTCCTCAGGATAGATGTTCTGTCCGCTGGCACCCAACAGCATGTTCTTACTGCGGCCATTGATGAATACGTTGCCGTCGGCATCCATCGTACCGAGGTCGCCGGTGTGATACCAGCCGTTCTCGTCGATGGTCTCACGTGTGGCCTCTTCGTTCTTGTAATAGCCCAACATCACATTCAGTCCACGGGTTAAAATCTCACCGGGGATGTTCCTTGGGTCGGGTGAGTCAATTTCTACCTCCATGTGCTTGGCGGCCTTACCGCATGAGCCTGGGACGAAGTCACGCCAGTCGGCATAACAGATAATCGGGGCGCACTCCGTAGCACCATATCCTACGGTGTAGGGGAAGTTGATGCGATGGAGGAACTGCTCCACTTCCTGGTTGAAGGCGGCACCACCTACGATAATCTCAAAGAAATTACCACCAAAGGCCTTGACCACTTCCTTACAGATCATCTCGCGAATGCGCACGTTGATGACCGGCATCTGGAGCAGCAAGCGCATGCGGTTGTTCTGAATCTTCGGGAACACCTTCTTACGGATAATCTTCTCAATGATGAGGGGTACGGCAATGATGATGCGTGGCTTGATATCGGCAAATGCCTGGGCAATGATAGCGGGTGAGGGCACGCGGTTCAGATAGTACACATGACAACCGCGCAGGAACTCATAACTGAACTCGAAGGCCATGCCGTACATGTGGGCCATCGGCAGAATAGAGATGATATTGCTGCCGGCGGGCAGTTCGTTGCCCATCACACTGCAGGCGAAGTCGAAGTTTGACCACAGGGCGCGGTAGGGGATCATCACACCTTTTGAAAAACCCGTCGTACCGCTGGTGTAGTTGATGAGTGCCATCTCGTCGGGGCTCTGCTCGCGATAGTAATGAATATGTTCCTTACGGAAATATTTCGGGAACTTCTTGCCATAGAGCTCGTTCAGATGTTCACGGGCATAGGTCAACTTATCGGTGCGCGAGACTACCAGTGAGTAGTCGGTGCTGCGGATGATACCTTCCAGTTTAGGCATCTGGTTGGGGTCGATAGAACCACAGACATGGTCGCCGGCAAACAGGATGCGGGCATCCGAGTGATTGACAATGTTATGTATCTGATCGGGGGTAAACTCATGCAAGATAGGTACGGCGATGGCGCCATAGGTCAGCGTGGCGATGAAGGCCACGGTCCACTGGCTGCTGTTGCGACCGCAGAGCGCAATCTTATCGCCTTTCTGAATACCTGAGTTTTCAAAAAGAATGTGTACTTTCTCTATCTTGCGTGCCACATCGTGGTATTGCAGTGTTTGTCCTTTGTAGTCGGTCAGAGCATCCATATCCCAATGCTTGATGATGCTCTGCTCGATAAGTTCGTTGTAACTAGGAATCTGTTCCATATACTATTGGTAAAGATATCTTTTAATACTCTTCTTTGGGGTCTTTGCAAACTCTTCAGTACGCAACTCTATTTGTGAGATGCGACTGTAGGCCGGCAGACTGGTATTGAGGTTCACACGGTTTTGCTCCATGACGGCATCCAACTCCTCCTGACTGAAACCATTGGTCTCGTCCTGGTCAGGATAGATGATCGCCACCAGTTTCTCATTGCGCTGTACCACCAGACTCTCGCCTACCATAGGCATGGAGTTCAGCTTGTCTTCTATCTCCTCGGGATAGATATTCTGTCCGCTGGCACCCAACAGCATGTTCTTGATGCGTCCGCGGATGAAGATGTTGCCGTCGGCATCCATAGTGCCCAGGTCACCGGTATGATACCAACCGTCTTTGTCAATGGCTTGACGAGTGGCTTCTTCATTCTTGTAATATCCTATCATGACATTGATACCGCGAGTGACTATCTCGCCGGGGATGTTCTGAGGATCGCTGCTCAGGATGCGTACTTCCATGTTCTCAATGGCTGCGCCACAAGAGCCCGGGGCGAAATCGAACCAGTCACGATAACTGATGAGTGGTGCACATTCTGTGGTGCCGTATCCCACGGTAATCGGGAAATTGATGGCATGCAAGAACTCCTCAACCTCTTTCGACAACGCTGCACCACCAACGATAATCTCGTAAGCCCGTCCGCCAAAGGCTTCATAGACCTGTTCACAGATCTTTTCTTTGACAATCTTGGATACAACGGGCATGGCCAGCAGCAGTTTCATGCGGTTGGTCTGTATGACGGGGAATACTTTCTTGCGGATGATTTTCTCGATGATAAGCGGAACGGCAATAACCAAGGCCGGACGGATGTCTGTAAATGCTTTCGCTATCAAGGTGGGCGAAGGCAGACGGTTGAGGAAGAACAGGTGGCAACCGTTACAGAAGGGGAAGATGAACTCGAAGGCCAGACCATACATGTGGGCCATGGGCAGGACGCTCAACATCGGGTCACCAGCCTTGACGTGGGAACCCAAACGGCGCAGGGCGAAGTCGAGATTGCCCCAGAGGGCTCGGTAGGGGAGCATCACACCCTTTGAGAAGCCTGTCGTACCACTGGTGTAGTTGATGAGCGCCAACTCCTCCGGCTCATCCTGATGATAGTTGACGTCCTGCATGGTGAAGGCCTTCGGATATTTGTGACCAAACATCAGGTTGAGGTTCTCACGTGCTTCGGTCAACTTCTGCGAACGCGAAATCATCAGTGAGAAGTCGGGCAGGTTGATAATGCCTTCCAGTGCAGGCATCGCTTCGGGATTGATGTCCTTCGCTATAAAGTCGCCTACAAAGAGTATTTTCGACTCTGAGTGATTGACGATGTTATGTATCTGCTCGGCATTGAACTCATGAAGAATGGGCACTACAACAGCACCGTAGGTTAACGTAGCCAGAAATGTGACAGCCCAATGGGCGGAGTTTCTGCCACAGATGGCTATCTTATCTCCTTTTCTGACACCGGCACTTTCAAACGCAATGTGTAGTTTCTCTATTTTACGTGCTACGTCATGGAACTGCAGGGTGGCTCCCTGATAGTCTGTCAGGGCATTGGCATTCCAGTTATTAACAATAGATCTTTGAATATATTGGTTAAAACTTATTTCTGATTTCATTGCACAGATTTAAAAATTTTGTGCAAAGGTACATCAATTTCTGCACATTCGCAAAATTTTTGCGCAATTTTTTTTTGAGAAATGACGAAATAAGTACAAAAACGGTTCTGTGCCTTATTCGTAACGCATAGAACGGGCTGGATGAATACGGGAGATGAGGTAGCTGGGACCGATAAGTACCAGTACGCTGATAAGGAGTGTCGCGATGTTGAGCAACAGAATGAACGGAATGTGTATCTCCACAGGCACTTCGCTGACGTAATAGGTCTGAGCATCCAGTTTGATGATACCTGTTGTCTTCTGAAGCAGCATCAGACCAATGCCAAATACATTGCCCCACAGCAATCCCCAGCCGATGATATAGGTGGAGAACCAGAGAAACGTCTTTCTGATGGCACTGTTACGGGCACCGAGTGCTTTCAGTATACCAATGGTTTGCGTGCGTTCCAATATGATAATAAGAAGTCCGCTGATAATGGTAAATCCTGCTACGGCAACCATCAGTGCCAGGATAATCCATACGTTGATGTCGAGCAACTGAAGCCAGTCGAACACCTGGCGGTAGGTCTCAGTAATCTTGGTGGCTGTATATTCTCCGCCAAGGTAGTCGGTCTTGTTCTTGATTTGCTGGACGACGCGTTGATGGGTCGCATCCAACTGGTCGAAGTCGTCTACGAGCAACTCAGCGCCCGAACACATATCCTGCGCCCATCCGTTGAGCTGGCGTGTGACGTAGATATTCGTCAGACAGAAGAGGTCGTCGAAGCGCTTCATGTTGGTCTGGTAGATGGCTTTGATGGTGAAAGGACGTTTCTTCACAGGCTGATCCTGATCATCTACAATGAAGTATACCATAATCTTGTCGCCTATCTTCAGACGTAACTTGTCAGCCATCGTCTTCGAGATGACCAGAGGACGGTCTTGGGTGGTGGAGTCGATAAACTGCGGCAGTTGACCGCTTACCAGGTTCTCACGGATGAAACGGGTGTCATATTCCGGTCCGATGCCCTTGAACATCACGCCGAGGAAATCCTCATCGGTCTTCAGGATGCCTTGTGCCAACGTGTAGCGTTCGGCATGTCGCACACCGGGAATCGTCCTGTAACTCTTTAATACACTGTCGTTGATGCAGATAGGGTAGGGCAGCGGCATCTCCCTCGAGGCGTTGAGCGATTGTTTGTTGAGTATCTGTATATGGCTGCCGAAACCTACCACCTTGTCTCTGACGGTGTGCTTGAAACCTAACACAACCCCTACCGTGATAATCATCACGGCCAGTCCGATGGCTACACCGATGGTCGCAATACGAATAGCAGGGCGACTGACTTTCTTCTTGTCACCCTGTGCATCGTATAAACGGCGGGATAAAAACAATGGTAGGTTCATCTTACCTAACACCTAACACTTAACACCTAACACCTAACACCTAACACTTAACACTTAACACCTACCCCCTCTCTCAGTCCACTCTCCCCGGATAGGCCTCCAGTGCTTTTTGAAGTACGATGAGCGCTTTCTCTAAGTCCTCTTTCTTAAGCACGTAGGCTATACGCACTTGGTTGATACCGGCTCCAGGTGTCGTGTAGAAACCTGCGGCGGGAGCCATCATAACGGTTTGTCCTTCGTATTCAAACTCTGACAGGCACCAACGGCAGAACTTCTCTGAGTCGTCGACAGGTAACTTGGCTACTGTGTAGAATGCGCCCATGGGGATGGGAGAGTAGACACCGGGAATACGGTTCAGTCCGTCAATCAGACATTTCCTTCGCTCTACGTACTCGTCGTAGACGTCGCGATAGTAATCCTCTGGCGCATCCAGCGAGGCTTCGGCTACGATCTGACCAATCAGTGGGGGTGACAGACGTGCCTGACAGAATTTCATCACGGCGGCTCGCACCTCTTTATTCTTGGTAATCAGGGCACCGATGCGGATGCCACACTCACTGTAGCGTTTTGATACAGAGTCAATCAGGATGACATTCTGTTCGATGCCTTCCAAATGGCAGGCAGAGATATAGGGCGACCCTGTGTAGATATACTCGCGATAGACCTCGTCAGAGAAGAGATAGAGATCGTATTTCTTCACGAGGTCACGGATCTGGTTCATCTCACGGCGCGTATACAGATAACCTGTCGGGTTGTTGGGGTTACAGATCATGATGGCGCGGGTGCGCTCATTGATGAGTTCCTCGAATTTCTCTACCTTAGGCAAGGAGAAACCTTCTTCAATGGTGGTGGCAATGGTGCGTATCTTGGCACCGGCGCTAATAGCAAACGCCATATAGTTGGCATAGGCTGGCTCGGGAACGATAATCTCGTCACCAGGATTCAGACACGACATGAAGGCAAACAGCACTGCCTCACTGCCACCCGAGGTGATGATGATGTCGTCTGCCGTCACGTTGATGTGGTATTTAGCATAGTAGCCTACCAACTTCTCACGGTAGCTCAGATAACCTTGCGAGGGTGAGTATTCCAGAATATCACGGTCGATATGCTTCAACGCTTCCAGTCCTACCTCCGGCGTGGGCAGGTCGGGCTGACCGATGTTCAGATGATAAACATGCGTGCCACGCTTCTTGGCAGCGGCAGCAAGCGGAGCCAGTTTACGAATGGGTGATTCGGGCATCTCCAAACCTCGAATAGAAATCTCAGGCATCTGGTATATTTGCTATTTACGAATTTATACTCTACGAATTTGCCTGCAAAGGTACAAAATAATTCATAATTCATAATTCATTATTCACATTTTTTTTCTACCTTTGCAGTCAAATTATAGAAAAACTAATAAATATGAGAAGTAGAACAGCTAATTGGTTTGAATGTAAAATCCGATATGAGAAGATCATGGAGGATGGATTGCAGAAGAAAGTGAACGAGACATATACGGTAGATGCTCTTTCGTTTAGTGAGGCTGAAGAGCGTATCACGGAGGAGATGTCTTCCTATATTAGTGGTGAGTTCACTGTTCAGGATATTAAGAAGGCTGCCTATGGTGAGATCTTCTTTAGTGAAGATAAGATGGCCGACAAATGGTATAAGGCCAAACTGCAATTCATTACTATTGATGAGAAAACTGAAAAGGAGAAACGCTCTACCATCAGTTACCTCGTGCAGGCAGGCTCTTTCAATGGGGCTGTGAAGAATATTGATGAGGTGATGGGCGGCACTATGATTGACTATGTCATCTCCAGTGTGGCAGAAACCACGCTGATGGATGTCTTCGAGCATAAGAAGCCTGAGAAGAAAGACGACAAACCCGAGTTCGAGGGGGAGTGAAGAGTGAAAAGTGAAGAGTCAAAAGTGGCTACTGAAATGTACGACGTAAAGGGAAATCTGAAAAAGGTGCTTGGCAGTCTGCCTGAAGGCGTGCGCTTGGTGGCTGTCAGCAAGTTCCATCCAGAGGAATATATCATGGCGGCCTATGAAGAAGGACAGCGTGTCTTCGGCGAGAGCCATGAGCAGGAGTTGGCACGTAAGGTGGAGGCATTACCCAAGGATATAGAGTGGCATTTCATCGGTCATCTGCAGACGAATAAGGTGAAATACATCGCCCCGTATATCTCGATGGTCGAGGCGGTCGATTCACTGAAACTCCTTCGTGAGATAGAGAAACAGGCTGCCAAGCACAACAGGGTGGTGAAGGTGCTCCTGGAACTGCATATCGCCGAGGAAGCCACGAAGTACGGGTTGACGCTGAACGCTTGTCGACAGCTTCTGGCTGACGGCGAATGGCGACAGATGCCTCATGTCAGCATCTGCGGTCTGATGATGATGGCGTCGAATGTCGATGATGAGGCGCAGATCTGTAGGGAGTTCCAGACTGCTGCCGACTTCTTTGATGAGGTCAAGCAACAGTTCTTTGCTGATGACGATGCTTTCTGTGAACGTTCATGGGGCATGAGCGATGACTATCATCTGGCGGTGAAGCACGGATCTACCATGGTACGCATCGGCACCACGATATTTGGCCCCAGAGTGTATTAACACCTATCACTTAACACTTAACACTTAACACATAACACATAACACTTAATACATCACACTTATCACTTGACTACACCATATTATTTAATAGAGGAGCGTAAACTCCGTCGCAACCTGGCACTCATTGCTGATGTGGCAAAGAGGGCTGACGTAGAGATTATCCTGGCTTTCAAGGCCTTCGCGCTTTGGAAGACGTTTCCCATCTTCCGTGAGTATATCCATAGTACAACGGCCAGCTCGCTCTCGGAAGCACGTCTGGCTTTAGAGGAGTTTGGTGCTAAGGCGCATACTTATTCGCCTGCCTATACCGACGAAGAGATTGACGAGATAGTGAAGTGCTCATCCCATTTGACGTTTAACTCGCTGTCGCAGTATGAGCGCTATCATGAACGAGTGGCAGGGAAGGCGAGCATCGGTCTTCGTGTCAATCCCGAATATTCCGAAGTGGAGACACTGCTGTATAATCCTTGTGCACCTGGTACCCGCTTTGGCGTGTCGGCCGACAAGTTGCCAGACGTGCTGCCCTCTGATATCGAGGGCTTCCATTGCCATTGCCATTGTGAGAGCGGGTCGGAGGTGCTGGAACGTACCTTGGTACATATAGAGGAGAAGTTCGCCAAGTGGTTCCCGCAGTTGAAGTGGCTCAACTTAGGTGGCGGACACCTGATGACGCGCAAGGACTATGACGTGGAAAAACTCGTCGGTATCTTGCAAGGACTGCATCAGCGTTATCCGTGGCTGAAGATAATCCTTGAACCAGGTAGTGCCTTCGCATGGCAGACGGGACCGCTGGTGTCGCATGTCGTAGACATCGTAGAGGACAGGGGCATCCGCACGGCCATCCTCGATGTCAGCTTCACTTGTCACATGCCCGACTGTCTCGAGATGCCTTACATGCCCGAGGTACGGGGTGCCAGCGTGTCCCCTAAGTTAGGGGACGACAGGGGTCTGAACGAGGGAATGACAGACGACTGTTCAACCCCTCAACCCCCTAACATAGGGGCCTTCCTCTACCGTCTTGGGGGCAACAGCTGTCTGAGTGGCGACTTCATGTCTTCGTGGCTGTTCGACCACGAATTACAGGTGGGCGAGGAGGTCATCTTCGAGGATATGATCCATTATACAACGGTGAAGACCAATACGTTCAATGGTATCACCCATCCTTCTATCTGTATGCTTCATGAGGATGGACATATCGAGACGCTCCGCCGCTTTACCTACGAGGACTATCGCGACCGCATGGATTAAGGGTGCTCATCACCTCCTTTCCGCGTTCTCATCACCTCCTTTCCGCGTTCCCGTCAATTGCAATCAGCATGATCATCGTAGTGTTGACTTTAGTCGACACATGCAATGACTTTAGTCGTCAATATCGTCGACTTAAGTCAACGAACTTGGCGACTTAAGTCAACAATGTGATGAAGATGCTCTTCATCGTTGATGAAGTTGCTTCGAGAAGTTGACGGTATTGCTTCGAGAGGTCCTCCTTATTCTTGGCATGGATGGCCACGGATTCAAAAAAGGCTGCGCATGGAATCCCACGCGCAGCCTTTTTCTATTCTTAATGGTCAATTATCCAACGGATCAGTCCTCATCCTTCATCTCAGCTTCGTGCTCCTTGATGAGCTGCTGCTGGATGTCGTTAGGCACTAGTTCGTAGCTGGCGAACTTCGTAGAGAACGAAGCGCGCCCACCGGTCAGAGAGCTCAGTGCGATAGAGTAGCTGGAGAGTTCCTTCAGAGGAATCTTAGCCGAGAGCTTCTGATAGCCGGCCTCGCTGTCCATACCCATGATGATGGCGCGACGACCCTGCAGGTCGCTCATCACATCACCCATGTAGTCGGCAGGAACAAGTACCTCAAGGTCGTAGATAGGCTCCAGCACCTTTGGACCTGCCTCGCGGAAGGCAGCCGAGAAGGCGTTGCGGGCAGCCAGCATGAACGACAGCTCGTTGGAGTCTACCGGGTGCATCTTACCATCGTAGACGATGACGCGAACGTCACGGGCATAGGAACCTGTCAGAGGACCCTGCTCCATACGCTGCATGATACCCTTCAGGATAGCAGGCATGAAACGCATGTCGATAGCACCACCGACCACACTGTTGAGGAATACCAGTTTACCACCCCATTCCAGGTCAATCTCTTCTCTTGACTTGATGTTCATCTTGAACTCCTGACCGTTGATGTTGAAGCTGGTGGGATCCTGCATGCCTTCGGTGTAAGGCTCAATGATGAGGTGTACCTCACCAAACTGACCTGAACCACCTGACTGCTTCTTGTGACGGTAGTCGGCACGGGCCATCTTAGAGATGGTCTCACGATAAGGAATCTTGGGCTCCTGATACTCCACGGCAATCTTCTCGTTGTTCTCCATACGCCACTTCAGCGTGCGCAGGTGGAACTCACCTTGACCGTGAACGATAATCTGACGCAACTCCTTCGACTGCTCTACCACCCATGTGGGGTCTTCCTGGCGCATCTTGTTCAGGGCTGCCATCATCTTCTCTGTGTCACTCTCGTTGACAGCCTTGATAGCACGTGAGAACTTAGAGTTAGGATATTTGATGAAGTCGAACTTCCAGTCGTTGTCTTTTCCATTCAGCGTGTTGCCGGTCTTCACGTCTTTCAGCTTGACCGTACAGCCGATATCTCCGGCTACCAACTGGTCCACCTGTATGCGGTTGGCACCAGCGCAAGCATAGAGTGTACCGATGCGCTCCTTGGAACCACGGTCGGCATTGGTAAGGTCGTCACCGCTCTTCACCGTACCGCTCATCACCTTGAAGTAGCTCACTTCACCGATGTGGGGCTCGATACCGGTCTTGAAGAAATAGAGAGAGGCAGGACCTGCAACATCTGGAGCAATGTCCTCACCGGCGGTGTTCTGAACCTTTGGCATCTCACTCACGAAAGGCACTACGTTGCCAAGGAACTCCATCAGGCGGCGTACGCCCATGTCCTTACCTGCGCAGACACAGAATACGGGGAAGATGCTACGGGTGACAAGACCCTTGCGGATACCTTCACGCATCTCGTCCTCGGTGAGGTCTTCGCTCTCGAAGAACTTCTCCATCAGGGTGTCGTCACCGGCGGCGGCAGCCTCTACCAGAGCGGCCTTCATCTCCTTGGCCTTTGCCAACTGGTCGGCAGGAATGTCCTCGATGATGGGGGCACCACCCTCGGGCTTCCAAGAGTATTTCTTCATCAGCAAGACGTCGATAACGCTATTAAAACCGGCGCCGGTAGCGATAGGATACTGTACGGGAACACAGTTGGGACCGTAGATCTCACGCAACTGATTCAGGATCTGGTCGAAGTCACAGTTGTCGCGATCCAACTGGTTGATGAGGAAGATGACGGGCTTCTTCAGCTTGTCGGTATTGCGGAAGGCATTCATCGTACCTACCTCGGGACCATACTGTCCGTTGACGAGGATGACAGCCTGGTCGGTGACGTTAAGCGCTGTCACTGCACCGCCTACGAAGTCGTCACTTCCCGGGCAGTCGATGATGTTCAACTTCTTGTTGTTCCACTCTACATGGAAAACAGTTGAGAACACCGAGTAGCCGTATTCCTGCTCCACAGGGAAGTAGTCGCTCATGGTGTTCTTACCCTCTACGGTACCGCGGCGCTTGGTGATGCCTGCTTCGTAGACCATTGCTTCGGCAAGAGTAGTCTTGCCGCTACCCGCACTGCCAATGAGTGCAATGTTTTTGATTTCGTTAGTTTGGTAAACTTTCATGTTAATTATAATTTTAGGTTTTTAGTTATCGAAAGTCGGCCCGAAATTAGTCATTTTTTATGGAAACACCAAGAAATAGTTTCAAATATTAAACAAAATTAGTACTTTTGTAGCCAATTATGGCAGGAATCTATATCCATATCCCCTTTTGTAAGACCCGCTGTGTGTATTGCGGATTCTATTCTACCACTCTGCTCCAGTGGCGACAGCGCTATGTGGATGCTGTGTGCAGGGAGATGGAAATGAGAGACTTCCACCCGTCTCTCTCAGAAGAGGGGGTGAGATGGGATACCGTCTATTTAGGTGGAGGCACACCGAGTCAGTTGACCGTCGCTCAACTGCATCAGCTTTTCGATACTATATATAATATATATAAGGTGGAAGCTGATGCCGAGGTGACGATGGAGTGTAACCCCGACGATGTCACTCCTGACTTTGCTGAAGCATTGTCCCGCCTTCCTGTCAACCGTGTGTCGATGGGGGCACAGACCTTCAACGACGAGCGTCTGCATCTCCTTCATCGTCGACACACCGCCGGACAGATCCCTGTGGCTGTCCGCAGGTTGCGTGACGCAGGTATTCGGAATATCAGCATCGACTTGATGTTCGGCTTTCCTCACGAGACGATAGACGACTGGCATGACGACATCGAACAGGCTCTGGCGCTGGACGTAGAGCATCTGTCGGCTTATTCGCTGATGTACGAGGAGGGAACGCCGCTCTTTCAACTGTTGGAACAAGGGCGTATCAGTGAGGTGGATGAGGAACTGAGCAGGCAGATGTACTATGATCTGATTGACCGTCTGACGGCTGCCGGCTATGAACATTATGAGATTAGTAACTTTGCGCGTCAGGGCTATCGCTCACGCCATAACAGCAGCTATTGGAACCAGACGCCTTACCTCGGCCTCGGTGCTGCGGCTCATTCCTACGATGGACGGTGCCGGCGGTGGAATGTCGACGACATAGAGCGTTATATGGCGGGCATGGAAAACGACCATCCGGCATTTGAGCAGGAGATTATCGACGATAATACACGTTATAATGACATCGTGATGACTGCCCTTCGCACTTGTGAAGGACTGAACCTGGGACTGTTGACAGCCGCACAACAGTCGTATTGTCTCCAACAAGCACAGCGCTATCTGACTGACGGCTTGCTCGTTCACGAAAAAAGCCACCTGCGCTTGTCGCGCCGTGGCCTTTATGTCAGTGATATGATCATGAGCGACCTGATGCTGGTTTAGTAGGGCAGAGGGGCGTCTTGTTGCGGACCCAGAGGGTCAATGAAACCGCTGTTGCTATAGTCTACAGGAACGTCACCGTTGATCTTAGATCCGATAATCTCACCACCACCTGCCGGAGCACGGTTTGATAGTCTGTTGTCCTCAGGGTTCTCAAAACGGGTGTACTCGCCACGGAACGTCAGCAGCACATCACCCGTGGCACCCTTACGGTGCTTGGCAATGATAATCTGTGCCATGCCGTGCAGGTCGCGTCCGTTGTCGTCCTGATAGATATGGTAGTACTCCGGACGATGCACGAAGATGACCATGTCGGCATCTTGTTCGATGGCACCCGACTCGCGCAGGTCACTGAGCTGGGGACGCTTGCCTTCCAGTCCTTCACGTGACTCTACGCCACGGTTCAACTGCGACAGTGCCAGGATGGGGATGTTGAGCTCCTTAGCCAGACCCTTCAGCGAACGTGAGATGGTTGACACTTCCTCCTGTCGGCTGGAGAAACGCATGCCGTTGGCATTCATCAGCTGCAGATAGTCTATCATAATGATTTTCACACCATGCTCACGCACCAGTCGACGTGCCTTGGTACGTAGCTCGAAGACCGACAGTCCAGGCGTGTCGTCGACATACAACGGTGCACCGTACAGGTTATTGATACGCTTGTCCAGACGTTCCCATTCATCGCGCTGCAGCTGTCCGCTCTGAAGGTGACTGCCCTGTATCTCACAGACGTTAGACATCAGACGGTTGACCAACTGGACGTTTGACATCTCAAGTGAGAAGAAGGCGGTAGGCACCTGGTAGTCGGCGGCGATGTTCTTTGCTAACGATAGGGCGAACGAGGTCTTACCCATGGCAGGACGTCCTGCGATGATGACAAGGTCGCTGGCCTGCCATCCGCTGGTGATATCGTCCAGTTTATGATAACCCGTAGCGACACCTGTCAGACCGTCGGTGTTGGCGGCTGCCTTCGTCACGATATCCATCGCGTTCTTGATGACAGGGTCTATCTGCGTGTAGTCCTTCTTCATGTTCTTCTGCGACAGTTCGAAGAGTGAGCCTTCGGCCTGCTGCATCAGTTCGTCCACATCGATGGTCTCGTCGAAAGCCTTCGTCTCAATATCACTGGCAAACGAGATGAGCTGGCGGGCCAGGAACTTCTGGGCAATGATACGGGCGTGGTACTCCACATGGGCACTCGATGCCACACGACTGGAGATCTCAGCGATATACGGCGGGCCGCCGGCCTCTTCCAACTTGCCACTCTTTGCCAACTGCTCTGCTACGGTGAGCACATCCACAGGCCTCTCCTCCATGGATAGGTCGCGGATGGCGGTGTAGATCATCTGGTGGCGTGGGTCATAGAAACTCTCGGGATAAAGTATCTCGCAGACAATGGGGTAAGCATCCTTGTCTATCAACAGGGCTCCCAGCACGGCACGCTCTACGTCAAGGGCTTGTGGCTGCAGGTGAGCGTAGGTGTTGTCTATAGGTTGCTGTCGCCGTACTCTGCGGTTGTTATTTTGTTGTTCTGGCATAGCTTTGTTATTTTCTGGTTGCAAAGTTACGAAAAAACGAGAGAAATGCAAAAGGAAAGCTCGCTTTTCTTTTCATTTCCGAGTGTAAGTAAGTTCGGCGTAGCCAAAGTTACGAAAAATTATTCTAATTCCTAATTCGTAATTCATAATTATTTTGTACCTTTGCAACCGAATTCGAATTTAACAATTGTTTTAGGAATGAATATTTCTTATAAATGGCTGAAGGAATACGTTGATTTCAACCTTTCGCCACAGGAGGTTTGCGATGCGCTGACCTCTACAGGCCTTGAAGTCGACGCTCTTGAGGAAGTCCAGTCTATCAGAGGAGGACTAAAAGGACTTTATGTAGGAAAGGTGCTTACTTGTGAAGCGCACCCCAATAGTGATCATCTACACGTGACAACCGTCGATCTGGGCAAGGACGAACCCTCTCAGATAGTTTGCGGTGCGCCCAACGTGGCTGCCGGCCAGAAGGTCATCGTGGCCGATCTTGGTTGCGTGCTTTATGATGGTGACCAGGAGTTTACAATCAAGAAGTCAAAACTGCGCGGCGTGGAGTCAAACGGTATGATCTGTGCCGAAGACGAGATTGGTGTAGGTACCAGTCACGCCGGCATTATCGTGCTGCCCGACGATGCTGTTGTAGGCACACCCGCAGCAGAATATTACCACTTGGAGAGCGATTGGCTCATTGAGATTGACATCACTGCCAACCGTGCCGATGCGCTGTCACACTGGGGCGTGGCTCGCGACCTCTATGCGTGGTTGAAGCGCAATGGATACGAAACGAGTCTGCACCGTCCTGCTGTCGACAGTTTCGCTGTCGATAATCACGATCTGCCCGTTGCGGTAGAGATAGTGAATACTGATGCCTGCAAGCGTTATGCCTGCGTCAGCATCACCGACTGCGAGGTGAAGGAGAGTCCTGAGTGGTTGAAGAATAAGTTGACCACCATCGGTCTGCGTCCCATCAACAATATCGTGGATATCACGAACTATGTGATGATGGCTTATGGCCAACCGCTCCACTGCTTCGATGCCGATATGGTGAAGGGACATAAGATTGTGGTGAAGACGATGCCTGAGGGTACGCCTTTCGTCACTCTTGATGGTGAGGAACATAAGTTGAGCGACCGTGACCTGGCTATCTGTAACGCTGAGGAACCAATGTGTATTGCCGGCGTGTTTGGCGGAAAGGGTAGTGGTACCTACGAGACCACCCGTAATGTCGTTCTTGAGTCGGCGTATTTCCATCCTACATGGATACGTAAGTCTGCTCGTCGTCATGGACTGTCTACCGATGCGTCGTTCCGTTTCGAACGTGGCATCGACCCTAATGGGGTTATCTATGCCTTACAGCAGGCCGCTCTGCTCTGTAAGGAACTCGCCGGCGGAAAGATATCGATGGACATCTGTGATGTCTATCCCGAGAAGATAAAGGACGCACGCGTAGACCTGCGCTACGATTATGTGAACACGCTCATCGGCAAGGAGATTCCTGCCGAAACCATCAAGACTATCTGCGAGTCGCTCGAGATGAAGGTGGTCAGCGAGACGGCAGAAGGACTGCTGCTCGACGTGCCTGCATATCGTGTGGATGTCACCCGCCCATGCGATGTGGTGGAAGATATCCTGCGCATATACGGATATAATAATGTGGAGATTCCCACACAGTTGAAGTCGAGCCTTGTCATCAAGGGAGAGGAAGACCGCAAACACAAGCTTCAGAATCTGGTTTCTGAACAGTTGGTGGGTGCCGGCTTTAATGAGATCCTTAATAACTCGTTGACAAAGACCGCCTATTATGATGATGCTAATACTCAACTGGTCAGAATCATGAACCCGCTGTCACAAGACCTTGGCGTGATGCGTCAGACCTTGCTTTATGGCGGACTGGAGAGTATCGAGCATAACGTGAAGCGTAAGGCTGCCAACCTCCGTTTCTTCGAGTTTGGCAATGTCTATTTCTTTGATCCTGAGAAGGCTAACGATGAGAATCCTATGCAGGCCTATAAGGAGGAGAATATGCTGGGCATCTGGGTGACTGGTAAGCGCGTGGAGGGCTCTTGGGCTCATCCTAACGAGGACTCCAACTACTACGAGCTCTCGGCCTATGTGCAGAATATCCTGCAGCGCATCGGACTGAAACAGGGCGCTACGGTGACGAAGAAATCAGAGAATCCCATATTCTCTGCCGGTCTCACCATCGAGACGCGCGCAGGCAAGACACTCATCGAGATGGGTATTCTCGCGAAACAGTTGCTGAAGCGCTTCGACCTGACGCAACCTGTCTACTTCGCTGAACTCAACTGGACACAGCTGATGAAGGCTACTAAGAAGAATGAGGTGCTGTATCAAGAGTTGTCAAAGCATCCGGCTGTCAGTCGCGACCTCGCACTGCTCGTCGATAAGAACGTGGAGTTCGCACAGATAGAACAGATAGCACGTCAGTCGGAGAAGAAGTTACTGAAGCGTGTCGAACTGTTTGATGTCTATGAGGGTAAGAACCTGCCTGCCGACAAGAAGTCGTATGCTGTCAACTTCATCCTTCAGGATGAGGAGAAGACCATGAACGACAAGCAGATTGATGCCATCATGCAGAAGCTCATCGCGCAGTTGAAGAAACAGCTCAGCGCAGAGCTGAGATAAAGCCTCGAAGCTTCGAAATATCGAAACATCGAAACATCGAAAAAATCGAAATCAAAAAAAATAATAAAAACCAATGGGAAGAGCATTTGAATATCGTAAAGCTACAAAGCTGAAGAGATGGGGCCACATGGCCAAGACATTTACTAAGATAGGCAAGCAGATTGCTATTGCTGTGAAAGCTGGCGGTCCGGAACCTGACATGAACCCTGCACTGCGTGCATGTATCGCCAATGCTAAGCGCGAGAACATGCCGAAGGATAATATCGAGCGTGCCATCAAGAACGCAATGGGTAAGGACCATGCGGATTATAAAGAGGTGACCTACGAGGGATACGGTCCTCATGGCGTAGCTATCTTCGTGGAGACACTGACCGACAATACCACCCGCACCGTGGGTGATGTCCGTTCGGTGTTCAATAAGTTTGGTGGTAACCTGGGTACGCAGGGCTCGCTGTCATTCCTCTTCGACCACAAGGCAGTCTTCACCTTTAAGAAGAAGGAAGGACTGGACATGGACGAGATGATTCTCGACCTGATTGACTTTGGCGTGGAAGATGAGTTTGATGAGGATGAGGAGACAGGCGAAATCACTATCTACGGTGATCCTTCAAGCTTCAGCGCTATCCAGAAACATCTGGAGGCCGATGGCTTCGAGGTGACGGGCGCTGAGTTCACACGTATCCCCAATGACCTGAAGGATGTGACTGCCGAGCAGCGTGAGACCATCGATAAGATGATCGAGAAACTCGAGGACTTCGATGACGTGCAGACGGTCTACACGAACATGAAGCCAGAGGAATAATATCCCGCAAAACACAAAGAAGGAGGAACAGCACGTTCCTCCTTCTTCATTTCTTCTCACTCTTTAGAACTCCCCTCCCTTGGGAAGGGGCCGGGGGTGGGTTTTAATACTCCCCCTTCTCCACCGTCACCTCGTAAACGATAGAGTCGGGCTCTGCACTATAGCGGTACTCGAAGTGGAAACGATAGCCGTGGTCACGATGTACTTGAAACTTCGTGTCGTTCTTAATCTGTGAGATAAGTGCCTGTCGCTGTAACTCAGGCACAATAAGCTCAGGACGGTCAATCCTGAAATAATGACTCAGTGTCTTATTGTCGATAGTAAAGACAATGCTATCAAGCCATAGCGTCACCTCACTGCCGTCTGCTATGGTGTTCTTGAACGTCTGCGGACAGTTCTTCTCGGTGTACTCCCTGCTCTCACGTTGTATTCTTTTCTCCAGGTTCTCTTGACAGGCACTCATGGTCAAGAGACAAACCGCAAATATTAAAAACTGCTTCATAATTTGTCATTAATGCATAAAAAATGTTCTGCAAAGATACAAAAAAAAGCAAAAATGACAATGATTTGATGTTTTTTTTGTAACTTTGCACCTTAAAGTATATAAACACATCGATGAAGAATATCAGGAATTTCTGTATTATCGCACATATAGACCATGGTAAGTCAACCTTGGCCGACCGACTCTTGGAACGTACGAATACTATTCAGGTGACTGAGGGGCAGATGCTCGATGATATGGATTTGGAGCGCGAGCGAGGCATCACCATCAAGAGTCACGCCATCCAGATGGAGTATGAGCGGGGAGGGGAGAAGTATATCCTCAACCTCATTGATACCCCGGGTCACGTGGACTTCAGCTATGAGGTGTCGCGAAGCATTGCTGCCTGCGAGGGCGCACTGCTTGTGGTCGATGCTACACAAGGTGTGCAGGCTCAGACCATCTCAAACCTCTATATGGCCATTGATAATAACCTGGAAATCATCCCTGTCATCAATAAGATTGACATGCCATCGGCTATGCCCGATGAGGTGGAAGATGAGATTGTCGACTTGATAGGGTGCGACCGCTCCGAGATTATCCGTGCCAGTGGAAAGACCGGCGAGGGTGTCGACGAGATCCTGAATGCGGTGGTCGACCGTATTCCTCATCCCGTAGGCGATGAGACGGCACCCCTGCAGGCTTTGATCTTCGACTCGGTGTTCAACTCCTTCCGTGGTATCATTGCTTATTTCAAGATACTGAACGGCACTATCGCTAAGGGCGACAAGGTGAAGTTCTTTAATACCGGCATGGAATATGATGCCGATGAGGTGGGGGTGCTGAAGATGGATATGATTCCCCGTAAGGAACTGCGTACGGGCGATGTGGGCTATATCATCAGTGGTATCAAGAACTCTAAGGAGGTGAAGGTGGGCGATACCATTACCCATGTGGCACGTCCCTGCGACAAGGCTATTGAAGGTTTCCAGGAGGTGAAGCCCATGGTGTTTGCCGGTGTCTATCCTATTGATCCTACTGACTATGAGAACCTGCGGGCCTCTCTTGAGAAGTTACAACTCAACGATGCCTCACTGACCTTCCAACCTGAGTCGTCGGTGGCACTGGGATTCGGCTTCCGTTGCGGCTTCCTCGGACTGTTGCACATGGAGATAGTACAGGAACGTCTCGACCGTGAGTTCGATATGGACGTTATCACAACGGTGCCCAACGTATCGTATATGTGCTATACGAAGCAGGGTGAGGTGAAAGAGGTGCATAATCCGTCAGGACTGCCTGACCAGACCTTGATAGATCATATCGAGGAACCTTATATCCGGGCGTCGATCATCACATCGTCGGCGTTTATCGGACCTATCATGACACTCTGTCTGGACAAGCGTGGCGAACTGATAGACCAACAATATGTGAGCGGTAATCGCATGGAACTCCATTTCATGTTGCCACTGGGGGAGATTGTCATTGACTTCTACGATAAGCTGAAGTCGATATCGAAGGGATATGCCTCGTTCGACTATCATGTGGACTCGTTCCGACCTTCAAAGCTGGTGAAACTAGATATCCTGCTTAATGGAGAGTCGGTTGATGCGCTCTCTACGCTGACTCATCAGGACAATGCCGTCACCTTCGGGCGACGCATGTGTGAGAAGTTGAAGGAGCTCATCCCGCGTCAGCAGTTCGATATTGCCATTCAAGCGGCCATAGGCGCTAAGATAATAGCACGAGAGACGGTGAAACAGGTACGAAAGGACGTGCTGGCGAAATGCTATGGTGGCGATGTCTCACGTAAGCGTAAACTTCTGGAGAAACAGAAAAGAGGAAAGAAACGCATGAAACAGATAGGTAATGTGGAGGTGCCTCAGAAAGCCTTCCTTGCCGTCTTGAAACTGGATTAAAAGACCTAAGCTAATAACCTAAGATACTAAAAAAAAGAAACAAGCCATGCCTACAACGATGATGAATCCACGTGATGTGGCCCGTGAGTTGGCCCGCCGTTACAGTACGATGACCCACGACGAGCTGGATTTGCTCGAGGGAATCCTTGTCCCTATGAAGTTTGCCAAGGGTGAGAAGATCTTGGCTGAAGGTGAGATATGCCGTTACATCTTCTGGATAGTGAAAGGACTGGTACGCCAGTATTATTATAAGAATGGGAAGGAGTTGACAGAGTATATGGCTACTGAGAACACCATCTGCATGAGTATCGAGAGTCTGTTCAAGGAGGAACCTTCCCGTCAGATTATGCAGGCTATTGAGCCGACCTTGTTATATGCTCTGCCGATGCACGACTTGGAAGCTACCGCCATGAAGAGCGTCAATATCCAGATGATGTATCGTAAGATTCTTGAAGAGTCACTGATTATCAGTCAGCACCGTGCCGACATGTTACGCTTTGAGAGTGCACAGGATCGCTATCGCCTTCTGGTGAAGCGTAGTCCGCAACTCATCCTCCGTGCACCATTGGTGTATATCGCCAGCTATCTTCAGATGACTCCTGAGACACTCAGTCGTGTGCGCACAGCGGCACTGACGGATGAGTGATGGGATGTACCATATATTATTAAGGTGATGATTACTTTCCCTGTCGCAAAGATCAATTTAGGACTGAACGTCACTGAGCGTCGGCCCGACGGCTACCATAATCTGGAGACGGTCTTCTATCCGGTGCCGTTGATGGACGCACTCGAGGTACAGACGATGGATGAGCGCTTCCCGTCAGAGGTGGAGTGCGACCTGAAGGTGACTAATATCACAGTGGAAGGTGATGAACAGCGTAACCTGGTGGTACGTGCGTATCAGTTGTTGAGACACGACTTCCCACAGTTGCCCCGTCTTCACGCTCATCTCTACAAAGCGATTCCTACACAGGCAGGCATGGGTGGAGGATCAAGCGATGGTGCTGAGATGTTGCTGCTGCTGAATAAGATGTGTGGGCTGCATCTGACTGAAGAACAGTTGATCGGCTACGCTGCCCGACTGGGAGCCGACTGCCCCTTTTTCATCCTTCGTCGTCCTGCTTATGCTGAAGGCATCGGCGAACGTCTTCAGCCTATCGACCTCTCGTTGAAAGGCTATTGGCTGGCGGTGGTGCGCCCTGATATACCTGTTCCAACAAAAGAGGCTTTCTCGCTGATTACGCCGAGAAAGCCTCAAGAGAATTGTCGTGCTGTCGTCATGCAACCTGTGGAGACCTGGCGTCACCACTTGGTTAATGACTTCGAACAGAGTGTCTTTGCCCTGCATCCTGAGATAGGAGCTGTTAAGGAACAACTCTATCAGATGGGTGCGTTGTATGCTGCGATGAGTGGCAGTGGCAGTGCCGTCTTCGGCATCTTCCCGCCCTCACTCGATAATACCCGCTTCGAGCCACTTCTTCGTGAGCGCTTCAGCATCGCTACGGGCTGTGGCTTCGTCCACCTCGTACTCCTTTAAGAGTAGCTGGGTGAGGCTGTCTACTGTAAACTCACTGTCTTTGATCTCTTTCCACAGGTAAGCAGCCGACTCATTCATGCTGATGATACGGCTGAAGTCGATGTTCTCGATGCCTTCACCCACGATGATGTTCTCACCACATATCGTGCGAAGGGTAAATCCTTTCTTCTTTCTCATTGTATATTATTTTAATTCTTCACTCTTCACTAATCACTCTTCATTCTTCACTCTTCACTCTTCACTCTTCACTAATCACTCTTCATTCTTCACTCTTCATTCTTCACTCTTCATTCTTCACTCTTCATTCTTCACTCTTCACTCTTCATTCTTCACTCTTCACTCCCCTCCCTTGGGGAGGGGGCGGGGGTGGGTTTATGCGGATGCAACAGGAACAGCAGGTATCTGCGGATAGGGTAGAGGCGGGTCCACCACCAGGAGTAGATGCGCCATTTCAGACCGTCGGTGCTGTCCATCACTGAGCGCCCCTTTCTGTAGAACCCCACCGCCTTGGCCCTGATATCCTCCAGACGGCAGTATTCATTCGCCAAGTTGCCATCGCCTCGTAGTGTGACGTGCTCACCTTCAATCTTAATGATGCGATGCAACACGAAATGTCCCTTGCTAATCTCAGCGAGTACGGCGTCTCCGACCTTCGATGTGCCGGGCAACTCCAGTTTGGCTTTGTCTCGTCCGTCTTCCAGGAATGGTCGCATGCTACGACCCCTCAAGGGGATGGTGGCACTGTGCCCTTCCTTCAGAAGGGCGATGACCTCGGGCAGAAACACCTCGTTGGGCATCTGCATGGTCTTTATCTTGCTATTGTCTTGTGGCATAGTATGGCGGCTTCTTCATCGGGCAGACAGTAGAGGGTATAGATAGGCGTCTGCTCAATGATACGTGTGATGGTGTCGCAGAGGTTGTTGTAGATGATGGTGTCCCATTTCATCGATGAACAGGCGGGCAACAGTGCTGCAAAGGCCTGTACGGGTGTCAGTCGCTCGATGCTGTTGGCAGGAGCGCGTTCTATGTGTGTCACGGCACCCAATCGTGCCTTCACGTTACGATAGCAGGGTGTCTTACCGCTCCAGGGTGACCCATAGATAAAGGTGTCGTTACCTATCACGCGGATGATAGGGTTGTCATCGTTCATCAACTCACAGTTAGGAATGGTTCTCATCCACAGTGACGTATGGGTGCTCTTGCCAGTGCCGCTTTTCGCCGTGAACGGATAGCCCCATTCCCCCTGCATGATACAAGAGGCGTGGATGAGCAACGTGTCGTGGAACGAACCGGCGAAGGCATAGATGAGCATCAGTGCATCGTTCAGTCCGAAGGAACGCATCACCCAGTCGCCGTTCAGCGCACATCGGCATTGTGAGAAGTCGGCATTGGTGATGAGCAGACAACAGTCGCGGTTGTAGATGTCACGGATGATGTACTGATACCCTCCGTCGGGCAGTTGGTAGACCAGGGTATCACCGTTGCCAGTGTCGAACTTCCTCACGAGCTTGCGTTCCGGTGCAGGGCGCAGCGAGTCGTCAACGGTAAGGGTGAACAGCAGTGGCTCATCATGGGGAGTGCCTGACGTAAACACACCAAACGATGGCAGTAGTGCCATCGAGTTGTGTGATGATTCAGTAAACTGAATACAGATAGTGTGACCGGCTATATGAAAGAAATGGTTCTCCACAGACTGTCTTATTCTTTCTTTTCCGACTTCGTCTCTACCACAGGGTCGCTCATGTCGACCGCATGGAACTTCATGTCCTTGGCCTCAATGTAGCGTATGTCGAAGTGACGCTGTCCCTTCTTCGGTTGGGTATAGAGACGTCTCAACTTCAGGAATTTCTTCTCCAGCTTCTTGCGGTCTTTATTGAAGACGACGATACAGGTGCGATGTGGCATCTGCTGGTTAGCCAGGTAGTCGCGCAACTGATAGGAGTAGTTCTCACGTCCTAACAAGAAGTTAGTTTTCGAGTCGGTCCATACGCTGTCTACCGCCTGGATGTCGGTAAAATGTACGATAGTATCATTAAACGATGCCGCGAATCCAAACATATACATGCGTGGAGTCACCTCCTTCTTAGCACTTGCCGTTGTCACTATGAGCAGCATAGCAGCTGCCATCAAAATAAATCTTAATGTTTTCAATATCTTATTTTTTTTTATTCTCTCTTCACTCTTCACTCTTCACTCTCCTCTCTCCTCTCTCCTCTTACTTCTCACCTCTCATTCATCCCAAGTAAGCTTTCAACTTCTTGCACTGCGCATTATCCCTCATCCTACGGATAGCCTTCTCCTTGAGTTGTCTGACCCTTTCGCGTGTCAGCCCTTGTTTTACAGCAATCTCCTCCAGTGTTCGCTCTGGCTGGTTGATGCCGTAGTAGGCCTCAATGATAGCACGCTCCCTACCGTTGAGCGTCTTCAGTGCCACGTTGATCTCTGTGCGCAACGACTCCAAGACCAACTGTTGGTCGGCAGTGGGTGAGTCGTCGTTGATGAGCACGTCGAGCAGTGACCCCTCTTCGCTGTCGCTGAAAGGCGCATCTACCGATACTTCCTTATTGTTCGTAGCGGCGAGAGCCTCGTCAATCTTCTCAAGAGGCAGGTCAATGCTTTCTGAGATCTCGTCTATCGACGGACGCCGCTCGTTCTTCTGTTCAAACTCATTCAGCAGACGGTTAATCCTATTGGCAGTACCCATCTGGTTGACGGGCAGTCGTACGATACGACTCTGTTCTGCCAGTGCCTGTAGGATGCTTTGTCTTATCCACCATACGGCATACGAGATAAACTTAAAACCACGTGTCTCGTCAAATCGCTCTGCGGCATGGAGCAGTCCCATGTTACCCTCGTTGATGAGGTCAGGGAGCGACAGGCCCTGATTCTGATACTGCTTAGCCACTGAAACCACAAAACGCAAGTTAGCCTTCGTCAGGCGTTCCAGCGCTTGCCGGTCGCCTTTCTTGATGCGCTGAGCCAATTCCACCTCTTCTTCGATGCTTATCAGCTCTTCCTTGCTTATCTCCTGGAGGTATCTCTCCAGCGACTCGCTTTCGCGATTCGTGATAGCCTTTGTGATTCTCAGTTGTCTCATGTTGGTACCAGTTTATAAAGCCATTTGGTGCAAAGGTAATAAAAACATTGAACATTGAACATTGAGCATTGAACATTTTTCTCGGCGTTATTATTTTTTAACAATGTTCAATGCTCAATGCTCAATGTTCAATCTATTCTTGTTTACTTTTTACCTTTTATAATTATTACATTTTATAATTCTTATATTTTTACATTTTTATTATTCTGCCAGCTCCACTACGAAGTAACCTTTCTTGCCGGTGGGGTAGATACCCTTGATGATGAGCACCTGATCCTTTGAGGTGTTAGCCTCTTTCACGGCCTTTTGCAGATCCTCCACGGTCTTCATCGACTCGTCGTTGACCTTCTGGATGATGAAACCCTTAGGCACGCCAGCCGTCTTCATACGTCCGGCATTCACCTTGATCACCTCCAGACCGTAGGCAATCTCCATCTGTTCCTTCTGTGCCTTGGTCACCTCACGGAAGTCGGCACCCAGCACATCGAGGTCGGCATTCTTCACCACCTTCGTGTTGCCCTGTTCGTTTTTCAGTGTCACCTGCTTGGTCACCTTCTTCTTGTTGTGCAGATAAGTCAGAGTCACCTTGTCGCCGGGACGCTTCTGGGCGATGATGCCACTCAGGTCACCAAACTTCGTCACCTTCTGGCCGTCAACCTCGATGATGACGTCACCCTTCTCGATGCCGGCCTCTTCAGCAGCACCATCTTCCACGACCTTGTCTACGTAGATACCTTCCATGGTGCCCAGGTCGATCTCGTTACCCTTCTCTTTCTCAGCATCCACGAAGTTCTTCACGTCGCCACCCATGATACCTATCATCGCACGCTGCACGGTACCGTATTTCTTCAGGTCGTCCACAACCTTGTTCATCATGTTAGTAGGAATGGCAAAGCCATAGCCGCTATACGAACCAGTCTGTGAATAGAGCATGGCATTGATACCCACCAGTTGTCCATCGGTGTTTACCAGTGCACCACCTGAGTTGCCTGCATTGATGGCAGCATCCGTCTGTATGAACGACTCCACACCGTTGGCACCCAGTGTACGTGCCTTTGCCGAGATGATACCTGCCGTCACCGTGTTGTTCAGTCCGAGGGGGTTACCGATGGCGAGCACCCATTCACCCACCTTCACGTCGTCGCTGTTAGCTATCTGGATGGCAGGCAGGTTCTTACCGTCAATCTTGATAAGCGCCAGGTCGGTGGTCTTGTCGTTGCCGATGATACGAGCCGAGTATTCCTTGCTGTCGGAGAGAGTGACTGTCAATTCGTCAGCACCCTCCACCACGTGGTTGTTGGTTACGATATATCCGTCGGTAGAGATGATGACACCCGAACCGGTAGCGGTACGCTTCGGTGTCTGGATCTGACGCTTGCGTGTGCCACCCTGTCCCTGTTGACCACGACCGAAGAAACCACCGAACGGGTCAGAGAAGAAGTCCTCGAACGGATCGCTCTGCACCTCTACGGTCTGCACCTTCGAGTTCTGTACATATTTTATATGGACTACAGCAGGCAGTGCACGCTCGGCAGCTCCTGTCAGGTCGACAGGCTGTACTGGCAGTGCTCTCACCTCAGTGGGTTGTGGCTGCTGAGCAACCATCTCAGTCTGTGGCTGCGTGCGCTGTGCACTTGATGAATTGGCTGTTGTAGTTGTTGAAGTAACTGTTAACACTGAAAACGCCGATGCTGCGATAGCGGCTATCGGCAATACTTGGTTAAATAATTTTTTCATATCATTCATTGTTTGTTAAATTCCGTTTTCTGTTTTACTTTTCTGTATGCAAATATAATGTCAAAAACTCGGAATCTGACAAAATGGCAAACACTTTTCTTGCATTTTAACATTTCAGGAAGAGCAATTAAAATCTGTTTGCGAGTAACCCCACAAAATTTACATTCGTTTAATCACTTAAAGAACCTTAACGCCTCCTTAACCGTGTCACCAACTTATAGTTTAACAAAAATAATTAAAACTCTTTCGTTCTTGTTGCGACTCCGTCTTGCATGGTCTTGATGCATGGCTGACTTGTAAGCCAGCTTCCAGTCGCCCATGCCTCAATACCCTCCATCCCTTTGGGATTCAACAAGCCCGAAAGAAAAACCATAAAAACAAATTGTTACTCTTGTGTCTTTTCTTCTGTTGAAATTCACAAAGGAACTGTTTTTGATGTTTTTCGTTTCTGATGTTGAAGCCTCCAGACTGTTTGACGTTCCTGCATCACCGATGGAAGTACACTTACAATCGATGATACAGGAATGGAAAACGAATGGGCATAGCCCATCATCAGAAACGTGTTTTCCATTGTTTTTTTTTACCTGAAAATATAGTTTCAAAAAAAACTCACTGCCGCTATAAGCCGGGTTCTGTGCCGACATCACTGTCGGTGCCTGTCATTTATCTACTACGTACGTCACCGTACGTCTCTAGCGTTCTACCCTCCATCGCATCCTGAAGGAACTCGGGCGGGCAACCCTGTCATGGCGATGGTATACATGAACTTGCAGCCTCCAGTGGGAACAGCCCGACGATCACCCGTCGGCTGGTGGTCTCTTACACCACCTTCTCACCCTTACCCCGAAAGGGGCGGTCATTCTCTTCTTCCCTTACCAGCTGTCACCAACTGCTTCTACTTTCAGAAGTGGAGCACCCTATGCTGCCCGGACTTTCCTCTCGCACTCAATATTCAATGTTCAATGTTCAATGTTCAATGCTCAATGTTCAATGCTCAATGTTCAATGTTCAATGCTCAATGAAAAAAGGCGCCAGCGACAAGCCGTGACAGTGAATTATCTGTGTCTATCCGTGTTCATCCGTGCCTGAAGAGAATTAGTCCGCCGACTCAAACTCTCTCAGGAAACGGGTGTCGTTCTCAGAGAACATGCGGAGGTCGCTCACACGGTACTTCAGGTTCGTGATGCGCTCCACACCCATACCGAAGGCATAACCGCTGTACTCCTTCGAGTCGATGCCACACTGCTCCAGCACGTTGGGATCCACCATGCCGCAGCCAAGGATCTCCACCCAACCGGTGTGCTTGCAGAAGCCGCAACCCTCACCGCCGCAGATGAAGCAGGAGATATCCATCTCTGCCGATGGCTCGGTGAAGGGGAAGTACGACGGACGCAGACGGATCTTCGTGTCGGCACCGAACATCTCCTTCGCAAACGACAGCAGCACCTGCTTCAGGTCGGTGAACGACACGTTCTTGTCGATATACAGACCTTCCACCTGATGGAAGAAACAGTGGGCACGCGCTGTGATAGCCTCGTTACGGTACACACGTCCGGGACAGATGACACGGATGGGGGCGGTCAACTTACCGTCCTCGGTGTGCATGTGCTCCATGACACGCGCCTGTACACTACTGGTATGTGAGCGCAGCAGGATATTCTTCGTCACGTCATTGGGATGCTGACTCACGAAGAACGTGTCTTGCATGTCACGTGCCGGATGGTCGGCAGCGAAGTTCATCTTCGTGAACACATGCAGGTCGTCCTCCACCTCGGGACCGTCAGCGAGTACGAAACCCATACGACTGAAGATGTCGATAATCTCGTTGGTCACGATGGTCAGCGGATGACGGGTACCCAACTGGATGGGGTAGGGGGTGCGGGTCAGGTCAACGGTCTCGTCACTGCTCTCTTGTGTCTGGCAACTCTCGCGCAAAGCGTTGATGCGCTCCGTAGCCAACTGCTTCAGCTGGTTAATCTTCATGCCCACCTCTTTCTTCTGTTCGGCAGCCACGTCACGGAAGTCGTTCATCAAGGCAGTAATCTCACCCTTCTTACTCAGGTATTTCAGACGAAGCTGTTCCACCTCGTCAGCATTCTTGGCGCTTAGCGTCTGTACCTCCTGCAGGAGTTCGTTTATCTTATCAAGTATCATATCCTGTGATTGAATTTGCATATTCGACTGCAAAGGTAACACTTTTTGACGAAATAGCATCAAAATTCCCTTTTTTTTCTGTTTTATTCTAACAAATCGTCAATTATATTTTAACCAAAACCATAAAAACCCTTTCGTTCTTGTTGCGACTCCGTCTTGTATGCTCTTGAGTCGTGATTGCCTTACAAGCCAGCTTGCATTCAATCAAGCCTCAATACCCTCCATCCCTTTGGGATTCAACAAGCCCGAAAGAAAAACAATAAAAACCACAATGTTACTCCTTTGTCTTTTCTTCTGTTGAAATTTACAAAGGAATTGTTTTTGATGTTTTTCGTTTCTGATGTTGAAGTCCCGGACTGTTTGACATTCCTGCAGCACCGATGGAAGTACACTTACAATCAGTGATACAGGAATGGTAAACGAATGGGCAAGCCCATCATCATCAGAAACGTGTTTTCCATTGTTTTTTTCATCTCACTAAACACCGTTTTTTGTAAGAGGTTCTTTTGTAATTCGAATCCTGCATTTATTAAATAAACCAAATTATGTTAATAAACGTTTAATTTTAGTTAATGGGTGGGGGTGGATAATTATAGTGTCTAACAATTTTCGTACCTTTGTCGAAATTTAGGGAGATCAACCAAGAATCTGTGAGATTTGTCTTGTGTACGGATTCTGATTTCCCTACTAAATGCTCTGTTAAGAGCACTGACTTGCTTGTCATACAGGCGAGAGGGGATATTATGCTCATAAAATATGTAAAACACAAGACGTTACACTAAATGTATTAATTATCGAAGACAGTTCAACATCATGGTATGCTTTAAGGACGTTTTTCGCCCAGGAGCAGAAGGTCGGTCGTTTCCTTGATCAGAATAACGTAAGCTATTTCATTCCGATGGCTTACTCCTATGCTGAGGATGCGTCCGGCAAACCTGTGCGTAAACTCCATCCTGCCGTCCATAACCTCATCTTCATTAGGAAGACGATGAAACAGGAAGAGATGCAGACCATTCTGCGAGATTGTCCCTATTCAGTCTCCTTATACACCAAACGTGACGGCAGAAGAGAGCCCTATGTTATCCACGACCGTGACATCCTGGAGTTACGACTCATCTGCGACCAATCCTTCTCCGAGCCCCAGTTCATCGTCAACAAGGACGACGACCTCGATATAGGACGCAAGGTTACGGTGACCCATGGACCGTTAAAAGGCGTCCATGGCCAACTCATCCGTAAGAAAAAGAAATATTACGTCATGAAGACATACGCCGGCCTCGGTGTCATCGTCGAGGTCTCCCGCTGGTGCTGTCAGCCCGATGCCCCCACTCCTTAGTCTCCCTGCTATACAGAATCCTGGATAATTATGAAAGTACCCAGATCAAGCAAGTCAGAAGTATCAATAATGGGTGTATACGAAGAAAATATCATTCCTATTAAGATTTCGCATCTTGCGGAGTATGTTTCCAAGGTGAAACGTATCTCACTGGATGATGCGCTGGTGTACATCTATGTCAATCCGATGTACGAACGCCTTTACGATGAGAATGCTAAGTGGTGGTATCTCAGTACAGAAGCCCTGTACAAAGAGTTTGAGGCTGTGCGCAATCGTCAGAAGTATAGCATCTCCAAAGAAGTCTTCGAGTTTTATACCTATTGTTTGGAGAAGTATGCTTTAGAACTTCATCTCAGTGGTATGCGTGCTTGGGTAATATTCAAGGAAAGTGGAGCAGATGAATATGTCATTAACAACTATGATTTGCTTCATACCCAAGGTACAGAATATGTCTTGGAAGATATTCATCATTTTATAACGAAAAGAAAGAGATGAAACTATACCACGGTTCAACTGTTGCAGTCAAGAATCCTTCATTGAATCCTGGTCGTCCAAATGCTGATTTTGGAAAAGGCTTCTATACCACCAGTAGCAAGGAGCAGGCTATTCGCTGGGCTCATATAAAGAAAGAGCGTGAGAATGCTACGCATGCAATTGTTTCTGTTTTTGAGTTTGACGAAAGCAATCTGAATAACCCTGATTGGAAGATTCGCCAATTCACTGGTGCCGATGAGCCTTGGCTCTACTTTGTTACGGACAGTAGAAAGTCAAGAAAGCACGATTACGATTTAGTACAAGGTCCTGTCGCCAATGATAAGGTTTTCACTACCGTCAATCTCTTTGAGAGCGGAGTCCTAAGTGCTGAAGCCGCTATCTTGCAGCTGAAAGCCTACAAAACCTATGACCATCTGTCGTTCCATACACAACGAGTAATCAGCGCTCTTCGTTTTGTGGAATCCTTTGAAGTATAAACCATAAACGGTAAACCGTAAACTCTCACCTTTCACCTAAATAACGTAGTGGTAAGATAGTGGTAAGATAGTAGGTTCGAAGAACGATAAACTTGAATTAACTAATTCGTATCTGTAGCATAGGCGGAGAAAAGTGATAACGACTTTATAAAATATAACAATATGTGTACAGTAAGTGTTAAGGTAAACGAGGCATTGCTTCGTGGCATGCGACCGGAGCTGAACTCCACGGCAGCTTTCCCAATACGATTATGACGCAACTTTCAGATAAAGACCACAAGGCCCAGATGGCAGACATGGCATCATTCGACGAGCAGATGCCGTGCGTGGGCATTTTCTGGTACGATCCAGAGGACAATATGCTGTTTGGCGTACGCAAGAAGGAACTGACGCCCCAGATGGTTGAAGAGGCTGCCGAAAAGGGCAAGCCGTTTATCAACTATCCGCAGTTGCATAGGCAGGTGTGGGCGAAGGAGTATTTCCGTGCTCAGGCCAAGCACCTGGATACCAAGTTCAAGGGCGACTACACGCAGGTGCCCCGTGGTCGAGTAGCATGGACTATTGACAAGTTCATTGTGTTGGTGGGCAAGTGGGCAGAGCCAATTCAAGAGCAGCTCACCGAATTGCTGGAGCAGGAGTTCTCCCTGCCGTACTTCGAGTTCGTGTATGCGGAGTGTCCTCCCATCGAATTGGGAGGAACGGCTTCCGCCTAGAAGGGCTAATCTATTAAATCCACGGTTGGAGTGGTGATATGCCAAAGTAAATGCCCCGTCAGGCGCGAACTTTGCGAGTAAGCAAGAGGAGAGGGAGCTCGCTCACTATCCCGAGCGTGAGCAAAGTCAACAAAGTTAAAAGAATCAGGTACGGGAAAATACAAAATTGATAATTGATAATTATGGCCAATGTGATACAGGACATCAGCCTTCGTTTCCGCCATCCGCCATCAGCCCTCAACCATCAGCCATCGTTCAGTAATTTGGGGAGGGTGTTTTATTCTCTCGATGAGGGATTACGGATATGATTCCCCAAAACTCAGTTCCAGCAGCATAGCAACCTTGAAACTTGAAACCTGAATCCTGAAACCAGCGAATACGCATTATGAGCAAAGTCCAGCGTTTTGAAGACCTGACCATCTTTCAGATGGCTCGTGACCTCTGTAAGGATGTGTATGCGATCACCAAGGACGGCGAGTTCCATAGGGACATGAGGTTTGTTCAGCAAATTCATGCAGCCGCCGGCTCTATCATGGACAACATAGCAGAGGGCTACGAACGCGATGGCAACAAGGAATTTATCAATTTCCTGTATATTGCAAAAGGCTCCTGTGGCGAAGTTCGCAGTCAGATCATTAGAGCCACTGATGTCGGTTTCATTGACAAGGACACGGCCAAGAA
>Ga0310697_10000996_pt1 | contig 35023 bp, 28 predicted proteins | sample 172DNAGHGlowgp2_FD_203883 | JGI IMG/M metagenome (GOLD analysis project Ga0310697, IMG submission 203883) | Sheep rumen microbial communities from Palmerston North, Manawatu-Wanganui, New Zealand - 1728 DNA GHGlow gp2 (v2) (version 2) | ecosystem: Host-associated > Mammals > Digestive system >... | reverse complement strand
CCTTTATTCTGACGAGAAATTGCAGGTTTCGCCCGAGTTAATGGACAAGGTGGAGGCTTGCTATCGTTTTCTGGAAAGATTTGCTGCCGAAAAGGTTATCTATGGCATCAACACGGGTTTTGGCCCGATGGCACAATGGCGCGTTGATGACAAGTATCTTAACGATTTACAATATAATATCATTCGTAGTCACGCCACGGGTGCTGGCGAGCCTTTGGACGACATCTATGTGAAATCGGCGATGATTGCCCGCTTGGGTACGGTGCTTCAGTGCCGCTCAGGGGTGCACACCGATGTGGCCGATCTGCTTGTCGCGTTCATCAACAACGAGATTTTCCCATTCATCCCGAAGCATGGCAGCGTGGGTGCCAGTGGCGACTTGGTGCAGTTGGCTCATATCGCGCTTTGCCTCATCGGCGAAGGCGAAGTGCATTACAAAGGCGAGTGGCGCAAGTCATCTGACGTGATGAATGAATTGAAAATCAAACCTTTGAAGATGTATATCCGCGAAGGTCTGTCCATCACCAATGGCACGTCGGTGATGACGGGCATCAGCGTCGTCAACCAGTTCCATGCCGAGATTTTGCTTGATTGGGCGACGTTGGCCGCCGTATGGATGAACGAAATCGCTTCGTCGTTTGATGACTATATGTCGGAAGGCGAAAACAACTGCCGCCGCCACGAGGGTCAGCAGGTGATGGCCCGCCGTATGCGTGAGCTTTCGGAGGGTTCGCAATGCCTCAAGAAACGCGCTCACGAACTGTACGACTATGGCCATGCCGACGTGAAAGTGTTCGAGCATAAGGTGCAAGCCTATTATTCGCTGCGCTGCGCACCGCAGATTTTAGGCCCGATTTACGACACTTTGATGAATACGCGCCAAATCCTTGAGGATGAACTCAATTCGGCCTGCGACAACCCTATTGTTGACCCGGATACTGAATACGTCTATCATGGTGGCAACTTCCACGGCGACTACATTTCGCTTGAGGAGGACAAGGTGAAAATTGCCCTCGTGCGCCTCTGCATGACTGCCGAAAGGCAACTGAATTACCTTTTCCACGACCGCATCAACGGCATTTTGCCGCCATTCTTAAACCTCGGAACGATCGGTTTGAACTATGGAATGCAGGCCTGCCAGTTTACGGCCACCTCGACGACTGCCGAATGTCAGACTTTGGCCATGCCCAACTATGTGCACAGCATCCCGAACAACAACGACAACCAAGACATCGTCAGCATGGGCACCAACAGCGCGTTGCTCTGCAAGCAAGTGGTCGAAAACTGCTTCCAAGTGATGGCCATCCAATACATCGCCTTGGCGCAAGCCACCGATTGCCTCAGGATTGCCGACAAATTGGCGCCTACTTCGAGGAAAATCTATGACAAAGTGCGCGAAATCATTCCGCTTTTCATCGAGGACACGCCTTTTTACAAAGAAATTGCGGAAGTTGAGACCTATCTGAAAACCAATCCTTTGAAACTGAAATAATGAAATACGCCCTTATCACAGGTGCCTCTCGGGGCTTGGGAAAAGCCATCGCCTTGCGCTTGGCCAAGGATGGCTTTGCCGTCGTCATCAACTACCAGTCGAACCGCGAAGCCGCCGAAGACACTTTGAAACAAGTAGAGGAAGCCGGTGGCACGGGCGAGTTGCTGCCGTTTGATGTTAGCGACCCGAAAGCCATCGAAACAGCCTTGGAATCGTGGTCCACTAACCATCCCGATGACTACATTTCGGTTTTGGTCAACAATGCAGGCATCAGGCAAGACAACTTGATGGTTTTCATGCAGGAAGACCAATGGAACCGCGTTTTGGATACCACTTTGAATGGTTTTTTCTACATCACGCGCCGCCTGCTGAAAGACATGATGACGCACCGCAACGGACGCATCATCAACATGGCTTCGCTGTCGGGACTGAAGGGTTTGCCCGGACAAACCAACTACTCCGCCGCCAAGGGTGCGCTCATCGGTGCCACCAAAGCATTGGCGCAGGAAGTGGCGGCCCGCAAGGTGACCGTCAACGCCATCGCGCCGGGCTTCATCGCCACCGACATGACCAAGGAACTCGACGAGGCCGAATTGAAGAAACTCATCCCGCTGGGTCGCTTTGGCAAGCCTGAGGAAGTGGCCGCCCTGACCAGCTTTTTGGCTTCCGACGAAGCTGCCTACATCACCGGTCAGGTCATCTCAATCAATGGAGGTCTTTATACATGAATAGAAGAGTCGTCATCACAGGCATGGGCATTTGGTCGTGCCTCGGAAAGAATAAAGAAGAAGTGGCAGCCTCATTGCGCGAAGGCCGCTCGGGCATCGGCATCGACCCGAAGCGCACAGAATATGGCTATCGCTCGCCGTTGACGGGCATCGTCGAGAAGCCCCAACTGAAAGGCAAACTCGACCGCAAGTTGCGAATGTATCTCGCCGAAGAAGGCGAATATGCCTACATGGCCACCCTCGAAGCCTTCGGTCAGGCAGGCATAGACGATGCTTATCTGATTGAAAACGAAGTAGGTGTGTTGTTTGGCAACGATTCTTCGGCCAAGGCCGTCATCGATTCGCACGAGACCATTCTGGAGAAAAAAGACACCACGCTTGTTGGTTCGGCGGCCATCTTTCAGTCGATGAACTCGACGGTGACGATGAACCTCTCCACCATTTTCCACCTCAAAGGCATCAACTTGACGATTAGCGCGGCCTGCGCCAGTGGTTCACATGCCATAGGCTTGGGCGCCATGCTCATCCGCAACGGATTGCAGGATATGGTGCTTTGTGGCGGCGCTCAAGAGACCAACTATCTCTCGATGGGCAGCTTCGATGGCATCAGCGCTTTCTCGACCCGCGTTGACGAGCCTACCAAAGCTTCTCGCCCTTTCGACCGCGACCGCGACGGACTTGTGCCGAGTGGTGGTGCTGCGGCCTTGGTGCTTGAGGACTATGACCATGCCGTGGCTCGTGGCGCAACAATCATAGCTGAGGTTTGCGGCTATGGCTTCTCGTCCAATGGCGAAAGCCACATCTCGCAACCCAGCGAGGAGGGTTGCTTTCGTGCCATGACACGCGCCATGAACGAAGCCAACGTGAAAGCCGAAGACATCGACTATGTGAACGCCCATGCCACTTCGACGCCGCAAGGCGACATGTTTGAGGCCATGGCTTTGAAGCGGCTTTTTGGTCCCACCCAGACACCGATTTCGTCCACCAAGTCAATGACGGGACACGAGTGCTGGATGGCTGGCGCCAGCGAGATTGTCTACTGCATCCTCATGATGCAAGGCAGTTTCATCGCGCCCAATATCAACTTTGAGCATCCCGACGAATACTCGGAAGGCCTGAACATCATCAACACGGCAACCCACAAGGAATTAAATACCGTCCTTTCCAATTCCTTTGGCTTTGGAGGGACAAATAGTGCGTTGATAATCAAGAAAATATAAAATCATATAAACCAAAATACATGTATCTTACACCACAATTGAAAGAAGCCTATTCGAAAGACCATCTGACCGCTCGCGAGGCACAAGCCAAGGCCGAATGGATTGCTTGGGGACCTGTTGTGTTCCAAGTGACCCGATTGATGAAGAAATTCGGCATCTTCGAGATGTTGCGCAACAGCGACAACGGCATGACCGTGAACGAGGTGGCCAAAGAAGCCAACATCAGCGACTATGCCGCCAAGGTGATGCTGGAAGCGAGCCTTTGCATTGGCACGGTTTTGATTGACACAGAAACAAACCATTACTTGCTGAGCAAGACGGGTTGGTGCTTCATTACCGACCCTGCCACCAATGTGAATACCGAATTTAACCACGATGTGAACTACGAAGGTTGGTTCCATCTCGAAGAGAGCCTGAAGGAAGGCCGCCCCGCCGGTTTGGAGCATTTCGGGCCTTGGCCAACGCTGTATGAAGGCCTTTCGCAACTGCCTCCGCAAGTGCAAAAAAGCTGGTTCGGCTTCGACCATTTCTATAGCGACGGCTCGTTCCAACAAGCCTTGGAAATCGTGTTTGCCAACAAGCCCAAGACCTTGCTCGACGTGGGTGGCAACACGGGCCGCTGGGCGTTGCAATGTGTCGGCTACGACAAGGATATGCAGGTGACCATTGTTGACCTGCCGCAACAGTTGGAAATGATGCGCAAGGCCACCGCAGGTCAGACAGGCGCCGACCGCATAGATGGCTATGCCTTGAACCTCTTGGATGCCACGAAGCCCTTCCCGACCGACAAGCATTACGATGCCATTTGGATGAGCCAGTTCCTCGATTGCTTTGGCGAGGATGAAATCGTGAGCATCGTGAGCCGCGCATCCAAAATCATGGATGGCAACAGCCGTTTGTATATCATGGAGACGCTTTGGGACCGCCAACGTTTCGAGACAGCGGCCTTCTGCCTCACCATGACGAGCCTTTATTTCACTGCGATGGCCAATGGCAACAGCAAGATGTATCATTCCGATGATTTGAGGAGGCTGGTCGAAAAGGCCGGATTGCAGGTGGAAACCATCCACGACGGCCTCGGCATAGGACACAGCATTATGGTCTGCAAGACAGTCCCCAATCTTGAAATCTAAAATCTGAAATTTGAAATTCAATAATAAATGAACAGAAAAGAAATAGAAGAAAAAGTCCGTGAGTTCCTCATCGACGACCTTGAGATTGACGAAGAAAGAATCCAACCCGAGGCCCGCTTGAAAGAAGACATCGGCATCGACAGCCTCGATTTTGTCGACATCGTGGTCATCGTCGAAAAGAAGTTTGGCTTCAAAATCAAGACCGAAGACATGGCTAAGGTGAAGACTTTCAACGATTTCTGCGACTATATCGAGAAGAAGATTGCCTAAGCGAGCATGGCCGACACCTTGCAACATACCGAATGGTCGGGGAAAACCGGCGGGCTACCTTGGATGCAGCGCTCGCTCATCGCAATGTTTCGTGTGCTGCCGCTGTGGTTGCTCTATGGCGTGATGGCCTTGGTGGTGCCTTTCTACATGATTTTCAGCAGGAAAGGCTATCAAGCCATGTATCGTTTTTTCCGCGAAAGGATGGACTACGGCCCGCTGAAGTCGTTCTGGAATGTATATCTTAACCATTTCCAGTTCGGGCAGGTCGTTTTGGACCGTTTTGGGGTGTATGCAGGCAAAAAGTACCATTTCGTGTTGGACGGGCAACATTTGTTCGAAGAAAAAGAAACCCATCCCGAAGGCTTTGTGATGTTGAGTAGCCATGTGGGCAACTACGAAATGGCTGGCTATATGTTGAAGCCTAAAATCAAGAGATACAACGCTTTGGTTTTTGGCGGCGAGACCGAGACGATGATGGAAAACCGTCAGCGGGTGTTTTCGCAGAACAACGTGCGGATGGTGCCCGTCAAGGAGGACATGTCGCATCTTTTTGCGTTGAACGCTGCCTTGGACGAGGGCGAAATCGTCAGTATGCCCGCCGACCGCATCTTTGGCTCGCAAAAGTCGGTGGAATGTGATTTCTTTGGCGCAAAGGCACACTTCCCTTTAGGTGCATTCGCGATGGCGGTGCAAAAGGAAGTCGAAGCGCTTGCCGTCTTCGTAATGAAGGAAGGTATGAAGAAATATCATGTCTATATCTTTGACATCCAATGCGATAGAAGTGTCGACAAACGTGAACAAATGAAACAGTTGGCACAAAGTTTCGCCGATTGTCTGGAAAACATCGTGCGTCGTTATCCCACGCAGTGGTACAATTATTTTGATTTTTGGAAGCAATGAAGGCGTTTGACGACATAGCGATGAGTGAACTGATTCCGCAGCGACCGCCGTTTGTGATGGTCGACCGTTTGCTGTCGTGCAATTTGGTGGTGACGGTGACGGAAATGGATGTGCGCGACGACAATGTCTTCGTTGCCGATGGTCGTTTTTCGGCTGAGGGGCTGATGGAGAATATTGCCCAAACTTGTGCGGTTCGCATGGGTTATATCAACCTAAGCCGTGGCGAAAAGGTGAAAATCGGGGTCATTGGTGCCGTCAATGGCTTCGAGGTGTTCCGAACACCCAAAATCGGCGAGACGATTGTCACCACGATAGAGGTTTTGGAGGAACTGTTCCAAGTCACCCTGGCACAAGCTGTCGTCAGTTGCAATGGCGAAACGATAGCGCAAGCCAAGATGAAAATCGCATTGATAGACAAGGAAAAGATACAAAGATGGGAGGTAAACGCATGATTGTCAAGGTGTCGGATAATATCATTTCCCCTTTGGGCATGACCACTGCCGATAACTATGTGGCGGTGAAAAACGGTCGTTCGGAACTGAAACGATATGACGGCCTTTGGGGGTTGCCCGAGGCTTTCGTAGCTTCCCTGATGGATCGCGACAAGGTGGAGGAAGCCTTTGCAGCCTTGGCCGACAACGCCAAATACACCTTCTTTGAAAAAATGATCATCCTGTCGGCATCGAAGGCTTTGGCGCAAACCGACATCGACCCGAGTTCTGACAAGGTGCTGTTTGTCCTTTCCACCACCAAAGGCAATGTGTTCCTTTTGGACCAACGCGAAACGGGCTTCCCGCTCGAAAGGGTGCTCCTTGGCATGGCGGCAAGGCAGATGACCGAATATTTCCACAATCCCCATGTGCCAATCGTCGTTTCAAATGCTTGCATTTCTGGCGTTTGTGCCCAAATCCAAGCCATGCGCGAATTGGAGGGCGGTGGTTTCGATTATGTCGTGACAGTGGGTGCCGATGTGCAGTCGGCCTTCATCGTCAGCGGTTTTCAGTCGTTCAAGGCTTTGTCGACAGAGCCGTGCAAACCCTTTGACGTCAAGCGCACGGGCCTCAACCTCGGCGATGCTGCCGCAACCATCATTTATACTCGAAAAGACACAGTTGACGACAACGACTGGGTGGCCGTTCGCGGTGCGATACGCAACGATGCCAACCACATCAGCGGTCCGTCGCGCACAGGCGAAGGCAGCTACAGAGCTTTGAAAGTTGCCCTCGGTGTCACAGAAACCGACAAAATTGCTTTCGTCAACGCGCATGGCACCGCCACTTTGTATAACGACGAAATGGAGTCGATCGCCATCGAAAGGGCGGGGTTGTCGCAGGTGCCCGTCAATGGGCTGAAAGGCTATTATGGCCACACGATGGGCGCAGCCGGCATCTTGGAAACCATCCTCTCCATGCAGGCCATCAACGACCACAACATTTTGGCTACCAAAGGTTTCAATACTATCGGCGTTTCGCATCCTTTGGTGCTTTCCAACAAAAAACAACCTACCGACAAACGGGCTTTCATCAAGCTGCTGTCGGGATTTGGCGGCTGCAATGCGGCTTTGCTGATGGCGAAAGGAGGTGCATTATGACGAAGCATGAGGTTTTCATTTCGCCCAACAAGGTGATGATTGACGGCAAGGTTTTGAATCACAGCGAACAAGGCTCAGCTTTGCTGACGGCGCTTTATCGTACCTACGTTGGTGACTATCCCAAGTTCTTCAAGATGGACACGCTGTGCAAGTTGGGTTTTGTGGCTTCCGAATTGCTTTTGCAGGCCGAGGGTGAGCCGCGTTTCGAGCCTCGTGAGGATCGTGCCGTGGTGTTGTTCAACAAGTCGGCATCGTTGCAGGCGGATACGGCCTACCAGGCCACCATACAAGACCCTGAGAATTTCTTCCCCAGTCCGGCGGCATTTGTCTACACCTTGCCCAACATCGTGACGGGCGAAATCGCCATCCGCAACAAGTATTTCGGCGAGACTTTGTTTATCGTTTTGGAACATGATGACGAGCAAATCATGGCACGAGAGTTGCAGAACGTTTTCCAAGACCCCATGACGCAAAGTGTCCTCGGCGGCTGGCTCGAATGTACCGATGAGAATCACTTTGAAGCAAAGTTATTCATTTTATATAAATTGTAACCATGAAATTAAACCATTAAACAACAATACAATGGACGAATTAATCTACACCCTGAAACAACAAATTATCGAGGCCCTGAACCTCGAAGATATGACCCCCGAAGACATCGATGACAACGCTTCGCTGTTTGGCGAAGGTCTCGGTCTCGACTCCATCGACGCGCTCGAACTCATCGTTCTGATGGAGAAAAACTACGGCATCAAGTTGAAGGACCCGTCGCAAGGCAAGGAAATCTTCAAGTCGGTGGCGGTGATGGCCGACTACATCCAAAAGAATCGCACGAAATAAGCGATGAAGCCGATTCTGATCACGGGAACGGGAGTCGTTTCGGCCATTGGCTTGAACAAGGCGGAAACCTTGGAGGCCTTGCTCAATGGACGGTCGGGCGTAGGTAAGCTGAAATACCTCAAGACGGAACACAAAGAGTTTCCCATCGGCGAGGTGAAGCTCACCGATGCCGAGATGCGCGAGCGTTTGGGCCTCGGCCCCAATGCCGTTACCATACGCACCGCCTTGTTGGGGATGATGGCTTTGGGCGAAGCCTTGGACGAGGCCCGGCTGACGCGAGAGATGTTGCCCAACGTGGGCTTCATCTCCGGCACCACCGTGGGTGGCATGGACATGACAGAGCAGTTCTACCTGGACTATATCAACAATGAGGCGCACAAGGAATACATTGCTCTGCACGACTGTGGCAGTTGCTCCGAAATGACGGCCAATCATTTCGGGAGGTTTGCTTTTGTGACAACGCTTTCAACGGCTTGTTCGTCGGCAGCCAATGCCATCATCTTGGGAGCCAATATGATACGTTGTGGCCAAGCTGACATCGTGGTGGTGGGTGGCAGCGAGTGCATCACCAAGTTCCACCTTAACGGCTTCAATTCGCTGATGATCCTCGACACCGAACCTTGTCGTCCCTTCGATGCCACGCGCAATGGCCTCAATTTAGGCGAAGGCGCGGCATATCTCGTTCTTGAATCGGAAGAAAGCGCACGGCGACGCGGCGTGAAGGCGCAAGCCTTGCTTTCAGGCTATGGCAACGCCTGCGACGCCTATCACCAAACGGCCTCCTCGCCCGATGGCGAAGGTGCCTATCGCGCTATGAAGGAGGCTTTGGAACTGGCTGGTTTGCGGCCTTCTGACATTGATTATATCAACGCTCATGGCACGGGAACACCCAACAACGATGCCAGCGAAAGCCAAGCGATGATGCGGCTTTTCGGCGAAAACATTCCGCCTGTGTCGTCGACGAAGCCTTTTACGGGTCATACGACGAGTGCATCAGGCTCCATCGAGGCTGTGTTTTGCATTTTGGCTTTGCAGCATGGCTTTTTGCCACTCAATCTGAATGGGTCTCAGCCGATGGAAGATGGTGTCAAGCCCGTTTCGCAGCCTACGCAAAAGGCACTGAAACATGTGCTGTGCAACGCTTTCGGCTTTGGCGGGAATGACTCGTCGCTGTTGCTTTCTGGGACTGCGAGACTACGGGACTGTGAGACTACGGGACAAGTAAATCCCCGAAGTCCCGAAGTCCCGAAGTTCCGAAGTCGAATCTATGTCCTCTCCGCCAAGCAAATCTCCATCCAACAGCCGCTGTGCGAAGACTGGATGCAAGAAGCCGTTGCGCATGAAGAGCCTTTTGTGCGCTCCATCGACCCGAGTTTCAAGGAATACGTTTCGCCCATCGAGGCGCGACGCATGGGGAAGATATTGAAACGCGCCATTGCCACTTCCAAGGAAGCCTTGAAGGCTTCGGGCTTGGAAACCGTTGATGCCATCATCACGGGGACGGGCTATGGCTGCATCGAAAACACAGAACTTTTCCTCAATGCGCTTTCTACGGAAGGCGAGCAGCTGCTGAAGCCCACCTATTTCATGCAGTCGACGCACAACACCATCAGCTCGTTGGTGGCCATACAAATGAAAAACCACGGCTACAATGTCACCTACGCCCACAAAAGCATCTCGTTCGACAGCGCTTTGCAAGACGCTTGGCTGCAATTCCGCCTCCGCAAAATCAATTCTGCTTTGGTGGGCGGTCATGACGAAATGACGGAGACCTTCTATCACATCCTGAAAAAAGGCGGCGTGATGGGCATGGACGACGAGCGTTGTGCCGAAGCTGCCGTTTCTGTTGTGCTCTCCCGTCATTGCGAGGAGGCACAGCCTTTATGCAAACTCATAGGCTTCCGGCTGTTGCACCAAACTTCCATCAACACATTGACGGCTGCCGTCGCAGAAATGCTGCAAGAGGCCGACAAAAGCCTCGCCGATGTCGACTTCATCCTCACAGGCATCAGCGGCAACCGTCAAGGCGACGCGGCCTACCTTGACGAGTGCAAGACCCTCTTCGGCAACAAGCCTTTGCTGAAATACAAGCACTTGTTTGGCGAAAGCTTCACGGCTTCGGGCTTGGGTCTTTATGTGGCATCGCATTGCCTGAAATCGGGCAGAATTCCTGCTTCGTTGTTCGTCAACGCGGCGGAAATCACCGACAAGGCGCCTAAAGTCATGCTTTTGTACAACCGCACTGACGGGCAAGATTATTCATTAACCTTATTGGAGGCATAAATCATGTGGAAAATCTTTGGATTGGTCGCGCTGCAAACGCTTTTCCTCTCAAGTGGGCAGGTGATGCTCAAATTGGCCTTGCAGCAATTGGGCAAGTTCGAGTGGACTTGGGCCTATTTCAAGAGTTTGCTCACCGATTGGTGGCTCTTGGCCTGTGGCATCAGTTTCGGTTTTGCCACGGTGCTTTGGCTTTATATCTTGAAGAAATTTCCATTTAGTCAAGCTTATCCGCTCACCAGCCTGTCGTTTGTCTTCGGCATGATTGCGGCGTGGCTCGTCTTCGGCGAGAGCATTCCTCTGTCGCGTTGGATTGGCTTGGTTCTTGTAGTGTTGGGGTGTTTCCTAATCATGAAATGAGATGAAAAAACTGTTGTTATCCATAGTGTTTGTTGCGTTGGGTATGACATCATTTGCACAAACGCAACTTTCTGAAAACCAAAGTAAAACAGTGATGACTACACTGACCGAGGCAGCCACTGCGATGCAGACCTTGCAATGTCGTTTCGTGCAGCAAAAGACGTCCTCGATGCTTGCTGAGCCAACGGTTTCGGAAGGCACGATGCACTATGCCTCGCCCGACCGCCTGCGTTGGGAGTACACGTCGCCTTACGCTTTCGCTTTGATTGTCGACGGCGAGAAAATCGTACGAGTGGCGGATGGCAAGGCTGAGGAATTGGATGCCAAGTCGGGAAGGATGTATCAAGGCTTGGTGAACGTCATCTTGGGCAGTGCCTCTGGCAAAAACTTGTTTGGTGCCACGATGTTCGACATCGTCTTGTTCGACGACGGTGACTTCTGGAAGGTCGACATGACCCCCAAGCGTCGCGACATGAAACGGATGTTCAGCCAGTTGGTGTTTCGTTTCGACAAGAAGACAAACACCATCAGTCGCGTCGAGATGAAGGATGCCGGCGGTGATCAGACGGAGATTAGGTTTGAGGGGATAGTATTGAATGAAATGATTGACAAACAGATATTTAACAAATGAACTTCCTCGACAAACTCTTCATAGTACAATCCATCGAAGAAACTGCGGAGGGTTTCGTGGCACGTGTCGTGTGCAATCCACAGCATCCCGTCTATCAGGCGCATTTTCCAGGCTATCCCATCACGCCGGGGGCTTGCATGCTGAAGACGGCGGGCGGGATTTTGGAGCAAAAGCTATGCAAGCCGCTGTTTTTGAGGCAGTCCAAGACAATCAAATACCTTTCAGTCCTCATTCCTGCTGAGGGCAAGGAAATCGAATACCGTTTTTCGTCTCTCGTGGGAAGCGAATCGGAATGTAAGACGCAATTGGTCATTGCGGATGCGGCTCTTGTTTACGCAAAAATGTCATTGATTTACAGCTATGAACCCCTCTGACCCTTGTGAGACACGGACGATGATGCGACAGATGAAAGTCTGTGTCGTAATGCCGACCTACAACAATCGCGGTACGTTGGGCAACGTCATTGATCGCGTGTTGGACTATTGCTACGATGTCATTGTGGTCAACGATGGCAGCACCGACGATTCGCTCCGCATCCTATCGCTCTATGATGACCGTATCACAATAGTCCATTATCCTGAAAACCAAGGCAAAGGCTATGCCCTCAAGCGAGGCTTTGTGAGAGCCAAAGCCATGGGATTCAACTATGCCATCACCATCGACAGCGATGGACAGCATTTTCCGGAGGATATTCCTTTGTTTATGAAGCAATTAGAGCAAAGTAAGACGGCTTTGATTGTAGGCAGTCGCAATCTAGACCAAGAGAATATGCCGAGCCAAAACTCCTTCGCCAACAGGTTCTCGAACTTCTGGTTTCGCATACAAACGGGCATCAACCTGCCTGATACTCAGACGGGTTATCGTCTGTATCCATTGCGATGGTTGCCTAATTTGGCTTTGCTCACCTCGCGTTATGAGGCCGAATTGGAATTGCTCGTTTTTTCCGCATGGCGTGGCCTCGATTTGGTGCCCGTCAACGTCAACGTCTATTACCCTAAAGGCGAAGATCGTGTGTCGCATTTTCGTCCGTTTTGGGACTTTTTCCGCATCAGCGTCTTGAACACTGTTTTGTGCGTGGTGGCTTTGCTTTATGGCTGGCCTTCGCGCCTCATCCGAAAAGCAAGGAGGCGGCATGAATAGGTTTTTCCTTTCCGTTTACGACCGCCTGTCGCGCAACAAACCCTTGTCGGTAGCTTTGTTGCTCGTTGTCACGGCTTTATGTGTGTTATCGGCCTTGCGTCTGGACTACAAGGAAAACATCGCCGATTTCCTCCCTACCAATCCTGAAAAGGAGAAATACACTTCTGTTTACAACGACCTGAGCGACCAAGGGCAGATTACGGTCATCTTTTCAGTCGATACCGCAAAACTGCTTGGCGACGAAGCCATCGATGCCTTGATGGATGCGATGGAGGCTTTTGAAAACCATTGGAAAGCTACTGACACTACGTTGTTGGTCAACGACTTGCGTTGCAAAGTGGACGATAGCCAGGTATTTGATGCCATCGACTTCATCCGCGAAAATCCCGCTTTGTTTTTGACCGATGACGACTACCATCGCATGGATTCTTTGTTGGCCGATCCCGATTATGTGGCCACATGCATGGCCAATGTCAAGAGGATGCTGTCGATGCCCACGATGGGTTTTGTGGTGGATGGCGTGAAGTCCGACCCACTCAACTTGTATTCACCTGTTTTGCAACGCCTTGCTGCTCTCAACCCGACGGATGGTTATCGTGTTGAAAACCAGTTTCTTTTCAATGAGCGTGGCGACAAGGGATTTGCCTTTTTTTCTTCTCCGTTTTCGGGCAGCGACACGCAAGGCAACGCACAGATTGTCAACTTGATAGATAGGGTAATTGAGCAAACCGAGTCAACTTGTCCCGATGTGCAGGTTTCAGCCGTGGGTGCTCCCACCATTGCCGTCACCAATGCGCAGCAAATCAAGCGCGACAGCATTTTGTCCATTTCTTTGGCTATCGTGCTGATTTTCGGAATATTGATGCTTACGATGGCATGCAAACGCAATCTTTTGTGGCTTGGCGTTTCCATCCTTTTCGGTTGGATTTTCGCCTTGGCGGTCATTGCGCTGTTCAAGTCGAGCATTTCGATTATCGTCGTTGGTATTGGCTCGGTCATCGTGGGCATTGCGGTCAACTATCCGTTGCACTATTTGGACCATATCAAACAGGAACCCAACAAGCGCGAGGCTTTGAAAGACGTCATCCAGCCGTTGGTCATTGGCAATCTGACGACTGTGGCGGCCTTTGCTTGTCTCGTTTTCGTGAAGGCTGAGGCCATGCGCGATTTGGGGCTTTTCGGCGCTTTGATGCTCGTGGGCACCATCCTTTTCGTGATGGTCTTTTTGCCTTTGTATGCCGTAGTGCCTAAAAAGACCAATAAACTTTTCGTCGACGATGGCAAGGCTCCTTCCGAGGTGTGGCGCAAAATCAAGTTGTACGCTTTCTGGCCTTTGGTGATTGTCACTATGATTCTGGCCTACTTCAGCAAGGGAACGGCTTTTGATGCAGATTTGCGTAATATCAATTTCATGACCCGCCAGCAACAGGAGGATTTGGCTTTGCTGAACGAGTCGCTGCAAAAGGAGGGCGAGAGGGACTTGGTTTACGTTGTCGCCGAAGGGCAGGATTTGCAGGAAGCTCTTGAAAATAACGAAATCTTGATGGCGGATTGTAAGGCTCTGTTGGCCAACAGTCCTTCGGTTTTGATGTCGGGACTCGATGGAATTTTGCCCTCGATGGAGAGCCAAAAAAAGGCATTGCAGCGATGGGCGACGTTTTGGGAGAGACATCCCAACTTGGCCGATGAAGTCAAGCGTGAGGCGGTGAAGGCGGGTTTTAAGGAGAATGCTTTTGCGGCTTTCACGGACGGGATTTCGAAACAGTATCAACCTTTGGCTGAAACCGAAATGGAGCCTTTGCTGAACCTTTGTCAGACCTACACTTTGCGGCACGACAGCCTTTATCGGGTCGTCAACTTCGTGCGTGTTCCGGTTGAGGATTCTGAGCGTTTGAAAAATGAGTTGAAAAGTTTTGCCTTCAGTATCAGCGATGTAGGCAATAATTTGGTGACGGCTTTGTCCGACGATTTCGATTATATCCTTTATGTGTGCAGTATTGTCGTGTTCCTTTTCCTTTGCCTTTCGTTCGGACGCTTGGAGTTGTCGCTGCTGGCTTTCCTGCCTTTGACGGTGGGTTGGGCTTGGATATTGGGAATCATGCACTTAGGCGGCATCAAGTTCAATATCGTGAACATCATTTTGGCCACCTTCATCTTTGGTCAAGGCGATGACTATACGATTTTCATCACCGAGGGGTTGCTCTACGAATATGCCTACGGCAAACGGATGCTCAAAAATTATCGCAACAGCGTTATTCTCAGTGGAATACTGATGTTTATCGGCATCGGGACGTTGATTTTTGCCAGGCATCCTGCCATGCGCTCGTTGGCTGAGGTGGCCATTATCGGCATGGCTGTCGTTGTCTTTATGGCCTGCTATTTGCCTCCTGTTATTTTCGCTTGGCTAACCAAGAAAAAGGGTCTGCTTCGTGAAGTTCCGCTAACCTTAAAACGCTTGGTTTTCACATTTTTGACTTTCTTGGTGTTTTTCATTTTCGCCTTTGTCCTCGTCACGCCGCTCACCTTGCTCTATATTGTGTTGGTGCCCAAGTCGGAGAAGAAACGTTATCGTTATCATCAGATGATTGGCTTTTTTATGCGGCTGGCACTCAAGGCTTTGCCTGGGGTGAAGTTCAGCCTCGACAATAGGTTTGGCGAGACTTTCGAGAAGCCTGCTGTCATCATTGCCAACCATCAGTCGCATCTCGATTTGCTTTGCACGATGATGCTTCATCCGAAGGTGGTGCTGCTCACCACGGATTGGGTTTGGAAAAATCCGATTTACGGCTTAATCATCAGATATGCAGAGTTTTATCCCGTTTCCGATGGTTACGACACGAATGTGGAGCGGCTGAAATCCTTGGTTGAGCGTGGCTATTCGGTGGTGGTCTATCCCGAAGGCACACGTTCAGTGACGGGCGAAATCCTACGTTTCCATAAAGGTGCGTTCCAGTTGGCGCAGGCGCTGAATGTCGATATTTTGCCCGTTTTTGTGCATGGCGCCAACCATGTGATGCCGAAAAAGGACTTCGTTTTGCGCGAAGGGCAAATCCATGTGGAAATCGGGCAAAGAATGTCTGCTGATGATGTTAAGACAATGGAAACTAGAGCGTTGACAAAACACTTCCACAGGTTCTATATGGAGCGTTTCGAAGAGATCCGTCGCCAACGCGAAAACACCGAGTATGTGTTGCCATTCGTGCGCTACAAGTATATTTACAAAGGCATGGATGCCGAGCGGGAATGTCGGCGCAACCTGAAGAAAATCAAGGCTCATGCTGCCGAAATTGACGCTATGAATGTTTCAACCATCGTTCTGAAAAACAGCGGTTTGGGTGAGTTGGCTTGGACGTTGGCTCTTGTCCATCGCGATGCGCAAATCTTTGCTGTCGAAACGGATGAGGACAAGTGCCTGATTGCTTCGCATACCAGTTACATTCCTGGTAATTTGCATTTTGTCAATCATGAAGCCAAAGTGCCGAAATGTGATTATGTTGTTGACTCACAAATGTTTCTGAAATGAAGACTTGCGTAATCGTCGGGGGCGGCATAGGTGGATTGGTGACGGGCGCATTGTTGGCCAAAGAAGGCTACAAAGTGACCGTGCTGGAGAAAAACGCCATCATCGGTGGCGGTTTGCAGTCCTTCAAGCGGAACGGCGTGAGTTTCCCTACCGGGATGCACGTCTTCGGTGGTTTCCAAGAAGACGGAAACCTGTGGAAAATATTTGATTATTTGGGTGTTACGAGCCAGATTTCTCTCAAGCCGACAGATGAGGATGTTAACGATGCTGCCATTTTTATTGGCCATGGTGTTACCTATCGTCTGCCGAAGGGAAAAGAACAGTTTGTTGCTTATCTTTCGGAAAAGTTTCCCACTGAAAGAGAACATATTAAGGCCTATATCGACAGACTGTTTGAGCTTACCGAGGAAGAGGATTTGTTTTATTTGCACGAAACTTCAGACCTTGCCCTTTCGCATAGCGACGATTTCCTTGGTTCGATGAAGGAGCTGATGGACAAATATTTAGCTGACCCCATGCTGAAATCCTTATTGAACTATTTGGAACCTCTGATGGGTGGCGATGCTGCAACGACGCCAGCTTATATCCACGCCTTGCTCAGTTCGTTGCATATCAACGGGACTTTCCAATTTGTTGGCGAGAGTCAGCAGATGGCTGATGCTTTGGTTCGTGTGATTGAAAGTGCTGGTGGTCAAGTAGTTGCCAATCAGGAAGTGGTGCAAATCAACGTGGGAAACAAGCAAGTGAAACAAGTCGTGACTAAAAAAGGAAGTGTTTTCCAAGCCGACACTTACATTTCTGCCGTGCATCCCGATGTGCTTTTGAAAGTTATAGATAATCAGGCTTTTACAACTGCATTCAAGGATCGGATTCATTCGGTGCCCGAGACCATGTCGAGCTTCAAGGTCTTCGTGAAGTTGAAGAAAGACACATTCCGATACCTAAATCATCCCACTTTTTGCATTGCCAACGGCAACAATTGGCCCCAAAGTCTGATGTTTGTCACGCCGCCCGTTATGAATCAAGGCGAGTTTGCCGAAACGATGGTCGTCATTTGCCCGATGGATTTTGAGCATGTCAAGACGTGGGAGCATACGAAAACGGGTCATCGGGGCGAAAGCTATGCCCTTTGGAAGCAAGATAAAATGGATAAAGTGTTGGACTTCATAGAGATGCAGTTCCCTGATTTCCGCCAATGTATCGACTTTTGTTTTGCCGCCTCGCCACTCACCATCCGCGACTACTATGGTAACAAGGATGGCTCAAACTACGGTTTCCGTAAAGAGTGCAACAACCTGATGCTCTCGCAAATGTCGGTGCAAACGAAAGTCAAAAACCTTTTCCTGACGGGCCAAAACGTCAACATCCACGGGCTTTGCGGCGTGTCGCTGACGGCCATCGAAACGGCGGAGGCTATTGTTGGGCGCAACACGATTGTCCATAAAATCAACAAATTTTGTCCGAATCATCCATAATTTGTATTTTTGCGCAATCATTTTACCGAAAATGAACGCAATAAAAACGCTGGTCATCGTTCTGTCGTTTTTTGTCGTGCGACTTTCAGCCCAGGAACGCGTTGCGCTTTGGGACGGATTTGATGTGAGTCACGGCAAACAAGTGACTTTGACGCCTTTCGTGGCCGAAAACAATGCTTCCGGGCTTGCCGTCATTGTGTGTCCGGGTGGAAGCTATTGCTGGCTCGACGAGGAAAGCGAAGCTGATAAAGTGGCCGAATGGCTGCAACAGAATGGTATTACGGCCTTCGTGTTACGCTATCGCACCATTGGCTTTGGTGCGTTTTTCTTGCATTATCGTTGCCTTTTCCAAGGCAAACAATATCCTGATATGATTGCCGATGCCCAACGCGCCTTGCAATGGGTGCGCGAACATGCGGAAGAGTTTAGAATTGACCCTGAAAAAGTGGGCATGATGGGCTTTTCGGCAGGTGGCCACTTGGTGATGTCGGCAGCGTGTTTCAATGGAACCAACTTTTTGGAAATGAACGGAATAGATGCGAAGGTCAGCCTGCGACCTGCTTTCGTTGCCCCGATTTATCCTGTGGTGACCATGCATGAACCCTACGTCCACAAGCGCTCGCGTCGTGCTTTGCTCAGCGAAAAACGTCAGCACAACACCGTGTTGATCGACTCGCTCTCGCTCGAAAGGCACATCCCGCAGAATTGCCCACCCGTTTTCTTGGTCAACTGCGTCGACGACCCTGTGGTGGAATACCACAATTCCATCCTGCTTGACTCATCATTGACAATCAATAAGATAGAACATCGTTACATACAATATCAAACCGGAGGCCACGGCTTTGGTGCCAACGACAAGAAAGGCACTGCCGAGTGTCGCCAGTGGAAAACTGAGTTTTTGAAATGGATCAATGAAATGGACATGGACCGTCCCGCGTCCCGTGTCAACAATTCAATACTTCAACAATGATTACCAACGACATAGAATTCAAGTCCGTAGACGAAATCAAAGCTTATCAGGAAGGTTTGCTTCATGAGGCTTTGGTGTATTTGCAAACTCATTCGCCTTACTACCAGCGGATGTTCAAGAGCTATGGCATCAACATTGACAAAATCGAGCATATCGAGGATTTGGTCAAGATTCCGTTCACCGAGAAGAAGGATTTGCAACTTTTCAACGACGAGTTCCTTTGCTGCCCGAAAGAAAAAATCATCGACTACATCACTACTTCGGGAACACTGGGCGACCCCGTCACCTTTGGCTGCTCTGAGAAAGACCTGCAACGCTTAGCCTACAACGAAAAGAAGTCATTTGAATGTGCAGGCGTACGTCCGGGCAACGTGGTGCAGCTGATGACCACCCTCGACAAGCGTTTCATGGCCGGTTTGGCCTATTTCCTCGGCTTGCGCGAGTTGGGTGCCGGCGTCATCCGTGTCGGCAACGGCATCCCCGAATTGCAGTGGGACACTATCCGCCGCATCAAACCCGACACCATCATGTGTGTGCCGTCGTTCATCCTGAAGCTCATCCAGTACGCCGAAGAGCATGGTATCGACTACAAAAACAGCAGCATCCGTCGCATCATTGGCATCGGCGAGGGCCTACGCGACCAAAATTTCGAGCTGAACCTTTTGGGCCACAAAATCAAGGAGAAATGGGACGTGCAACTCTTCGCCACCTATTCGTCGACGGAGATGAGCGCGACCTTCTCGGAATGTGAATACGGACAAGGCGGCCATGTGCATCCCGAACTCATCATCGTTGAAATCATCGGTGAGGACGGCCTTCCCGTACCCGACGGCCAGCCAGGCGAAATCGTGGTGACCACCCTCGGCGTGGAAGCCATGCCGCTGCTGCGTTTCCGCACGGGCGACATTGCGGCCAAAATCGTCGACCAATGCCAATGCGGACGCCATTCGTACCGCCTCACGCCACTCGTGGGCCGCAAAAACAACATGATCAAGCTGAAAGGCACAACGCTCTATCCGCCAGCCATTAATGATGTGCTCGACAATACGGATTACGTCGAAAACTACGTCATTGAAGTGCGCCAAAGCGAAGCTGGCACCGACGATGTGGTGGTGAAAATCGGCCTGAAGCACGAACCTGATTTCGATGTCGTCAAAACGCTGAAAGACAGCTTCCGCTCGCGCATCCGTGTAGCACCGCAAATCGAGATACATCCTGTCGAGGAAATCCGCCAGATCAATTATCCCGCAAAGAGTCGCAAACCCATCAAATTCATTGACTTAAGAAAGAAATGACCACTGATTTTGAAGACATAAGACCTTTCAATGAGGACGAGATTCCTGCTGCAACCCAGCGTTTGGCCGAAAGCGAGGCGATTCCCGCCATTGCGCGTTTTCTTGGCTTTCCTGCCGATGCACTTCGCGAAAGGATCCGCAACATCAAGACGCTCAAGGAATTCCAGCTTGGGCTGCTGAAAGAGGTGACGGAGACGCTATTGGCAAAAACCACCACGCAATTCGATTGGTCGGGGGTGGAAAACATCAGCGAGAAGAAGCCTTATCTTTTCGTCAGCAACCACCGCGACATTGTGCTCGATGCCATGTTGTTGCAGTACATCCTCAACGAAGCCGGACAAAACACCTGCCAAATCACCTTCGGCAGCAACCTGATGAGCCATCCTTTCGTCATCGACTTCGGAAAAATCAACAAGATGTTCCGAACCGAGCGAGGTGGAACATCTAAAGAGTTTTATAACAGCATGATGCACATGTCAGAGTATATGCGTCATGTCATCACGGAGGTGCACGAGTCGGTTTGGATTGCCCAACGCAACGGACGCACAAAGAACGGCCTCGATGCCACCGACCCCGCCATCATCAAGATGTTCGGGATGAGCCGCCGCGACGACCGCGTGGCCTCGTTGGCCGAGCTGAACATTGTGCCGGTGGCGGTTTCCTACGAATGGGAATCGTGCGACAAGCTGAAGGCCATCGAACTCTATCTGACGCAAAAGAATGGCCATTACGAAAAGAAGCCTAACGAAGACCTCAACAGCATCCTGACGGGCATCATGCAGCCCAAGGGTCATGTGCATTTCCACATTTGCCCCGTGGTCACCGAGGCCGATTTGATTGCTCTGAACGACTGCGGCTCGGCTGAGTTCTACAAGCGCGTGGCCGAACTGATGGACAGCCGCATCAATCCGAACTTCTACCTCCATCCGAACAATTACATCGCCCATGATTTGCGGAGCGGACATGATGTCTATTCCGACCATTATACGGCTGCGCAGAAGGCCGCTTTCGTCGATTACATGGGCTGGATGAAGGATTACCCTGATTTTGACCAAACGTTGCTTAGAGAGATTTTTTTAGGGATTTATGCCAATCCAATTGCACGTCAGGTAGACCCATTCTTCTCATAAAATGCCAATTTTGCATGATTTTTGTAGTTATTAATTGATGTCAAACATTATAATCTATTCGTTATGAAAAAGTTATTGTTATTATTGGTGCTTGTGGTTGCTGGTTTGGCAACAATGGCACAAGAAAACGACGCGTTGCCCTACCAAGGGGTAATGGTGCGCCAAGACCATAACCTTTGCTTTATGCAAGGCGTTGGAAACACCGTAATTCCTGATTCAGAATTGCTGCAATTGCTTGGTGGGGAAGGCTATCAAAGCTATTGCAAGGGCAGGAGCCTTTACAAAACTGGCAACGGACTGAAAAACGGCGGCTGGGCTGCGTTTGGAGGTGGATTAGGATTGTTTACTTTAGGCTATGTTTTCGTTGCCATTGAGTTGAGTAACCACACTTACCAAGGATTGGATGGTGTCGGGGTGGCGTTGATGACAACAGGTGCAGTCGGCTTTGCTGCCGGCAACGTGCTTCTTCCCACGGGATATGCGCTTCGTGGTGTGGCTTCTGGCAAAATCAGCAGAATTGCCGAGAACTACAATCTAAACCACAGTAAAACAGTGCTTTCCTACAACATTTCGCCTTCCGTTATGCGCTGCAACGCCTCGCCCGAGCAGGCCAACCTCGGTCTTGGCTTGACTTTTAGCCTCAATTTCTGAATAAAATAACGTTTTACGGAAAATTTTCCGTGCAAAGGGAAAACCATTATCTTTGCACGGATTTTTGTGTCATGGGAAACCATCTGAACATCGGTAAGGAATCACATTGTGCCGTCATTGGGCATGGCAGTTGGGCTACGGCCATTGTCAAAGTATTGACGATGAATGAGTTGTCGGTTGGCTGGTTTATTCGCAATGCCGAGGTGTTGGAATCGCTGCAAAACGATGGCCGCAACTGTCGTTACCTTTCTGACGTCGACTTCGACATGAGCCGAATCCATGTTTCCGACGACGTGAACACCGTTGTTTCCTCTGCCGAAATCGTTTTTTTGGTCACACCAGGAGCTTACTTGAAAGATTATCTTTCTGATTTGCATGTATCTATGCGCGAAAAAATGGTGGTTTCGGCCATCAAAGGTGTCATCCCCGACGAGAAAATGTTTGTCACCGACTATCTGAAACAGCATTATGGCCTTTCCGACTCGCAATTGTGCTTCGTGTGCGGTCCGACCCATGCCGAAGAGGTAGGCCACGGACAGTTGACTTATATGTCGTTGGCTTGTGGCAATGTAGGCAATGCCCGCATTGTGGGCGAGAAGCTGCAAACCTCGTTTCTGAGGGTGAGCTACTTGCGCGACATGCACTATTTGGAACATTCCTCGGTGCTGAAAAACATCTATGCTGTCATGGTGGGCATGGCCGTCGGCATGGGCTATGGCGACAATTTCATCGCCGTTTTGGTGTCGAACTGCATCAAAGAGATGTATTTTTTGCTCGACCCGCAAAGCATTTACGAGCTGACCAAATTCGAGCCTTCCTATTTCTTCGGCGACCTCTTGGTGTCGTGCTATTCGAGCCACAGCCGCAACCGACAACTGGGTGTGCTGATTGGTCGAGGCAACACAGTGAAAACCGCTCTCAATGAAATGACGATGGTGGCCGAAGGCTATTTTGCCTCCGCGATGATACCTTATTTGACGGAAACTCAACGAACGCACCTCCCGATTGCCGACATGGCATTTCAAGTGCTGCATCAGGGATTGCCTGCCCGAAAGGCGATGAAGAACCTGGAGCTTCTTTTGGCGTAAAAAAAAGTAGAGACGTAGCGCGCTACGTCTCTACAAGGTTTTTGTTCCCATCAGTCCTCAGGTGTCAATGCCGCAATCATCTCATTGATCTTGGCCTTCACCTCGTCGACGAAATTGTCGGGGCTGAGGTCTTCCTTGAAGCTCTTGTTGCGGGCGGCAAACTCCAAGGCATTGCGTTCCAAGGTCTTCGGGCTGATGACGATGCGCAGCGGCACGCCTAGCAAGTCGGCATCGGAGAACATCACGCCGGCGCTGATGTTGCGGTCGTCGTAGATGACCTCCACGCCTGCTTTCTTAAGGTCTTCATACACCTTGTCGGCCACGCGGCGCACGTTCTCGTCGGCCACGCGCAATGCGCACACCTGCACTTGCCAAGGGGCGATGGTGATGGGCCAAATGGGGCCGTATTCGTCGCGACTCACTTCGCAAACCGATGCAATCAAACGGCCCACGCCGATGCCATAGCAACCCATGATAGGGTATTTCAGCGTGTTGTCCTTGTCGAGGTACTGCATGTTCATCGAGACGGTGTATTTCGTGCCGAGTTGGAAGATATTACCCACTTCGATGCCACGGCTGATGGTGATGCTGTGCTTGCCACACACGGGGCAGATTCCGCCTTCGGTGGCTTTGGCAATGCTGTCGTACTTCACCTCGCCGAGGTCGCGGGCCATGTTCATTCCTTTGTAGTGGTAGTTTTCCTTGTTGGCACCAGCCACGAAGCTGTTCAGGGTCTTCAGCGATTCGTCGTAAACCACGGTGATGCCTTCCGGCAAGCCTTTTGGTCCGATGAAACCGGCACAGACACCCATTTCGGGCGTGACGGTAGCGGCATGAACCTCGGCACCCAGCAGGTTGCGGAGCTTCGTCTCGTTCACCTCAAGGTCGCCACGCAGGAAGACGATGACCAACGAGTCGTCGATATTGCGCTGATAGAGCACGGCCTTGCACGATTGCAGCGGCGACTTGTGCAAGAAGTTGCATACATCTTCAATGGTTTTTTGTCCGGGTGTGTAGACCTCTTCCAAAGCCTCGATAGGATATTCCTCGTTGTGGACGATGCAGTCGGCGGCCTCGCTATTGGAGCGGTAGCCACACTCGGGGCAAATGACGATGGTGTCCTCGCCGATGTCGGTGAGCAGCATAAACTCGTGCGAGATGCGGCCGCCCATCATGCCTGAGTCGGACTTCACGGCCACCACTTGCGGCACGCCACAGCGGGCAAAAATGCGCTCGTAGGCGTGATAGGCTTCGGCGTAGTATTGTTCCAGGTCTTCTTGCGAGGTGTGGAAGCTGTAGGCATCCTTCATCGTGAACTCGCGGGTGCGGATAAGGCCGCCACGCGAACGCGGTTCGTCGCGAAACTTGGTCTGGATTTGGTAGATCATGAAGGGATACTGGGTGTAGCTCTTTGCAGCGTCGCGGGCTAGCTGCACTGCGGCTTCCTCATGAGTCATGCCTAAGACCATGTCGATGCCGTTGCGGTCCTTGAAGCGCAGCAGCTCGGATCCGATGCTTTCGTAGCGTCCTGACTCCTGCCACAACGTTCCTGGCATCACGACGGGAAACATCACTTCCTGGCCATTGATGCGGTCCATCTCCTCTCGGATGATGTTTTCAATCTTCTTTGCGATGCGTTTGGTGGGCATGAAGAACGAAAACAGTCCCGTCCCCACCGATTTGATGTATCCGCCGCGCACCATAAGTGCCTGGCTTTCAAACACACAGTCGGCGGGAGCTTTCTTGAATCTCTCTCCTAATAAGGTTGCAACTTTCATATTTCGTTTTCTTTTTAATTAAATAATTGTTCAAAATAAATGTGCATGAACGAAAAGGCAAGCAATTGGGCTGCAAAAGTAAGCAAAAAAACGGTAGGTGTTCAAAACTTGTTGATTTAACCTTCACTACGTGCCCGCGATGTCTCTTTGAAGGCAGACAGAGGCATGTTTTTGCATTTTTCTGACGAATCCTTATTTTGGTAACGTGATGACAAACTCAGTCCCCACCCCTTCCGTGCTTTCAAAGGTGATGGTGCCACCCGCCACTTGAACAATGTTGTAGGTGAGCGACAGGCCCACGCCCGATCCGTTGGTTTTGGTGGTGAAGTTGGGCAGGAAGATTTGGCTCTTGTCTTCGTCCTTGATGCCCTTGCCGTTGTCCTTGATAGAGATGACAAAGGTCGTTTCGGTAGCTTCCAGTCTCACTTCTATTCGTCCGCCTGGCTTCGTTCCAATGGCTTGTGTAGCGTTCTTGATGAGGTTGCCGATGGCGATGTTGAGGTTGGTTTTGTCGCCGTTGTAGGTGTGGTCTTTCGTCTTGTCGTGTTCGTAAGTAAACGTGATGTTTTCGGCATTGTCGTAAAGGTTCACCACGTTGCCGATGAGTTCGGCCAAATCCAATGGCGAAGGATGGTTTTCGGGTAGTTTGGCATAGCGCGAGAACGACGATGCGATGTCGGACAGGGCGTCGATTTGCTCAATTAATGTGGCTGTGGTGCGTTGCACTTTTTCCTCTATGTTGGCATCGCCTTTTTCCATGTTGCGTTGCAGCAGTTGAACGCTCAATCGCATGGGTGTCAGCGAGTTCTTGATTTCGTGGGCCACCTGTCGCGCCACACCTCTCCATGCCGACTCTGTGGTAGTGCGTTTCAGTTCGGCTGCACTTTTTTCCAATTCCACGATGAGTTGGTTGTATTGTTTGATTAGTGCCCCAATTTCGTCATTGCGTTCCCATTCGATCGGCTCGTTTTCACGGTCTATTTTGATGTCGCCCATTTTTTCCTGCAAGAGTGCCAAAGGCTTGGTGACGTTTCGTGTCATGATGAGCACAAACACCAGCGCGATGCCAAGGAAAATGACGATGATGTTGGTATAGGTGAGGATGAAGTTCTTGATTTCCTTTTGCAGCTCGCTTGCACTTGAGAAGTATGGCGTGTTGAGGTAGGCCAACGGATTGCCTTGCGCATCGTTAAGCGGGATGTAGGCCGATTCGTATCTGCCTTTTCCGAGACGTTCTTCATGCGTGAAATAGAGGCTTCTGTTTCGGTGTATGCTTTGGTAGGCTTTGGCGTTCATGATGGGCGCCTGTAGTGTCAGTTCGTAGATTTCCTGGCGCGTTGTGGCTTTCAGCCGACCGTCAATGCCATAGAGGTTCAGGTCGGTGAAGAATGTCGTTGCGTAGTGTTGTAGGATTTCCGTCCAGTTTTCGCGATTGGTGGTTTTGAGTAGTGATTCTATGTCTAAATCGTTGCTCATTTGCTGTGACAATGTGCGTGTGGTTTCGTACTCTGCCTCAAGGGTTTTTTGGTTGTAAAGTGTACTCATGTAGAACACCGAAATAGGCCCGATGATGAGGAATGATATGCCCAAGGTGATCAGTACCAGACTTTGCATCCGTTGACGTAGGCTCCCTTTCCGGTTTTGGCGCTGCTCTTTTGGTTGTATCAACCAACAAATGAGCAGGTAAGGAATGAGCATACACAACAAAAATACTGCGAATGGCGATGCAATTTCAGCGAAATCCTTCTTTAGTGTGCTGATGACCAATATGTTATTCTCATCTTTCTTTAGTGTGTAATGTTTGTAGCCGGAACTGTAGTTAAACTCTCGGTCGCGACCTTTTTGGTCTTTGAAGTAGCTGGGATAGATGTATTTGCCGTATTTGTAGACCAGCATCCCATCGCGGTAGTTGGCTACTGAATATGCGTAGGGTTTCTGGCTGTTTTCTTCTTGTAACAATTGCGGAAAACCGAATCCTTCTGGTGCAATGGGTTTGTAGAACTCAAAATAGAGTGTGCGTTGCCATAGTGTGTCGGTTGCCGAAATCTTGATTTTTCCTAAGTAATTCGGGTCAAGTGTATAGTAATCAATGAAATATAGCCCTTCCCCTACTCTATTTTGTTTGTTGTTGGCGAGTTTGTCTAAAAAGTAGTCGTCGCAGTTGGTGACGTAGTTGTCGGGTTGCACGGCGATTTCTTCATCTGGCGAGCAGATGGTTAGCGTCACTTCGTAATCCTTCATCGTTTTGCTGAACAGCAGTTCTTTTGAGTAGCCAAGGATGACGTCCGACAAAACATTGCTTTCCGCGAAAAGCATTTCCCTTATTGTGGTGTCGGATTTCAGTTCATGGGCAAATTGCTCAAACGATTCCTCAAAGGCTTTGTCGCGTTTTTCCACAAGATGTTGTGCCAATGTCGACATCTCCTCGTTTTCGTGTCGGCGGTTGTCGTTATAATAGAGGTAGGTCAGAAGGATGGCGATTGGAATGATGGCAATGACTCCGTAAATTGTTTTCAACCGTCGATTTTTTGTTTTTCCGCAATTTTTCTTTGGTAGTAATAGAACAACCGCCCAAAGTAATAATAGCGCATCTATGGCGATAATTCCATAATTAATGGTGCCTTTCTTGATGGTTTTATGCTCTATTTTGCAGTAAGTCAGCGTCTTGCCTTTGGTGGAGTGGATGGGGAACCCTGTGTTTGTTGATAGGTTCACTTTGTCTGCGACGAACCATCTTGCGGGCCAAAACCGGTTCTCGAAGTATTGGTTTTCCAAGCGGTAGGTGGTGTTGAGTAGCTTGAAAACGTAATAGTCGAGGTTGCCTTTGCTGAACGTCCTGACGTAATAGTCTCCTGTGAGCAGGTTGCAGATGGTGTCGTTGCCGATGCCTACCCTTCTGCGTATGAGCTTCGGGCCTACTTGGTTGTTGTTCCAATAGAGCAACGAATCGCCGTGGAAAACGAAGAGACCTATTTTGGCTTTTTCGTATTGGTGGTAGTCCGAATTGTTTTCGATGAGCTTTGCGATTTCTGTTTCTATTTTACTCACCGACCTTTGTATGATTTTTGCCTCTGTCTTGGGCCTGCTTATCATTCCACTTCCGATGAGCATTAATAGTGGTAAAACAATGGCTAAACCGAGTACCACCCAGCCCCTTTTTTTCATTTTATTTTTGTTTTTTGCCATTGTTTTATTATCTATCTGATTTTGCGATATTTATAAAATCTTCGATTTGCAGCGTTTTTCTTTCTTTTTCGAGGCTTGATATGGTTTTGTGCAAAAGTGGCTTAAACGCGCCAAAATTGCCCTATTTTTTTGATTTGGCTTTTTTGCTCTTCAAATACATATACCATGCTCGACCATTCTCCGGAACGTCGTGCTTTACAGTTTGAGACGAGTCCGCGATATGCTCCTCTTATCAATGGGAATTTGTGCAGTTTGTATTGTTCGCTCATATAGGAGATGTAGTAGGCATCCCAAACCAATTTGTCGGTTTTCTTCAGTGTTAATCCGTTGGATTTGAATATTTTAACTATCACCTGTTTGTCGAAATGGTTGAGATGTCGAGGCACATCGTAGGCTGCCCAGTGTTCTTTGTAGAATTGTCCGTCGTGTGATTTGTAGTTTGGCACTGCGATGACGATTCTTCCATTCGGCTTGATGAGTCGTTTGAGTTGCGCAATTTGCCATTTCAATTCGTCGACGTGTTCCAGGACATGCCACATTGTGATAAGGTCAAATGCGCTGTCTGGTAGTTGTTCTAAGTCTTCGCTTCTCAGGATTTCGCCCTTGATGCGTTTTTTCGCTATGGTTTTGGCATCTTCTGAGGGTTCCACGCCTGTACATTGCCATTCGTGTGTTTCAGCCGTATGAATGAAATCCCCTACTCCACAACCTATATCCAACAGTTTTCCTACCTCCATTTTTTCTGTGGCCATCTTATATTTGCACTTCAGATTCACTTTTTTCACGGCTTCATACACTTTCGGTATGAATCCTTTCTTGTTTTCTTGATGGCTGTAGTACTCCTCGGATTTGTAGTATTTCCCGATTTCGTCTTTTGGTGGTCTCGGCATGGTGTATTGCAAATGGCAATTGAGACATTCGCAGATGTGGAAGTCTTCTTTGGTCAGAAAATCGTCTTTCAACCAAAGGTTGATTTGTGCTGTTTCGGATCCGCACCATGGACATTTGTTGTTCATCTTTCTTTGTGTTTCATGTGAAACAATTTTGTTATCTTCCTAAGAATATGGCCAATACGTTGATATCGGCGGGTGAAATCCCACTGATTCTTGAGGCTTGCCCCAAGGTGTCAGGATGGTATCTGTTGAGCTTTTCTCTTGATTCGTATGACAACGACTGTATGCTATGATAGTCGAAGTCTTTGGGCAATTTCACGTTTTCCAACCGGTTAAGTTTGTCGGCAAGTTCGCTCTCTTTTTCGATGTAGCTGTTGTATTTGATTTGGATTTCGGCCTCTTCCAAACATTCTTTTTCGAATCGGTCTGTCAGGTCGTATTTTTCTTTAAGCGGTTCTAAAGTTGCGATGATTTCAAACAATCCGATTTGCGGTCGCAGCAGCAGATAAGCTAATTTCGTTTTTTGCTCGATGGGTGAGCTTCCTCTTTGTTCCAAGAGGCCGTTGATTTGGTCGGGGTAAACGTAATTCTCGTTCAAAAACGCTTTGATTTCCTCAACTTTTTGTTGCTTTTGCAGGTATTTTTGATAGCGATTTTCCTTGGCTAAGCCTAAGTTATACGATAGTTCGGTCAGTCGGGCATCTGCATTGTCCTGTCTGAGAAGGATTCGGTATTCTGCCCTGCTCGTGAACATTCTGTAGGGTTCGTCAACGCCTTTGTTCACGAGGTCGTCAATCAGCACTCCGATGTAGGCTTCCGTGCGTTTCAGGACCAATGGTTGTTCGTTTCTGATGGCCAAACTCGCGTTAATCCCTGCCATCATGCCCTGGCAAGCGGCTTCTTCGTAGCCTGTCGTCCCGTTGATTTGTCCGGCGAAATACAAGCCTTTTACCCATCTTGTTTCCAATGAATGGAACAGTTGTGTTGGTGGGAAATAGTCGTATTCGATGGCATAGCCCGGACGGAAGATTTTGGCGTTTTCAAATCCTTCGATCTGCCTCAATGCTTCGTATTGGATGTAATCCGGAAGTGATGAACTGAAGCCGTTGAGGTAATATTCTTCGGTGGTCCTGCCTTCGGGTTCCACGAAAAGTTGGTGAGAATCCTTGCCCGAAAACCGTTCGATTTTGTCCTCTATGCTTGGGCAATATCTTGGCCCTACGCCTTGAATTCTGCCGTTGAACATAGGCGAGTATTTGAAGCCTTTCCTCAGAGTTTCGTGCACTTTCAGCGAGGTGTGGGCAATCCAGCAGCTGCGTTGCTTGTTGATTCTGAAAGGTTCTGTGTATGAAAAACCGACCACTTCTTCGTCGCCTTTTTGCTCTATGAGCTTGCCGAAATCTATAGTACGTCCATCGATGCGTACTGGTGTGCCGGTTTTCAGCCTTTTGACCTCAAATCCTAAATCCGCCAATTGTTCGCTGATGCCGTGACTCGCCACCTCGCCCATGCGTCCGCCAGGGAAGTTTTGTTCGCCAATATGGATCAAACCATTGAGGAAGGTGCCGTTGGTGAGAATGACTGCTTTGCTTTTAATCTCTCCACCCATGTTGGTTTTTACGCCTTTCACAATGCCGCCTTTGATGATGAATCCCGTGACCGTATCCTGCCAAAAGTCGACATTAGGTGTTTGTTCTAACATACTTCTCCATTCTGTCGAAAACATCATCTTGTCACTTTGGCATCTTGGACTCCACATCGCTGGGCCTTTCGACTTGTTTAACATTCGGAATTGGATCATTGTGCGGTCGCTGACGATGCCCGAATAGCCTCCCATCGCGTCGATTTCGCGCACGATTTGTCCTTTGGCTATGCCGCCCATGGCGGGGTTGCACGACATGGAGGCCATTAGGCGCAAGTCCATGGTGATGAGCAACACTTTGCTGCCCATGTTGGCGGCTGCGGCTGCGGCTTCGCATCCTGCGTGACCGGCTCCTACAACGATGATATCATACGGTTCAAAATACATCTTCTTCTTGGTGTTTCACGGGAAACAATTGGTTTAATATACTGATTATCATTTTTATATCTATTATTTTGACGCGGAACCATCCAAGTCTCGTTTCAATAACTCCAACGCCTCTTCCTCCTTTTCGCGCATCGTTTTTTCGTCTTCCTCACTATGGTCGTCGAAGCCGATGAGATGCAACACACCATGAATGATCACGCGGTGCAATTCGCTCTCGTAGCTCCTCCCGAAGGTTGCAGCGTTCTCCTTGATGCGGTCGGTGCTGATGCAAAACTCGCTTGAAAGCACAGTCTCGCAGTCGGTCAAGGGGAAGGTCACAATGTCGGTGTAGAAGTCGTGGCCAAGGCGTTCTTGGTTGATTTCCAATAGTTTGTCATCGCTACAGAAATAGTAGTACAACTCCCCTATCGTTTTTCCGTATTGCGCAGCCACCTCGCCTATCCAAGCCTTCGTTCCTTGTGGCTCGATGGGCGGCATCTCTACATCCAATGTGCTGAATCTGATCATCTTACTGCATGTTTTTCTTCAAGTAATATTCGTTGATTTTGTCCTTATAATAAGGTGCGAACTCAATCGAGTTTGTGCGCAGGAACTCCTGGTTTTTCTTCAGGCTTTCCTTGTAAAGAATTTCGTCAATGTTGCGGTCGAAATGTGTCCCCTTAAACTCGTTCGACTTGCGTTTTTCTTCCTGTTCGCGCTTCTCCTGCGCCTTCTGCGACTCTAACATTCTCGACTCAATCTTGCGGCTCATCTCCACCATCTTTCGGTTGATTCGCTTGTTCACCAGCTCCTCCTCCAATTTCTCCATGTCCTTGATGATTTCGTTGAGCCCGTCGTCGCCGATTTGCCCGTTTTCCTTCATGTCGTTGAGCATTTGCTGCATCCCTTGGCGCAGCATTTCCTGTTCGGCGGCCATGCGGGCAAACTCCTCGCTCATCGAATTGGGCGTTTGCTTGCCCTGTTCCATCTGCTGTTGCATCTGCTTGAGTTGTTCGCTCAGCTGCTGCTGCATTTGCTGCATGTTCTTCATGCTCTGCTGGCCTTGTTTCCCGGGCTTCGACTGGCAGCTTTGCATGGGCATACCCATCGATTCCATGCTGCTTTCCATGTTTTCGAGCGATTCGGCCAGCATCAGCGCGAGATTGTTCATCGACATCATGGCGGTTTGCTGATGCCTTAAAGCTTGTGACAGCTTGAGGTTGTTGAGTTGCTTCATTGCGTTAGAGGTCTGGTTTTCAATGGTATGCAGCTCGTCGAAAATAAAATTCTGGATCATGGGCTGACGTTTGGCCATGCTCCGCAACGAGTCGCGGACCATGTTGAAATTGTCGGCCACTTCTTTCTGATGGATGATTTTGTCGGTCAACGAAGGGTCGTCGGAGCGCATCGAGCCAATTTCGGTCATCAATGCCTCTTGTTCGTGCGAGGCGTGGACGACGTTTTCGAGCAATGTGCGCACCAGCCGGACGTCTTCAGCCATTTGTTGCATGCCTTGCATCTGCATTTGCATCATCATGTTTTGGGCCATCTGCTGCATCTTCTGGCCCGCGTCTTGTTTCTTTTGTTGCGACTGCTGTTGCTGTCCGTTCTGCTGGCTTTGCTCGTTTTGCATGGCATCTTGCAGGTCCTGGTCGATGCTTTCTTGCATTTCCTGGTCTTTTTGCATGTCGAAAGGCTGCTGTAGCTCTTGGTTTTTCTCCAAGAGTTTGTCGAGTTCTTCCATCATCTTGTCGAACTCCTCCTTGGCTTCCCCAGCCGATTTCTTGTCGTCCTCCTCCCCTGCTTCTTTATCCTGGTTTTCAGCGTTTTGCTTTTGCAGTTCTTCGCCTAGTTTGTCCAATTTGTTGGCCAAGTCGTTGAGGTCTTTTTCCATCTTCAGCTGCTCCAAAAGTGACAGGTTGCGGTCGAGTAATTCCTGCATCGACTGGTTGTTTTTCTTGATGTCTTGCATCATCTGCTGCATCTGTTCGCGGGGCATTTCCTCAAGCAACTTGTCGAGCTGCTCCATCATTTTGCGCATTTCCTCGGGGATGACTTCCTCGAAAAGCTTGTTGATTTGTTCCTGTTTCTTGATGAGGTCCTCGTTGGCAATCTCGTTTTCTTTCATGAAATCGGCCAGTTTTTCCTGCTCCTCTTGCAGCTTGTTCCATTCGTCCTGAATCTGTTGCTGCTTCTGCATCAGCTCTTTCATCTTCTCTTTGTCCGACCAATCCAATTCCTTTTTCTGTATGAGGTCTTGCAGCATTTTTTCAATCTCATCTTGCAGTTTGTCAGCCTCTTGCGATTTCTCCGAAAGGCGTTCCATGATGTCTTCCGACTGCTGGTTGGCGATGCTGTCCAATGCGGCTTCCGAGGGTTTGTAGTAGGTGAAAGTCTCCGAGCGTTTCGACTTTGGCCCGTGGAATCCGTCGTTGTCCCATATCTCGAAGTAGACTTCCATGTTTTGTCCGGGCATGATGCCGAGGCTGTCCATGTTGAACTGGTAGAAGAACGACGAGCGGGTCTGTTTGAGGTCGAGCGGCACGGTCTTGACGAATTTCTTCTCAATGGGTTCTTTGACCAAACAGTTGAATGTCAGCTTGCTGAAGCCATAGTCATCGGTAACGAGGCCTGAGAAATACACATCGGTGGAAAGTTGCTCGTCAAACGATTCTACGCGAATGTCGGGATAGGCATCGGGCAGCACGTCGACGGCAAAGGGTAGGGGGGCAATGTCGTGGTTCCAGGTGTTCACCACCTGCACTTCAAACTTGGTGGATTGCGCTGCAACGAATTGGTATTCAAAATGGTCGTCGTTGGCTGTCAGGTTGGTGCTTGTCGAGTCGCGCACGACGGTCATCTGCTCCGTGTCGCGCGTGGTGAAGCTGAAGTTGAGTTGTGTGCCTTGTGGGACAATGAGGCGTGTTTTGGCCTCAAGGGTCTCGTTTGGGCGGTGGATATAACTGGGATAGCGCAATTCGCAGCGGTAGGAGAGTAGGGTAGGGTTGGGGCGCACCTTGATATGGAGCGGACGGCTGACGTATTCTCCACCTATCACGTTAAAGGTCAAGTCGTTGTAAAGATTTTTGAAGGTGTAGCTGAAGTCGTTGGTCGAGGCTTTGGTCATCAGTTGCTGGCCCAGTTCGCTCTTCACATAAAAGGCTTCTGGAATGTGTTCGCCCGTGACGTGGATGTTGAACTTCACCTCCTGCCCTTGCGTGGTTTCAATCTCATCTTGCTCAATCTCAACATAATAGGGGAGTGGTTTCTCGTATTGCTGCTCGTAGTTGACGATGCGCTGGGTGGGCTGCACGGCAAACGAGGGCAAAAACACCATCAGCAATATTAATAAAAGGAGTAGGCCGAAAAAGATGCCCAAATACTTCAGGTTGCCCCGCAGGTCGACGGCATCGCTGAAGCGGATAGGGGAGAGACGCGCACTGCGTTGCTCGATGGCTGCGGCCAACAAAACATTTTCAGTTAAGGTCCCTGAGCCTGCCGAAGAGCCGACATTAGAAGCCTTCATTTGTCTACTCAACTGAATAGTATTCAGTAATTTGTCCTTGATTTCAGGAAAAAACCTGCCAATCAGCACCGAGGCTTGCTCCACCGACATTTTCTTTCGGAAGCGGATCAGGTTGACCAAAGGAATCAGGAAATGATACACCAAAACAAATGCACTCCCCGCCAACAGAAAGAGAAACAGCACAAAACGGCCTTTGGGCGGAAACCACGAGAAATATTCCAGCCCGTTGATGAGCAGGTAGAATACAATCCACAACACGGCTCCCACCAACACGCCTTGTATCAGGCGGTTAAGGTAGTACTTCCGTGTGAAGCCTTCAATTTTTCCTATCAATTCGTTGGGCGCAGACATATCCTAAAATAGAATAAACCTGCAAAGATAGGTATTTTTCGCGAAACGAGAGGTTTAATTGTTGTCTTTGTAGCGATAGTAAAGGAATAAGTCGCAGGCCACAAGGCAGAAGTTCAACACATAGAACCAGATGACGTAGTCGACCTGATGGTTGACGAACTTGTTGATGATGCCAAAAATGTAACCCAACAGGATGAAGCCCATGAAGATGGGACTCTTGCCTTTGGTGACCTTTGTCCGCAACGCCTTGGCGATACTGATAGGCCAACTGACGGCGAAGCAGAGGAGGAAAAGGATTTCGAAGATTTTCATTGGTGTGAATATTGACGCGAGACTATGAGACACGGGACGCGAGACGGGTGTTTGTCCTGTGTCCCGCAGTCCCGTGTCTCGTGTCAAGGTTAGAAATTAGTCGCCCAGCGTGGCCACCATGACGGCCTTGATGGTGTGCATACGGTTCTCGGCCTCGTCGAAGACGATGCTGTTCTTGCCTTCGAAGACTTCTTCGGTCACCTCGATGCCATCCAAGCCGAATTGCTCGTGAACGTCGCGGCCCACCTTGGT
>Ga0310697_10000995_pt1 | contig 35067 bp, 43 predicted proteins | sample 172DNAGHGlowgp2_FD_203883 | JGI IMG/M metagenome (GOLD analysis project Ga0310697, IMG submission 203883) | Sheep rumen microbial communities from Palmerston North, Manawatu-Wanganui, New Zealand - 1728 DNA GHGlow gp2 (v2) (version 2) | ecosystem: Host-associated > Mammals > Digestive system >... | reverse complement strand
CTTTATCTTAGCCATTTTTTTTTTGTTTTTCCTAATAAAAGAGGGAACTAAGAAATACCCTAATAATGGCTAACGAGTATCTCTTAATTCCCAAACTGTTCTTATGATCTGTAGCCACTCAAATCATCTTTACATTATATAGAACATTTTGGGATGAAAAATTATTCCTTCTTCGTACTAATTATTTTTCCAAAACTAATTTATTAGCCATTTTTATAACGAGTCAGATGTACTTTACTGTTAAAAGCTATTTTCCAAAGTCTTTCTATAAATTCGCTACATTCGTTAGTTTTAGGAAATCTTGTTTTATTCGTATAGCAATTAGTTTGACTTAAAGATTCTTGCAAGATGTAAAGGGCTTTATAATAGTCTTCTTTTTTATAAACTTGTCCTTCTACAACTATAGTTTGAAAAGTTTTTAATACAACAACAACTTTAGGCGAGTATTTTTTAAAAAACTCTTTGTTCAATTCTGTTGCTTCATTAAGTCTATCTAAGTTTATTACCATTTTTTACTCCTTCTGTTATTAGTCTTCTATTGGTTCACAGTCTGCAACTAAACCCAAAGCATACTGTTTAACTTTGTCCTTTATTTTGTTTTTACATTGTACAATTGCTTCAATAATATACTTTTGTTCTTTTTTATCAACCAAAGATAAAGCTTGTTCAAAATTACCTAATACCCCGCTAAACCCAAAATAGTTTTTAGACTGTCCTGTTGTATTGCTTTTTAAAACACTATCGTCAATGTCATAATAATACTCATTTTCAACATAATCCCAAATTGTTTCATCATCTTCAGTTAAGTCTTCTTCTTTTAGATACGCTTTAAAAGCTTTTGTACTAATGTCTTTATTGTCTACAATAGCCGATACAATAGATTCAGCCATCAATTCAACTTTTGCTTCTGTTTCTAAGGTTTCTTTAGTTTTTTTCATGTTTTGTCCTTTATGTTTTTGTTAAGTTTTGTCTCTTTTTGTTCCTTGTTATAGCTATTATTACACACAAAAAACAAAAAGTAAAGCAAATAATTAAAAAATATGTTGTTGTTTTTACAGGTTTTTTTACTTTTTGATGACTAACAATGACTAACTATTACTTTTTATGACTAGTTATGAACAGTTATGATTGACTATGATGACTTATGCCCCTAATAATATAATAAAGTAATAATGTAATAAAATAATAAGTAATAAGTATAATAAGTATTATTCTTTTTATCAAACTTTTTCTTAAAAAACAACTTAATTGACTTTTATAAAAAAAGACTAATAAAAAAGTCAGGCTATTTAAACCTGACTTAAGCAACAAAAAGTTAAGTTTTTAATGTTTAATTGTACTAGTTAACTGATAACAAACTTCTTTTTTCCAACCTATAAGTTTATTTCCTGAATAAAGTTGATGAACATTCGAAGCTATTTCTGTATAGTTTTTAAAGTTACTTTTATTAAACTTCAAGTTTGTTTTATTAGTTTCATTGTCAGTATAAAGATAGGTACTTTTAGTTATTATAAAAGTCACAGGTTCATTTTCAAATCCCTTAGACTTTAGTTCAATGTAGTTTATCAAAAGACTTTTCATTTTATTTTCCTTTTTTTTAATAAGTTGATTCATTTCAACCTACTTTCTGTCATTATTATGTCGTAACAACAACAGAAAGTAAAGCTGAAACTTTGTTTGAGCTAAATTATTAGTCTTCGATTAAATGAGCGTACAAACAAATAAGTTCTGGATTGTCATCTGAATCATATTGTTCGATGTCACCTAAAGTCAACTTATTTTCTGTTAAAAAGTCTTGTAGCTCTTTTAAAGTTGATTCTTCTTCGGACTTAAGATCTTCCGAATCAACAATCTGATACAAAAATGTTGCGCCTAAATAAGTCTTGCCATTTTTGTCTGTAGCCCATTCATGAGTCACAAAGTCAGAAAAAATAAGTTTAGTGTCTTTTGGAAACTTAGTCATATCGATTAAGTTTTGTTTTACTACATTATCAGCTGCAGCTGCTTGTACACACTTCATTACTAACTCCTTCGGTTCGTGTGTTTAGTTTTGTTTCAGACTTTTTTCTGAAACAGCTTTATTATGGCGTGACAATTTAGGTTCGTAAAGCTGAAACTTAAAAAGTCACACTATAATTTGTTGTCAATCGATTAGTATTCTTGTTACAAATGTTAGAACGATTATGCTTCAATAAAAAGTTGGTCTACGAAATAGCCTACTTTTTTATTGTTCATAATTATGTTTTCACAGTTTTGAATCGGATAAAGTGCAATATAATTAGCTAACTTTTTATCGAATTCTTCTGTTTTGTTTGTATCGAAACGCTTGTCATTAAACTTATGTTTTGGGTCAATAAGCAAATAACTAACGCGTAATACTTCGGGTTGATCAGTTTGTTTTTGTTGTTGAGTCTTAATAAAAAACTCGCGAACTTCGTAGTTTTTGTTTGTCTGTTTCATTTTTAACTCCTGTTTTCGAAACAATCGTAGTATAGCGTGACAGTAGGCCTTCGTAAAGCTAAAACTTTAAAAAAATTTCCTAATAGTTTATTTACACGCGTGTACATATAATAAATTAGTTGAAACAGGCTCAATTTTTCTTTTTTGTTGTGTTCTATTAATCAAAGCAATAAGGATAACAATCAATGAAACATTACCCAATTGTTGTTGATGGCGTCAAATACATAAGTACTGCTGATCTTGTTAAAAAACTGAATCTGAATGTAAAAAGCAATGTGTTATACGCTCGTTGTACAAAAAACAAAAAACAGTTTACATCCGACGAATTAACAGAAACAGTCAAACGCCTAACTGAACACGCTAAGCCTTCAATTTGTAGGGAACATGAAGATGGGGTTAATTTAGGCGATCTTTTGTATGGGGCTATTAGTACAGAAGATAATTTTGTATACATTGAAGACTTTTTAGCCGGTATTCCAATAAAGGGTATGCCTGAAAGTTGTTTTGTTGAGTATCTTACGAGTCATTACAATAAAACGAAACCTTATTTGCCTGATACATTGACTTTGGATTATTTGCTTGAAATACTCGATTATTACTTTAAAGGTCAACCTCATCCAGATTTAATCGATTCAACAGTAAATGGTAAAAAAAGATTTGTTGCTGGTAAACCTTTAAACGAATATGCTAAAGAATACGGTCTTAATTACAATTTGGTTTATACAACTTATTGGGATACTAAAGACTTAAACAATCCAGAAGAAAGATTTATTCAGACTTTGGAAGAAAAACGAAAGCAATTAGTACAAAGAAGGAATAATTCGAAAAAATAAACAGTTCTTATTAACAAATGTGATGAAGGAGTTATTACATGAAACTTTCAAAATACTTACAAGAAAAAATCTCAGCAGTTACAGATTCGATTGGTCCTAAAGGTAAATTAACAGCATATGATAATGGTATTGATACTGTTATTACTAAAGACGGTGTATCTATTGCTGATTTTACTTTAGAAAACTTAGATCCAAAACAAGAAACAGATAATTCAGTATTTAAACTAATCAGACAAGCAGCTAAGAAAACTGTATCTGAATCCGGAGATAATACTTCTTCTACTTTTTTACTTACTAAAACCATCTTAGAAAATTGTGATACTAAAGACATAGCTAAAATACAAGAAATAACAAGTGAAATTCAGTCCCAGATAAACATTAGCAAGAAAAGAGTAAAGTCATTAAGGGAATTACAAAACATTGCTCGTGTGGCTTCTAATGATGATAGAGAGATATACTTTACGGTCGCTAATTTAGTATGGGATAACAAAGAAGATGGTCATTACATTGTAGAAGATCAGTATGAAAAGGGTATTGTAGTAGAAAAGATTACAGGTTTTTATGTAGATTGTGGTATGACTGATCCATTTTTTGTTAATCAAACTAATGGTACTTGTAAGTTTACTAATCCTGCATTTTTAGTAGGTGATCAAATTACTATTAGTGAATTATCATTAGCCGCAACTAAAGCTAAACAAGAAGATAAAGCATTAGTAGTTATTGGTAGTTTGAGTGAAGATAGTATTAACGCAATGAAAACAAACCAATTAAAACAATACGGTGAATATTGCCACATTGATACGACATACTATCCTAACAATAAAAAGATTAGTTTATTAAATGATTTAAGAGAAGTAGTAGAAGCAATTAAAGAAGATAAGAAAGTAGTATTTACAGCTTATAAAGGTTATTCAGTAATTGAATACGATCATAACAACAAAAAGCTTAAAGAATATACCAAAAAAGTACAAAAATCAGATACAGAACGCTATGCAAGATTTAATAGTAAAGTGTGTAAGATTAAAGTAGGAAGTGATTCTACAGCTGGTTTAAGAGCAAAGAGAGATGCTTTAGAAGATACGATTCTTTCTTGTATTAATGCTTTGAAAGTTGGGTATTTACCAGGAGGAGGAGCATTTTTACATGATTATGCTAAACAATTACCAAGAAAATACAAACGCATATACAACTGTGTATACGATCAAATAGGTGTAAAAGAAATACCAGAATGGGTTATCGATAGTGCTCAGGCTGTTACTTCTTTTGTTAAAAACAGTGCAGAAGTTGCTTGTTTGATTCTAAATACAAAGCATTTTATTAGTAAGAGAAATAAACATGAGTAATACAATTTTCCGAGAACCATTTAAAGTCAAAAGTGCATTTACAGGTGAAGAAAGATTAATAACAAGTCAACAAGAATTAGATCAGTATTTAGAAGATAGCAATCAAAGACAAGTACAAGATACATATGAAGAGTTAGAAAGAAAAGATAAGGCGCTAAAAGAAAGACAAGATAAAGAAGAGTTTGAAAAGGCTAAGTTAGATGTAAGAAGAATAAAACACGAATCTCATCACTTAGCCTTAGAAAGTAAAAAAAGAGTATACACAAAAGATCTTCGGAATCTTAGAGGAATTAAAAGAAATGAATGTATAGAAAGGATAGTAAAAGATGATCTCAATAAACCCGTGTAAAGACATACTGATTATTAAGGAACACAAGAGAGATGATGCTTTTGATGTTTCTGAATTGTATGAAGCCGAAGTAATTAAAGTAGGTCCAGAAGTAACTATTTGTGAACCTGGTGATACTATTTACTTCTATCAAAAGAATAACCGACAAATAGATAACATTTATTCTTTCATTTTTGCTGAAGATGTGTTGTTTATTAAAGATACTAAGAAGGAGAAGAAATAATGCCAGATAACTTAGATTTAGACGAATGGGAAAAATACACTTTCGAAAATCGTGATCAACAAAGATACGGCTTACCTCATCGTATTATCTTTCGTATTTATTATGATCCTGTAGAAAGTCTTAAACGCCATGAACACTTATATCATTTAATCCCAATGATGGAAATTAACAATGGTGAAATAAATACACAGCCTTTAAAGCCTTTTCACAGACAGTTTTATAGAAAGACTATTGAAGAACACAACAGACAATTTGGTAATGTTAACTTTGATCGTTTATTTACTGTAGACGAATTATCTCACATTTCTGCTTTTAAAGATACATTAGCAGAAAGAGATCGTGGTATTCGTCCGGGCTTTCCAGAAGACATTACTTTTGAAGAAGAACAAATGATTTATAACATCATCATGAATGTATCAAAGACAGATGTTATACGCTTGTTTGGTATTGAAGAAGTTAAACCTGAACTATCTGCAACTGAAAAGAAAGATCAGGAAATTGCTTCTTTACAAAGTCAAGTATCACGATTAACAGAATTAGTAAGTAAATTATTAGATAGTAAAAAAGATGAGTAATACTACTATTGCTGTTTATGATGAACCGGAACAATGGCCTGAGTTATTAGCTGTATTGAGAGAGAAAATAACTCCTTCGCCTACAGAATGTGATGAATTAATTACTAATGTAGAAGATCCAATTAAGTATGTTGCAGGTATTACTTATAAACACTATCCATACTTAACAATAGATCATGTAATTCTCGATAAATCAGTTGTAACCAGGTCATTTATAACAGCAGTATTAGATTATTGTTTTACCAAAAATGAAGTAATTAGGTCTTTTGTTAAGAGTAGTAATACAAAATCAGTTAAGTTTATGAATCAATTAGGTTTTGTAAATGAAGGTAAATACAGAAGATACTTTAGTGATGGTAGCGATTTTCTTATTTTTTCTATGGTGAAGTACGAATGGAATGTAAATAAACACAGAAGATTAAATTAATGAGAACAGTAATACAAGAGTTAATAGATGCTAAAGTAATAACCTTAGAAGATTTAGACAGAACTAAGGTTAAAATTGCTGCTATTGATGAAGCATTCTCAAATGAAAGTCCTGTAAAAAGAATCTTATTGTATGGTGGTTCTCGTTCTAGTAAAACTTTTAGAATAGTACAAAAGATAGTAGCCAGAGCTCTTCTTTATCCAGGTTCACGCCATTTAATTTTTCGTGATACTTATAATGCTGTTAGAATGGCTATAGGTGCAGATACATTACCAAAAGTATTACAGATTAAATTTCCTGAATTGTATAAGACATTTCATAAGGATTATAACAAATCAGATAACATTTATAGATTACCTAATGGATCTGAAATACAATTAGCTGGTATTGGTAATGAAGAAGAAGTAGAAAGATTGTTAGGTCGTGAATATGTTACAATCTTTGGTGATGAAGCGAGTGAATTAAACTACTTATCTATTTTGAAGCTTCGTACTCGTTTAGCTCAAAAAGTATTGCATTATAAAATTAAGGATAAAGTATGTAAGTTATTAGAAATACTTGCATTAAACCCTACTAACAAAAATCATTTTACTTTCAAAGAACACTTCTTACTTGAAAACCCATTAGATAAAACAGTTAAATTACCTGCTGAAGAAATGTTTAAAGAGCAGCTTAATCCTATTGATAACATAGATAACTTACCGGATGATTATATAAGAGGATTGATGAGATTACCAAGAATGGAACAAGAACGATTCTTATTTGGTAATTATGGCTCAGAAATACGCGGATCTATCTTCTGTGGTGAGTTAAATAAAGTAAGAGATCACATCGGTGTTTATCCTTACAATCCTATGTTTGAAGTATTTGCTGCTTATGACATTGGACATTATGATCAAACTTCTATTGTTGTATTTCAGTATTACAATAAAAAATGGCGTATAATCAATCACATAGAAAAAGCAATGGAATCTTGGCCTTATTATAGTAATTGGATGAAGAACTTAGAGTATCCTATTAAGCGTATTATCTTTCCACACGATGGTAATAATACAGACTGGAGCAATGGTATAACAAGAAGAGCTCAAGCAGAACACGATGGTTTTGAAGTATGGATAGCGCCAAGATTAAGACAGAATGAACAAATTGACATAGCTAGACAACATGTTAAAGATTGTTATTTTAATAAAGATACAACAGAACGCTTAATTGAATGTTTGGAACAGTCTACTTATGATTATGATGAAAAAACTTCTTTATATAAGTCTGAGAAGTTAAAACACGATGAATTTTCACATACTACATCCTCTTTTATTTACATGATTACAGGTACATTGAATAACATAGAATCAGAACGCTATGAAACTGAAGAAGAGAAGAACAAGAGATTGCAGCGTGAAGCAGATAAAGCTGTAGCTAATGCAATTGAACATGACTTAGAAGAAATATTTGATCCAGGCTTCGATTTAACTAAAGTACGGAGGGATGATTAATGACATTTGTTAAAGCTAGTAAAGGTAAAACAAGTAATAACAATGATAAAGTTATGACTCCTTTTGACATAGCTAAAGAGTTAACTGATCTTTTACCAATAAACCCTACAGATACTTGCTTAGATCCTTTTATGGGTACTGGTGCTTTCTATAATAACCTTCCAATAAATAAAGATTGGTGTGAGATAGATAAAGGATTGGACTTTTTTAATTATACCAAAAAAGTTGATTGGATAGTTAGTAATCCTCCTTATAGTATTTTAGATAGTGTATTGGATCATAGTTTTACTTTAGCTAATAATGTTGTTTATCTTATTCCACTATCAAAAGCATTTAGCAGTATGGGAAGGATTAGAAAGTGGATTAAGTATGGGAACATTAAGAAAGTTTGGATTTTATCTGCTTGTAGATGTGGTTTTCCTTTTGGCTTTCCTGCTGCTTTTGTTTGGTGGGAAAAGGGCTACAAAGGATCTACAGAGATAATTGAATACAAATAGGACAAAAAAATGACAGAATGGAACACAACAACTAGAGCAGTTTATCGTAGATCTAAGCATTGGAAGAATAGAGTCTCACAAGTTAAAAAGAGAGACAAAGTTTGTAGAATATGTGGATCCAAGCGTTCTTTGTGTGTTCATCATAATAATCCTAATGAAGAATATGATTGTGATAGTATTGATGGATTGCTTTTGTTATGTAGAAGTTGCCATTTGCATATAATGCATCATAACCTACCACAAATAATTAGAGATGCTGTTAATAAAGTTATTGAAGGAACAGACAATGACTAATGAACAAAAACCTTTAACTAACAAAGAAGCTAAAAAATTAGTAAAAGAACTTCAGATTAAGAAGTATACAGATAATCCTTTGGCTTTATCTGAATTTGCTGATGAAGTTTATTATGAAATGTTGGCTAGAATAAGAAATAACATGGACTGCTTAGACTTAGAAACATTAGCAGCTGTTATGACACAAATCGGGAACTTCTCTAACAAAAGAAGAGAATTGATTGTTAAATACATGGGTGAAGCTAATTTAAAGCGAATACTAGATCAAAGAGAGAAAGAAAATCCGTTTAAAGATCCAGTTAAATTAGTTTCAGACTCAGATAAGAATGTATAAGATGTATGTAGATGATGCAGAATTTTTAGCAGAATTGATTTTATCACAAAAAGAACCAACAGAGAGATTAGGACAATTCTTACAGCTAATAGCTCAAATTGCAGTTGCTAAAACATGCCCAAACTATAAGCCCAGAGAAGATTTAATACAAGATACATTACTTGAATTATTAAGAATGTATAAAAACTATGATCTTGCTTACAAAAAGCCTTATTTATTCTTTGAAATACATGCTAAAAGATTTATAAGATGTACTACAGTAAGACAATTAAAAAAAGATAAGCTTAGAAAGTTCTTTGAGTATTCTGTTGATTTAAATGATGGTAAATGGATGACAGAAGAAGACATAGAAGATTACAATACCAATTATGTTAAGTATAAAGAAAGATTAAAGAGAGGAAAGAAAACGAAGTCATAGTCTCATCTGCATAACTAATAATAAAAGAAAGTATTGATTAAAGGTAGATTATATGGCTACGAGTTATGAAACAAGTACAACTGCTACTCCAAGAAAACAGAAAATCAGAGGCGTTGTAAGAAATTCTACAGATAGAGAATGGCTAAATGTTAATCCAGTACCAGATAAAGGTGAATTAGTCTATGTTACTGATACTAATACACTTAAAGTTGGTGATGGTTTAACACACTATGCTGATTTACCTTCTATTTCAGGCGGTGGATCAGGTACAAGTGATTATACTCAATTAAGTAATAAACCATCTATTAATGATGTTACTTTAGTTGGTAATGTTTCTGCTGCTGATTTAGGATTTGCAAATGTAGCAACTAGTGGGGATTATAATGATCTAACAAATACTCCTACTTTGGCTAATGTTGCTACTACAGGAGATTATAACGATTTAATTAATCTTCCTACTTTAGGTACAATGGCTGCAGAAAGTGCAAGTGATTATACTAAAACTTCATCTTTTGCAAATGTAGCTTTTACTGGTTCTTATGATGATTTAGTTAATACTCCAGTTTTAGGAACAGCAGCTTTTGCAAATACAACTGATTTTGCTACCGCTGTTCAAGGTGAATTAGCAAATACAGCAGTACAGCCTAGTGATTTAGCTATAGTCGCAACTACTGGTGATTATAATGATTTAACCAATAAGCCAACTATACCAACTGTAAACAATCCTACAATTACATTTACGCAGGGTGGTGTGACAAAGGGATCTATTACATTAAACCAAGCAAACAATGATACTATAGCTTTCGATGGTGGATCAAGTAGTGGTACTCAAGTGATACTAAGAGAATGGTAGTAAAAGGATAAATAATGGGAACTTTAAGATTAGGTAGTTCAGTAGTAGTACCGAGTGTTATGGTAAATGGTGGTCCAGCGCAACCAAATAATTATCAATTAACAAACGGTGCATTAACAAAAGCAACTTCTGTTCCAGCTAATTGTTTTAGTAATGTTATAACTATAGGTGAGCGTGGTTTAGAAAACTATTTTGCAGGTAATAATCAATTGGCTTCAGGTAATTTAACAGGTACAATAGATCTTTCTAATTTAACTTCTGTTAGTTATAGAGGATTGTATAATACATTTAATAGTTGTTCCGCGTTACAATTTACTAATACAAGCTTTTCTAATTTATTGACAATTGGTGATTGGGGTATGTATGAATGCTGCTATGGATGTAGTTCACTTTATTCTATTAGTTTAAATTCATTACAATCTGTTGGTTATAGAGGGTTGTATCAGTGTTTTTATAATTGTGATAACATGTATGGGATTTTGGATTTTAGTGGATTATCATCGGTAGGTACTGGTGGAATGTATCAAACTTTTGGTGGTTGTATTAACATAACAGAAGCCAATTTTTATAATTTGAGTTGGATAGATCGACAAGGTTTGATGTCTTGTTTTTATTATTGCTATGGTTTAACCGATGTTTATTTTTATGCATTGACTTCTAATAGTTTCAGTGATTCTAGCGTATTTGATTCTATGCTAACCGGTTGTTCCAATGTAACTGTTCATTTTCCTAGTAGTTTGGAATCAACTTTAGAAAATTGGTCATCAGTACAAAATGGTTTTGGTGGTACTAATACAACGATTTTATATGATTTACCAGCAACAGAATAGAGGTTTAAAATATGAGTGATACACAACTTAGTACATTAGTTATAAATAAGCTTACTAAAGAACAGTATGTTAATATAGCTACTCCTTCTAATGAGGAATTATACTTTATTACTAATGAAGATGCTTATTTATCTGCAGATCAAGGTAGTGGTAATGCTGGTAAGGTTTTAACTGTTGGTAATGATGGTATAGTTACTCCACAAGATTCATCTGGTGTTACTGATTATACACAATTGCTTAATAAACCAGAGATTAACGGTAATATATTAACTGGTAATAAAACAGCTTCTCAATTGGGATTTGCTACTGTATCAACGACTGGTTCTTATACAGATTTAATAGATAAACCTACATTAGCAACTGTAGCTACTTCTGGTTCTTATGATGATCTTGCTAATAAACCTACAATTCCTGCTGCTCAACAACAAGTAGATTGGAATGCTACTTCTGGTATTACTTCTATTGCTAATAAACCTACTTTATCTGCAGTAGCTACGAGTGGTGATTATTCAGATCTTAGTAATAAACCAACTATTAATGATTTAACTACTACTGCTCAGCAGGCTGCATTAAATTCTGGGGCTACTTCTACAAACATAGCTCAAATAACTATCAATCAAACAGATATAAGTACAATTAATGGTAAGATACCTTCTGCAGCGTCTACTTCTAATCAGTTAGCAGATAAAGCATTTGTTAATTCATCAATTGCTAACATGGCGGCTAATTATGTTACATCAGATGCTCAAGGTGATAATTTTGCTACCAAAGCAGCGTTATTAGCAGGTCCTTATTATTACAAAGGACAATTATATACTTTAACCAACAATGATTATGCATTGGTTGAATCTGATGAAACGAAAAATAACGCTACAACACGATACATTTACGATGGTTCTCAATGGAATTTCCAATACATAGTTAATGATACACCATTTACGCAAGCTCAATTAGATGCAATTAACAGTACAATAACAAGTAATTTAGTATCGAGTTATAGTAATCACATAGCAGATACAGACATTCATGTTACAGCTGCTCAAAAAACAGCTTGGACAGCAAAACAAGATGCTTTAGTATCTGGTACTAACATTAAAACAATTAATGGTAATAGTTTATTAGGAAGTGGTGACATTACTGTTGGTGGAGGTTCTGCAGACATTGATGAATTGACAATTACAGAAAATTCAAGTAATAAAATACAAACCGTTGCTCAAATAAATCAAAACAATTCGGCGGGCGCTACTACAGTATTATACGATTGGGTAGGTACTTTATCTGAATATACAACAAATGCTATAGCAACTAATCACCCAACTTGGATTTGCTATATTACTGATGATGAGGCGCCAGTTGGACATAATGTGATAGCTTTTCAGGAACCAACTGCAGCAAATAATTATACTTGGTATCGTAAGTATGCTGATGGCTGGGTAGAACAAGGTGGAAGAACAAGTAACTTTACAAATACAGCATCTGCATCAAGTGGTGGAATTTCTGTTGTTTTACCAGTAACTATGGCAAATGATAAATATAGTGTAATGATAAGTATGTCTGTGGATATGTCTCTCGGCTCAGGAACAGTAAATGGTTGGGCAAATAGACAGATACTTGCGAATATATTGACAACAACAGGTTTTATTTTTGATGAATACAATAATGGTACTGCAAATGGTACATCTATTATAGGTATTTGGCAAGTAAGCGGTATGGCAGCTTAAGGAGAATAATAAATGAGTATAAGACAAGGAAATAAAATAATTGCTGGATCAGTTAATAGTAATGTAGTAGTACAAGACTTTTGGGTCGACAGTACAACGGGTGCTATTACTTGTACTTTTAGTTCTACGCCTACAACAAAAACAGTACATACGATTATAGGTAATACAACTATAGCTGGTACTTGGTCTGGAAATGTATTTACGCCTAATACAGCAGATGACATTTTAAATAATGCTAATGGTTTCGTAGTATCTGTAGCTTAAAGGAGACATTTATGGCTTTATCTTATGGCTTAACTAATCCTGCTGCTTGTTTAATTAACACAATTACTCCTGAACCTACTCCAATTGGTTATAAAATGTACATACATAATAATACTAATTATTATTATAGTACAAATGGAGGTAGTACTTGGGCTCGTGATAGTACTATTTCTTCTTCTTTTGGAAATTTTGCTTATAATGAAACAACAAATTTATTAGGGGCAATGAGTATAAAATCTCGTTCTAGTACTAATCGTTATAGTTATTATACTTACCCTTCTTTATCACGAGTAACTAGTTGGCAACGGGGTGTACTTGCTTCTTCTAGTTCAAGAACTTATCCAAATCGTAATACTTCTTATCATAAAGGGTTAGATAGGTATCTTGGTATTAATACATCTGATTCACCGTATCCATTAGTATATAATTCTTCTCCTTTTACAAATAGTACATGGACAGCATATACTTTTGGTATATCAAATAGTTCTTATCGGGTTTGTTTTGATTATAATGCTAATGTATATGCTATTAATTCGGATGATGAAAAAACAGCAGTTATAATATATTATTATAGTAGTACAAATGTTATTCATACTTATGAAGTAGATTTAAGTAATAATACTAAAATTAAAGAAATAACAAAATTTAGTGGTATGTCTACAAGTACTCGCCCTCGTGTAGAATTTTTACCAGGTATAGGATATCTTTTTGGTTATAATAAAAACAATGTATTTACTTATATGATTTATAATCCCGTTACAAATACAGTTAGTTCGGAAATGACAGTAAATGGTCTATACAACAATTCATTTTATTCTTCGTTTTGGTATTGTCCTTGGACTAAAGAAATGTTTTTGTATTTAAGTAGCAGTATAACAGATCATAAAGGTGCATATATATCGTATACTAAAGATGGTATTAATTGGACAAGTAAAAAAGTTTCTGATTCTAATGTAGATGGTTATACTAGATTTTTAACTGATGGTACTAATATAATTGTTCCACAACAAAGTACTAGTAGCTATTTTTATTCTTCAGATAAAGGTAATACTTGGACAAGTAAGACAAACTCAAATAGTTTATTTGATTATCAATCACTTAATCCTTCGCAATCTATTGTTATACCTTTTTATGAATAATTATAGTCAGTTGCATAACTAATATATAAAGAAAGTAATAAAAGTAGAAAAAGATGACAACAGCTAAGACAATTTTAGATAACATAATGACAAGAATCGGTATGTATTCTGCTATTAGTAATTATTTTACTAGTACTGAAATACATGCTCAAGAAGTCATTCGTTTGTTAAATGCTTTATTGAAGGAATTAACAGCTTCTGTAAACTTTAAAGAAATGTTGGAACCTTTTGACATTTATACTTATAAAGAATGGAAGTTGAATGAAGTATTATCTCAAGGTGACATTCGTTATGTTCTTAGTAATGCAATGGATGGAAATAGGTATGAGGTAGTACAAGGTGGTATTTCTAATACAAATCCTTCAACCATTTCTTCTAAAAAAGGGGATATATTCACTACTTCCGATGGTTTACAATGGAAAAACTGTGGTGATTGGTGTGAATATGATCTGTTGAATTACATACCAGATTATAAAAGCATTTCTATTAATACATTAGTCGATTTTGATCGTCGTTTACCTTTAACCGGTATTACAGATGAACAATGGCAGTATAATCGTATGTATCAGATTAAATCATACAATGGTTATTATCAATTAAGAGGAACAAGATTATACTTATTCCCAGGATACTTACAAAATACACACATTTCTGGCTTTTATTATTCATCTAAACCAGTAATAGATGCAAACGGTGTAAGACAAACTCAAATAACTTCTCAAAACGATAACATTTTATTACCAGATTTGTTAGTTGAATTAGGTGTTGCTTATAAATGGTTAATGCAAAAGAATCTAGCCGGTTGGGAAGATGTAAAGAAAACTTACGATGATTTATTAGGTACTTATGTAAGTTTATCTAAGACTTCTAAGCGTATTAGATTGTCAGGTGAACCAGTAAATACATTAACTATGAATAGTGCTTATCCACAAGTAATAATAAGTGATCAATAATGGTACAATTAGCTAAAACATATACATTAACAGTAGGTAATTTTGGATTAGACTTGCGTAATGTGAAGTCTCAATTGCAAGATACCTTTCTTATTTCTGCTAAAAATGTAATATGTAGACAAGGTTTTATTGAAAATAGAAAGCATACAGTTAAATTAGTAGCTTCTGAGAATCCAATCAGAATGCTTTATTACTTTACTGAATACGATTTAATTGTTGCTTGTACAGATGCTAAAATAATCTTATTAAATAGATTAAATCAAGTAGTAGCAGAAAAAAGCGGTTATTCTTCAGGTAATTGGTCTATAGCATACTTTAATCATCGTTTATTCTTAGCAAATGGATTAGATGTTGCTCAGACTATTTATTCAGATGCTCCAGAAAGCTTTGTTATAGAAGATGTTAGCATTACTGGTCCTTCTTCCTTGACATTTAGCTTTGTAGGTGTTGCTAATAATCAAGTATGCTTTGGTGTTAATAGTAGTTTATCCTTCTATTTCTTACCTGTAGGAAATGTTTCTGGTGCTGCCTCTTTATTTGATTTATCAACAGCTATTGGATCTACTAGAAAAGGTGGTTCATTAGTAGCAATACATAATCTTCCAAGAGATAGTGGAATGGGTATGCAAGATTATGTATGTATGTTTACAGATCAAGGTGAAGTAGTAGTTTATAAAGGTAACGACTTCTCAGATCCTACTAACTTTGAGTTTTGTGGTCTTTATCAAACATATCCTTTTGCTGGTAAAAACTTCATAACAAAATATGGTAATGACTTGTTATTGATTACTACAAATGGTATTATGACTATGAGTGATGTAATTAGTACTTCATTATCACAGTCTACTGGTGCAATCTTCTCCTCACCAATCAATCAGCAGTTTACTACATATAATTATGCATTAAGAGGATTTATGGGTTGTGTAGTACCTCAAGAAGACTTTGTTTTATTTAACATACCAAGAGAAGGAAACAAGTCTATTCAATGGGTTATGGATTTAGCTACACATCGTTGGTCATCTTTTGTAGACATTAATGCTCATTGTATGTTAAATGCTCATAATGATACAAGATTGTTGTTTGGTTTAGATGATGGTATTTATGAGTATACTAATGATGGTGTACCTGCTGATGATTATGTTGTTACAGAGGTTAAAACTTCTTATACGCCTATGAGTAACTTTAACAATAAGCAGTTTAACTTATTTAATGCTCGTTTACAATCTACAGCTCCATTAAATGTTTCTTATACTATTCATAAAAACATTGATGACGCTAGTTATTATGAGTTTATTTCTGATAACGGTATTGCTGTATCTGAAGTAACAAACAATGGATACTTTGAGATAAACGATTCATCAGTTGATATTCCTCATTCTAATGGATTGTTTTATTGGAAAATAGACGACGAAACAATAGATCCGTTACATGAAGATCATTTTGCATTCTGGGAAATTGGTACTCGTGGATCTTATTCAGAAGATAGTAAATGGCATAGTGGATCAGGTTTATCGAGAAACTTTGCATTAACTTTACAAACTAAAACCAACCGTATTTCTTACAGATTATACGACATAATCTTTAAGTATACGGAAGCAATAGGAACAATATAATGACAGAAGAAGTAAAAATTAGTCTTAATACAGAAAGAACGCCATTAAACATTAATTCTGTTGCTTATGGTGTTAGTTCTGAAGAAAAACAAGCTCTGGTAGAAATAAACATGAATCATGAAATTTCTATCGAAGAAATGCAGTATGAAACAGGAGATTCCATCGATTCTGCTGCTATTAATCAAACAATTACTACAGAAGCTAAAGAAAATAGTTCTTATAATGCAGAGAATAAAGAATCTAAGGTTGAAGTAGTATTTGAAGAAAGTTTACTAAACAAAAGAACAGATAATGTAGACGAATTAATGGGAGATTTATAAAATGAGTGAAGTATTTGAAAAAGTAGAAGTTACAGATATTCCTGGTACAATGCCTAAACCAGCTACAGAAGTTAGTTATGTATCATATGAAGTTTCTTATCCAGAGTTGCCTATTGATTACAATACAACCTTTACTAGAGAATATCCAGTACAAGATGAAGAAGAATCTGGTGGTGATGAACCAGAATCTTTATAAAAAGTTTGGGTGTAGTTTTTATCAGTTTCCTTTTTGCTACACCCTCTAATATAAAAACAACCTAACAGAGTTTATTAGGAGAGTTTATTATGGCGTCAGATTTACAAGGTAGTACACTAGCAATTAAAGGTCGTGCTTATCGTCCTATACATGCAACTTATTTAGCTTCTCTTTGGGCTGCTCAAAATCCAAGATTACAACGCGGTGAAATTGGCGTTGAACAAGATACATTATTATTTAAAGTAGGTAATGGTGTAGATAGATGGAATGATTTAGGTTATGCAACCGGTTCTCCTGGTCCTCAAGGCCCTCAAGGTCCACAAGGAATCCAAGGTCCTATTGGAGATACAGGCGTTTCATTCTCTACTACAGCAACTATTTATACAGAAGAAAATCCATTACCAGCATTTGCAGATACACCAGTTAATACAGGTTATTATTATCAACATTCTAATGGTGTATACGATGTTTATGTACACTTAGAAGATGAATCTGATTGGTTTGTTATAGAAAACTGGGGTGGTATTGCTGGTCCACAAGGTCAACAAGGTATTCAGGGTATTCAAGGTATACAAGGAGAAAGAGGTCCACAAGGTATTCAAGGTCCACAGGGAGAACAAGGTGTACAAGGTCCAGCAGGTCAAAATGCTTTAAACTTTATTACTCAACCTGGTGTTTATTCAGCTGCTAATCCTTTACCAAATTTCGCTGATGCTCCTGTAAATAGCGCTTATATATACTTAAATGCAAACGATACATACAGTCTTTATACTAAACCTGAAAGTGCTTTAGATTGGACTGTAATTGATAACTATGGTGGTACAGAAGGTCCTCAAGGAGAAACTGGTCCTCAAGGTCCTGTAGGTCCATATTTTACTCCTGCTGTAGATGCTTCTGGTAATATAAGTTGGACTAACAATGGTGGTTTAACTAATCCAGCAACAGTAAACATTAAAGGGCCTCAAGGTATCCAAGGTATTCAAGGCGTACAAGGTGAAACTGGTCCATACTTTACTCCAAGTGTAGATGCAAGTGGTAATATATCATGGACTAATAACGGAGGTCTTAATAATCCTGCTACTGTAAACATTAGAGGTCCTCAAGGAATCCAAGGTCCTCAGGGTATTCAAGGTCCAACAGGTTCACAAGGTCCTCAAGGTTTAGTTATTACTGACATTCAAGTAACAGATGGTACAGGTGTTATAGCTGTTACAACTTCTGCTTCAATGAGTAATGCTCCAGCTATTAAAAGATTAGTTGGCGCTACAAGTATTTCTGGTACTTGGTCAGGAAGTAGTAATAGTTGGACATTTACTCCTACAACTCCAGGCGACATTTTAGATGATTCTTGGGTAGTAAAACTTCAATAAAGAAGGAGTTAGTTTATGTTTCATAATTATGGCGGTTGTGCAATACATACAGTTGATCCAGAACCACCTGTAGATGTAACAGACTTTTTGTATATGTATAAGCCTGCTACTTCTGGTGTAACAAATGAAATACCTGCTAATAGAGTATATGTCGCTCAATACATTGGAACAGATAAGCATGTAGTTGTTCCAAATCCTAATTATCCATTAAGTAGTCAATATGTACAAGTTGGTCGTTTATTAATGAATATAACAGCTCCGATTGATACAGGTATAGTTGCAGATGGCGATGTAATGGAATTAGAAGTATCTAGATCATATACAGGTGGTAATCCTCCTCGTTATTGTCCTATTTTACAATGGTCTGATAGTAATGGTGTTTGGACAGGTATAGGTGCAAATAGATCTGGGGATTATAGTTATACTATGCAAGTTGGTGCAAATGATAATGGTGTACAAGATACTTTATCGACTAATAAAAACATCGAATTCAGAGGCGATGCTGTACAAAAAATAAACTTAGTATACAGTACTATAACAGGCGAAGCTACACTTACTATTACTTATGATTATCCTGGTACTCCTTATGTTGTAACTAAAACTTTCAATAGTATGGCAAAAAGTACAGGTCCTACTTTGCAACTATTAGGTAACAATCAAGGTGAATACTTTAGAAGTGGTATGTCTATAGCAGAATGTAAAGTTAAAAAGGATAATGTATTAGTATTACACTATGTACCTGTTTATAATATGGGTATACAAAAGTATGGTTTATTAGATTTAGTATCTAATAATTTCATGCTTTTCAGTAACAGTTATCCTTATTATATGAATTAGAGGTTTTCAAATGGATTCTCTTAAAAAAATAAACGGTTTTATGCTTAGTCCAATAGGAAGTAATGCTAGTGGTGATTTTGGTCTACCTTATCCTTACTATTTTATTCGTTTTATCAAAAAAGGCGCATCTGTTGGTTATATAAATACAGGAATAGTATTAGATACGGATGATTTTGTTATTGACTTTATGACTAAACCTGGTATAAATTCTGTTAATGACATTTGGCCTATTGTAAGTATTTATGAGAATGGTACGGTTAGTGGTATACACATAGATAGTAATAAAAAGATTTGTGCAACTATTTTTGGTTTAACTTTAACAAGTAATGTAGTTATTAGTCAGTGGAGTTATTATACTGTTTATCACATACGCTTAACTTGTAAAAATGGTCAAGCGACTTTATATGTGAGTAATTTTTCACAAGGTACACAAGAAGATACTGTAACAGGCAGTTATGTGTTTTCTCCTTATAGTACAGCGTTAGGAATTTTTGGTGATGTTGAAGGTAATTATAGTACATATACTACTTCAGAATTAAGTTATGTAAAAATAATAAAAGCTGATACAGTAAACATGCTTATTGGTGCAAAAAATAGTAACACTAATAATTATGGGTTGTATAATATAAATACAGAAACTTTTATTACTGGATCAGTATCTTTTACATCTGGAGATGCATCTGAAAGTGTAGGATATGGTGCATTTGCTGGGAACAAATTAATAGAAAGTGTAGATTTAAACAATTCTTATTGCTTAAGTTCAATCCTTTCTTTTGCTAATTGTACTAATTTAACAAGTGTAACTAATTTTGGTTATGTTGAAACAGTAAATTTTTATAACTGTGATGGTTTAATTAATATACCAGCTTTACCAAATTCTGTAACAAGATGTGATTTTAGTTATTGTAATAACATACCAACAATTATTGATTGTAATGATTTACCACCTAATTTAACATGGTTATGCTTTCGTGATACTAATTTAACAGATATTAGTAATTTACCTAATTCGATTACAAGTTTATCTTATAGTTTTGCAGGATCTGATTTAGTTAACATTGATTCGTTGCCTAACAATGTAAATAATTTACGGTATACATTTATGAATTGTACAAATTTAGTAAACGCTCCTGAAATTCCTAATTCCGTTACTAGTATGTATTATACATTTACTGGTTGTACAAATTTAGTCAATGCTCCTGTTATACCAGATTCTGTTACAAACATGACTTATGCTTTTAGTGGTTGTTCTAGTTTGGTTTGTATTCCTTCTTTGTCTAATAATATAACTGATTTAAGTTCAACATTTACTTTATGCAAAAGCTTAGTAGATGCTCCAGTTATACCTAATGGTGTAACTAATATGCAAAGCGCTTTTGGTTCTTGCTCTAATTTAGTAAATGCTCCAGTTATTCCTAACAGTGTAACTAATCTATACGATACTTTTGGTGATTGTACGAATTTGGTTGATGCTCCTGCTATACCTAATAGTGTAATTGATATGGAGCGTACTTTTGAAGGTTGTACTAATTTAATCAATGCTCCAACTATTCCAAATAGTGTAACCGGTTTGTATTTTACATTTTCACAAACAAACATAGCAAGCATTCCTGTTATAGCCAATTCCGTTACAAACATAGATTATGCTTTTCATGTTTGTCCTAATCTAACTAATGTTTCAAATATACCTGATTCAGTTACAAGTATGACGCATGCTTTTTCCGATTGTTATAACTTGACGACAGTATCTGATATACCAAGCTCAGTAACTAATATGACAACTACTTTTTGGAATTCAGCTAATTTAGTAGGAACAATGAACATTCATTCTGCTAATGTTACTGCTGCTGATTTATGTTTTTTTATATATGATGCTCCTCGTCCTAGTACTTTAACTGTTCATGTTCCAGCAAATAGTACTACTTATAATACATTCGTAGCTGCTGGTTATAATGATCAAGGTACCAAAGATGGAGTTATTCTATTGGCAGACTTATAAGAGAGTATAAAATGTGTGAGCAGTTAAAAGTTTTAGAAAAAATACACGAAGAAGGAAAGATGAATGGTTATGCTGTTGAATTAGCAGAGGCGCAAGCTATGGATTATGAAAACATGAATAAGCGTATGACTAGGATGGAAAAAGACATCAATCATATGAAAAAAGACTTTGCTGCTTCATTAAAAGAACAGGCTAGACAAGGCGGTATGATTGAAGCTATTTTTAATCAAATTAATGGTCCAGCAGAAGAAGAAAGGAAAAATGGTATTATCTGGTCAGAGATTAAATCTATAGCTAAAACACCAATGGGAAAGATAATAATAGTCTTAGCTATTGGTTGTATAGGTTTAGCAGGACAAAGAGTAATAGAGTTGTTTCACTTAATCTAATGAAAATAGTCTTTAATCAAATCTTAGTTGATAAAACAAATAACAAAGAAGTAATAAAGCAGTATGAAGTAAAAACTAAAAAAACTGCTATGGATAAAAGTACTAAATGGAAACAAAAGGCTGTAATAGATTTTAATCCAGAAGTGTTTGACGATTACTATCCAACGATAGCTGAAATGTTTCCAGAATAGTTCTAATTATTACATCATTTGCATAACTAATAAATAAAGAAAGATAATAGGTTTTGTTATGGAAAAGAATAAAAGTAACAGTTCATATTGGATTGAAGAATTTCGTAAAGTAGAAAACAATCAACTTTATAAAGATTGGAAAAATGCTACTAAAGAAATCTTCAAACTTTATCGTAATAAAATAGCAGATGGTAAGTTATCATCTAAGATTAGTAAAGCTAAGTATAATTTGCTTTATCGTAATGTTAAAGTAAAAATGCCGTACTTAGTACCTTTTATTCCTTCTGTAATAGTAGAAAGACAAAATAAAGACTCTGATCCTGTAGCAAGATGCTCTTCTGTTATTTTGGAAAGAACATGCAATAAGTTTGTTGAACAAGACAACTTAAAGAAAACATTAGATAAAGCAAAGTTAGATGCAGAATTAGCTGGTTTTGGTCAAGTTTGGATTAATTATGAACCAGAATTCGAAGATGTTACAGTACAAGAAGAAAGTATTGATGCTTTAGGTAATCTTACATTAGTTGAATCTACACAAACTCAATTAAAATCAGAAAAGATTGACTTCGAATACATTAGTTGCTTTGATTATTTACACAACATTGCTACTAAAGAAGAAGAAATCACATGGGTAGCAAAGAGAGTTCGTTTATCTAAAGAAGAATTTGCTAAAAAGTTTCCAAACATTGACATAGAAAAAGTACCGTTTACTTCAAATGATGTAGACAGTAGTGTGTGGAAAGAAGTAGGTATAGATGAAAGAGATGCTACTTGTGATACTATCTCTATATGGGAAGTATGGGATAGAATAGATAAGAAAGTATACATCTTTGCTCCAGTTATGCAAGGTGAAGGTATGTTAGAGGAAAAAGATTATCCTTATGACATTGACTTTCCTTGTGTACCAATGGGATTAATGTATGATGATTTTAATGATTGTTTGATTCCTACACCAAGACACGCTCAATGTTTGGATCAATACAAAAAAGTAAACGATTTAACTAATAAGATCTTTGAATTAATTAAACTCATTAGAGTATGTGGTGCATTTGATGAATCATTGCCAGACATTGAAAAGATCTTTGATTCTAACAACGATAACAGCTTAATCTCTATTAAAAATGCTACTAAGTATGTTGAAAAAGGTGGTTTAGCAGGTGCAATTACTTGGTATGATCCAACTAATGCTATTTCTGCTTTGGAACAACTTAATAAAGAAAGAGATTTGTTGATTAACGATGTACAGTCTATTTTAGGCGTATATGATGTATTAGAAGGTGAAACAAATCCTCAAGAAGCATATGGTACTAATAAGCTTAAAGGAACATTTGGTACACAAAGATTACAAGAAGATCAAGGAAAGATTATCTTCTTTGCTCAAGATTTGTTGAAAATCGCTTGCTCTATTATGTGCCAAATCTTTGAACCATCTTCTATGCTTAAATTATCAACAATTGAATACTCTACAGAAGATCCATCGTTATTTGAACCAGCTATAGCTTTATTACAAGATAAAAAATTAGCTGATACACGCTTAGAGATTTCTGCTGATGAAGTAAAAGCTTATACAGATGAATCGTATAAAGCTCAAATCTTAGACTTATGGAAAGTAGTATTTGACATGTTGCAAACTTCTGCTAACATCATTCAAACTTCTCCTGAAATGGCTGGTATCTGTAAAGTTGCTATTATGAGTACAGTAAGAAGTCATAAAGTTGGTAGAACGATTGAAAATGCTCTTGAACAAGCTATCGATAATGCTATTGCTCAATACATTAACAATCAAGCAAATAAAGAGCCAACTCCAGAACAGATTGTTGCTCAAGCTGAATCTAAGAAAGCAGATGCTCAATTAGCTAAAGCTCAGTTAGATGTTGCTAAAGTACAATTAGATGCTAAACAGAAACAAACAGATCAAGACTTAAAGACTGCTTCTGAAATTGCTAAGTTAGATATGCAAACGAAGAAAATGCAGCAAGATATGGTAATCGATGCAGCATTAGTAGACATTAAGAAGCAAGCAGAAGAAAGAAAGCAAGTAGAAACAGCAAATGAAATAGAAGCTTTGTGGTATGAATTGAATCATCCAGAAGCAACTGCAAGTATTAATGTTGGTGCCAAAGGAGAATAATATGGCTAAAACAAAGAAAAAACCTTGTTAATGAGTTTCCTGGAGGTTGCGCTTAACTCCTTCAAACGATCTCCAGGAATTATTTAGAAGAAGGGGTATAGATCAAACAAATAGCTATTAATTATGAACCAAGGAGTATATACGATGGCTGATTTATTGAATGCAACTGAATTGTCTCAAAAAGTCAATGAAAAGTTGGAAGAAATGAAAAAAGAAGAGGAACAAGCTGCTACTGAAGAAGTGGCTGAAAAAGAGTCCTCTGAAGAAGAAGTAGAAAAAGATAGTTCTACAAATAAAGAAGAGTCAAATGATGCTAAAGAAATTGTTGATGATAATAAAGACATTGCTACATCTAAACAAGACAGTGAAGGAAGTGAAGAAAGTAGCAACGAAGAAGACTCAAAAGAAAAAAGCGAAGAAGAATTAAAACAATTCGCTACAGAAAACAACATTCCGAAGAGTATTAGTTTGAATGTTGTTAAAGATTGGGATAAGATTCCTGATGAAGCAAAAAAAGCTATGTTGAAATTAGCAAATGACGCAGATCGTTTTGCTAATACAGTTAAAGAAAATCAACGAGCAGTTTCAGAAAGGAATAAAGAACTTGGTACAGCTATCGGTTATATTAAGCATACAGCTAAAACCGCGAACATTAGTGAAAACCAAGTTATTAAGAATGTTGTAGACTGGGTTCAAGCAGTAGAAGATAATCCGGATGCTACAATGAATGCATATATAGGTAATGTTATTAAAGTACGCGATCCTATTACTTTAATTAATACTATTATGCAAAGATACCAGATAACAGAAGAACAATTAAAAACTCCGTTATCATTTAATGATCGACAAAAGATTGATTATCAAATACAAGAAGGTGTTAGACAAAAACAAGCAGAACGCGCCAAGCAGTATGATGAAGCTACTTCAGAAGAACAAGCAATGGCTGAAATCAACAGTGCTATGGAAGAGTTTGGTTTAACTCATGATCAGTCTCTATTTAATGATGATAAATTCATTAAAATAGTTCAACTTGAAAGAACAAACAATCAAGATAAACCAGCATTACAGGTATTGGAAGATAGTTATGCTTTCTTTCAACAAATACAACAGCCTAAAGCAGCTCCAGTACAACAACCAGTAGTCGCTAAACCACAGCCTGTTAGTATTGAAAAGAAAATGCAAGCAGTATCTTTAAAGAGTACTCCTAATGCAGGTACTGAAACAGAAAAACCGATGGACTACAATCCATCAAACATAAACCAAACTATAGCGGATCTTAAAAGAAGAGTCGCTCATAGATTAAATGATTAACTTATAGGAGAATAAACTATGGCAGGAAATACAAGTTTCCCAGATTTGTATTCAGTTTATACTGACGAATACTTACCAGGTTTCGCAGATAACTATACAAAACATTCAAAATTGTTGGACTTTTTGAAATCTAAAGGTTCAAAGCGTAAAGATAAAGGTGGCGTAACCATCACAGAAGGTATTGAATATGCAATGAACGGCCAATATGTTCGTTATACAGGTGCAGATTCTTGGGGTACATTACCATCCAATCCTTTCTTAACTCGTTCACAATTCTTACGCCGTCAAATCGCTTCAACTATCGTTGTTACTCGTACTGAAGAATTAGCAAAAATCAATACAGTAACAGATGAAGATGAAGTTGCTCGTAAAGTTATTAACGCAGGTAAAACATTAGCAAATGGTTTGGCAGGTGATGTTTATTCAGACGGTTCTGCTTCTAACCAAATCGATGGTTTGCAAAAAATCGTAGCTGATTCAGCGGGTGTTACAGTTGGTGGTATTGATCCTACTCAATCTGGTAATACTTTCTGGGAAAACTATCGTGCAAACATTGCTAACAATGCAAAACTTATGGATGCATTGGAAGATGCTTACATTGGTACAACTCGTAACAACGATCATGTTGATTACATTGTAACAGACAACGGTATGTTCCGCAGATACTTCAGTGAATTACAAGATCAACAACGCTTTGTAGATGCTGGTAAAGCTTCTGGTGGTTTCCGTGAATTAGCATTCAACGAAGTTCCAGTTGTGTTCGATGAAGGTATGACAGCTTTGAAAGGTCAAATCCCTGCAAAACATGCATACTTAATCAACTCTCAATACTTGGCATTGCGTCCACACCAAGATTGCGAAATGATCAAACGCGAAAAAGTTAACTCTTTCAACGCTGATTGTTATTCATCTGCTATCTTGTGGGCTGGTGCATTGACATGTTCTGGTCGTGCATTCCACGGTGTTGTTGTTACTGCTTAATTGAGTTGTTAATAACAGTAAATAAAGAAGGTCCTAGATTATTTCTAGGATCTTTTTTAGTTCTATAAAATGAGCGATGATTGTTTTAAAATAGACTAAAGAGGAAGCTCGCCTGCTTCCTCTATTTTTTAGATCGTGTGCATAACTAATAAATAAAGAGATAATAGTTTATAAAGGAATGCATTCATGTCTCAAATTTCTCTTACTTATTCAATGGTAACAGATACTACCAACAATCTACATGCTAATGGTTTACATGTAGATGATAACTTTAATACATTGTTGGATGCTGTTAATAACAAAGTCGATGTTGATGGTACTTCTACTATGGCTGCTGATTTATCAATGAACAGCTATAAGATTACTAACTTATTAGCAGGTACAAATCCTGGTGATGCAATTAATAAATACCAATTAGATACAGCTATAGCAAGTATCCCTAAAGCAACTGATGCAGTGTTAGGTTTAGTTAAAGTTGGTACTAACATTGATGTAGCAGATGGTATTATCAGTATTAAAGATGCAACTACTACTCAAAAAGGTGTTCTTCAATTAGGAAGAACTAATACTATTGCTAATGCTAATGCTCCTGCAGTTAGAAATACAGTTATTACTTCAACTGTACCTACAAGTGGTGAAGATGGAGTAATTTACTTTGTTTACGCTATTTAAAAAACTTAGAAGGTGGATAATGAGTATCTATTCTAAAGTAGTTTCAACAACATTACCAATAAATTCTGTTCATACTACTGTAGAAGGCGCTGTACATGGGGTTGGCGCTGTTTATACATTTATTAACGGCGAAAGAAAAAAATTATTCCCTGAAGAAAACCCAGTAAGTGATCCAACTATTACATATGATACTCCAGGTACACATAAAGTTACATTAGCTCCTGGTTATTATAAGTTTAGTATTTCTGGTGCCGGTGGTGGCGCTGCATGTTCTTGGAAAACAGGTCAAAACATGGGTGGTAGTGTAGCCGGTGGTGGTTCTGGAGCTTACGGTACTTTTGAATTGTTGTTAAATGTACAAGAAACCTTTACATTTACTTTAGGTTCTGGGGGTTCAGGAAATAGCGGAAGTGGTACACGATATGGTACAGCTGGTACAGTTACAACTGTTTCATCTAATCTTCGCGGTACATTTATTACTTTAAATGCAGGTGGCGCTGGTTCGGCTTGGTTTGAAGATACTCGTGGTGATCATCATTGGCAATATGCAGGTACAGGTGGAACATACTCAACTACATTAGCTTCTGATTTTAGTTTTCATAATGGATCTAATGGTACTGCAGAAGGTGCAACAGCTACAGCTAGAGATTATTGGGGTTATGGTGGTAATAATCCAGATCCTTATAAAGGTGATGGTGGTACAGGGCATTTCTATAAATCCAGTGGTATGTCTAATGTATATGCTAACAACGGTCAATCTGGTTGGGTAAAAATTGAACCCGCTGTACAATATATTTATACAAGTCCTATTACTACTTCTCTTACATTAGATCCAGGTACTTATTACTTTGAAATTGTAGGTGCAGGTGGTGGTGGTTTATGTGCTACTCAAGGTGGTTCTTATTATGCTTATGCTAATGGTGGATCTGCTGCTTCTGGTTATGGTTATTTTACAGTAGAAACTCAAGGCGTTTATAACATACAAGTAGGTACTCAAGGTAATGGTGTAACAAGTATAGCTGATCAATTCTCAACAAGAACAGTAGTATCTGGTAATGGTACAGCAACATACATTAAGCGTGCAGCAGATAACTTTAATATTGTTACTTGTAATGGTGGTACCGGTGCTTCTTGGTGGTGTATTTATCATTCTCAATCAGCTCCAGAAGCAGGATTTAACTATGGCGGTCAAGCAGGAACTTATTCAACAGACTTAGCAAATAATTATACACTTGCTAATGGATCAAATGGTACTACAAGAAACATTAGATCTAGTGATTCTCAAGTAGATCTTCCTTATGTGTATCCAACTTACTTTAATACATATGGTATTGGTGGTGCAAGTAAAAGATTATACGATGGATCAGATCATGGTACTGGTTATTCAGGTATTTGTGGTATGTTAAAGATTTATAAATATAGTTAAAGAGGTAAATACAATGGGAAGTACTCCAAAAGCTCCAACTTATGATTTAGAGTTAGCGAGAAGAGAACAAGATCAATTAAGAGATCAAGCTAAGAGCGATTTGTACTTAAACTACAACAGTTTATTGGGTGGTTATAAATACGATCCTGAAACTGGTAGTATTAATGTCAATCCAAATACAGCAGATAAAGATCGATTACTAAACATTAATGCAGGCGTAGGTAGTCTAAACATGGATCCTACTGAAGCAACTAATGCTTATTATAATCAAGCTTTAGCTAGTATTCAACCTGACATCGATAAATACATTAATCGTACTTCAGCTAATTTAGTTAACAAAGGTATTCCTATCGGTTCTCAAGCATACAATGAAGTAATGAGAGAACAAGATAAAAACATCACTAATCAATTGGCTGACATTTATAGCAGATCAAGATCACAAGCTTTAGCTGATACTGGTGCTCAAATTGGTAATATTGGTGCATTACAATCACAAATGTATTCACCACAATACATTGCTGGTTTAGGTGCAACAGGATTACAGAATCTTTATACAAGTCAATTCCAGAATGAAATGGATAAGTATAATGCAGCTGTTGGTAGTAGTAATGCTAATACAAGTGCTGCTGCAGGTACGATTGGTGCATTAGGTGCAGCTGCTATTATGGCTATGAGTGATAAAAAAGTAAAAGAAAACTTAAAGCCTGTAGGTAAACTTGATAATGGTTTAACTGTTTATGTAGGTAATTACATTGAAGCAATAGATCCTTATAAACTACCTCAATTATTCTTAATTGCTCAAGAAGTATTAGATGTTCATCCAGAAGCAGTTAAAGGATTTAAAGTAGAAGGTTTTGAAGATCCAGTTTTAGCTGTAGATTACACTAAAGCCGTTTTACCAGTAGAAAAGAAAGAGGATTAAAATGTACGAATATACACAACAGTATCCTATGATGTATAATGCTATGGCTCCATCTATGACATATGTTTCAGGTGGACAAGAATTACGCCCAGTTACAACTACTACAAGAAAAGCGACTACTCCAGTTGTGGTTAATCGTGATAGTTTAATTTCTACATTAGCTGGTGTAAATGATGAATATAAGCAAGCTTTAGAAGATGCTAATGGTTTCTGGGGTAAATTAGGTAAATCTGTATCGGATGAACAAGTCCGTAATGCTTTAGCAGCTCCAACTAATAAAGGTAGATTAGAATCTAAAATGGGTGGAATTCAAGCTTTATCTGGTGCATTATTAAGTGGTTTGAATACTTATGGTAAGTTTAAACAAGCTGAAGAAAATAAAGCAACTAAAGACTATGAATCGGCATTAAAACAATTGACTATAGAAGATAGTTTAATGGCTAGAAAAGAAGCTGCTGATTTACAAAATGCTCTTAATAACCAAACAATTACTGTACAGGGTATGGAAAAAGTTAACTTGCCTAAAGATGGATCTGGTAGTGGTGCAGGTGGTATTCAAGCTTTAAGGCCATTAGATCCTACATTAAGTACTCGTATTAGAGAAAATCCAGAAGCATTTGGTTTAACAGCAAGATTAGCAGAAAGTGCAGCAAGTAAAGAAAATCCTTCAACTTGGGATATGGTTAAGGAATCTATCTTTAAAGAATACCAAGGTGATGAAAATCTTGCTACACGAGGCCAATTATTACAACAAGTTAGTGAAGTAGTTGGTGCAGTTACATCATTACAACGCGCTGGTGGTATGACAGGACAAATGATGAACTCCGATAAAGAAGGTCAACGCGCTTTAGCAATCTTAAATAATCCTTCTAAGTACGATGATCAAACATTAGCTGCTGCTGTAGATGCTGCTACTAACATGTATAACAATGCTTTAAAGTATTCTGGTAAGTATGAACAAGTTTATGGTGTTCAACCTGGTCAAGAACAAGCTTTCCCAACAGGCGCTCAAACAACTATACCAGTAGCTCAACAAAAAGCTAATTATGCTGGTACTAAAACAGATGGCGGTTATGCTTGGTAATAAAAAGAAAGGATAGTTATTATGGCTGTAAATTTATCTGATGCAGAAATAAGACAGTTTGAATTAGCTGGTATTACTAAAGAAGATATAGGTAAAACGATTGAAAGAGATCGCGCTGCAGGTTTATCTGATCAAGACATCGAATTGAATGCAGCAGCTAAAGCAGCAAATTTAGAAAAAGCTAATCCTTCTTTTACACAAGGAAGAGGTGTTTCTCGCTGGATCTCTAACTTACCTTTTGGTGATACTATTAATCGTGGTATTCAAGGAGCTAAAGCTGTTTATGATGCTACATTAGATTATGTTACAGGTAATAATAAACCAACAGTAAGACAGTATTTAGAAGCTCCGGAAGGTGTTACTCCAAAAGATAGATCTTGGTCTGATTTAGTTTCTGAAAACTATGATGAAAACATGAAGAAACTAGAAAGAACATTCCAAGAACAAAACTACGATGTACCTAAATGGTATCGTTATCCAATGGATGCTGGTGCTACTATTGGTTCTTATGGTTTACTAGTTCCTGAAGCTGTTTATGCTACAGTTCCTCGTGCTGCTGCTTTTGGCGCTGCTGATGCTTTTCAAGAAGGTATTAAAACTGATGAAAAGAATCGTACAAGAGATCGTATTGTTAACGCTTTAATTGGTGGTGTTGCTACAGGAGCTATAACGGGTGCAGTCAATAAGATTACAGGCGCTTCGGCTATGAAAAAAGCTGAAAAAGAGTATCCTTTATTAGCAGAAGGATTTAAAAAGAATCCACCTAAATCTACAGAAGAAGCCGTAGAAAAATTAACAAACAATTATATAAAATACACAGAAAATCCTTCTTTAAAAGGTAGAGTTACAGAAGAAGCTAAAAAACTATTTGGTAATATGGATACAAATACTTTAAAAAGTATAGGTGTAACAGAAGGTAAACCACTATGGAAATCTCCAATAGGTCAAGCTACTACTAAAAGTGTAAAAGAAGCTTTGAAACTAAAAGGGAGAGGTGCTACTGTTAAAGCTACTCGTATTTTGAATAATTTAAACGATTTTGCTGTAAAAATACCAGAAATGGCTAAGCCAAGTACAGAAGGTTTAACTGGAGGTGTTTTAGGTGCTTTAGGTGGTGGTTGGATTGGTGGTCCTGTTGGAGGTATTGCTGGAGCTTTACTAGGAAGTAAAGGTAAAATTGGTAGTGCTTTATCTGGGGCTGGTGAACTATTGTTAGGTAAGTCTGGTCAAAGATTAACTAAAGCTATGATTAATCCACAAGGAACTAATGCAGTATCTAGAGCGCTTCGTAAAGTAGTAACTCCAGCTGTAGGTGAAGTTGCAAAGAAAGCAGCTATACCTGTAAGAAAAGCTTTACAGAATGAAGATGTTGGTGTATTACCTAAAAAGATTAGTTATGAACCAAAACCTTCAAAGAAAAACTTAGTACCTAATAACTACGGTCAACAACCTTTTGTATTACCTAATAATACAACAGTAGTATTACCAGATAATGATAGTAGTGAAAGTATAATGCAAAAGCATTTACAATTATTAGCTGCCCTTTATCCACAATACTATCAAAAAGTTGCATAAAAAGTAGTTCTATAAAATAGCGTCGTATTGGTTTTTGTCCTTATTTTTGTATACTTTATAAAACCTTGTTACTATACTACCTACGACGCAATTAAAAAACCCTAAGATTTTTGCCATTTTCTTAGGGTTTTTCTTTACTCTCCTCTGGATTTGACTTAGATTAGGCCAAAGTAATGTTTTGAATCTTTGCCTAATTTATCTATTCTAAACAATCCATTTTCTAACAATTCAATGGTCCATTTATTGTCTTTATAAGGTAATGTAAAGTGTGGATTAGCAACAATGTTATATAATTCTTCGTGTTCATACTTTGCTAATACCAAACTACTTCCATATTGGCCTTTAATACGAATAGTCCAATCAACGCCAGTTTCTTCTGTATCTTCAATCTTATCTAATAATACTTGTTTATCAAAAGCTGCTGATTCTTGCTTAGGTTGTTTTGGTTGTTCTGATTTATTTTGAGCTGCTAAAAAAGCTGTATCATCTGTTTCATCAATGACTTCTTCAGGTTTTTTAATACCTTTTTGTTTATTTAAATAAGCAGCCATTCTTTCAACACGATCTGTTAAAATTTTATTTTCTGTTTCTAAAGTAGTGATTCTTTTATCTGCATTTTGAATGATTAAATCCAAAGCTTGTCCGATTGTTAAGCTTTCTTTGTTTTCATTTGCCATTTGAGACTCCTTCAATGTATACTTTGTTATTATAAGTCAAGATTAGTAATCTGTAAAGTATTATTCTTCCATTTCTAAACTTATTTTAAAGATTAGTCGAAAAAACTTAATTGTAATACTCATCATAAACAACCTCCGATTAAACTACCATAAACATTCAATAAGAACATATCATATTCTTTTTTGTCTTGATTAGTCATTGCTTGAAATACATCAGAAATTGTTGGTTCTTTATTTGTTGAATTTGCCATTTTTTAAATCTCCTTCAAGTTCTTTCAAAAAGTCCATAAAGCCTATTGGAATAATACCTTTCAATTTGTTTGCGCCATAATTGTTTTTCATTATTTCATTATAGCGTTCAACTAACAATTTACTAGGTATTTTATCCTGAATGTCTCTATAAACTTCCTTATAAAATAGTGTACATAAATCATGATTTTGATTCATGTATTTTTTACCTGATCTGCAACTTTCTAAGTAATAAACAAACAAGTTAATCATCATGTCGATTTTATGTTTGTTTAATTGTTCACTAAATGGAATGTTCTTTTCTGCTTCTTTAATAACCCAGATTTGATTTTCTACTAATCCTTTAAAACTTCCATTGTAGCTGTAATCACAATTGTCTTTACGAGTAATCGAATCTTCACGATAATTCCAATAATAACTAATGTCTTGTATGTATTTTATTTTTTCTGATTCGCTGCTATAAAGTTTGCATAAAGTATTAAATGCGCCATCTTCATTTGATCTACTGTTTATTGGAAACTTAATGTCATGATTAATCAAATAGTCTTTCTTATACAATTTACCAAACATCCAAGGATTTTCTTCTTGGTGAACTAGATAAGATACTTTTTGATCTTCTAAAAATCTGCTGAATACACAAACAATAGATGGATCAGATAGCATTTGATTTCTTAATGTTTTTAATGCAAATCTTCCAGAAAAAGTATCATCAGCGTCAATAAAAGTAATCAAAGGTTGTGTTGCTGCTTCTATTCCTGTTTGTCTACTATCACCAGGTCCACCATTTACTTCACGCTTTATTTCTTTAAGGTTGTAATAAGGAGAAAACATGTCAATGAACTTCTGATAGCCTTCTTCATCAGCATCATTAACTAAAATTACTTCAAAATCTTCAACTATTTCTTGTTCAGCAATAGAGCATAATGTACGAAGAATTGTATCTTGCGCTTTATAGCAAGGGATTATGATGGAAATTCCAGGAAGATTACTCATAAATTACTCCTTCAAGCTATACTATTAAGAACTAATTTTTTTACGATTATTTACCTTCTTCGAATTAATTCTTACAAGTTTTTTTCCATAAATAGCTTCTTCTTGTGCGTCTTTAGCTTTTTGAAACTGTTGATTAACAAACTTTTTACGCTTATACAATTCCCAAATAAGATACACAATAATAACACTCAATAATAAACTAAACATGACTTTCTCCTTCGTTAATAAATACTTTACGAATTTCTTCTAATCCATTTTTAGGTACGCTTATTTTATACCTTTCTTCAAATAATTTAGATTGAGTTGGCCAACATAAATCCCATACTCTCATTCTCATGCTCATTTTATCCTTATTTAATAAATCCTCTTTAGTCAAATTTTCAGTTTTTAGGATAACTTTAACTGCTTCATCTAAGTCATATACTTTCTTATACTCGTTATTATCATTCTTTTGAGCCGTGGTAAGTGTTTCTTCTTCCTGCTTAATCTCTTCTTGTTTTTCTTCTTTTGGTGATTCTGGAGTCAATTTTGATGCTCTTTCTTCAGCTTTATCTAAAGTAGTTTTGGTTAAATGTTCGATTAAGTGATTATAGATAGCCTCACTGATACAATCTTTAGTATGTTTATTGATAAGAAAGTCGCGATTAAAGCCTTGTTTACCCCCACGAACAATCTTTATTCTGTATAATTCTTCTTCTGGATCTTCAACTTTACTGATAGTCCATTTATCTGGAGCGCCTCTAGCTGATTTACTTTCAATAGAGTTAGCAGTAGTAAATTCAACCCCGTCTGCTTCATCTAGATGTACTATAATGTCAGGAGAGTCTTTAACATTGTAATGGAAGTTTATAAGTTTTTCTATACTAGTTCTTCCTGCTTTAACAGTTTTATAAATGTTATGCTTATTATCAACAAAACTAATTTGGGATAGTCTGCAGCCATTTTTACAATTATCTACGCGTGTAACTTTGAAGATACTACTGTCAAAATCTTCATTGTACTTTATCTTAGCCATTTTTTTTTTGTTTTTCCTAATAAAAGAGGGAACTAAGAAATACCCTAATAATGGCTAACGAGTATCTCTTAATTCCCAAACTGTTCTTATGATCTGTAGCCACTCAAATC
>Ga0310697_10000994_pt1 | contig 35102 bp, 32 predicted proteins | sample 172DNAGHGlowgp2_FD_203883 | JGI IMG/M metagenome (GOLD analysis project Ga0310697, IMG submission 203883) | Sheep rumen microbial communities from Palmerston North, Manawatu-Wanganui, New Zealand - 1728 DNA GHGlow gp2 (v2) (version 2) | ecosystem: Host-associated > Mammals > Digestive system >... | reverse complement strand
AACAGAGTCTTCACTCTCAAAGAAGTGGACAGCACCACATGGAGGTTGAAAGAAGAAACCTGTCCGCTTGGATTTTAGCAAAACTCTTTCGAGTTTCAATACACTTTTATATAACAGGAGGTGATAAATTTTGAACGAGCCTAAAATTTCCGTGATTGTCCCGCTGTACAACGCCGAACGTTTCATCCGCCAATGCCTGATAAGCGTGCTTGCGTCCAAGTTCCAAGATTACGAGGTTCTTGTCGTCGACGATTGTTCGACCGATAATTCCGTCGCCGAGGTTGAAAAGCTCCTGCCGCACTTTGACGGACGGCTAAAGATTTTGCAAACGGAAACGAATTCGAGCGGCGCGGGAGTCCCGCGAAATGTCGGCATCCGTCATGCGGCGGGCAAGTACGTTACCTTCATTGACAACGACGATTTCATTTTGCCGACTGCTTTGGGCGATTTATTTGACGCCGCCGAAAAATTTCAAGCCGATGTCGTTCACACCGTCAAGGCGTTTCTCTTCAACGACACGGGCGGGAAAATGTTCAGCCGCGCAGATTTGCAACTGCAAAGCGACAGCTCCGACGACCACTTTGAAACGCCGCGCCTTGAGACGGACGACTTGCGCGAACGCATGAAAGATTACGTCGTCGAAAAATATTTTTGGTTGCCGTGGGGAAAATTTTATCGCCGTGATTTTCTGCTTGCCAATGAAATTTACTTCCCGCAAGTGAAATTCTCCGAGGACATGGTCTTTTGCTTTAAGTGTTTGTGTCTAGCCAAAAATTATCTGCGCGTGCCCTTCGCGACGAATATTCACCGCATATCCAAGGATTCGGGCTCGAAAAAAATTTTATCGTCACGCGAGGGCGTCAGAATGTGGTTGGGCGTCGTGACCGTCGTCTTGCAGTTGATTAACGAATTCACGGGGCGGCTTGACTTTTTCCGCGACAATCCCGATATTCGACACGCTGCGCTGAAATTTTTTGTCGACAAGCATTTCGACATGATTAAAAATCTTTTCCAAGGCGTGCCGGCTTACGACGTGCAGAAAATTTTTTATGACGAACTGCAAAACCCCGCGTTTGATTCGCACGGGAAAAATCTTGTCGCCGCGTATCTTTACGCCGAGCGAGCTTTAACGAGGTGATTTTATGATTATGACAGGCGCGAGGGCAATCGTCGAGTGCTTGCGCGAACGCGGCGTCGATGTGGTTTTCGGCTATCCCGGCGGGATGATTTTGCCGCTGTATGACGCCCTTGTCGACGAAAAGGAAATTCGACAGATTCTTGTTACGCACGAACAAAACGCGGCGCACGCGGCTGACGGCTACGCGCGGGCGACGGGCAAAGTCGGCGTGTGCATTGCGACTTCCGGCCCCGGCGCGACGAATTTGGTCACGGGCATTGCGACGGCGTTCATGGACTCAATCCCGATGGTTGCGATAACGGGGCAGGTCGACACCGCGCTTTTGGGTCGCGACGCCTTCCAAGAAATCGACATACTCGATATAACTATGCCCGTCACCAAGCACAACTTCAAAGTCAAGGAAGCGCGCTTACTCGTCCCGACGATTCGTCAGGCGTTTGACATTGCGTTAAGCGGACGGCGCGGACCCGTACTCGTCGACGTGCCGCGGGATATTTTTTTCGCGGAGGTCGATTGGCGTCCGCAAGAAGTCAAAGAAAAACTTCCCGCCAAGCCCGACGCCGATTTTATAATCTGCGCGGCGGAGGCGGCCGAAGAAATCGCCAAGGCCGAACGTCCTGCGGTTATCGTTGGCGGCGGAGCAATTTCGGCGGGTGCGTCCAAGGAGATTATCGCCTTCATTGAAAAGTTCAACTTGCCCGTCGTCAACACGCTCATGGGCATAGGAGCCGTCCCGCGCTCTCATCCGCAAAATCTCGGCTTCGCGGGTATGCACGGCAAAAAGGCGGCGAACAACGTCGTCGCGGCGGCGGATTTGGTTATCGCGGTCGGTAGCCGCTTCGGTGACAGACAAACCGGCAACATCAGCAAATACACGCGCTCGAAAAAATTTATCCACATTGACATTGACCCCGCCGAAATCGACAAGAACATCGAAGGCAGTCTGGGACTTGCGGGCAACATGCAGGTTATCTTGAACTTGCTCATGCGCCACGAGGCAAGCAAGCCCCGCGCAGATTGGTGGCGGCAAATCGCCGAATGGCAGGAAGAATACGACTACGATTATCAAGTCAACCGCTTGACGGTGCCTTGGGCTATGAATCAAATCGCGAAGAAGACTGCGGGTAAAAATTTCGCCTACGCGACGGACGTAGGGCAACACCAGATGTGGGCGGCTTTGCACCTGCATGTTGAGGAGCCGCGCACGTGGTTTACGTCGGGCGGTCTCGGCACGATGGGCTTCGGTTTGCCCGCCGCCATGGGTGCTCAGCTTGCCTACGGCGACAAACGGCGCGTCATTTGCGTCACGGGCGACGGCGGCATAAAAATGACGGGCAACGAATACTACACGATTGCTCGCCTGAAGTTGCCGATTATCTCGCTGATTGTCAACAACACCAGCCTCGGCATGATTCGCCAACTGCAAAAAGTTTTCTACAAGGAACGCTACATTGCGTGCGAATTCGATTATCAGCCCGATTACGTCATGTACGCGCAGAGTTTCGGCATAAAGGCGGAGGCGGTGTCGACGCAGGAAGATTTTGCCCACGCGTTGAACAAAGCACTGGACGACGCCGAAAATCCTCGCGTCATTGTGCTAAACGTCTGGCGCAGTTTCGTCGAGCCCATGACCAAGGGCGGCGCGAATATCAACGAGTTTGTGGAGTTTAAGTAAGGAGTTTTACCGTATGAAAAAATTTTTAACGACGTTCCTGCTGATTGTCGCGTTGACGGTTTCGACGGCGCGGGCGGCAGAATTCGAGATGGTCGAGTACTCAGCGCAAGTCAAGTTGCAATGGCTGGCGGCGGCGGGCATTCCCGAAGCGCAAAAGTTCTTAAAGCTGATTGATCGTCCCGTATTCTTCAACGCTGAAAATCTGAACGATTTCGAGCGAATTCAGCTTGCCAACAGCCTTTATCAGGAGCTGAACTACGCCGCCGCGATTGAATTTGTCCGCCAAAACAATTACAGCAACGTGTTCGACTTGGCGTGCAGTATTTCGCCACGCGCGATGATTTTGGGCGACGAGGGTCGCAAAGTCGTTGTCGGCGAGCTGCAAACCGTCTGCCTGTTGGGCGATTGGTGCGTCGACGAATTCGGCAAGAAGTCCAGGAAGAACGTCAGCTACGACGCGTTTTGGTTGCAAGACAAAGCCGGCATGACGGCGAGCGCGGACAAGCTCAAAGGCGAACTGTGCATTATCGAGCAGGGCGTCCTCATTTATTTGACCGACGACGTACGCGCGCAGATGTTTGAAAACATTCGCGACGTCCTGAAAAAGCACGGCGGCTGTTTGATAACGAGCGACTTCAACCAGAAGCAATACTTCACGGACGCGGCGGCGGCTCTCTTCGGCGAATCGCAAGCCTCGACGATTTACGCCGAGACCAAGGCGATGTACGAAAAAGTTTACGAAGACAAAATTTCCGACGAATCGCTCCAAGACGAAAAAGAGGCGATGGACTTCCTCAAGACGCACGGGCTTGTTGCGCGTAAGGTGCCGCTTTTCAAGTCGACGCCCAAGCTCAACATTTACTCCAAGCTCACGCCCGCGCAGATTCAGGCAGTCAACGAACTTGCTGCAAAAAGTTATCTGTGGGTCATCACTGCGCTTTAATCGCAACTTCAGCCGCGACTTCGGTCGGGGCTTTTTTGTTGCCGTCGATAAACGGAACTGTCAGCTATAATTAGTAAGTTATATCGGGGGGGTTGTCGTCTGATTATGTAATAGTGTATAATTCACTTGGGACAATCCGACAGTCCGTTACTCACGGAAAAATAAAACATCTTCTTTCCGCGTTGTTACTGCGTAAGCAATTAAATTTGTCCTCGAAGCACGTCGGGTCGGGGACTTTTTTTGCGCAAAAATTTAACCTCCCCCCGAATCGGAGAGAGGCTTTTTTGTTGCAAGCAATCAATCACAGCGGCAGGCTCTTAACCCAATCGCTCAACGTCGCTTTGTCGACGCGCCCTCTGAACACTTTGCCTTCAATCCACTTGACGGACGCCGCGCAGGAAGGCTTGAGTTGTGCAAGCGTGTTGCCGAAGCCCGATCCGCCCGAAGTCGCGAAAAGCACAACCGTCTTGCCCGCGAAGTCGTAACTTTCAAGGAACGCGTTGACGATATGCGGCGCGACGTACCACCAAATCGGGAAGCCGAGGAAAATCGTGTCGTATTCGGCGACGGGCGCGGTTTTGTCGGCAAGAGCGGGGCGCGACGCAATGTCAGCCATCTCGACGGAACTGCGCGATTGTGAGTCGTTCCAGTTCAAGTCTTTGCCGGTGTAGGGCGTGGCGGGTTTGATTTCGTAAGTGTCCGCGCCGAGGACTTCCGCCAACGTATTGGCAAGCCTGCGCGTGACGCCGCCTGCCGAAAAGTATGCAACCAAAGTTTTGCTCATTGTAATCCTCCCATAGTTCTGCCTGCCGCGAAGTCGAATTTCATGCCGGTATCGCGGGGCGGCGTGTTTGATTCGTAACGGACGGCATCGTCAGAAAGACGTGCGTCGCGCGGGTCTTTTTTGTCGGTGTTTTTGTCCAAAGTCGGTCGCCGCAAAACATTCAGGATATCGTCGATTCTTGCGCCGTCTTCAAACATTTTAATCAACCTCCTTAGTAGCCGAAAACTTTAGCCGCCTTGCGCATGTTGTCGCGGATGGCGACGCCGAACGGGCAACGCGTTTCGCAGACGCCGCACTGAATGCACTCGCCCGCGTGATGTTTCAAAGTCGCGTAGTGTTCGCGAACGGTTTCGGGCACGCCGCCTTGAGCCTCCGCCAAGTGCAGGAACTTTGTGACGGACGCAATGTCGATTTGCTTAACGCATGGCGCACAGTGACTGCAGTAAACGCAATGCCCTTGCCAAGAAATTTTCGGGAAGGTCGCGAACGTCGCGGCGTAATCCTTTTCGGCGTCGCTCGCAATCTCGTAGGCAACGCTTTGATTGAATTGCTTGACGGAATGCGCGCCCGCCAACACACAAGCGACACCGGGACGGCTTAACGCGTAGTGTATGCATTGGTGCGCCGTCAACGCGACGCCCGCCGGCGAAAGTTCGGCATTAAGCAAATCGCCGCCGCCGAAACACTTCATGACCGTGATACCGACGCCGCGTCGTTGACACGTTTCGTAAAGCCGCTGACGGTCGGGATCCATGTTCGTCAAGTGCGCCTCGTAATTTTCGGGTGCCCAAAGCTGTTCCACGTCTTCTGACGCGGGAAGCAAATCGTAGCAGGGATTGACGCTGAACATCAGCACTTCAATCGCGCCGCTCTCGACCGCCGCCAACGCCGCTTGCGGATTGTGACTGCTCAAGCCGATGTGCCGAATCTTGCCTGCCGCCTTGAGCTCTCGCGCGTAGTCAAGAATGCCGCCCGAAATTATCTGTTGCCAATCGTCAAGCGCGTCGCAATAGTGAATTGTACCCACGTCGATATAATCGGTCTGCAACTGTTTAAGCGACTCCTCGAAGCCCGCAACGACTTCCTTAAGCTTGCGCGTGCGCTTGTACTGCCCGTTCTGCCACACGGAACAGATATGCGACTGCGCGATAAATTTTTCGCGCCGCCCGCGCAGAGCGTCGCCGACCGCCTTCCTGACGGCGGGGTTTGACGTGTACAAGTCGAAATAATTCACGCCCGCAGCCTCCGCCGCGTCGAAAAGTTTTTTCGTCATTGAGCAATTCTCTTCGGCGAAACCTTCACAACCCATGCCGATTTCGCTGACCTTCAAGCCGGTGTTGCCCAAATCACGATAAACCATGGCTTTCACTCTCCTTTGACGCGGAAAAGTTTAGACAACGGGAAAATTTTTCCTGCCTGCAGTTATCTCCAAGCGCGCGACAAAATTTTAAACGTTGACGGCGACGGGCGGAATCAAGCCTCTGTCGAGAATCAGGCGGTCAATCGCGTCTATAACTTGTTGCGGGTAAATTTTTCGCTGACATTCAAGTTGGCGAGGCGTGCCGCCGTGACGCGGACAAATATCCTTGCCGATGAATTGAACGCGATTGTCGTTGAAACAGCCGTTGCAGACCAATCGGTTGGCTACGCGATAAGGCGTGTAAAATTCAGCCCAATCCTGCGAAAAACCGGCAATCATCACGACGGGACAGTTCACGGCGTCGGCGAGCCACGCAAGCCCGCTGCCCAAGCCGATAAAAAATTTCGCGTAGTAAAGCATGTTCGCCCGCTCCAAAAGCGGCAAGTCGCCCGTGAAATCCTCCGCGCCGTCGGGCTTGCGAATCGTCATGCCGAGATTCGTCTGTTCGGCGTCCTTGTCAATGCAAAAGACGCGCCAGCCGAGGCGTTTCAGATATTCGACGACAATGTTCCAGCCGCCGGGATAAAGCCAGCCTTTTCTGTTGCCGGAAGCTTGAACGGCAATGCAAACGTAAGGGTCGCTCGTGACGGGCGGCGAAGTCGGCTTGAAGGTCGCTTTTTCGGGCAAAGTTTCCAGTCCCAAAATCGCGCCGCCGATTCGCCACATCGGGAAGGTGCGCACGTCGGCGGACGTTTTCGGGAAATCGCTCACGCACATGACGGGAAAATAGTTCGCGTAATTCTCGAAGCTCAACGCGTCCGCCTGAGGTATGTCGGGGTAAAGATGCGCCGCCAATTCGCGCAAATACTTCGGCAGAAGGACGGACACTTTGCAATTATGTTGACGCTTGAATTCGCGCACGAACGGCAAAACCGCCAACACGTCGCCCATGCCGTCAAGCCGCGCAGATATGGTTACGGGTTGCCCGTCAAGGTCAAGCACATGCGAAAAAATTTTCAGACCGTCATAAAAAATTTCCACTTGCCAACGGATAAAATATTTCTCAAACGAAATCAAGCGCACGTCCGATAAATCCTCGTCCAAAAAAATCTGCGCGGTGTCGAAGTCGCCGATCGTCACGTGAAAATTTCCTTCGGGCACTTCAAGCCGCAAACCGAAATTGAAATCCAGACGCAAGCCCGCAATGCCCGTCCGCCCGAAAATCGGCGCGGTGCAACCGAGTTCGCGGTCGTCGTAAACATTCATGTGCGCGTACAAAATATCCTGCAATTCGGGGTTGCTGAGCACGTCCCGAACAGATATTTCGACGGCTTGAATTCTTTTGCGCTCCGCCGCGCTGTCGGCTTGAAGGTAGTCTTTGAAATTCCTTGCACAGAAAAAAAGCGTCTTCATGTCAAATTCCTCCGAGCGGCGGCGTCAAGTGTTTGTCGGCAATAAGACGATTTATCGCGTTTATGACTTGGCGCGGGTGAATTTTTTTCTGACACTCTAATTCGCGCGGCGTGCCAGCGTGATAAGAGCAAGCGTCTTCTGTGTGCAGGAAATGAACGCGAAGGTCGTTCAGACATCCGTTGCAGACGAGGCGATTGGCGACGCGATACGGCGTGTAAAATTCGTGCCAACTTTTCGAGAAACCGCAAATCATCACGACGGGACAATTCACGATGTTGGCGAGCCACGCAAGCCCGCTTGACAGCCCGATAAAAAATTCCGCGTGATAAAGCATGTTCGCCCGCTCCAAAAGCGGCAAGTCGCCCGTGAAATCTTCCGCGCCTTCGGGCATCTTTATCGTCATGCCGTAATTGGTTTGCTCTGTATCCTTGTCGATACAAAAGACGCGGTAGCCGAGGCTTTTCAGATAGTCAATGACAATATCCCAGCCGTCGGGATAAAGCCAGCTCTTAATGGTGCCGGAAGCTTGAACCGCAATGCAAACGTAGGGGTCGCGAGTGACGGGCGGTGCAGTCGGCTTGAAGGTCGGTTTCGGCGGCAGGTTTTTTAATCCCAAATTCGCGCCGCCCACTCGTTCAATCGGCGTGTTGCGCGTATCGCACGCACCGAGTCCAAGCGAACTGATACTTGTCATCGGGTAATAGGTCGCGTAAACGTTGAAATAACTTTTCTTTGCCTGCGGCAGTTCGGGATAAAGATTCAGCGTCAATTCGCGCATATATTCGGGCATTATGACAGTCAACTTGCAATTATGCCGCCGTTTGAATTCGCGGACGAACGGCAATATTGAGAGCATATCGCCCATTCCGCCGCCCATCATTATGTTGACCTTTTGCCCGTCCAAATTCAGCGTGTGTTCAAAAGTTTTCTTGTCGTCGCGAAAAACTTCAAAATGCCAACGAATGAAGTATTGCTCCAGCGAAATCAATCTTGCGCCGACAGTGACGCGATTGTCGAAGAAAATTTCTCCCGTATCTGCGTCGCCGATTCGCACGCGGTAATTGCCCTTGGGCACTTCGATTTGTAACCCGAAATTGAAATCGAAACGCAATCCTTTAATGCCTGTCTCGCAAAAAATTTTGTACTCAAAAATTCTGTCAGACATTTTGAACAATTTTTTCAGGCGACTTTTAAAAATTTCCTGTTCGACCAATTCGCCTTTCAGGTCGTCGCTTATCGCGTCGAGGAATTCTTTCGTTGGTTTGCCGTCCTTTTCCGCTATGAAAATTTTTTTGTTGAGCAGTGCTTCGTTGCAATATTGCCTGAAGTCTTCGATATTTTTGGCAGTGAAGAAATATTGCTTCATAAGGGCACCTCCGATCAAAGCGCGCCGATAAATTTATGCGTTTGCGGAATGACGCGGACATTTTTCAGCAGGCGAAGGGCGGCGGCTTGGAACGACAAAATTTTTTCAGCCGAAGCCGCGCCGACTCCCGCGACGGGCGTCACGGGTTGGATTATCAGCAAAGTCTCCGCGTCAACGCCCGCAACCGACTCGACTGCCGACAAAAATTCTTCAAGCGTCGTTTCGCCCGTCACCACGATTTTAACGTACAAGTCCTTGCCGTGCGCCGCTCGCAAAAACTTTTCGTGCTGCCCGCGCAGATTCTGTCCGACGACGCTCGGCAACTTAATATCTGCGCTGATGATGTCGACGACGCCCGAAATTTTTTCAAACTCGCGATAAAGTGTGCCGTTCGTTTCAAGGAAAATCTTCACGCCGCCTTTGACAGCCTCCGCCGTGTCGCGAACGAATTGCCAATGCAAAAGCGGTTCGCCGCCCGTGAAGCTCACCGCTTGCGTCGGAACGTCGTCGCAGAATTTTTTTATAACGTCGGCAACCTGCGCGGCGTCAAGCGGATTTTTTTCGTCGCGGAAGGTCGCGGAGCCCGCCGTCGTTTCGATTCGGCAAAAATCTGCGCGGCGGAAGTCGGTATCGCAATAGGCGCAGTTCAGGTTGCAATCGGCAAGGCGCACGAAAATTTGGCGGCAACCGATGTATTTTCCTTCGCCCTGCACCGACGAGAAAATTTCAATGACGTTCGCGCTACTCATGGTACGTCACGCAGGAATTGGGCGACTCGTAGACTTTGACGGCGTACAACGTCGCCGAGCCGCCGAAAATCTCCGACGAAGCGAGCCGCTTAAAAATTTTCCGCGCAAGATTCTCCGCCGTGGGGTTGTCCGTCGCGAAGGCGTCAAGCTCATTCAAAAAGCGATGATCGTATTCGTCAAGGATTTTTTTCAGCTCCGCCTTGACGACTTTGAAGTCGACGAGCATACCCAACGCGTCAAGCTCTTCGCCGCGAACGACAGCCGCCACTTGCCAATTGTGCCCGTGCAATCGCGAACACTTGCCGGCGTAACCGCGAATAAAATGCGCAGCCTCAAACGCCGCGCTTACTTCAATCTCAAACAAAAGAACGCCTCCTTCGCGCAAAATAAAATCGGCGTCAACGCGCCGAATTTTTTCTGTTCAATTAGTCATCACCAACCGTTATTCGATAATGTAAATCTCCATGAATCGTCTGCCGAATTCGTAACACTCCGCCACGCTGTCAAACGCCACGTCGATTACGTTGCCGACAATCGCGCCGCCGACGTCAGCCGCAACAGCGTAGCCGTAGCCGGGGATGTAAACTTTGGTGCCCAGCGGAATGAAGTTGGGATCCACCGCGATAACGCCGCGTTGGCAGATATCGCCCGTTGCGGTGTATGCACTAAGACCGGGTTCCGCACTGGAGTAAGCAGTTGCCTCGACGTAGACGGTACGGCTGTAGGAAGGAAGCCCGAATTCGTTTTCGTCTTCCAAGTCGCCGTCAAGCGCGGAATAAGTCCTGTGCCCGCAAACGCCGTCCGCCGTGATGCCCGAACTGCGTTGGAAATTTTTCAGAGCCTTGACAGTCGAAGCGTCGCACACGCCGTGAGCCTCGCCTTCGTAGTAGCCGAGCTCAATGAGTTTGTTTTGGAGATGTGTAACGCCGTCGCCTTCCATGCCGAGCTTGATGACGTCGCCAACGCCCGCATATTGTGCAACCTGTGCAACTGTGTTGACCGCGCTCAAAACGGAGCTTGCAGAACTCGACGCGGCAGGCAATTTGTAATCGGGAACGTAATCGCCGACTTGGAAGGTGTTAATGTCGATTTCGTCGTAGGCGGCCGCCCGCAAAATTTTGTAAGTCAACGCGCCGCAAACGCCGTCAACTTCAAGACCGAGCGCACTTTGAAAATCTTTAATCGCGTCGACGGTCGACGAGCCGTAAACGCCGTCCGCCTCCGCGTGCAAGAGATTCTGCGCGATAAGATACGTTTGGATTTCTTTGACCCCGTCGCCTCTGTCGCCGTACTTCAACGCCGCTGCCGAGCAAAGACTTGAAAGACTTACGGCGGAAATTAAAAGTAGTGCCCAGAACATCCGCCTCAACTTCATTTCCTCCACCTCAATCTAATCAATTTTTGATTTTGGCGATTATATCAGCCGTGCATGAAAATCTTGTGGCAAAACAGGATTTTTTTATTTGCCCTTGCAAAAATTTTTAAGGCAGAATAAAATCTTGCCGATACAGATTTTGGAAGAATGACACTAAGTTTAAGGAGATGCTTCAGTTATGATGAGAGCGTTATGGGCGGCGGCGTCCGGCATGAAGGCGCAACAGACCAACATGGACGTAGTCGCGCACAACATCGCCAACGTCAACACCTACGGCAACAAAAAAGTTCGCGCCGAATTTCAGGACTTGCTGTATCAAACTCTGCGCGACGCGGGCGGCACGTCCGGCAACGGCACGCAATATCCGCAAGGTTTGCAAGTCGGCTTGGGCGTGCGCGTCGCCGCAACCAACAGGATTTTCACGCAAGGCCCTTTGCAGACGACCGAACGCCCCACCGACATCGGCATTCAGGGCGAAGGTTTCTTCCAAATTCAAATGCCCGACGGCACCACGGCTTACACGCGCGACGGCTCGTTCAAACTCGATTCAAACCGTCGCCTCGTCACCAGCGAAGGCTTCTTGCTCATTCCGAACATCACGCTTGACGAAAACGCCACGATTGACAGCGTTGTTATCAGCTCCGACGGTCGCGTTTCCGACACGCCCAACGGCGGCACGCAAACCGAAATCGGGCAGATAAATCTTGTGCGCTTCGTCAATCCCGAAGGGCTTTACGCTTACGGCAAGAATCTGTTCCTTGAGACCGAGGCAAGCGGCGCGCCGATTGAAAGCGAACCCGGTGCCGACGGCGCGGGCGTGTTGGCGCAAGGGACGCTTGAAATGTCCGGCGTGCAAATCGTCGAGGAAATGGTCAACATGATAACTGCTCAGCGCGCCTACGAATCGAATTCAAAGGCGGTCACGACCTCCGACTCCATGCTTGAGATCGCCAACCAGCTGAAACGATAATTTAACATGAAGAAAATTTTTTTAATCGCGGCGTTGCTCGTCTTTGTGAGTTTGACGCCGCGAACTTTTGCTTACACGATAAGCGGCGCGGAGTTGCAAGCGATAGCAATGGACGCCTTGGAAAACGCTCTTGCCGAACGCGGCGAAACGCGGCGGCACGAAATATTCTTCACGCAGAGCGCGCCCGATATCCGCTTGCCCGAAGGCGTCATCGATTTGAAACCGCATTTGCCCGCGCAGATAAGTTACGTCAGCTTGACGCCCGTGCGCGTGTCGATTTTCGTCGGCGGGCGGCTTCAACGGACGGTCAGCTTCACGGCAAACGTCAAGGTTTACGACGCAGTTATCGTCGCCAATCACGACTTGCGAATCGAAGTGCCCGTGACGGCGGAAGATTTTCGCCTTGCCGAAGTCCCGATTGACGGTCGCAACGAATACGTCAAGGATGTCAGCGAAGTCGTCGGGCTCGTTCCGCACAGATTCATTCGCGGCGGCTCGCCCGTCACGCGGGGCTATTTCCAACAGCCGATAGCCGTCAATTCCGGTCAGCGCGTCAACATAATCATCAACTATAACGGCATTCAGGCGACGGCGCGGGGCATCGTCATGACACGCGGGCGAATCGGCGCGTTGGTCAAAGTCAAGAACGAGACTTCGGAAAAAATTTTGACGGCGCGCGTTGTCGATTCGCAGACCGTTGAGGTTACTTTCTAAACTTTCGCGACGGGAGGTGAACTCATGAAAAATTTTTTGACGGCGATTTTGATTGCGGCTTTCGTTTTGGCGGGAGGCGCGGTCGAGGCGAAGTCCCTGTGGGTCGACAACGGCTACACAAGCCTTTACTCTGACAAAAAGGCGCGCAACGTCGGCGACATCTTGACGATTGTCATCAACGAATCGACGACGCAGACCGCCAGCAAGTCACGCTCCAATTCCAAATCCGGCTCATTGAACGTGGGCGCGGGCACAGGCATTTTCGATTTCATCAAAGCGTTTTCGGCAAACGGCTCCGACTCCTTCGAGGCTGACGGCGAAGCTACCGACACCAACCGTTACAGCGGGCAGATTACTGTTACCGTCATTGAAGTTCTGCCCAACGACAACATGATCGTCGAGGGCACGCAGTCCATTTGGCAAAACCGAGACGAACACAAAATCACTCTGCGCGGGACGATTCGCCGCGACGACGTGACGATTAACAATACAGTGCCTTCAAGCAAAGTCGCCGACGCGTCAATCCGTTTCGACGGCAAAGGTCCGCTCAACGCAAAACAACGCCAAGGCATCTTGACGCAGCTGTTCAATTTCCTGTTCTGATGAGGTGAGGCCATGAAAAAAATTTTTACACTTGCAACGCTGATTCTTTGCCTTGCGCTGACAACGACGGCTTGGGCTGAATCGTCCGTCACGCGAATCAAAGACATTGCGAAGGTGCAGGGAGTGCGCAGCAACCAACTTATGGGCTACGGCTTGGTCGTGGGCTTGCCGGGCACGGGCGATTCCGACGACACGTGGCAAATGATTCAATCGACGGTGTCACTCCTACGAAACTTCGGGATAACGGTAAACTCCGCCGACTTGGATTCCGACAACGTTGCCGCCGTCATGGTGACGGCGACGCTCCCGCCGTTCGTGCGCGAGGGCGATACGATTGACGTTGTGGTAAGTTCAATGGGCGACGCGGACAGCATTCAAGGCGGTGTCCTGCTTCAAACACCCCTGCGCGCTGCCAACGGCGACGTCTACGCCGTGGCGCAAGGCTCGGTATCGACGGGCGGCTTCGTGGCGGGCAGAGGCAACAACCGCGCGCAACGCAACTTCCCGACGGCGGGCTCCATTCCCAACGGCGCGATAGTCGAACGCACGCTTGAAGACGACTTGGGACGCAACGGGCAAATTTCCTTGAGCTTGGCAAGTTCCGACTTCACGACGGCGGCACGAATCACCAACGCCATTAACGCCGCTTACGGCAACGTCGCGCACGCCGCCAATCCCGGTCGCATTGACATTGCGATTCCCGGCTACTATCGCGCCAACGTCGTGCAATTCGTCGCGTCGATTGAAGACTTGCCCGTCGTCCCAGACAATATCGCAAAGGTCGTCGTCAACGAGCGCACGGGCACAATCGTCATGGGCGGCAACGTTCACGTCGACGAGTGCGCGATAACGCAGGGCGGCTTGTCGATTCGCATTAACCGCACGGAAAGCGGTGAGCAGCCTGCTCCGTATTCCTACGGCACGTCGATGGTTATCAAGAACACCGACATAAACGCCCGCGAGGAACGCTCAAGCTCCGTCGTCCTGCCCGCCACAACCAGCGTCAGTGACGTTATCGGCGCGCTTAATGCCGTGGGTGCGTCGCCGCGCGATTGCATTTCGATTTTGCAGGCGATGAAGGCTGCGGGCGCGATTCATGCGGTGCTTGAGATTGTCTAAGGGGGCAACGGTATGAATATTGACGGCGTTTATTTGATGCCGCGAATGAATTCGACGAACAGCGCGGCTGAAGGCGCGGCTGTCCTCAACGAGGAAGCGAGTTTTCAAAATCAGCTCAAGGCGGCTACTCAAAAACTTGAACAATCGTCCGCGTTGCGGCAAGCCAAAATCATGACAGACGCAGACCTTGCTCAGCGCAAAGAGGACATAAAGGAAGCGAGCGTTCAGCTTGAAGCGTTGCTGTTGAAGATGATGTACACCGAAATGTGGAAGACCGTCCCGAAGAACACGCTTTTCGGCGACGACAATGCAATGGAAATTTATCGCGACATGTACAACGACGAGATAACGAAAAAGGCTGCGGAGGCGGGCGGTATCGGGCTTGCCGATTACATTTACCGCCAGCTGACCGAAACAGACCCGCATAAGCTTTACTGATAAAACTTTTGCAAATCAAAAGCTCCCCTGCAACTTGCAGAGGAGCTTTTTTGTTGCGCCGACAGTTCGGCGAAGTTTTGCTTAGAAGAACCAGCTCACGCGGCTGAAGAAAACTTTAGCGGTCTTGTCGGTGATGAAGTCTTTGCCGTGGAAATATTTCAGATCAATTCTCGTGTTGTACAGCGGAACGTACCTTATGGAGAACTCGACACCTTTTGAGCCCGCGTAAGCAGCGTCATAAGTCGGAGCCAAGCTGACGAGCGGGGAGACGTAACGATAATCCGCGCTGATATCCCAAGAGCCGGGTTTCTTTTTGTTTGCGTCGCCGTAGGCAAGACCGGCAGTCCAAGATTTCTTCCAGTCTTTGGCTTTGGTGTTCTGCGCGTATGCGCCGCGAATTTGCAAGTCACCGAAGTTGTAATGTGCGCCGACAGTCCAAACGGCAGCGTTGCCGGTGTTCTTGTTGTAGCGGTTGCCAAATGCATCATGCAAAGTTTTGAAGTAATCGCTGCGGAAGTGATGGAAACCCGCGCCGATGTAGAGTTTATCGTTGTCGTAAGAAATTTCGCCGCCGCCATAGTTGGAAGGATCAATTTCATTGGTGCCGCTCCAACGACCTGCCATCAACGCGACTTTGAATTTGTCACCGTAAATGATTTGTGCGCCGCTGAACTCGTCATCAATCAACAGACCGTCATCAACATTGGTGTAGAAGGGCAGTTTACCTACATTGAACTGGAACTTGCCGTAGTTGCCCTGCGCATAAGCTTGTTTAAGTTTGAAATTGGTGCTCGTGTCGTCCTTCATGTCAGAGGTTGCATCGAGGCGAGCTTTAACCCTCCAATGATCGTTGACTTCAGCCGTAGGTTCGAGACGCAACATAACCCAGTTTCTGGTGGTCTTAATCTTGCCAAGGTCGCTTTTGATTCTTGTATTGCGATAGCGATAACGCAATTCGCCGTTCCAGACGACTTTGTCGGCGTACTTTTCGAGTTCGGCAACGCGAACGCCGAGGGCGTCGAGTTCGTCACGGAATTCGGCAGCGAGGCGGTCGAGTTCGGCTTTGTTTGCGCCGGTGGGGTTTTTCGCCATAGCCTTGGCAACCATCTGCGCCATTTCGTAACGGGTGATTTGACGGTCGCCGCGATAGGTGCCGTCGCCGTAACCTTCGATAACGCCCGCCGCCGCGAGCTTCGCAACGGACTGATAAGCCCAATGCGTCGAGGGGACATCGCTGAACGGATTTGCCGCCGCGAAGGTGGTTGCGCTTGCGCCGACGACTACTGCCGCCGCTACTGCTGCTGCTATTGTCTTTTTCATGATGAAAACCTCCAATAACTTAGCTGAAAATGAAACCTGTGCGGCTGTCGACTTCGGCTTGGGAGGCTTTCAAATTTGAGTGGCCGTGTTTCCTCAAGCTGTCAGACTCCGTTGCCGTTGTCTTAAGCCGCGCAGAATATAGCACAACCAAAAAATTTTTTCAAGGAAAATTTTTTCCATATTCGTTACATATTTAATCGCATTGCTTTTCGTTTGCTCGTCATTTATAATTTAATAAATCACAGTTAACGGAGTTGATAGCATGGCAGATTACACGACGACGACGCCCGATTGGGCGGTGTCGAATCAATCGGCGGTAATGAGCGGCATTGAAGGCATAAAGGACACGACGGTCGGCAACATCAATCCCGCGTTCGCGTCGGGCGCGTTCAAACCGAAACATCGCATGACGCTGACCGAAGATGAATTGGTTGACGGCGTGATTCGCGGCGACAGGATGATTCTTTCGCGGGCGATAACGCTTATTGAAAGCAACAGCCCCAAACACTTCGCGAAGGCACAACGGGTTTTGCAACGGCTCCTGCCGCGCACGGGCAACGCGCTTAGAATCGGGATAACGGGCGTCCCCGGCGCGGGCAAGTCCACGATAATCGAGGCGTTCGGCAACATGCTCTGCGACGACGGGCACAAAGTTGCGGTGCTGTCAATCGACCCGACCAGCTCCATTACCAAAGGCTCAATCCTGGGCGACAAGACGCGCATGGGCACGTTAAGCCGTCGCCCCGAAGCGTTTATCAGACCGAGCCCCGCAGGCGGCACGTTGGGCGGAGTGGCGCGCAAAAGCCGTGAGACCATGCTCATGTGCGAGGCGGCAGGCTACGACGTGATTTTGATTGAAACTGTCGGCGTCGGGCAATCGGAAACCACGGTGCGCTCAATGGTCGATTTCTTCATGCTTGTCGTCCTGACGGGCGCGGGCGACGACTTGCAAGGTATTAAGAAAGGAATCATGGAACTTGCCGACGCGATAGTAGTCAACAAAGCTGACGGTGACAATCTTGTTCGGGCGAAGGTCACGCGCGGCGAATACGAACGCATGACGGAATTCATACGCCCCGCGACAGACGGTTGGCCGACTCACGCTTACCTTGCCAGTGCCGTCACGAAAATGGGCTTGCCGGAATTGTGGCAGGTGATTCAGCTGTTCAAGCAGACGACCGAGGCGAGCGGCGTTTTCAAGAGGCGGCGCGATTCGCAACTGCTTGACTGGATGCACGCAATGATTGACGAACACTTACACAATCTGTTCTTCGGCGACACGGTGATAACGGGACGTATGCCCGAAATCCGCGAGGCTGTCTTGAACGGCGTCATTTCCCCGACGCAGGCGGTTGCCGAGCTTGTCAAGATGTTCGACATAACGCGCGCCGCGCAAAAGAAAGTTGACTTGTTCGACGTTTGAAGTTGCAGGAAATTTCACCGCGCCTGTAGAACGTTTAAAAAAATTTTCGTGAATTCGCGGAGGTGTTTTGCATGGAAGGTCTTAATATAAGAAACTGCGTTCGTTGCAAGAAAATTTTCGCGCCCGTCGGCAAAGAAAAAATCTGCCCCGAATGTCGCGCCAAGGACATTGAACTTGAAGAGCGTGTAAAAGCCTACGTTCGCGATCATCGCGGCATCACCGTTAATCAGCTCATCGAAGGCACGGGCGTTCCTGCCAAGTTCATTTGGCGCATGATTCAGCAAGGGCTGTTTGAAAACTCCGGCTTGCTCGACGCCCAATATCCCTGCGGCAACTGCGGCAAGCTCATTTCCAAGGACGTTTACTGCAGCGAATGCGCCAGCAAACTCAAAGAGAACGCCCAGAAATTCGCCGCAGCCATGACCTCGAAGAGGAAACGCGCCGCCGAAAAGAAACCTCAATCCTCCGGCAAAACGTTTTCCGATTCAATGTACGAAGACATCAACAGTTCGCGCAACCGCTGATAAAAAAATCCCGCCGACAATCGACGGGATTTTTTGTTGCTTAAATTTAATAGCCGAACAATCTGTCCAGGAAGCCGCGCCAACCGCGTGAAACAGCGTTCATTCGTTCGCCGCGCAGGAGACCGTTGACCATCTCCCTGATACAGCGCGCCGCCGGTGAATCTTTATAGGCGACAACGAACGGTTCTTGACGTTGCACCGCCTCGCGGACGGCTTTGTCTTCGTAAATGTAACCGAGCGTGCCGATTGACAAGCCCAAAAATTTTTTCGTCGTCTGGTTGAGTTTGTCGGCAACGTCGTCGAATTCCTCTTCCTCGCGAATGCGGTTGACGACAAGCTTGATGTTGCGGCGGTCGGTGTAAGTCGAATACGCCTTGACGACAGCGTAAGCGTCCGCCAGCGAAGTCGGTTCGGGCGTCGTGATAAGCAAGACTTCTTCCGCCGCCAAAATGAATTCAATGACGTTGCGATTCAAGCCCGCGCCCGTGTCGATTATGATGATGTCAGCCATTTCGGAACAGCGACCGAGTTTTTTGTGAAGTTTGCGCTGTTCGTTGCGATTCAAATTCAAAGCCGCCTCGACGCCCGCCACGCCCGAAATATATTTGACGCCCGCCGCGCCGTCCTCGATAACGTCTTCAAGTTCAACGTCGTCGTTCAAAAGTTCAATCAAGCTGCGATTCGTGACGGAGCCCATCAAAAGATTGACGTTCGCCATGCCGATATCCGCGTCGATAAGCATGACGCGTTGCCCCGCCAACTGCAGACCGACGGCAAGATTGACGGCGAGATTTGTTTTGCCGACGCCGCCTTTGCCGGACGTGATTGCGATAACCCGCGTGTCTTCCGCCATGCCGAAATGCAATTCGCCGATTTCCCGTGCCTGCGCTTCCTCTTCGGCGCGTTCCTCAATCATATTCCTAAGCCGTGATGCTTGGTCAGACATAATTGATACCTCGTTGCAGGGGGTTGCTTAGTCCCTGTCGTCGACCTTTTTGAACAGCAGATTGGCGATAACGTCGGCACTTGCCCGCTCAATGTCGTCAGGGACGCTCTGCCCCGTGGTGACGTACGACAGCGACGCGGGGTTGTCGCGCAACAGATTGATAATCATGCCGAGGCTGCCAGTTTCGTCGGTCTTTGTGAAGATAATTCTGTCAGGTTCGACCTGCGAAAACTTGTGCATGATGTGCTTGGCGTCGGTGAATTTCGTCGTGGAGCTGATAACCAAATGCTTTTCGATTCGCGGATTGATGCGCAGGAATTCTTCAAGCTCGCGCAGTTGATATTCGTTGTGCTGACTGCGCCCCGCCGTGTCGATTAGAATCAATTCTTTGTCGCGGTGGCGTTCGATTGCGGCAGCGAGTTCGGCGGGATTGTAAACGATTTCAAGGGGCAGTTCGAGTATATCGGAATAAGTTTTGAGCTGTTCGACGGCAGAAATGCGGTAAGTATCGGCTGTTATGAGTGCGACGTTGGTGCGCTGTTCAAGGACGAACTTCGCGGCTATTTTGGCAAGCGTTGTAGTTTTGCCTACGCCCGTAGTGCCGAGCAATGCGACGATCCTCACGCCGTGGCGATTGAGCTTAATGCCTTCGGAAAATTTTATGTGTTCGTTCAGGTAATTGGTCAGCGTGGTTTTGGCGGCGGGCGTGTGGATGTCGACGAGCGTTTCGCCGGCAGTGGATTGCGCCGCCATTTCCGTCAAAATTTCTTCTTCGACTTCTTGACGCTTCAAAGCTTCGTGCAGGGATATGACGCCTTTTTTCGCGTCGCGACCCAAAATTTCGGCTAGCAAGGCTTTCATCTGCGCGATTTCCTCTTCAAGGTGGCGGAGCTTCTCTTCGTTCTGCGAATTGGCGACGGGTTGCGCGATTGACGCCTGCTGAGCCTGTTCCTGTTGCAAGCGGAGTTGTTCGGCGACCTGTTCCTGTTGCAAGCGTAATTGTTCCGCCGCCTGTTCTTGGTGCAAGCGAATTTGTTCGGCGGCTTGAGCCTGTGCCTGCGCTTGTGCTTGAGCGATAGCCGCCTGTTGCATCATCTGCATTTGATTGAATTGCGCCATAAGCATTGCTTGGGTCTGCGCCATTTGCTCTTGCGTGAAGATGGGCGCGGGTTGCGTTTCTTCGGCGGGCTTAGCCGATTCTTGCGACGGTTGCGTTTCTTCAGCGGGCTTAGCCGATTCTTGCGACGGTTGCGTTTCTTCGGCGGGCTTAGCCGATTCTTGCGACGGTTGCGATTCTTCGGCGGGCGAAGGCGATTCCTGCGCGGGTTGCGTTTCTTCGGCGGGCTTAGCCGATTCTTGCGACGGTTGCGATTCTTCGGCGGGCTTAGCCGATTCTTGCGACGGTTGCGTTTCTTCGGCGGGCGAAGGCGATTCCTGCGCGGGTTGCGTTTCTTCAGCGGGCGAAGGCGATTCCTGCGACGGTTGCGTTTCTTCGACGGGCTTAGCCGATTCTTGCGCGGGTTGCGTTTCCTCGACGGGTTGCGGCGATTCTTGCGCGGGTTGCGTTTCTTCAGCGGGCGAAGGCGATTCCTGCGACGGTTGCGTTTCTTCGACGGGCTTAGCCGATTCTTGCGCGGGTTGCGTTTCCTCGACGGGTTGCGGCGATTCTTGCGCGGGTTGCGTTTCCTCAGAAGGTTGAACTGATTCCTCCTGCGCGGTCAAGTCTATCGTCGGAGTGTTGTCCGATACCGAATCATTCCCAATTCCTAATTCCTCATTACTCATTGTTTTTTGGGCGGCGACTTTTTCGGCAAGCGCGTCCATTTGCGTGAGTTCGGAACGTTGCCGGGCTTCATCGACGCCTTGCGCAGTGCCGTCCGTTTTGTAGCGCGTCAAAAGAGAATTCGGCACAACGGTCGGGTGTTTGAGGCGCGGCGGGTCGGCTTTTTTGGGCATGGAAATTTCTTCGACGGCAGCAGTTATCTCGACGACCTCTTTGCTGCCCAAGCCCAAGATGCCGCCTTCCTTATACTTTTTGCTGTGCAATATGACGGCGTCTTCGCCGAGTTCCGCTTTCATTGCCGCCATTGCGTCCTTCATATTGCCAGCTTTAAAAACTTTTATCTGCAAACGAATTCACCACCAATTACTTTTCTGCGGAAGAATTATATCAGAAAATCAATTCCCTGCAAAAAAATTTTTGACACAAAAAAAGCCGCTTTAAAAGCGGCGGAACAGCTGACGCGCCGTGTTGTTCGAAAATTTTAAGCAACTCGCCGCGCCTTAATCGTTTAGTCGCAATAATTCAGTTCGGGTCGAACGTGATTGTCTCAAGAATTTTATCGCGTCGCGCCTTGGACTTGGCAAAGTAGTCGTGAACGACTTGACGGTCGTGATTTTCGATTGCCGCAATGACGCCGCCCAAAATGTCTTGCAGGTCGCGCAGGTGCGTCGCTATCGCCTCGCCGTTTGTCATGCAAATATCAGCCCACATATCGGCGTTGGAACTGGCAATGCGCGTCGTGTCCTTGAAGCCGCCGCCGACGAGTTTCAAACACGAATCAAGGTCGTCGCCCGCGTCGTTGAGCAAGGTTACAAGAGCCGCCGCCGTCAAGTGCGGAACGTGACTTATAATCGACGCGCAACGGTCGTGCTTGGCGATGTCGATTTCCAAAAAGTTCGCCTCGGTCAAGCGCAAGATGTTCATAAGCTTTTCGCGGACTTCGGGCGGCGTGCCGGTGCCTTCCGCTATGACGTAAGCCTTGCCGCGAAACAAATCCTTTGACGCCGCTTCGACGCCCGATTTTTCGCGACCTGCCATGGGGTGCCCCGCTATGTAGTAAATGTCGGGCGGCAAAAATTTTTTCAGCTCCTGCCAAATGAATTGCTTGGTTGAACCCGCGTCCGTCAATATTGCGCCTGACTTCAGGAAGGGCAAAATTTTTTTTACCATCGGGACGATTTGCAGGACCGGTGGGCTTAGGAAAATTATATCCGCGTCGCCGACGACCTGCGCCAAATCGGACGTTGCCAAATCGACCGCACCGAGCTTCGTTGCGCGTTGCATTGACGCTTGCGAACGACACAGCCCCGTTATGAAAATTTTATCGCCGAGCTTGTCTTTGAGGCACAGCCCCAACGAGCCGCCGATAAGCCCGACACCGATTATCGCAAGTTTCATATCGTCCGCCCCATAACTTTTGCAATGCCGTCGAGGTTGCTCATCAACGTCTTAAAGGCTTCGGGTGTCAAAGATTGGTCGCCGTCGGAGAGTGCCTTTTCGGGGTGCGGGTGCACTTCGATTATCAAGCCGTCCGCGCCCGCCGCGATTGCCGCGCGTGCCATGGGCGCAACCATTTTCCAACGCCCCGTGCCGTGCGACGGGTCAACGACTATCGGCAAGTGCGACAGCTCCTTGACAGCCGCCACCGCCGACAAATCCAGCGTGTTGCGCGTGAACGTCTCGTAAGTGCGGATGCCGCGTTCGCAGAAAATGACTTGCTCGTTGCCGCCGCTCATGATGTATTCAGCCGCGTTGAGCCATTCGCTTATCGTCGCCGACAAACCGCGCTTGAGCAGGACGGGCTTATTGCACTTGCCCAACGCCTTGAGCATTTGGAAGTTTTGCATATTGCGCGCGCCGACTTGCAGGATGTCCGCATATTCGCAGAAAAATTCAATGTCGTCCTTGTCGACAATCTCCGTGACGACGCGCAAGTCGAATTCGTCCGCAACCTTGCGCAAAAGTTTCAAACCCTCGACGCCGAAGCCTTGGAAGTCGTAAGGCGAAGTCCGCGGTTTGAACGCGCCGCCGCGCAGGAATTTCGCGCCGCAAGCTTTGACTGCTTGAGCCGCCTCGCGCAGTTGTTCAAGGCTTTCGACAGCGCAAGGACCCGCCATCACGACGATTTCATTGCCGCCGATTTTCACGCCGCCCGCGTCGATTATCGTGTCTTCGGGGTGAAAGTCGCGGCTGACGAGTTTATATTTTTCGGTTATGCGGACGGTCTTGTCGACGCCCGCCATCATTTGCAATTCCAGGTTGGCGATGATTTTTTTGTCGCCGATAACGCCGACGATAGTGACTTCCTCGCCCTTGGACAGGTGCGTGCGCAAGCCCGCCGATTCAATCTTATCAACGACCGCTGCCAAATTTTCTTGAGTGGCACCGGGTTTCATAACAACAATCATGTTTACTGCTCCTTTACTTCACAAGTTGCGCTTAATTATAATCGTCGGCGAAATTTTTGCAATGCCCGCCTGCGCGGCTTTACATTGCGCCGCCGATTCGCTATCATACGTGGAAAACGCTTTTGAACGGAGGAATTCTTTAATGGCAACGATAATTGCGCCGTCGATACTCTCGGCGGACTTTGCACGACTCGGCGATGAAGTGAAGCGCGTGACGGACGCGGGCGCAGAATATGTTCACGTCGACGTTATGGACGGGACGTTCGTGCCCGAAATTACAATCGGCGCGGGCGTCGTCAAGAGCTTGCGCAAAGTAACCGACGCCGTGCTTGACGTGCACCTTATGGTTGAACACCCCGAAACGCAGATTGAAAGCTTTGCGAAGGCGGGCGCGGACATCATAACCTTTCACGTGGAGGCGACGCGTCACCCGCACCGCGTCATACAAAAAATTCACGAACTTGGTTGCAAGGCGGGTGTCGCGCTCAATCCCGGCACCTCGCTTTCCGCCGTCGAAGAACTAATCGAAGACGCCGACATGGTTTTGATTATGACGGTCAACCCCGGCTACGGCGGGCAGAAATTTATCGAGTCGATGCTCGGCAAGATTCACATGCTTTACCACATGATTGAGGAAATGGAAACCGAATGCGATATTGAAGTCGACGGCGGCATTAACGCCGAAACGTCGCTTGACGTGCGCGAGGCGGGCGCAAATGTTTTGGTTGCGGGCTCGGCTGTCTACGGCGCGGCGGACGTTGCTCAAGCGATTAAAGATATTCGCGGCAAGGAAATTGTTCATCATCACCACCATGACGACGACGATTACGAGGATTGACACATGATTTTCGATTCCCACATGCACACGAAATTTTCGGCCGATTCGGAGATGCGTGCGATTGACGCGATTAATCGGGCGCGCAGTCTTGATTTGGGTGTCGTCTTCACGGAGCATTTCGATTACGGGCTTGAACTCAACGGAAAATCTTTCAGCTTCGACGCGGCGGAATATTTCGGCGAGTACAACAACCTGCGCGGCGACGACGTTCAATTGGGGGCGGAAGTCGGCTTGCGTAAATCTGCGCGTTCGGCGAACGAAAAATTTATCGCGACGGCGGACTTTGATTTGATTATCGGCTCGATTCACCTCGTCGACGATTACGACATTTACTATCCCGAATTCTACGCCGGCAAGGACAAGGCGACGGCTTACGGTAAATACTTCGCGCAGATGGCGGACGAGGCGGCGGCTTGCGATTACGACGTATTGGGGCATATCGATTACATTTGTCGCGCCGCGCCCTACGACAACCCCGAAATTGATTACGCGACGTTCAAGGCGGCGATTGACGCGGTGTTGAAAATCGTCGTCGAACGCGGCAAGGTTTTGGAGCTTAACACGCGACGTTTCGGCAGTGCCCGCGCCGTCAATGAGTTGGTGCCCGTCTACAAAAAATATCGCGCGCTCGGCGGGCAATTCGTCACGCTCGGTTCGGACGCCCACAAAGTCGACGCGATTGGAAATTATTTTGCCCGCGCGTTGGATTTTGTCCGCGAACTTGACTTGACGCCCGTGACTTTCCATGAACGCAGGCTTGAAAAAATTTTTGTGCCGTGATATTATTCGTGCAGTCAAATTGACAACAAAAAAGGTAGCTTTTTGCGTCTCAGCTATTGAGATACATAAGCAATGTCAGAACGGTCTGAATCAAGCTGAGCAGAAGCATCAACCAATCGTATTTGTCCATGACATCACCCTCTCTCTGGAGGGGGAAGCCGACCATCTTAGGTCTGTCGCGCAGATAATAACACACGTTCATAAATTTTTCAAGAAAAAATTAAGCCCTCCGCTAGTTGGAGGGCTTTTCGTTTGCAAGCGACGTTCAGCCGGCAAGAGCGTTCAGAACGTCGTCGCGAGTGATGGCGTAGGTGCCCGATTTGCGCAAAACGATACCCGCCGCAATGTTGGCGATAAACGCGCCGTCGACAGGCTTGAGTCCGCCCGCCAATGCCATGGCGAACGCCGCCGCAACCGTGTCGGACGCGCCCGCGCTGTCGAAAACTTCCTGCGCGCGCGTCGGCAAATGCGCAACGTCGTCTTCCGTCACGAGCGTTATGCCCGAAGCTGAACGCGTCGCCAAAACGTTTTTGATTTGGAACTTGCGCATTATGTAGCGTCCCGCGCGTTCCGCCGCGTCGTCGTCTTCGGAGCGAATCGGGTCAAGCAAAATTCTGTTAATCTTGGCGACGTTCGGCGTCACATAATCGGCTTGCGCGTACTTAATCCACTGCTGACCGTAGGGCATAACCACTACCGGCACGCCATGATTGTGTGCCGCCCGAATCACCGAGCCGCAAAAGCGTTCCGTGCAGACGCCCTTTTCGTAGTCCGCCAAAACTATCGCGTCAAGGCTGTCGTTGAGCCGTTGCTTGACGAAACTTTTCAGCGCGTCGAATTGCTCTTCACTGCGCGGCGTCAAGTCTTCAAAGTCCATGCGGAACATCTGCACATGCCCGCTCATGATTCGGATTTTCGTAGTTGTCGGCCAGTCCGTCGCGATTAAGCCGTCCTGGTCGATGCCGCTTTCGTACAGTTGCGTCGACAGCAGTTCAAAGTTGTGATCGTCGCCGACGAAGCCCGCCACCGCCGTTTGACAGCCGAGGTTGGCAAGGTTGTTGGCAATGTTCGCCGCAGCACCCAATGACGCCTTGCGCTTGATAATCTTAGCCACGGGTACGGGAGCGTCGCTCGCGAACTTTTTCACGTCGCCGTAGTAATATCTGTCCATCATTATGTCGCCGATAACCAGTACCTTGCACTTGCCGACTTTCGTCGCGAAAAATTTTTGCCAATCGGTTTTAGTCATAAATTCAGCCTCCAAAGTTTTTTCATTCCATGCCGTTGACGAAATTGACAGTCTGCGTGGCGCGATACAAAATTTCCCTCCGCCCGCCGAGAGTACAAATCGCCCGCAAAAAATTTTTCAAGTCGTTAAAGCCTCTGTCTTGCGTCATCAAGTTCATTACCCAGCCGCAAGAACTTTTGTGGACGCGTAAAGCTTGCGCGCCGATATTCGAAGTGAGCACGGGATAACCCGACAAAATTGCCTCGCTCGCCGTGTAGCAATAAGTTTCGGGCACGATGCTGAGCACCGCGACGAACGCCGCTTCAAAGTCCGCCAACAAATCCGAAACCCTGCGGTAATCGTATTCGCCGATAAAAATTATGCCCTTTTTCGTGCCGACGGTCATTGTGCCCGTATACTTGCCTATAACGACGAATTCAAACGGCAAATTTTCTGCGCGGATAAATTCGTTGAGGCGGAGCAGATATTCTTCGCCTTTCTCGTCGAACATGTTGCCCAGGAAAATCACGCGCAACTTGTCGCGCAACACAAATTCGGGGCGGAAAGTTTTTTTCAGCGGTTGCGTCAGATAGTGCGGCTCGACTTCAAATGTCAGCGACGGGTAAAAATTTTTGACGATGTTCGCCACAAACGTTGTCGGGACAATGACTCTTTCGGCGCGTTTCAAAAGTTCCGAGAAAAATTTTCGCCAATCCTCAATCTTAACGGCGGGGTAACCGCGATCGAAAAATTTTCGTCGGCAATACTGGTGCGTGTCACTCTCCGCGCAGAATCGCGTTTGACAACCAATATGATAATCGGCGCAAATGCAAAAAAAATCGTGGACAAAAAACGTGTACGGCAATCCGCACGTCAGCAACCAGTTTCCGACAATCGGCAGGCTGAAATGCACCAAGTGATTCGCGAAAACCTCCGTGATGTTAAAAGCTTTTAAGAGATTCGACAAATCGGCGGCATTTTCCCTGAGCATGAAACGGCGCAAAGAAATATGTTCCGTGCAAACAAGTTGACCGTTGCGCAGACTTTGCAGGATATACACGCCGTATTTTTGGAAGTGTTGATTAATGTAATGGCTTAAAAAAACCGTCGCGCCGCCGCCAAAATTGTGCGTGAGAATCAAAACGTTGCGTTTGGATTTTTGGTGACGCGCGGTGTTGCTTTTGCGTCGGTTGAAGCGTCTGTTTGGGCGACCTTTTTGCATGAAATCATTTCCTCCGAAATTTTTTCAGCCATTATAGCACGGGCTTTACAAGGAATAAACGCCGCCGCGCAGAATTTCCTTGCCGAGGTGATTAAAATGAACGAACTGGAATTGAAATACGGTTGCAATCCGAATCAGAAACCCGCGCGAGTTTTCGTCAAGGCGGGCGATTTGCCGTTTGAAGTCCTCAACGGACGCCCCGGCTACATCAATCTGCTTGACGCGCTCAACGGTTGGCAACTGGTACGCGAATTGCGCGAGGCAACGAATCTGCCTGCCGCCGCGTCCTTCAAGCACGTGAGCCCCGCAGGTGCCGCCGTCGGGTTGCCGCTTGACGACGTGCTTAAGAAAATTTACTTTGCCGAGGATGTAGAGCTGTCCGCGCAGGCTGCCGCCTACGTCCGCGCGCGCGGTGCCGACCGCATGAGTTCCTACGGCGACTTCGCAATTTTGTCCGACGAGTGCGACGCGTCGACCGCCAACTATATCAAGCGCGAAGTCAGCGACGGGATTATCGCGCCCGGCTATTCGCCCGAAGCCTTGGAGATTTTGAAGTCGAAACGCGGCGGCAATTACCTTGTACTTAAAATGAATCCCGACTACGAGCCGCCCGCCGTCGAACGCAAACAGATCTTCGGCGTCACGTTCGAGCAAAAGCGCAACGATGTTAAGATAAGCGACGCTTGCCTTGCCGACGTGCCGACCAAAAATAAAACCTTCACGCCCGAAGCGCGCCGCGACCTGTTTATCGCGCTGATAACGCTCAAATACACGCAATCGAATTCCGTTTGCTACGCTAAGGGCGGACAGGCAATCGGTATCGGCGCGGGGCAACAAAGCCGCGTTCACTGCACGAGACTTGCCGGCAACAAAGCCGATTACTGGTTCCTGCGCCAATGCCCGAAGGTAATTGATTTGCCGTTCAAGCGCGGCATCAAGCGTCCCGACCGTGACAACGCCATTGACGTTTACCTCGGCGGCGAAACTTTCGCGGACGGTTGGGAAAATCTTTTCACCGTCAAGCCCGAACCGTTCACCGACGCCGAAAAAAAATCGTGGCTTGCGAATCTGTGCGGCGTGTCGTTGGCTTCGGATGCGTTCTTCCCGTTCGGCGACAACATCGAACGCGCGCACCTTTCGGGCGTCGACTTCATTGCGGAGACGGGCGGCTCTATTCGCGACGACAACGTTATCGAGACTTGCGACAAGTACGGCATTGCAATGGCGTTCACTCACGTCCGCCTTTTCCACCACTGACATGAAAAGAATTTTTAGAAGTTTATTCGGGCTGATTCGAGACATAATCGCCAATCGAAAGCTTTTGTGGCAGATGACCAAGCGCGACTTCCGGCAACGATATTTGGGCTCGTATCTGGGGATTTTGTGGGCGTTCATTCAGCCGACGGTGACGGTGCTGATTTTCTGGTTCGTCTTCCAAGTCGGCTTCAAGTCCATGCCCGTCAACAATTTCCCGTTTATCCTGTGGCTGGTGTGCGGAATGTTCCCGTGGTTCTTCTTAAGCGACAGCATTCAGAGCGCGACGAATTCGGTTATCGAAAGCTCGTTTCTCGTGAAAAAAATCGTCTTTCGCGTGGAGCTTTTGCCCATCGTCAAAATCATGTCGGCGTTGGTCGTGCACATATTTTTTGTGGCGGTGTTGTTCGCCATGTTCGCGGTCTACGGCTACAGCGTGTCTATTTATAACTTGCAAATCGTCTATTACTTTTTCGCTATGATCTGCTTTTCGCTGGGCTTGAGTTGGCTGACGAGTTCGCTGACGGTTTTCCTGCGCGACGTGGGTCAATTCGTCGGCATGATTTTGCAATTCGGCTTCTGGGGCACGCCCATTTTCTGGAATCTGCAAATGATACCGGAGCAATTTCAATTCCTGCTCAAGCTGAATCCCGCGTACTATCTGGTCGAAGGCTATCGGCAGAGTTTCATTTACAACGAGTGGTTTTGGGAGCACGCGCATTTGACGGCGTACTTTTGGGCGTTGACGGCGGCGGTGATGTTTATCGGCGCGTGGTGTTTCAAGAAACTGCGCCCGCATTTTGCTGACGTTCTTTAGTCATTTCGCGATAGGTCGGCACCGCTTCAAGCTCAACGTAACTTTCCGCGTCCAAGTAAAAGCAATGCACCGCCTCGCCGTTGGTAAGTATGCAATAGTCGCAACCGAGCTTTTCCGCGTAGTCGAACGTTTCATTGAACGCCGCGTCGTCAAGGGGCGTCTCCAAGGCTTTGCACTCAACGACGGCGACGGGACGCGTATCGTTTTCCTCGCGGTCGAATCGCTCAATCACGACGTCGGCTCTGTGACGGAACGGCAAGCCGTAATGCGAAAGTTTTTCCCCGATTCGTATCATGCGTTGCGGCACGTCCAATTCCTCAATCAAATACGGCACCACGCGTTGGCGTACCGTTTCGCGTGGCGTCACGAGCACATATTTCTTCCGCACAGGGTCAAAGTACATCGGCTGATTTTCAATCCGATAAATGTGCGGCGGCATAAAATCTTTCAGCATATTCATTCCCTCCGAACGCCATATTAACTTGCACGGCGCATTTTGGCAAAAAATTTTTTTCAAAACGCTTGCCCCTGCCCGCCGAAAATGCTTTAATATCGGCGTGTTTTTTTTGAATAAATCTATTCAGGGAGATGTAAACGCATGTTTAATCTGCAAAGTTATCTTGATTCCGCTTACGACGAAGTCGAAGAAACTGCTTCATCCGAAGAAACTGTCACCACCACCGCCGCAACCGAAGGCGACACCTCTGCGACGACAACCTCAGAAACAACCGACGACACTTCCGATACGTCCAACACGACGACTACAGGCACGTCCGATACGTCGACCGTAGCCGCTGAAACTTCGACTTCAAGATCGACGGGCAACAGGTCTTTGGACGCCTTGCTCGGCATTCAGTCTTCAAGCTCAACATCAAATGACAGCTTTATGACAGCAATGACACACGCGGGCGCGACTACCTCAACCGCTCCGACCTCGACCAATACCGTTGCCGCGACGACCGATACGACCGATACGACAGATGTGACCAATATTGTTGAAGCGGTGAACTCTGCCGATTACGTCTACACGGGCGGCAATCAAGCCATTACCGATTACGAGAGCGGTGACACGATTGTTTTGGGCACCTACCCGACCGACGCCGCTTTTATCGACGGAAACTTTTATCTCGCCTCCGGTTCGGGCACGCTCGTTATCCAAAATGCGACGAATAAGATTATCGAATTCGAGGACGCAGACGGCAACGATTTCATTCAAGCATATGCGGCGACGACTCCGGGGCTTATCGACGGCAGAGGCTACAGCGGCTTTGAAGTCCTCAACGGGGCTGATTCGGGCGCAGATTTGATATTCGCGGGCTCCGACGGCTCGTCACTGTACGGCGGCTTCGGCTCCGTTTCCGATACGCTTATCGGCGGCGCGGGCACCGACATTTTCGTCAGCGGCAAGTATCAGGGCACCGACGTTATCGGCGGCGCACAAACCAAAGACATAATCAGCGTCAACGACGCCACCTTAAGCGACATCGTTGCCACGAACGAACAAAACGGTATCATTGCCGTATCCTTCAACAACGGCAACGTCATCGCTGTAAGCAGTGCGCAATCCGTAAGCGCGGCGTTTATGTTGGCGGACGGCTCCGCTTGGCGATTCAATCACGCAACTAAATCTTGGCAAAGCGCGTAAATCTGCGCGGCAATTTTTAATCGCTCTCCTACACGGGGGGCTTTTTTTACACCGGAAGGGATGATTTTTTTGGCAACGATTAAAAACAGCTTCAACGACACGCTCGTTTCGGGGACAAGCAACGCCGACAGCATTACCAACACGGGCGACAAAGTTACAATCAGCTCCTACGCGGGCGACGACACCGTCATAAGTAGCGGCGCAAGAGTTTCAATCGACGCGGGTTCCGATAACAATTTCGTTTCGCTCGCCTCCGACGGATATTTGAGCGTAGTGGCGGGCGACGGCAACGACACCATCACTTTCGGCGACGGCGACGAGACTGCCGAGATTAAGTATCGCAACCGTATCATAATCAGCGGCGGCAACAACTTCGTCAACAACGACCGAATTGCACTTTCCACGATTCAAACGGGCGACGGTGACGACACAATCATAAGCGGCGGCGGCGACGACGATTGGGAACCCGTTTCAATCAACGCGGGCGCGGGCGACAATCAAATCACAATCAACACCTACATGAAGCACGGCAAGCTTTCCGCCGGCAAAGGCTCAGACCTCGTTTCAATCGTCAGCGCGGACAACTCAACCATAAACGTCGGCGCGGGCAACAACTCCGTCACCATTGACGGCACAGGCAAGGAAAACAGCCTCGCCGCAGGTTCGGGCAACGATTACATTTTCGTCAACGGCGCGTCGTCGAAAGACGAACTCTTGGTCGGCGCGGGCTCCAATACCGTTTACGCGGAAGGCTCGGAACACAGCGTCTATGCGGGCGGCGGCAACGACTTCATTACCGTCGGTTCAGGCTACGTCAGCGCAGGCGGCGGCGATAATCTCGTTCACCTGCTCGTAAGCGGCAAATCAACCGTCCTTGCTGGCACGGGCGACGATTCCGTCATTGTCGGCAACGAAGACTCAACCGACATTCAGTATCGCAACCGTATCAGCATTGGCGGCGGCAACAACTACATTGACAACGGCTCGGTAGAACTGTCCACCATTGAGACGGGCGACGGCAACGACACAATCATCACGGGCGGCGGCGACGACGATTGGGAGCCCGTTTCAATAAGCGCGGGCAAAGGCGACGACTTTATCACCGTCAAAACTGCCATGAAGGAAGGCAAACTCTCCGCCGGCGCGGGCAATGACTTGGTTTCAATCGCAAGTTCCGAACACTCCACCATAAACATCGGCAACGGCAACAACGCCGTAACCCTCGACGGCATTGGCAAGGAAAACAGCATTATCGCGGGCACGGGCGACGATTTGGTTTCCATGGTAAGTTCTTCGGCAAGCAACAAGATTTCGCTCGGCGCGGGCAACAATACCGTTTTCGCTGCGGGCAAAGATCAAAGCGTCAGCGCGGGCGACGGCGATAACTTCATCACCGTCGGCTCAGGCTATGTCAGCGTCGGCAACGGCACCAACGTCGTTTCGCTCGCCTCAAGCGGTCAAGCCACCGTCTTGGCGGGCACGGGCGACGATACCATCAACGTCGGCGATTCCGATTCCACCGAAAAATATTATCGAAACTTGATAAGCGTAAGCGGCGGCAACAACTTCATTTACAACAACGCCGAACTTTCGACGATTGTCGCGGGCAACGGCAACGACACAATCATCACGGGCGGCGGCGACGACGATTGGACTCCCGTCTCGATAATTTCGGGTGGCGGCGATAACGTCCTCGTCGTCAACAGCTTAATACGTACAGGTCACGTCTTGGGCGGCGCGGGCAACGACTTCGCCTCAATCATCAGCTCCGACCAATCGACCGTCAATCTCGGCGCAGGCAGAAACTCCCTCGCGGCGGACAGCGGCTTTGCGGCAAGCACGATAACGGCGGGCACGGGCTCCGATCTGATTCGAATCAACGGCAACAACAACTTAATCAGCGCGGGCAGCGGACGCAACGGCATTTCGCTCACGGGCGGTGAAAACAACACAATCATTGCCGGCAGGGGCAACGATACAATCACGCTCGCCGACAACTACTTCTACAACGCGATAATCTTCGGCGGCGGCAACGATCTCGTTGTCAACTACAAATCGAGCGACAGTATAATGGCACTCGGCACGCTCACTCAATCCACCGTCGACAACGACGTTGTCTTGACGGACGGCTCAAGTTACATGACGCTCCAAGGCGCGGCTGACAACTACGTTCGCACCTACACGCTTTCTTCCGACAGCGACGCTTACAGACTCCTTACAAGCGACACGACGATTGGCGACACCGTTGCGCCCGCGCAGGCAATCGATCCCGAATTGCCCATGCCGCTCGACATTTCCAACACCGTCAACAACACCGTCGTCACCGGCACCGAATCGGGCGACACCATTACGAACAGCGCGACCAAAGTCACTGTCAACGCGCTCGACGGCGACGACTTCGTACAAAACAATTTCTTCGCCAATGTCAAGATTAACACGGGCGACGGCAACGACTCCGTTACCAACAGCGGCTCCAAAGTCACGGTCAACAGCGGCAACGACGATGATTACGTCGAAAACCTCGGCAAAAAAGTTTCCGTCAACGGCGGCGCGGGCGATGATACCTTAGACAATCGCGGCGCAAATGCAACGCTCTACGGCGGCAATGGCAACGACCTGATTCAAAATTGGGACGGCGATTACGGTTACGGCTCCTCCGTCACGATAAACGGCGGTGCGGGCAACGACACAATCATAAACAACGAAGGCGCGAACGTTTCAATCGCGGGCGGCGCGGGCAACGATTACATAGTCACAGGCGGCGACAATGTCCTGATTAACTATAAGAGCGGCGAAGGCAACGATACCGTCGTCGGCTTCAACGCTACGTCGAAATTGCAAATCGGCGGCGGCACCGGCACTTACTCCACCGTCATGAACGACAAAGACATCATCGTAACCGTCGGCAAGGGCAAGATAACTTTAAGCGACGCGGGCTCCCTGCAAGCCGTCACCATCAACGGTGAAGAAATTTCCCTTACCAACCCCGACACGACTTTGACGCTGACCGATTCTGACGCGGCAAAGCAGACGCTTGACGCGACGATAATCACGGCGGACGCATCTGCGCGAACGAAGGCAACTCGAATCGTGGGCAACGCTCTGGACAACTCGATAGTCGGCGGCGCGGGCAAGGATACCATTTACGGTAAAGACGGCGACGATTTTATCCAAGGCGGCGCGGGTGTCGATAAGCTTTACGGGCAGAACGGCGACGACACGCTTTGGGGCGGCACGGGCTCCGATTCGCTGTGGGGAGGCGCAGGCGCGGACGTGTTCATTTACACTTCGGGCAAGGTCGTTATTGCCGATTACGCGGCGGGCGACAAAATTTCTCTCGGTGTTGAAGTCTCAAGCACAAGTCTCAGCGGCTCGGATTCGATACTTAAGCTTGCAAACGGCGGCACGCTAACCGTCAAGAAAGCCAAAGAACTCACGCTTATCGACGCGGCGGGCACGGAACTTACAACGATTGTCGGCAGCGTAACATTGGACGACACCGCCGGCGCAACGACGTTGGCAGCGGGCGTTACCGTCGCGGACGCGTCTTCACGTTCCAAAACAATCAAAATTGTGGGCAACGCGCTCGACAACACGATAAGCGGCGGCAACGGCAACGACAAACTTTACGGCGGCAACGGCGCAGATTCGCTCGTCGGCGGCGCGGGCAAAGATAACCTCTACGGTCAAGCGGGCAACGACACGCTTTGGGGCGGAGTCGGCAACGACACGTTAAGCGGCGGCGACGGTGACGATCTGTTTATCTACAGCGCAGGCAACGACGTTATAACCGACTTCGGCGACGACGATCTGCTTCAAATCACGGGCACTTGGTCAGCAACTTACAACACGTCGACCAACGCCCTCGCCTTCAAAGTGGGCTCGACCGCCGGCGCAATCACGCTCAATGACGTTGCGGAAGAAGGCACCTTCAATATCAACGGCGACGCTTATATAATAAGCGACACAGAACTTGTAAAAAAGAACTGAACCCTAGGGACTGTGGACAATTTATTTTAACCAGAGAAGAATAGAAGCAAAAAGAATAAAAGCAAAAAGAATAAAAGCCATAAAACGCTCAGCTCGTTTGTCAAAACGCATTGCAAGCCGATGATTTTCTTTCAAACGTTGGAAGAATCGTTCTACAACGTTGCGCTGTTTATATTGCTCCCGGTCTGTTTCCCACGGTATCTTGTAAGTCTTCTTGCAGGGAATACAAGCACTGCCGCCTTTTCTCTCTATCAAGCACAAAAACTTACGCGAGCAA
>Ga0310697_10000992_pt1 | contig 35186 bp, 31 predicted proteins | sample 172DNAGHGlowgp2_FD_203883 | JGI IMG/M metagenome (GOLD analysis project Ga0310697, IMG submission 203883) | Sheep rumen microbial communities from Palmerston North, Manawatu-Wanganui, New Zealand - 1728 DNA GHGlow gp2 (v2) (version 2) | ecosystem: Host-associated > Mammals > Digestive system >... | reverse complement strand
TTAACTTCGAACTTGATTTTGAAGAACTATGGAAAGCCTCATTCCTTAAAAAGGTATATTTATATCTTAAGAAGCAGGCAAAGTTCAAGCGGTTGCTAAAAGCAGAATTAATGCGTATTCGCCCAGATTTTACGATCAGTATGCTTCGTCGTGAAATCAATTTTATTACCCACATTCATGATGGTAGTAAGAAGATAGGCGAACTTCATGTGAATAGAGAGAATTATAGGAATTTTGAATCTAATGAATCAAATGTTCTTAAGAATCTCTTTGCCAAGATGTGGATGCAGAGTCTTGTCAGTAATCTAAAACGATTGGACAGATTAGTCGTTCTTACGGAAAAGAGTAAAGTTGCATGGCCGGAATTATCAAATGTAGTTGTTATTCCCGATCCTTTACCTTTCTCTGTCGATGAGAAATCCTCTCTTCAATCTAAGCGCGTAATCACGATAGGTCGATATACCTATCAAAAGGGCTACGATATGTTGTTAAAGGCCTGGTCTTTGGTTGAAAAGCAACATCCTGATTGGTCTCTTGCTATTTGCGGAATGGGAGATAGGAAACCATTTGAAGATCAGATGCATGCATTAGGATTGGATGAAAATAGAATAGAGTTAAGTGGTCCTGTTGATGATGTGAGTCGAGAATATCTGAATAGTTCCGTATTTGTTTTGACCTCTCGTTTTGAGGGCTTTGGTCTTGTCATTATCGAAGCCATGTCGTGTGGCGTTCCTGTGGTTGCTTTTTCTTGCAAGATGGGACCCGATGAAATCATTACCAATGGTAAGGATGGCTATCTTGTTCCAGTAGGCGATGTAAATGAACTTGCTAATCAATTATGTTCTTTGATCGAGAATCAGGAATTAAGGAACCAATTTGGTAAAGCGGCATACGAGAATTCTCAAAGGTATAGTATTGATAAGGTTGCGAATCAATGGAAATGCTTATTTGATGATTTAGTGAAGCATTCATGAATTACGATGTTACTATAGGCATACCTGTATATCAGTCTGTTGATTGTATCAAGCAGTCTATGGAGTCCGCATTGTCTCAATCGTATTCTTCCATAGAATTTCTGATTGTAGATGATGCAGGTCATGATGGTACTATAGATATCATCAGAGATCTCCAGACTTCTCATCCAAGAGGTAAGGATATATATATAGTTTCCCATATAGATAATCTGGGCGTTTCAAAATCTCGTAATGAGATCATCGAAAAGGCACAAGGTGATTACCTCTATTTTATGGATTCTGATGATCTAATAGCACCTAATACCATTTCCTTATTGATGCAAAATATCCGTCAGTATGATGCAGAGATAGCTTTTGGTTCTTATGAGAAAATAGAAACCTCAGGAAAGCGGACTGTATATCAATACCCGTCATTACAACTTTTGGAGAAAGATGCTTTGGCAATATATGCCTATCGACAATATGCAGGCATTCAAGCTTCTGCATGTAATTATTTGGTAAAAACCTCGTTGTTGCGTGAGAATCATCTCTGCTTTATTGATACTGATTACTGGGAAGACCTCGTATTTACTTTTGATTTGGTAACATATATCTCTAAGGCAGTCTTGTTGCCAGATATTACATATACCTATCTCTGCCGAGAAGGTTCGTTATCCCATTATCAACAACGTAAGAACATCTCCAAGGATGAGATCATGCAGAATGTCAGAGCTATCGATCATCTGAAGAATACTTCTTCTATATTAAATAATAAGGTGTATTTCCCTCATCGTTGTTTCAATATTGTGATGACCGATTTCTATATGGCTTGCAATATTCTGAAGCGAAGAAAGGATATACATCCCTCCATAACAAATAAGGAGATCAAAACATTGATGTCCCATCCTGCTACCTGGGGGCAGATTTGTCGTTTTAAACAATCTCGATTAAGTAATCTCCTGTTGTATATTCTCGGAAAATTACCTTCATTTTTATGCGTATCTACCATTTGGTGTCTTGGTAAAATCAAAAAACTGATGTAAAATTTGGAGATTTGCCATAAAATGTGTATCTTCGCCCTCAAATCGGAAATGAATAATGACGAATTGGTACGATAAATATCTGTCTATTTATGGAAAATCATTTGTTGAGATTCCTGATGCAACTCTTGATGAGATTAAGGGTAAACTTGCTAGTCAACAGAGTGAAAATCCTTTGGTTTCTGTAGTGGTAATTGCTTATAACGAAGAAAAGCGATTGGCTTCATGTCTTTGGTCATTAAGTGAACTCCAAACGAAATATCCGATAGAGATCTTTGGAGTTAATAATAATTCTAAAGATCGGACAGAAGAAGTTTATCAGCGTTTAGGTCTTCCTTATTATAATGAGAGTAAGCAGAGTCCCGGTTTTGCTCGTCAATGCGGTTTAGACCATGCAAAGGGTAAATACCATTTCTGTATTGATGCAGATACTTTCTATCCTCCGAAATATGTAGATCTGATGATGACGAAACTTCAAAAACCAGATGTGTCTTGTGTCAGTTCATTTTGGAGCTTCTTTCCTGATAAACAGCATGGTAGATTTGGCTTGTTTATGTTCGAACTAATCCGTGACGTGTTTCTTTTTGTCCAGCATTTCAAGCGACCAGAGTTGTGCGTTAGGGGAATGGTCTTTGCATTCAATGCAGATTATGCCCGCCAGGTAAAGATTCGTACAGATATCCGTCGTGGTGAGGATGGTTCGCTGGCCTTATCATTAAAGCCATTTGGAAAGATCGATTTCTTGTATAATCGAGATGCTCGCCCTGTAACGGGCTATGGAACGATTGGTTCCCAATCCTTATGGCAGAGTTTTATACAACATGTCAAGATTCAGGGCAAAGGAATCACTCGAATCTTCTTTAAGAAAGACCATTACGAGGACAGTGAGGATAATCTCGTTAAAAACAAATAACCAGAATGAGAATCCTATATGTCTTTCGTTCTCTTGCCGTTTGGGGAGGAATTGAGCGGGTTTTGGTGGAGAAGATGAACTTTTTGTCTTCTGTATATGGTTATAATGTCTATATCATAACGTCTGACCAAGGCAATCATCCAATACCCTATCATTTGGAAGATAAAGTACATTTAGAAGATCTGAATATCCGTTTCCATCAGCAATATCAATATAATATTGTCAAGAGACAATGGGTGAAAAAGCGATTGAAACAAGAGTATGAACAACGTTTGGCTGAATGTATCCTGCAAATTCAACCAGATATAATTGTTTGTACAACTGCCGATCATATTGATTCTTTGGTAAAGTTGAAAGGTTCGATTCCATTAGTAGTGGAATCTCATTCTATTTGTTTGAGAACTATAGAAGATGGGAAGTTCTGTTTGCAAAGAAAATGGTATAAATATCATTATTTAAAAGCCCTTTCAAAAGTTGATTTCATTGTTGCTTTGACAGAGGGTGATGCAAATGAATGGCGAAAAGTACATCCTCATGTAGTTGTCATTCCAAACATAGTTCATCTTAATGACGGTGCTGTTTCTACTCTTGAGAATAAAAGGGTGATTTGGGTAGGTCGTTTTGATTATCAGAAACGTCCATTAGAAATGGTCAGGATTTGGGAAAAGATACAGCCCCAATTCCCTGATTGGCAATTACATATCTATGGTGAGGGCGAGCAGCGACAAGAGCTTGAAGATAAAGTACGCTCATTAGGCATGAATATTAAGATTCACCAACCAACTGAATTTATTTTTGATTGTTATCGGGAGAGCTCTATTTTAGTTTCTACCTCATTGTTTGAACCTTTTGGTTTGGTTATTCCTGAAGCAATGAGTTGTGGCTTGCCTGTGGTGGTATTTGATTGCCCTTATGGCCCTTCAGGTATTGTTACGGATGGAGAAGATGGCTTCTTAATACCTAATCGTGATATCCGCCTTTTCGTAGAGAAGGTATGTCTCTTGATGGAGAATGAATCCCTACGACTCAAATTAGGAAAGGCAGGTTCGGCTTCTTCTCGTCAATATGACGCAAGCAATATAATTCCCCAATGGAAACAGTTATTTGAGGAGTTGACAAAAGAAAAATAACATATTGTTTTGGTATTTAGAATAAAAAACTTATCTTTGCATCATGATACCTAAAATTATACATTTATGTTGGCTGAGTGGCGATCCATATCCTGCAAAGATTGCCCGATGCCTTAAAACCTGGGAAAAGTATCTTCCAGATTATGAGGTGATGCTTTGGGATACTCATCGTTTCGATCTGAATTCATCCATCTGGGTTCGTCAGGCTTTTGAAAAGAAGAAATATGCTTTTGCAGCAGATTATATTCGTTTCTATGCCCTTTATCATTACGGAGGCGTCTATTTGGACTCTGATGTAGAGGTCTTGAAGAGTTTTAATGATTTGCTTGATCTTCCATATTTTATGGGAGCTGAAAAAGCCCAGACACCCGAAGCTGCCATTATGGGTGCAGAAAAAGGATGTGACTGGATAAAAGCATGTTTGGATTATTACCAGGATCGCCCTTTTATCAATGAAGATGGAAGTTTGAATATCCAAACCGTACCTGATATTATGATTCGTCAGATTGAGCAGATCAAACCTGTTCGAGTACTTTCTTTAGAGGATAGTTTGAACATTCGGAATTTGGATATGCAAAAAGAGGTGTTGGAGTTCAATGATGCATTCTTCTCTCCAAAGGTCTTTGACTCTCGAGAGGTAGAGATTACACCATATACATACGCCATTCACCATTATCAAAACTCATGGTTCTCTCCTAAGGCAAAGGCCTATTACCGTAGTCGTGCTTTCTTAGTGAAGATCTTTGGGCAGAAATTCGTGCGTAAGGCTGAGGTGACGTTAATGCCTTGGAAATTTAAGAAATAAACAAGTGGAATGAGAATACTGATTATACATCGGTCTTTTGCATTAGTCGGAGGCGCAGAACGAGTTATTACCGATAAAGCAAATTATCTGGCTAACGAAGGCCATCAGCTGATGCTTGTCAGTTATGAACAGGGTGATCATCCCCTCCCTTATGAACTTCATCAATCTGTACAGTATAGAGATTTGGATTGTCGTTTCTTTACCTTGTCTAAATATTCGGCTCCTAAACATCTCTATCTTTATTTCCGGCTAAAAAAACGGTTTAGGAATAATCTTCGTTCAGTTGTCCATGAATTCAAACCTGAGGTCGTTGTTCTGGCATCTGATTGGCAAACGCTGATGGGAGCAGTGATTGATTCCGTAAATCCAGTGCCTGTAATTGCAGAGTTCCATAATACATACGACTATGTTATGCGGAAAGTTGGTACATCAGAGGGATGGTTAAAGGCCAAACTAACTCAACTGTATTATCGTCAGACAATTAAGAATTTAGGAAAATGTGCACAGCTTGTAACCTTGACAGAGGGCGATGCAAATTGTTGGAGACAACATTTTAATATCGTTACAGTTATTCCTAATCCATTGACTTATTATCCAGATGTAATAGATGATATACCAAAGGATCATGGTCGTATTATTTTCGTTGGACGTTTTAATCACGAGAAACGTATTGATAGACTGATAACTGCCTTTTCAATGATTGCAGACAAATATCCAGATTGGCATGTAGATATCTTTGGTGAAGGTAACGAAAAGGATAATCTGTTAAAACAGATATCATCGATGGATTTAGAAGGTAGAGTTGTAATACATGAACCAACTAATGCAATCTATGATGAGTATAAACGTAGTGAGATGTTAGTGCTTTGTTCAGAACACGAAGCATATTCTTTGGTGTTAGTGGAAGCAATGTCTTGTGGCGTTCCGTGTGTCTCTATGGATTGCCCCCGTGGGCCTCGAGAAATCATTAAGGATGGTGTCAATGGCCTTTTGTCAAAAAATGGTGATGTAGAAGACTTGTCTGCAAAAATAGAATGGATGATTATTCATGAAAATGAGCGTAAAGAAATGGGACAAGCGGCAAGGGAGTTTGCTGCATCACGTCAACTTCATGTTTTGATGACAGAATGGAAAAGGTTATATAGTATTTGTATTACTAAATGATTAAAAGATGAAGTTATTAAGCATCATAATTCCAGTATATAACGTTGAAAGATATATACGAGAGTGTTTGGGGTCAATCTTCAGACAAGGTTTGTCGGATGATGAATTTGAAATAATCCTTGTTAATGATGGTACACCAGATAATAGTATAGGTGTAGTTTCTGACTATATTGAGGGCCATGATAATGTTATTGTGTTAAATCAGAATAATCAAGGAGTATCTAAAGCACGTAATGCAGGTCTTGCAAAATCTCAAGGTAAGTATGTATATTTTATGGATCCTGATGATTTGTTGGTTGATGATGCTCTTTCGACTCTTCTTCCTAAGGCAATAGCTTCTAATGCAGAAATACTAATGGCTGATTATTGCCGTTTTAATGATGGGTGTGATTATTCTAACTTACTACATGTTGACCAAGTCTATTCTGAACATAAGAAAACAGGAGAACAGGCATATTTGGAAGATTTAAGCCCTTATGAGTGCTATATTTGGCTTTTGTTGATAAAGCGAGTTTTTTTGATAAATAATCAAATCACTTTTAAACCATTCTGGTATGAAGATACTCTCTTCTGTCAGGAGTGTTTTGTAAAAGCTAAATATGTTTTAAGAACTAGGTATCAACTATATGTTTATAGACTTCATGCTGGTTCTTTTACATCTTCTATGAATATTAATAAAATGAAGGATTTAAATAGTTGTTTATCCGCTTTAATTGAATTAAAAGAGACAGGCTCATTTTCTGACATAGTTAAAAAGAAGCTTTCTGATAATATTTTTGCTTCTTTCTCATATGGTCTTTGGTGTATTACACATAATGATATTTTGTATAAAGATAGAAAGATAATTATATCAGATTTAAAAGCAAAGATACCTCCTTCACATTTCATGTTTTATGGGGATATTAAACAAATGATAGTTTCATTATTGTTCCGTTTATGTCCATACTTTTATTTGGTTTTACGTAAAAGATGATAAAAATATCTATTATTGTTCCTGTTTATAATGTATCACAATTCATAAATAGATGTATTGAATCTATTATGACTCAAGAGAGTGCTGATTGTGATATAGAGTGTATTGTAGTTAATGATTGTACACCAGATGATAGCATGAAAATAATAGATGAAATTTTAGCTGATTATCATGGTAATATTCATTTTGTATTCTGTACACACAATGTTAATAGAGGCCTTTCTGCAGCACGTAATACAGGAATTAAAAAAGCTACAGGTGACTTCGTCCTTTTTGTTGATTCTGATGATTATTTAAGTGACGATTGCTTAACACTAATGATTGGTGGCTTGAAATCTTATCCAAATGTTGATGTTGTGCTTGGAAATGCATTTTCTTGTAAATATGGACGTTCTTTCTTTCCACCAGTTTCTGCACCGACGTTATTTACAAATAAAAATGAAGTTTTATTAAAGGTGTTTTTTGCAGATCTTCATTTCCATGCATGGAATAGACTGATTCGTCGAGATTTGATAGTTAATAATGAACTTTTATTTGTAGAAGGATTGTTATATGAAGACATGCCGTGGACATATAAGTTAATCACAGTAATGTCATCTATGTTAGTATTACCCAGTAATACATATGTATATGAGTACAATGAAAACTCAATAATGAATACAACAGAAGAAAAAATTAATAAAGTTGTGTATAGCTTCTGTTATATTATTAATTATATCTTGGATAATATAATAAAAGAAATCCGTAGTGATTGCCGAATTTATTGTTTTGGAATTCTTTTACGAACTGTTGATATGGTATCTCAATTTTCTTGTTCTGGCGAGATGGACAGGTTGTTGCATAAGGTAAAGGTTCGTTTAGTAAAAGAGGCTTTATGCTCTGGTCGCTTGTTGTTGTCATTGTTTTTCATTACAGGTTTTAAACCTATTGTAAGTATTTACAAGATTCCTGTTGTAAGAAACCAATACCACAGAATGACCGTAATCTATGGCAGGATTGAAAGGTTCCTAGATAGAATCTTTTAAATTCTTATTATTTTTCTCTGCAAGGTATTCTTTATATGGCATTTTGAAATCTATGTATTTATAATGTGGTGGAATCTGTTTTTCTACAGGTTCATGAAAATCTGTTCGATTATATCTTGTTTCAAGATATTCTATATAATCTTCTACAATCATTGCGGTTCGGCCTTCAAAGCTAATAGTGGTATAGTTCTCAAAAATTGTTGGAGCAAATGGAATCATGTTATAATAATGATAAGCACCAAATAATTCACGATATGTATAATGTGAAGATATTTTGCCAAGGAACTCCGCTATAACTTGAAAATAGCATAGATATTTCCTTCTGTTTGTAAGGAATTTATATAATAGAATGTTTCTTATACGATTTCTGAATCCTTTTTCTTTTGTTCTTCCTTTGTTAATTGTTAATATATGTTTGCACAGAAATAGGTCAATATATTTAAGAGGGCCATTTGGAACTTTGTCGTAAACAGTAATATCTAAAAAAATCCCCATAACATTTCCATTCTTTGATACGTAGGTGGTGTTGTCATTGATAATTTTACTAAAGCAAATATTTAGTGTAGTTGAATAATCGCTATTTTGATAATTAATTATTGAGAATCCTTTGGGAATGTTGTTGTTGATAATCTTTAGGAATTTGTTATAATTATCTCGAGTCATCATCAAGTCAATATCATCATCCCATGGAATGAACCCCTTATACAAATAGGCACCAACTACAGAACCTCCACATAATGAATATTGAATGTTGTATATTTTGCAGAGATTATCAACAAAATCGAATATCTCCAGACATTTTAATTGTAGTTGCCTATGTTCTGATACCATTTTTATATATGATGACTTTTTAGTTTGCAAATATAGTGTGTTTTTACGTAATTTCCAAATTTTTTTCTTTATTTCAAAAAAAAAAATATATCTTTGCAACGAATAATGTAAGTCTTATTTTGTTTTTTGTAATAAACGAGGTGATATGATAAGTGTTCGTCATTTGATAGGATTATTATTGAATAGTGTTTTGAGTTTACTATCAAAACAAAGAAAAATTGTATTTGTTAACTTTGAAGGTCGTGGATATGGAGATAGTCCAAAGTATATTGCAGATGAGATTTTGCGTCAGTCGCTACCTTATGATCTTGTTTGGTTAGTTTATGATATGAAAGAATCTTTTCCCGTTGGAATAAGGACGGTTAAATATTATAGTTTTAAATCAAGATATGAGTTAGCAACAGCTCGTATTATCATAAGTAACACAAAAGTGAGATTGCCATATTTGAAGAAAAAAAGACAATATTATATTCAAACATGGCATGGTGGATTTGGCGTAAAATTCATAGAAAAAGATGCAGAACAGTATCTACCGAAACAATATGTGAAAGATAGCAAATATGATTCCTCAATTACTGATTTAATTTTGTCAGGAAGTGATTTCCAAACAAAGGTAATACAAGATTCATTTTGGTATAATGGTGAGATTTTTAAGAAAGGTGTTCCGCGGAATGATGTGTTCTTCAATTGTTCTGATGGTGATATATGCCAATTACGAATTAAGTATGGATTTGATACCAAATGCAAGATTGTAATATATGCTCCAACTTTTCGCGATGATGATAGCGTTGATGCATACCACTTAGATGCTGTATCCTTATTAAAGATACTGAATAATAAGACCGGTGAGAACTGGAAACTGATTATTCGACTTCATCCAAGAATCGCAGGTTTGAGCCATATTTTTGATTATGATAATGATATTATCGATGGATCGGGTATTGCGGATTCACAAGAGTTGTTGGTTATGTCAGACCTTTTAATAACTGATTTTTCTTCTATGATGATGGATTTTGGGATTATGAAGAAACCTGTTATTCTTTTTATTACGGATCTAGAAGAGTATGTTCAAAAATGTCGTGGAATCCGTCCTCTTTTTTATCAATTACCATTTCAATTGTGTAAGTCTAATGAGGAGTTATGCCAAGCAGTTATAAAATTCGATGTTGTAGATTATAGAGAAAGGCTAAAGGCTTTTATGGATGAGTTTTTTCTTAGTTACGATGATGGTCATGCTTCCGAACATGTTGTTGATAGAATCAAAGAACGCATGGAATTGTAAATAATTATTTATTTTGCCTATGAATATTGCACTTATTGTAGCTGGAGGTACAGGAAACCGTATGGGGCAGGATATCCCCAAGCAATTTATCAATGTTTACGATAAACCAGTTCTTCTTTATACATTGGAAGGTTTTCAGCGTCATCCGATGGTAGAAGCCATTGAGGTGGTTTGTCTTGATGGATGGCACAATGTTTTGTGGGCTTATGCACGTCAGTTTAATATTTCGAAACTGAAATGGGTGGTCTCCGGTGGCAAGACGGGACAGGAGAGTATTCGTAATGGTGTCTATAACTTGGAGGATAAAATTTGCGAAGATGACATTGTGATTATTCATGATGGAATCCGCCCTTTGGTGGATGCAACGGTGCTCACGGATGTTATCCAGAAGGCGTGTCAGTATGGTAATGCAGTGACTTCGCTTCCTTATAATGAACAGATTTTCATCATTAATCCGGAGGATAATACTACGACCAGGGAATATATTCCTCGGGAGACCTTACGTAGGGTTTCGACTCCCCAGGCCTATCAGTTCAAGAAGTTGGATAGGGCTTACCATGAGGCTTTTGAGAAAGAAATAGGAATCTATGGATCGGCCTATACAAATACGATGATGGTAGAGTTAGGGGAGACACTGCATTTTGCATCAGGATCTGATAAAAATATCAAATTGACAACTAAGGATGACCTCGAGCTTTTTAAGGGTTATTTGAAAATGGATAAAGATACTTGGCTGAAATAATAGCGGTGAACAGGCTATAATAGTACAATTAGTAGGATTTGATGCACATTCTAAATATAAAGTGGTTCTTCTTCTCTTCTTATGATTATATGCAAAAATATATCAACGTTAGATTTCTTAGCTATTTTTATTCATGCGTTTTTGCATAGATCTGGTTGCTAGAAGATTCCTTAATATGCGTTGTTTATTTGGTTTCTTGCCTAAAAGAATTGGCGCATGTTTTTTTGACCATTGAATAATGGGGTAGAGAATAGTGCAGATAACGAGGGCAGTGGGGAGGGCTGTGTTCCAGTGATAGCAAATGCTACTGCTGATATCAAAGGTTTGCTCAAGGGTGAAATTGGCGATGGTAACGAGTACGATGTGGAGACCAATGATGACGAGGGTTCCGATGGAGAGGTTGGTAATAATGGGTGATTTGAGCCCGTTCAAGATTTTGCACCCATAGAGCACACCAAAGAGAAATAGCACATTGATGGGGTAGAATAGGGCGATGTGTAGAACATGTTGCCCTGTGTAGAAAGCATCAAGATGCCAGGCGAAGAGCAGGATACTGCCCAATAAACATATGATGCAGCCCATGATGTCACGTTTCAAGTTACATTCCCTGAATAAATGATACTGTCCAAACAGATACCCCATATAAAAATAAGGTAGATTACGCATGATACCTATGGGTGTCAGTTGAGGGGCAAATTCCCAATATTTGTTGGTACCATATAGGAAAACAGAGATGATGCAAAGCCCTGTCATAACCCAATGCTGATATTTCGTTTTTCTGCATAGGTCGATAAGGATATGCATAAAGAGAATTGCTGGCAGATACCATAGCGGACCATTCAATGGTTCTGCAAAACTACTGTCATGCTCCATCAGCAGTGCACCAATCATGGGCCGCATAGCGTGAAAGAAATCAGGCATTGCCCCAGTGCTTAGGTAAAACTTCACCAACCAATATGGATAGACTATTACATTATATATAATATAAGGTATAATAAGCCCGTACCAGTATTTCTTCCAGTTTGCTTTGTCACTCCCTCGATCTTTCTTCAAATAGCCAGAAATGAAAATGAAAATTACCATTGTGAGGGCTTGCAGATAGCGATAGTAGAACCACTCCTGTGATTGAGGAAGGTGGCAGAATACTACGCAGCAAACAGCGAGTGCTTTGGCCCAGTCTATCCAGTTTATCCGCTCTTTCATGTTGCAAAAATAACAAATTATGCTAAAACTGCCAAGAGTTACAACTTTTTTCTTTATTTTTGCACCTAATATGGCAAAGCAGAGAATAGCATACATAGATGCGATGCGAGGATTTACGATGATTCTCGTTGTCTATGCACATATCTGTTATTTCTGTATGGATGCCCCTTTGATGGGATTTAATCGTGTGTTTTTCCTCTTTCGTCTGCCTTGTTTCTTTATGATCAGTGGGTGGCTGTTCGAACCTATCGCTCAACGACCATTTAAAGATGTGATTCGCCATAAAGCGATGGTTCAGTTGCTTCCTACTTTCATTTTCTTGTTGATTCTAGCACCTCCGCCAGAGTTTTTCCATCAGTTGGGGACCTTGAAAGGAGGCTATTGGTTTACGTTTGTATTGTTTGAGTTCTTTGTGCTCTATCTGCTGATTGTGCGAATAAAGAAGTTTTATCGCCCTTGGGTAGCATTGGCTATTGCTTTGACAGCATTCTGTTGTGCCAGATATTACAATGAGATTCATTTATCGTCTGCTGGTGCACAGAAATATGTGGTAGATATGCTTGGTTTTATGAGTATCACCTTATGGCGATACTTCCTTTTTTTCTATATCGGAGCCTGGATGCGTCGCAATTTCGAGGCCTTTATCCGATGGACCAATCATCCTTTTGCATTACCTGTGATTGCTGTGGTTTTCTTCCTAATTGCTTCCACTGCCCACAGAGAAAGTCTTTGGTTCGAGGTGTTCCGTTTCTTTACTGGAGGCATCTCTGGTATGTGGATGATCTTTACTTGTTTCCGCCTTTTTAACCCTTGGTTAGAGAAGATACATTTATCTAAGCCTCTGCAATACGTAGGAAAGCGAACCTTGGATATCTATCTATTGCACTATTTTTTCTTGCCCCGTTTTCTGATACCTTATGCTGGACGTCTGCAAGCATTCGATAATCAGTTCATAGAATTTATTTTCATTCTCGCCATCGCCCTCGTTGTCTTGGCTATAACTTTACTTGCCTGTTACATCATCCGCCTCAGCCCCTTCCTTGGGCATTATCTTTTTGGTGTAAAGTACGACAGAAATATACTCAAAGATACAAAAAAGTTTTGATAAAAGATTTATTTTATGTAATTTTGCATGCAGAAATTCAATATTGATATGAAGAAGTTAGTTTCCATACTCGTACCCTGCTACAATGAAGAAGCATCATTACCCAAGTTCTATGAGGAAGTTAGTAAGTTAATGAATACGATGACCAACTATGAATGGGAATTGTTTTTTATTAACGACGGTAGCCACGACAATACTATTGGCATCATTCATAATCTCTATGAAAATGACCAACGTATTTCATATATAGACTTGGCTCGAAATTTTGGAAAAGAGAAAGCCATGTTGGCTGGCTTTGATAATGTAAATGGAGATTGTATGGTTATCATGGATGCAGACTTACAGGATCCTCCTACATTAATACCTGATATGCTAAGATATTGGGAAGAGGGTTATGATGATGTATATGCCAAACGCAGCTCACGAGGAAAGGAAAGTTGGTTAAGAAGAAAGCTTTCGATGTTATTCTATTCCTTTCTTGATCACTCTACCAATTACGAAGTTCTACGCAATGTGGGTGATTTTAGATTATTAGACAGAAAATGTATTGACGCTCTTAAACAACTACGTGAAAGTGAGCGATATACAAAAGGCCTATTTTGCTGGATAGGATACAAGAAGAAAGAAATCCTTTTCGACCGTAGAGACCGTGTAGCAGGAAAGTCGAACTGGGGTTACCACGCTTTATTCAATTTAGCCATTGATGGCATTACCAGTTTTACCACAGCACCATTGCGTATTGCAACATTTGTGGGATTAATAGTTGCCATCTGGGCATTATGCTATATGGGGTGGATTATTGCCAAGGTGTTGATTTGGGGTGATCCCGTACAAGGCTACCCAACCATCATGACTGTTATGCTCTTTCTTGGTGCTATCCAACTCATTGCTATTGGTATTCTTGGCGAATATATTGCCAAAATCTTCAATGAAGCAAAAAGAAGACCTACTTATCTTATTAATGAATACAAAAGCCATCATTCTAAGATCGACAAAGACATATGATTTGATTATCATTATGCCCGAAGATCAGGATCCTTGTCAACAAAAGAGTTAAAAACTCTTAATGATTTCTGCGATAGTAGACAATTGGCATGGCATTTGTATTACCTTTGCGGTCTGATAGGTTGAGAGTCGGTAAATCCCGAACTTTGCTTTAAGCCAATATACGATATTGGCCCTATCCTATAAATAGGGCCATATATATTTATAACTAAATAGTTAGGGATGCCTGTGGGAAGGCATCCCGTCGTAGATAATTAATAATGAGATATAAAAACGACTTTGCAATGGCTGCCACAACTGCCAGAAGTTACAACCGCCACTGGCGGGCCCATAAACTGACATGGACCGAAATCGGTAAGATTAAGTACCTCTTTGATGGAGCCTACGATTACATGGATGATGTGACACTGGCATATACCCGTGTTCATTTTAACAAACTCCGCACGGCCTTAGGTTTCAAACAAGATTCGGAATTAACCGAACTGATCGAGAAATCGGATGCGTTTCGCATCGTTCGCAACAAGGAAACTCACGAAATAGAAGCCTTTATGTCGCCATTAGTGGGAGACCGATTTGTTCCCACGCCCAATCAGGAGATAGAAGAACCGGCTATACCTTACGAGGTGTTCTTCTGCAAGGCCAATGCATTGGCTAATGACAACGACCGTGATAAGATCTCTGAGAATCAGTATCAGCACAGAGACGGTATCAATATGCACGTTCTTCTGGCTGGCAATGTTCCAAAGTTCCATGTCAAAGCCAGCGAGGAAGCCTACCAACGCATGAACAATTGTCTTTGGGATATCTTTACTGATGCAGATCTTCATCAACTATTCTATGGAGAATTTGAGTATGCCTACATAAATAAGTATAAAGTTAATCAAGAAGATGCAAGTATGTCACTTGGACTGTTTCTCAAAGATTTCTTGATAGACCATATGTCACGGCGAGTGGGTATAGAAAATTGGGAAGCTGATGCTATTCAGAAATGGATTAGAAACTACTTTGGAGCAAAGCAACTGCCACGAGTCATCACTCAGGCTCATGATAACTGGTTGAAATATCAACCCCAACCCCAGCTAAAGATATAATCTTCGAGTCGTGTGAATAGTCATATAAAAGTGTTCCTATAGGGGGAACAGAGTGTTTCGCACTGGGAAACAACTTGTTTTCTCCGTGAAAACAGTCTGTTTAGATTATCTAAACAATAAAAGACAAACATAATATACATTACAATGGAAAAAGAAGAAAGATTTCGCCAACAGGCCCCCCATTACCTGCCATGTTTCATCAACGACTGTCCTCACCATGAAAGCTGTTTGCATTGGCTGACTGGTCAATACGGTGAAGAAACGGATGACACCACTATCATTTGCGTTAATCCTCACAACCGGAAAGTAAAGACGGGTAATTGTTGTTATTATCGTGAGAACAAAGTTGTAACTTATGCTGTGGGAATGATGCACCTCCTTGACAATATTCCTCATGCTCAGGCTCGCATCATCAAAAGCCGCCTTATCGATTTGTTCTCTCGTACCCGTTTCTATCAATACCGTAACGGCACTCGCCCCATTCCCCCTGAGGATACGCAGTTGATAGCCGATATATGTAAAGAAGGGGGATGGACAGGCGAAATACGCTACGATGGATTTGAGGAGGACTATTTGTGGTAAGATGGCGGAAATGTATTTTTCTTCAGACGTTATTTTGATATTTCGAGGAAAATTGTTAACTTTGCCCCGATGATACACTATATACGATTGCTTCGCCCGTTGCAGTGGCTCAAAAACGGATTCGTGTTTGCGCCAATCTTCTTCAGCAACAACCTGCTGAAGTGGGATTTCCTGTGGCCCACGCTGATCATCTTTGCATCGTTCTGCCTGATATCCAGCTCCATCTATTGCTTCAACGATCTTCGAGATGTTGAGGCCGATCGTCAGCACCCCAAGAAGTGTCATCGTCCGATCGCATCTGGAGCTGTAAGTGTGAAAGCGGGTTATGCGATGATGATCATCTGTACGATTGGGGCATTCGCGTTGGTGCCATTCACCCAAAGCGTCAATATACCTTATTTATATATAATAATAGGTGGATATTGGCTGTTGAACATTGCTTATTGTATTCGACTGAAACAATATGCCATTTTCGACGTGTCGATCATCGCCGTTGGATTTGTGATGCGTGTGCTTTGCGGAGGTGTGACTACGGACATTTGGATCTCTCATTGGCTGGTGATGATGACGTTCCTTGTGGCACTCTTCCTCGCCTTCACCAAACGCAATGATGACTATCGCATCTACGAGCAAACAGGCACAAAACCACGAGTGTCGATCACCGGTTACAACAAGACCTTCATCAACGAGGCCACTGCGATTATCGCCAGTGTGACTCTCGTTTGCTACATCATGTACACCATGTCTCCAGAAGTTATCGAGCGAATGGGCACTCGCTATGTCTATCTCACGAGTGGTTGGGTACTTGCTGGTATGCTTCGCTATCTGCAGAATATGATTGTCTTCGGTCTTAGTGGTTCGCCTACGAAATCGCTCGTAAAAGACCATTTTATCCAGTTCTGCCTCGCCGGCTGGCTCATCTCATTCTTCGTGATTATCTATCTGTAGAAATGGAAAGAATAATTAGTTCACTGTTCGTTCTGATATTGTCTGCCACTGTTTATGGGCAGAAGGAATATCGCTTGGTGTGGAGTGATGATTTCGATGTGGATGGAAGTCCTTCGAAAGATTGGACTTACGAGCGTGGATTTGTACGGAATCAAGAACTGCAATGGTATCAGTCGGAGAATTCCTATGTGAAGGATGGCTGCTTGGTAATTGAGGGCAGGCGCGAGCATCGCAAGAATCCGAACTACGAGCCAGGTAGCAATGATTGGCGTAAGAATCGTGAGTTTATAGAATACACGTCGAGCAGCTTGACTACACGCTTGAGCCAACAATTCCTTTATGGACGTTTCGAGGTTCGTGCGAAGATTCCCGTGGCTTCAGGATCTTGGCCAGCCATATGGCTTTTGGGTAACAAGTGGGAATGGCCTCAGAATGGCGAGATTGATATGATGGAATACTACATCAAGGACGGTCAACCCTCGATTCTTGCCAATGCCTGTTGGGGCTCAACAGAACGTTGGAAAGCAGTATGGGATTCCGTAGTGACTCCTTTTACTCATTTTACAGGAAAGGACCCTGATTGGGCCGACAAGTTCCATATCTGGCGCATGGATTGGGATAAAGAATTCATTCGCCTATACCTCGATGATGAACTTTTGAATGAAATTGATCTCTCGAAAACTATCAATGGAGGGTACAACGGCAATACAGAGAATCCCTTCTCTAACACCATCCCTGGCTTCAAACACTATCTCCTTCTCAACCTCGCCCTCGGCTCCAACGGCGGCGAGCCCGATATCTCCCAATTCCCCCTAATATATTACATCGATTATGTTAGAGTATATCAGTGAAGGGCGATGATAGTATGCGCTATAACACTATCTAGTTTAGCATAGCCTTCTTCATTAAGATGCATACCGTCTCTTAAGTATAAAGTATTTAGATCATTTAAATATTCATTATTCCATGATTGGTATCTGATAGTGCTGACTTTGTCTGCATAACCCTTCTCTTGGATGAGCTCGTCTAATGCATCTCGGAACAACTGTTTACAATCTAAAGGTGTGTTGTTTATAAACATGGATAGTCTTCGTAGCGCCTTCTTGTCTGCAGTCTGCCATTTATAAGCTTTCTGTATATCATAATCAGGAATCTCCATGATAATCGGTCGGATCTGGTTGGCAAGTAATAATTTGATAATACCATCTATACTATTTTGATAGTATGATATGCTCATTTTTTTGTATGTGTCATTGATCCCTGCGGAAATGAAGCAATAATCATATTTGTGCTGTTCGAGGAAATCTCTGAATTCGTTGTCTTCATGCATGCTCTCATAAATCTCTTTACTAGTAAGACCGCAAATGCCAAATGAATGAACCATTACTGGTCGATGAAGAGAATCACAAAGTATCTGTTCAATAATACTATTATTCTCCTTATGAAAGAATGCCCAACTATCTCCGATGTAGGCTATCCGCAAAATGTCATCTTCTGTGCTATTCATCTGGTATGGCTCTCGTATTTGTGGCGGGGCGTAATACTTGTACATCTTATATGCTAATGATATACAAATACATACCGCGATAAATATGAGAGACCAAATAATTCTTTTCATCTGTTACCTGATAAGATGTTTTTTATTTTAGGGAAGTACTTGTTAAGTACTATATATATTGAGATGCTTATTATTGTTGTTACGATAACAGATACCCAGTATAATATTACATGTGTGAAGTCAGATGCATTCGCAAATATTGAGATACAGGCTTTTCTGAGGACAACAATGATAGGGTAGTGTACGCAGAATACGATGAAGGCTGCATTAGGCAGCAACTTTTTTGATAATCCACGATGTGAACAATAATCTGCAAGAAGGAATATAAATGGAATGTTGAATATTAGGGCAAGTCTGTGAAGTTGCAGATTAATAGGTGTACTCCATAATGTGTGGGTAACAATATCGCAGATACCGAAGATGACGAATAGCAACAGAAATATCACTTTTCTTTTATGAAAGACCTCAAGTGGATTGACCTGTAGAATAGAAAAATATGCTCCTAGGGAAAAGAATAAGATGGTTTGAGGTATGAACGCATTATGGTATGTCAGCATCCACCAGATTGTTGTAACAAACAAGAACAATTCCCTCGCATACCTTATAATATAATATAATAATGGTGAGAGAATGGACATAATCAGCAAGTTCCTGATGTACCATAGAGGACAGAGTAGGGGAACGAAGTTTCCATTATCGTATGATCCTCTGTCCCAGAAAAGACGTAGATAATCGATAAGGTTATAGTCTGCCATGTTTTTGCCATTAATGTCTTGAGGGTAGCCGACAACGTAAGCAAATAGATAAGCTGCTAATAATAAAGCATTCCAGGAAACATATGGAATTAGCAATGTGTGAAAGCGTGTTTTCAGTTTTTGTTCATAACTCTTTTGGCTCAGGAAGAAAAGAAATCCAGAGATGAAGAAGAAACCTGGTACACCCGTTTCTCCCAGCCAAAGAGAAAATGGATATAGTACTTTAAAGTATAATGCATGATTTCCTGGGATATTAACCGTTGAATAACCATGCAACATGATAATGAGAAATATCAACGGAAACCTCAACCATGAAATGGCTGGGGATAGTTCTTGGGCATATGTTTTTTTATAAAACATGTTCTATAGCTTCAAAGTATCCTTTTGCATATATCTCTTTGTCAAAAGATTTGGAACGTTCCAATGATGCTTTTGCCATAAGTCTCCTTTTGTCTGGTTGATGATAGAGATCGAGAATGGCATTTGCAAGATTGTCGACAAGATTATTCCTGTCTATAATTGTAGCAACTCCCTCACATATCTCAGGAATACCACCACTTCTTGTTGTGATCAGGGGTAATCCCGCCGCCATGGCTTCTACAACTGTTAAGCCGAAAGGTTCTTCCCACATTGATGGAACTACTGCGATATCTGCCATTTTAAGGTATGATGGTACTTCTTGGTAGTTAATAAAACCTGTGAATTTTATTCTGTCTTGTATTTTTAAGGCTTCATCCTGGAGATTTTGTATAAACTTGGTTGTTTTTTGTTTTACCCCATATGCATTTGCTCCAATAACAAGTAATTTGATGTTGGCGTTATTCAGTTGATGAATCGCCAGAATTAACTCAAGAATCCCTTTTTCTTTTGTGAGTCTGCCACTATAAACAATAATAAAATCTTTTTCTTCTAATTCTAATCGTTGTCGAGGATACGGCTGTGCGCAATAAAATGACTTGGTGTCTATTCCATTCAGTACAGTCTTGCATTTTGAGTCATTAGGATTTATGGTATGAACCCTTTTAGTTATGTACGAAGAGGCATTTAAGATAAGATCAAATGCATCATATATCTTTTGATATAAAGGGACTTGATTGTTTAAGAAATCATTCCCTTGGTGGAGTACTAATTTTGCATTTGTCTTTCTAGTGAGTTTCAGTATATAGCCAGGACGGTTCTCAACAATGATAACATCATACCTTTTTCTTTTTATATTGCACATGACCCTTTCAAAGAAATATTCTACAGAATAATGGTAATATTCGTTACCCCCTCTTATCCAAAGATATAAACCTTTCATTATTTTGGCGACAAATCCATTTGTTTTAATATACCGATAATGATTAACTTTGGAGTTATATGCAGGGTGTTTCTTTACACCCGGATCATATACACTATATACCGTGATGTCGTGGAGTTGATGCCTGTCATTATAATCCAGACAGAAATCTATAAGATTCTCAACCGCTCCACCTTGCACGGATGGAATTGGAAGAACACCAGATGTTAATATAGCTATTTTCATAGAGATATGTTTTTAGTCCAATAACCTTCTGTACTATCTCCATTCTCAAAATGATAGAAGTCTTTAACAATTGAGAAATCGGAATCCTTGAAAACTTGTTCACGATCTTTAATAAAGCACAAGGGAACCTCGCCAATAAATGATGCCCAACGGCTATATGTACTCCAAGGACCAATGATACGATCGCACAAAGATAGGGTATATAGGTCAAGTATATCTCCTGAAGACTCTTTGCCAAAGCGAAAACAATGACATCCCTTAAATATGTTTACATCGAAACATGCATTACTGCTGATGAAGAATGATACGCGTTGATTGGGATAAAGAGATTGAAGTTGGAGCATCATCTGATGAAACTCTTCTAATGAATAATAATAGCGCCCATTTCTCCATGTTTGATAATCTCCATGACGGATATGCACACCAATAATATAGTCTGTGGTTTGGCGGATTTGTTCTATTTTAGATTCTGCTTTATCCATTATATCTTTCTTGGGTCGGAATATATGTTGCAGTTCCTTTTTTGTATCTATGAGGTATTTTGTTTCGTCCATCGTTTGCCAACCTTTAGTACAACCAAAGAATCTGAAGAATTTATCCCATTTCTTACTATGTGTAACTTTCCATGTTAATCCTTTATAGTTGTTCCAACCGTTGCCACGTTTCAGATACCATTTGTGATATAGTGGAAAATAAATGAATGGACAATGTAGTAGGTTGGGGAAATCCTCGATGGTCCAATCATAAAATAGAATGACCATCTTTTTCCTCTCGGCAATACATTGCGCTATGGATGCAACATAGGTCCATAGCCTATTGCAAGTTTGCCCTGGCGCATCACAAATAATTCTCATAATGATGTCTGATTACTTTTGTGCAAAGTTAATAATAAAACTTGATTTAGCAAAGAAAAATGAGAAATTGCTGAAAGTATTTTTGTTTTTAATAGGATAATTAATAATTTATGTGTAACTTTGCAATTATAGTATATACTAACAATTGGTAATTATAATAGTAATTTATTATGGATAGTAATAGGTATGTATGGTTGGATTGGATGAAAGTACTAGGAATGTATTTTATAGTGTTAGGACATTTCTTCCCTCAAGGTTACAAATATATATATACGTTTAGTGTCCCCGTTTTTTTCTTTCTTTCTGGCTTCCTATCCAAGTGTGAGAGTAACATATCGTTATTTTGGAATAAACTTTTTTTTAATTTACTTGTTCCTGCTATTATGATGTGTTCTGTCATGTATTTCTGGGAATGGTATCTGTCAGAGATGGTATATTGTGAAAGATTCCCAAATGTCGGAATTTATATTTATCGCTCTATTATAGGAGATACAAGTTTTTTGGGTACTTGTTGGTTTATATATACACTTTTTTTGATTAAGGTTCTCCATCAATATATAGAATACTATAAATTGAAAAGTGTGTATTTTTTGTTTTTGTTTTCTATTGTTGCTATCTATCTGGATTATTTAGATTTTCATAGAAATAATGCATTCTTGGACATGGTAATTGCTTATCCAGTCTTTTTACTAGGTTATTATGCTCAATTATCTAAAATAAAGAATATGCTTAATATATCTTATTTACTAGTTATAGCCTTTATATGTAGTCTTTTAATAATTTTTATATGTGGAAAGTATAATGAAGAAGTATGGATGTTCAAGAATGAATTCGGAAGTAATTATTTGTTGTTTCTTTTGGGTACGATAGGTGGTGTTGTGATGTTGTTTGTAACAAGTATTGCAATTGGTGATTTCATGCCCAATCTCATAAGATTTTTTTCTAAAGGTAATATTATAATACTGGGTTTCCATGGAATTCCTGTCTATTTATTTGATCTCTATTTCCCTAAAGAACAAATACTATATCCGATATACGCATTAATCATAATGATAGCTTTCTACCCAATAATTCTTTTTTCTAGAACATACTTCCCCTATCTTATGGGTATTAAAAGAAAATGATATAATTCTTGCTATTCTTCAAAGATTTTCTTTTTAAAGAGTATATCTTTATTGCTTATTTTTAAATCTGCTAACGGAGGAGTTACTTTCTTGTGTTTTGTATAAAAATAAAAATGATGGTGCCACCAGTTAAATTCATAGCATAGTTTATAACCTGCTTTATTTACGATTTCAATAGCATCATTTTGAATATTTGCTTCTTCCATACAGATAAAATCTGGAAGTCTATTAAGTATATCCTGATGCCGTTTATCTCGCATGGCTTTTGTTTCACCATATTGCGTGAAAAAGTATTTGGAACCAGGTAATGTGTTGACTGGAGTGCCCCAACCGTGTACAGCACAATCTAAATAAACTATTTTGGGGTCTTTAACTTGTGATAGAACATAAGCCGCTTTGTAATAAGTTTCCCTAAAATTATTGTTAAAGAAGAAAAGATTACTTAGTAAATATCCATTGGTAAAAGTATAATTCCAGAACGTAACAAATACAATGATAGATATTCCAATTCTTCCAATCTTTATATTATGATAATATGGAAGGTCTTTCTGTTTGGCTTTAATAATGTCAATGATAAAAAAAGATATGAAAACAAAATTGCTAGTCAAATAATAATAGTTTGTTGCATGATGGATGGATATGAGCCAAAAGTATAATATCCACATTAATGGGATATATCGGTAACGATAGTTGTTCCTAGCAAATAAAAGTGCCCCAATAAACGAGAGAGAAAATAAAAAAGTATATTTTGGGTCTGCAAATGTGAGGAATATTTCGTGAACAAAAGTATTTATAGTATTACTATCTCCTATTGTTTTAAATGTTGTAAAAAAATATTCATTGACAAAATCATATAGATTACCAAGAAAATAGAAATATATAATAAATGGAATTGAAATTATTAAAACGCCTGATAAAAAATAAAAAGAAGGTGTGATAATTTTGACTTTCTCTTTAATAAGGTAATAATAGAAGGTAATAATGAAAATTCCGATCATAGCTGCAATACTGTATTTAATCAATAAAGGTCCAGCAAAAGAGACTCCTAATACAAATGCAGTCAGATTTATAGACTTTGTATTTACATCCTCATTATATAATAATAAACATATACGATATACAACAATAACAATAAATGGTTGGCACCAATCTTCACACTTAATTTCATAATGATACCAGGGATTAAAAAAAACAGCCCCCATAATCATAGTACATATGACTGAAAGGTTTCTGTTGTTGATAAAAATATAAAAGATTTTATATTCGTAATAAAAAACAAAAAAGTAAGCGATACAAGATATGAAGAAAACACCGATGTAATTATAATGTGAGATCATATATCCGATACCTTGAATAAGCCATAATAACGGCCCTTTAGAGTCTGTAAAATCTACGTAAGGGACCATACCGTTCATCCAAGCTTTTCCACACAAATAAAAAATAGGGGTATCACAACATGTGAATATGTCATGAGTAAAAGAGTCTGGAGAAACTAGAAATAATAGTGTGATTGTATAAATCGAGATGATAGATATAGCTTGGAAATTTGAAATTTTTGTCATAATTGTATGTTCTGTTTTTTAAAAAATACCCATTTGTAGACTGAAAGATTACGAGCAAGAAAGAACTTCATTCCATTCGAAAAATAACTCATTGAATAGAAATAAAATAGAATCAAAATTAGAAATAGTAATATATATATTAGATATTCTCCTAAAGAAACTATTGTGTATATTTCGAAGAAATAGTGTTTAATTATTAATGAAATAAAACAGAATAAAGTAAATATGATGTAATAATTGCACATACCTTTCCAATATATATGAACACTTTGTTTCAGACCTCTAGAAAACAAAAAGTATGGTTTCCATAATAGAGCAATAAATGAAACACTAATTATTTTACCAAGTAATATTCCTATTATACCATATGATGGAGCCAAACTCAATGTGATGAATAAATTTAAGAAGAGTTCAGTCCATGCAGTCCAGACATCTGAGAAAAGGCCATAGGCTGAAATATACATTTCAACAACACCACGTGAAAGATATATGAAAATATTGAATAAAAGCAAGTATACAATTATGTTACTTAGTAGGTATTGGGTTCCAAACCAATTTTGAATAAATGGTTGAAGAAAAAAAATGAGACCAAATATTATAATACCTGTGATGAAAAAACGAATGGCCGTTAATTCCCAGAAAACTTTCATCGTATTTTGGTCGTTTCCCTCTGCAATAAGATTCCCAATACCTGCATTCATCCCGTCGCTTAAAATGTTGACTAAGAAATTTAATTTGCTAGTAATTATAGTGTAGTTTCCATAATATGCAACCTGGACGATAGAAACAAACATACCTACTAGTATCTCGTCACTTCGATAAAGGATAAAGTTCTTAATCTTTTGGATGAAGATTTGACGAGTCTTCTTTAAAACCTCTGGATATTTCCTAAGGTTTGCACGTCCTTCTTTTAAGTCAATATATAGCCATGGATATAGTTGACGAATGCGATAGTTAAATATTATTATGCCAATAACTGTAAAAACAAATCCAATGACAACCCAAAGCCATAGGTTGCGATATAAATAGGCTAATAATATCTGAATAAGACTTTGTATAATGCCTATGGTTTGAAAGTATGCGTTTACAAGGTATTGTTTTTGATTTGCACCGACTAACAATTGCTTGTAATTAAAAATATAGCCAGCTATAGAAGAACATAAGAATGAATAGAAGGCGAAATAAACCAATGGGAGCCCTGTTGTTAAGTTGCTGAACCACCATGGGAAGAAAAGACTTATTATTATTCCACCAATACCAATTATACTTCCGATGCTGCGATAGAGATAAGCTAACATAGACATTATCTCGTTTATTTTATCATGGTTGTTTTCTTGCAGAGGCTTATATAAAAAGTATACTATGCTAGTGCCAATACCTAATTCCGCAACACTAAGAAAACTCATAATGTTCATTAGCATTCCAGTGAGACCTATGAACTCTGCTCCTAGACAATCAAGGAAGACTTTGCGGGAGAAAAATGCAAGGAATAATGAGAGAATGTAGAATAACATCCCCACTTTGATGTTCATTAGACTTCTATGTACTCGCACTCCCATTAAGTTGTATGTTCTGTATGGATGAAATCTGTATTTTTACGATCAATATGTAGAATGTTCTTAAACATCCGTAGTACAAGACCGGGGATTGCCAGCACTTTACTGAATGAGATGATACGTAACTGACTTGGGATGGCAATGAAGAGAGAGATAGCCAAGACTGCTAATAGAACCCACCATTTCTCACACCATTCAGGAACTACTAATGTTACTATTATGGATATACCAGTTAACAATACAGTTAGGATTGAACGGGGTATAAGTGCTTGTTGAATGGTCTTGTCAATGAAATTTATTTTTCCATGAATAATGGCCTTTGGAATTTTAGGGAGATTACTCAACAGACTTTGTATCTGGGCCGTCATCCAACGCATGCGTTGACGCTGGAAATTGTCTTGACTGCTCACTTTCTCATCGAATACGTGAATATCGGGGGCATATTTTATAAACACTTCTTGATGTAGTAGAAGGGCTTCCATCTCACGGTCTTCACCTGCTGTGGAAAGTTTGAAGACGTTTTCCTTAAAAAGTTTGTAACTGAAGCACATGCCAGAACCAATTAGAGCAGAAGATAGCCCTAGTCGATTATGCGCCTTACGGAATATGGTATTGTTGATTTCTTCGCTGGCACCATCGAGAACTGCGACATCATTATCTGCGTTCTTAGCACAACGGTGGCATTGGATTGCTTCATAAACTGTACACAAAACGTTTAATTGTGATAGGAATTCGGGGCGCACCACATTGTCCGCGTCTAAGATAACCACATTGTCAAAGTTACCTTCTACTTCGTTAATAGCATATTGCATGGCCTTGGCTTTTGAACTTTTCTCAAAGGTAGGCGTAAGCAAGGTAATGGGCAATGTGTGGAGATAGTCATTAGTCTCTGGTTGCATGTGGTCTGAGATGACTGCCACTGTATAGTGGTCTCTGGGATAATCCTGCTCCAAAAAGTGCTCAACGGCATTGATGATGACACGATCTTCATTGTAAGCAGGGTAGAGGATGAGGAACTTGTTCATCTTATTGCTCAATGCAGATGCATGGATGGCGATGCGATCTTCTTTCTCATAAAAGAGAGATATAATGGCAAAGAAAGCTACATATGCCACTGAACCTAAGATGATAACCCATAGGATAATATCTATTATATGAAACACTTGCCACATCATTTTTTATTTCTCTTTTTAAAATTCAATTTATCACCAACAAGTTTTGTACTGATGATTCCCCAAAGTGTCACAAATGGAGAACGAAGGAAGGTTTTATCCCACATCTCATCGACTAAGTAATCGGGGGTCGCTAATGCAAAAATAAAGAGGGCTAATGATCCCAATACCCACCATTTAAGTACTAAAGTCATATATATAAATGGTAGTATTATACTCATCAGCATAATAATGCCAACCATTGTTGTTCGTGGTACTAACATCCATTGAATAATCTTGTCTGCTAGATCGTACTGTTTCCGGAAAATAGCTCCTGGTAAGAATTTGATGTTGCGAACAAAATTTTGGATTTGTTGCCAAGCCCAGCGTCCATGTTGTTCGTTCATCTTAACAGTCGAGCGTTTCTTCTCGCCATAGACTAGAATGTTATCAAAGTAGTCAATGAAATAGCCCTGACGTAATAACAATGCTTCCATTTCCTTATCTTCACCAGCTGTCTTGGCTTTCATGACATTGGTTTTGAACCAGTTGAAATCGTATGCCGTCCCTGAACCTGCCAAAGCTGCAGACATACCCATGGTGATATGACCGCGGCGGAAAATAGCATTATTTATCTCTTCAAAGATGGAGCCCATGCGAGCAGCTGCCGTATCGCGGTTACGAGATATGCGGTGTAATTGAATAGCTTTAGTGGCCGCAGTTTCAAAAGCGTCGTTAACTTGGGTTAGAAATTCCTGTCCAACAATATTGTCTGCATCCAGAATCAATGCGATGTCATATAGCTTAAACTCTGGCAAATTCAGAATCGCATATTGAAGAGATTTAGCCTTGGTACTTTCCTCAAAATCTGGGGTTAAAAGTGTGATGGGGTATTGGGCTAACTTCATATTGGTCATTTCGTTCTGATGATCGGAAATGACCACCACATCAAACATACGCATCGGGTAGACTTGTCCCAAAATAGAAACAACAGTATGTTCAATTACATCGTCCTGTTTATACGATGGAATCAAAATAGCAAAGCGGTTTTGTTTTTTTGCTTTGGTGAAAGTAGTGTTTCTATTAAACAAGGATGCAATGGCAAACACTCCGAGATAGAGTACTGTCATAGCAACCAATATAAAGAGGGTCCAATCAATGATATAGAGAAATAACCAAAAATCAAGTTTCATATTAACTAAATTGAATATTGAATATTGCAAAATGAAAATAATCCTTTACATACAGCTAATGAAAGATTCCATTTGCCTTTTATTATGTATTTGAAAATGTCTCGTGGAGCGACTATACATGATAGATAGCAGTATGCAAGATATTTGTAGATTCCTTGCCAGTTACGTTTGACAAGAAGCAAGCGGTTGCGGGTGATATAGTAAGTGCGGAGAGGGCTGTTTTGGCCAGTGCTTTGGCTTTCTTTATGGTAGATAGTACACGCTGGTTCATACCATATTTCATATCCAGCATGGGTGAACATCATAGACCAGTCAAGTTCCTCATAGTAGAGGAAATAACATTCGGGCATTAAACCGACCTTCTCTATTGCCTCATGCTTTATAAGCATTGCAGCACCGTGAGCATAGGGAGTAGGATGGGGGGTGTTGTATTGCCCCAAGTCTTCTTCACTATATCCAATAGCCTGATTACGAGCTGTTATCTTGGATAAGGGAGTATATCCTGCAAACTGAATTGGGTTATTGTCCCAGACGAAGCGGATTTTGGGGCAAACAATACCGATATTAACTGAAGACTCTAAACGGTCAATCAGTGCTTGAAAATTAAATTCTTTAAAGATTGTGTCATTGTTAATCAGAAATAGATATTTACCCTTAGCGGACTTAATACCTAAATTGTTACCACCGGCAAAGCCGAGGTTTTTGTCGCTACGAATCGTCTTAACTCGAGGATATCTTTGAGAAATAATGTTTGCTTCGTCTTCTTTTGAGGCATTATCTACTATTATCACCTCCATGTTTTCATTGAAGGGGATGGACTCAATCAATGCACAGGTATCATTAAGACCGTTGTAATTGACTGTAATAATAGACAAACTACACTCGTTCTGCAAGTTTCTTTTCCAGTTTTAAACGTTTCTTTTCTTCTTGTTTCGCAAACCTTTCTTCTTCATATTTTATCCATTCTGGTTCAATGTATGGTAAAACATATACAATAGCTAATCCTCCAAAAAACGTAAGACCGTTAGGGTATTGATAAAGAACTTGATTGGCATAGGCGCCTAACTGAATGGCAACGAAAGCGCCGCATAATCCACCCCCAATTCCGATTAGAGACTTGTTATTTAGTTTAAATAAAACGATTCTACAAGCGCCTATCCACATAATCCCCATGCATATTATAAATACAGTAATGCCTATAGGACCAGTATGAACCCAAATAAAAACATACTCAGAATCTGGAGGAATTGTAGAAAGTTTGTTGTATTTGTTGTTTGCAGGAATATTAGCACCACTCATTCCCATGCCAATTCCCCACGGAGCATCTTTTATATATTTTCTAATGGCATCTTTGTTGATATCTCGAACATTAGCTGAAGCATCATCTTTATTAAATGCAGACCTCATTCTTCGAATCTGCTGATTACCATTACCAATATTTGTAAATATTAGGATAAAAGCAGAGATGCAGAAAATAAAGGAAAAAGGAATTGCAATTTTAACTGATTTTGAAAGAAATACGTATACAAATAGACCGGCACCTAATGTAAAGGTTGCAGTTCTTGTTCCTGATTGAAACATTCCCCATATTACTGCTGCTGCAATAAGTAAGAAAAATAGTTTATCTTTTTTTAATTTAGATGTAATTCCTATGATGATGAATGCAACGGCTGCTCCTGCAGCATGGCAACCATAGTTTGCTGCATCACTGAAAGTTGAGAAATATCTAATCAGAGTACCTGCATTTAAAATATGGGTATCTCTTCCTCTTGTTTCCATCCATATATTTTCTGCCCTTGTAAATCCAAAAGTTTCTTGTTTCCAAACCCAAAAAACAGAAAAAAGAGAAAAAAAAGCCCATATTCTTAAATATGTAAATAGTATCTTGGGCGAAGCAATATATATGATAAATACAAGAAATATCCATAGTAATTGGAATGCCATTAATCGCGCACCTGTAAACCACGATGATATGCTAATACCGAGCGCACATGTGTCATTTAATATTTCTATACAGCAAAAACCTGCCCATATTAGAAGAGCTAATAGCATTAGATTTCCTGCTCTCTCAAAATGAGGATCATGTCGTATATCAATCACCGCTATTCCTAGAAGAATTAACTCCAGCATCTCATTTGGTAAAGACATTGGTACTGGTAGTGATATGTCCTTCATCTGGATAAAATAGTTGATAGTGATCAATACCCAGAATGTAAACATTCTATATCTAAAAGCAATATAGATGAAAAGAATAACAAATGGAAGGATACATAGGATTGCAAATGTTTGGAAACCTGCAGTAATAAGTTCATATACAGCTAACAAAAACAGGAGAAAGAGTAATAAAACTCTTCCTCCGTTTTCCCGGGAATATGTTATGTAATCCTTTGTCATTCCTTTATTTTGCATGACTATTCTCAACAGCTGTTAGGCCCATTTGAGACATACGGTATACAAAGTTATTGAACTTGGTATAAGGTGGTAATTGACCAACAAACTCTTCAACTGCATATCGCTGACATTCAGTTAAGTACATAAAGAGTGTATTTTGATTCTTCAGTTGGGATTGCAATTCTTTCAATGCTTTCTGATCCACATCTTTCCATGTGCGGTTAGCACGGGTAACCATCAGATTGATAGTGCCTATGTTTAGCAATCCTGATGGGATAGAATTGTCGTCTAGATTAGGGTATTCAATAATTGCAATTTCATTAGGCAAAATATCTGGGCAGATATCTTTGATATCATTAGCCATTATGAAACGGCTATCTTCTGCCAAGAAATCTTCATCATATGTGAGACGACGGACTTGTAAACCAATGGATATCCAATAGTTTTCCAATTCCTGAGCAATGTAGCTCTTACCATTGGCAGCATCGGTAGATAGCAGATTCAGCACGTTTTGTTGACCCTCCTTAAAGTGGGGAAGCAGCGACTTGCTCAGATTGCGTAAGGCCATATCCGCAATAGTCTTGTTGAAACGGCGATAACGTAACGTGCTTTCTTTGGGAAAACATCCCATGACTGGCACTTTTGTGATACGCTCCGAACGCATTCGGTCGCGAAGCGTGCGATCGAGCAATTCGATGATGAAGAAATACATTGCAGTTAATAAGAATGTTAACAAAAATGCACCCAATAGAATCATCATACGATTGGTTGGTTGAGCGTTCATGGGGAACATAGGCGGATTAAGCACGCGAAGGGTCGCGGTGGTCATCTGTAAATTCTTTTGGCGCAGACGAGCCGCATTCAAAGCCTTCAACATCTCCATATAGTTTCCTTCAATAAAACCAATATGTCTATCTTTACGTGAGATTGTAGCACCAATAGGAGCATAATATAACATTTCTTTATCAATCTTTTGTCGCATGATGTCTTGTGCACTTTCATGTGCTTTTGTCTTTTCTAATAAAAGAACTTGATCAAGCCATCTGCTAATCATTTCATTCGCTTTGACTCCTGTTTCTGTACTATAATTGCCAGCTTCAATATCTTTCACAAGACTCTTAACATTTGCAGTCGCATTCTGTAACATACGTTCTGCTTTTGCCAACTCTAATTGAGACTCAACATCACTACCTCCTCCTTCGCTACTCATAAGGCGAAGGTTGGAAATACGAGATTGAATACGGGAAATGTCAGTTACTTGATTAGTGAAATCTTTATTTGCTTTGATGACTTTTGCTCGATCGCCTAACTGGCGCTCCAAGTAATCCATTAGAGCACGAGTAGTCGTTTTATCAATCAACAAATTATTATCAGTGGTTTTTTGGGTTGCATCCATTCCTGATATTAATTTTGTCTGTTCACCATAATTTATGATTCTTTTTTCAACATTATAACGAATCAAGTCATCTTCTGCATTAGTCAGAATGCGATAAAGACGAGCTACCTCTCGTTCGAAGAACTTGATTACATTGTTGGTTTCTCCGTATCGAAGTTGAGCATATTGACGAGCAAAGACTTCGTTTAAAATGTCCAGAGTGTTATATGCAATACCAGCATCGTTTGCAGAATAGCCAATGTCAATAATATCACTTCCCCGTAATTGAATAACTTTTAGTCGACCTGTAATATTATTAATACCAAACCAAGGATGATAGTTAGTTAATCCAAAGATAAAATTATCAGCAGATGGTTTTTCGTATGCTTTTAAATTTGCATAAGTGGCATTTTCGCTATTATGGTTTATGAGCGCCTTTATTTCTGCAGGAACAGAATTATTCAGTTGACGGAAATGTTCTGCAGATATATAATTATTATCTTTGCTAGGATTACCATACATCATGCAACGTGCAAAGAGACGGAGGGAAACTTCATGAATTGTTGCATCAGTGGTTATCAATAACATAAGATTGGTCATGTTGGTTTGTGTCTGTCCTCCGGCTGCACCAGTTCCACCTTCTATGTTATAGGCTGTAATCATACCAGTATAAATAGTGGTATTCGTGTCATATACTCTCTCCATATGGCGAGTTGAGAACCACGCTACTACTAATGCAATTAATGGCAGGATGATGAGATACCAACGAATTTTATATAAGAACCTAACTATATATCTGAATAAATCCATAATCTTTTTGAATTTAGTTACTTATTCTGTTTCTTAGCGGCTTTGGCTGCGGCTTTTTCCGCTTTAGCTTCTGCTTTCTCTAATTTCTTTTCTTTTTTATCTTCTTCTTTGACAGCTTTCTTAATTCTTTTTTCTACAGCCTTATTCTCTTTTGAAATTTCTTTGCTTGATTTGGACGTTTTTTCATCCAACGTTATTTCAGTTGTAGAGTTAGTTATAATTGGAGTATGTGTCAGAAGCTCTAAAGTAATAATATCAATGGTTATAGTAGTCTGGAGTCCTTGGTATCCAGAAACAGTTCCAAGTTCACGTTCTTTATCTAATGCATAAGATCCAATATCTTGATTTCCATTTTCAAAATCTTCACGGTTTAAAGCTCCCGCTCCCATATAAGCAGCAGCTGCCTCACCAGCAGTTTTAAGAGTAACCAGATTGTTTGTTATTTTAACAAATAGAGTTGCAATCTCTAATTTTAATCGGTCATAAGCAATATCTTTTGCAATAGAAGCCTTATCCACCTCCATTTTTTTACGTTTAACAGCAGCAGAATAATCTAATACGTCTTCTAATGGTAATGACAAATTAACGCCAAGATTCCAATAGTTGGTTTCTGTTCCCTGATACTGCATCAATATAGGGGAGTATGCAGAACTTTGAGAACCCCAAGAATCGCCCTTTCCATAGCTGAAACTAGCGTGAGCTGTCAAATAGGAAAAAATATGTCTTTTTTGCTTGGCAACTTCAGCTATCGCCAATTCTCTTGCTTTTTCTAAAGACAAAATCTCAGGGTTTGCTTTGGCATTTTCTAAAAGAATAGCCAATGGTGGCAGATGGAACTCGGAAAAGTTGATATCCTTCTCCTTACTGGAGTCAAAGAAGCCAGCTGCGATACCACTTTCGTCGAACTGGGCGTAGGCCTGGGTGCTCGCTCCGACGATGGCTGCCATGAATATAAGTCGTTTAAACTTGTTCATTGTGTTATGAGGTTAATGTATGATTTGATTTATTAAACGTTATTCTTCTGAATAAATGCTGTCAGCGTACGGAAGATGATCTGCATGTCCATTTTGAAACTGTAGTTGCGACCGTACTCAATATCCAGCTGCTTACGCTCTTCGGCAGACATCATGCCACCCTTACCACGCTCCTCAACCTGCCACAGACCGGTAAGTCCTGCGGGTGCCATGAAACGGTCGATGCTCTTGTCGGCTGTGAGCTTTTCAGCTTCGTAGAGAGGAAGGGGACGGTTGCCGACAATCGACATGTCGCCCTTGAGAATGTTGAAGAGCTGCGGGAGCTCGTCGATACTGTATTTGCGGATGAACTTGCCCACCTTGGTGATGCGGGGGTCGTTCTCGATTTTTACGAAAGCACTTTCGATTTCTTCCTGCTTTTCCTTGGCATAGTCGCTCTCTGCTACTACGTAGTCGTCGCCTACCAGCATGACCTCATCATCGCTGATCATCATATCTGACTCCATGCCCAAATCCATCATCATCATCTCGGCTTCAGCACCAAGTGGGGCAGTGATGGTATGTTCTTCTTCCTCCTTTTTCTGCTCGCCACTCTTGTCCAGGTACTGGTTGCCGGCCTCCTTGGCGACCTCCTTCAGACGATCCTCGGCATCACAATACATAGAACGGAACTTGAGGAAATTGAAGATAGTGTAATTGGTACCGACACGTTTTGACTTGAAAATAACGGGGCCCTTGCTCTCCAGACGGATGGCAATGGCCGTAATCAGGAATACCGGTGAAAGCAGAATGATAGCCAAGGCTGAGAAGAAGATGTCGAAGAGGCGTTTCCATACAGGAATCTTGAACTTCAGCATCCTGTAACGGGGTGCCTGGTCATCGAATAGCTGTACCTCGCGGTCTGCTATAAAGGTAATCTTCTTATTGAGTTCGGTGATAGAAGCGTTGATGTCTGCCGTGTCGTTAATACCGCACTTCTGATAAACCTGACGGTCATCTTTCGTCAACTCATGGGTGAGGAGGATGATGTAGATACTCTTGTTGCGCTTCTTGAGATAGGTGATGGCAGTTACGTCCTCGGCCTGAACAGTCTGCTCATAGAAGACAATGAAATGCTCATTGCGTACATGAGTAGAACAGGCAGCGGCAGCCTCTTTGTAATTCTTGGCGTATTGAACCAGTCGGCCAGGAATGTATTTCAGTCTTTCCTGGGTATCCTGATTACTACCGAGATATACTACACCTATCATATATAATATATAGTTAAGGAATGATCTTCTTGACTCTGATCTTCAACTCCATGGGGTTGAAAGGCTTTACGATGTAGTCTTCAGCACCAATCTCCAGCAGGCGGATACGCTCACTGGTGGAGTCCTCGCTGGAAAGCATGATCACGGGAATGTGCTTAAACAGCTCGTTCTGCTTGATCCACTCCAGAAAATCATCACCACGCATACCCGGCATACGAATATCGGAGATGATTAAGTCGGGAGTGTTGCCTGCCTGAAGCCATTTGACTCCTTGCAAACCATCAGGTAGCCACTGTACATCATAGTCGCTCATCAG
>Ga0310697_10000991_pt1 | contig 35188 bp, 53 predicted proteins | sample 172DNAGHGlowgp2_FD_203883 | JGI IMG/M metagenome (GOLD analysis project Ga0310697, IMG submission 203883) | Sheep rumen microbial communities from Palmerston North, Manawatu-Wanganui, New Zealand - 1728 DNA GHGlow gp2 (v2) (version 2) | ecosystem: Host-associated > Mammals > Digestive system >... | reverse complement strand
CTTCGCGGCATTGATGGGCCCGGCGATCAGGTCAGTGACCAGCCCGAGGCCGAGGTTGATGAGGTTGCCGATGTTCTTGCCGAAGGCCTGCCAGTCAATCGTCGCCGCGGCTTCCTTGGCCGCCGTGATGGGCCCGGAGATCAGGCTGCCCACGGCTTCCATGCCCGTGTTGATCGCCCTGGCCGCCGCGGAGCCCCAGCCCTTCCAGTCGAGCCCGTCCACCAGCGCCTTCGCGGCATTGATGGGCCCGGCGATCAGGTCAGTGACCAGCCCGAGGCCGAGGTTGATGAGGTTGCCGATGTTCTTGCCGAAGGCCTGCCAGTCAATCGTCGCGGCGGCTTCCTTGGCCGCTGTGATCGGGCCGGAGATCAGGCTGCCCACGGCTTCCATGCCGGTATTGATCGCCCTGGCCGCCGCGGAGCCCCAGCCCTTCCAGTCGAGCCCATCCACCAGCGCCTTCGCGGCATTGATGGGCCCGGCGATCAGGTCGGTGACCAGCCCGAGGCCGAGGTTGACCAGGTTGCCGATATTCTTGCCGAAGGCCTGCCAGTCAATCGTCGCGGCGGCTTCCTTGGCGGCCTTGATCGGGCCGGAGATCAGGCTGCCCACGGCTTCCATGCCATCGTTGAAGGTACGGGCGGCTGCGGAACCCCAGCCCTTCCAGTTCAGCTCGGACAGGAAGGTCCCGACCGTGTCCAGCACGCCGTTGACGCCGGTGAGGATCACACCCGCGCCCTTGTTGAAGGTCTCGCCGAGATTCTTGCCCAGCCCCTCCCAGTCGATGGAGCTGATGAGCGACTGCACCCCGGAGAACACGCCGCCGACCAGGCTGATGAGAATCCCGATGCCCTGGTTGACGAGCGTGCCGATGGCCTCGCCGGTACCCTCCCAGTCGATGGTGTCCACGATGGCCTGCGCCGCTTCCCTCACCCCGTTGACGATCGAGCCGGCCAGCGTGCCCAGCGCGCCGAAGTCCACCTCATCCAGCAGGTTGGACGCGGCCTGTCCCAGCCCCACAAAGAGCTTGGAGACGTTGTTCGCGGCGATCTCGAGCCCGTCCTGGAAGTTCTTCCCGGTGTCCTCGCCGGCCTTCTTCCAGACCTTCTTCGTCCGGCTGACGGTCTTCTTCGCGGCCTTCTTGCCGAAGATCCCGGTGATCCAGTCCGTGAACTGCCCCCACGCGCGCTTGATCGCTTCCCACGCGGCGAGCGCCGCCTCCTGAATCTGCGGCCAGTACTTCTTCACCAGATACAGGGCGCCCGCGATCGCGCCGATGATGAGCAGGATTTTTCCGCCGCCGCCGAAGAGCATGCCGATGCCGCTGGCCAGCTTGCCGATCTTCAGCGCCACGAAGGCGATGCCGAGCGCCTTGATCGCGCCCGTGATGATGTCCGTGTGCTCCGCGGCCCAGTCGATCGCGTCGCCGAATCCCTCGATCAGGCCGATCACGCCGTCGAGGATGGGCTCGAAGTTGTCCGCCAGGCTGTCCGCGATCCGCACGATGGCGTCGCCGAGGCGCTGGAGCATCTTCTGCCCCTTTTCCGACTGCAGGAAGACGTTGAACCTCTCCGCGGCTTCCTGGAAGAGCTCCGCGATCCGCGTGAGCGCCGGCGCGAGCCCCGCCATGAAGCGGTTCTTGGTCGCCTTGAAGGTGGCGTCCATCTTCTGCCACGCGTCGGAGAGATCACCCAGGGCGCCGACTTCCTTGTCAGAGAGCACCAGCCCGAGCTTCTCAGCTTCCTCGGAAGCCTCGCGCCAGCCCTTGCTTCCGGCGGCGATCAGCGGGTTGAGCTCCGCGGCGCTCTTGCCGAAGAGCTGCATGGCCAGCTGATCCCGCTCGGTCGCGTTCTCGATGGTGCCCAGCGCGTCGACGCACTCCCAGAAAACTTCCTGGGAGTCCCGCATGTTGCCGTTGGTGTCCTTGGTCGCCACGCCCAGCCGCTCGAAGGCCTTCACGGTTTCCTTGCTGGTCGAGCCCATGCCCGTCTTCAGCTTGGTCAGGCTCTTGGAGATCGTGCCGGTTTCGGTGTCGATCAGCCGCTCCGCGTAGGCGAACTGCTGCAGCTGCCGGGTGCTGATCCCGGTCTGCGCGCTCATGGTCAGCAGATCGTCCGCGAAGCCGGCGGACTCCATGCCCGCGTTCCACAGGCCCTGCGCCGCCCGCACGCACGCGCTCGCGAACTTCTCCATCGCGGCGCACGCCTTGGTCAGCGCCTCGTTCACCAGCTTCGCGGAGATGCGCCCGGCGAGCTGCTCGGTCTTGTCCTTCAGCTTGTCCGAGCTCCCGCCGGCCTTGTCTTCCTTCTGCGCGAGCTCTTCCGCGGAGTCCGCCGCCTGGTCGCTGCCCTGGCTCAGCTGCTCCATCTCGCGCTGGGTGGCGCTGATCTCGCCGCGGGCCTGCGCCATCTGCTCTTCCAGCCTCGCGCAGACAGCCACCTGGTGGTTGTAGGCGCTGCTTGCCTTTTCGATCTGCTCGGGGTCGCCGCTCTGCTTCGCCTCTTCCAGCGCCTTGGCCAGCTCTCCCAGCTTGTCGGTCGCTGCCTGGTACTTCCCGGTCAGCGCCTGCAGCTTGGTCTTCTGCTGGGCGAGGATTTCCCCGAGCAGCCGCTGCTTCTCCCGCAGCGCGTCGGCGTTGTCCTCGGCTCCGTCCATCGACTGCGAGGCGTTTTTCAGCTCGGCGCTCAGCGCCTTGACCTTGGCCTGGGAAGCGCTGATCTGCGAATCAAAAGAAGCGCCACCCTGCACCTCCATCTTTACGCCGATATCCGTGGGCACAAAAATCACCTCGCAGTCGTAGTCATCATCTCAGGCTGAAAATGTGCCTGAGCTCTCGTTCGTTGTCCTTGGCGGTCGGCTTCCGCTTGAAGCCGTCCGAGATGATCTGGTCGGACGCGATCAGATCGTCCAGCAGCGACTTGGGCATGTCGAGGGCGTCGTCAAGGCTCAGCCCGATCCGCAGCCCGTAGTACAGATAGAGCTCGCCGCACAGCTGTCCGATCGTGCCGCCCTTTACTTTTTTGGGGGGATGGCCTCCACGTTGCGGTCGCCGTCGACCACCGCCATCAGCTGGTCGGTGATCTTCTCCATCTCTTCCGGCTCGATGATGTCGATCAGGTCATCCATCGCCGGCACCGTCGGCGGGTTGCCGCCGCCGCGCTTCTCCAGCCGGTTGCCGGCGACCATCATGGCGTGCAGCATCTTCACGAAAAAGGTGACGTTGATGGCCTCGCCCTTCAGATCGTTGAGGTTGTATCCGTCAGCCTCCAGCTGCATCATGGCGCGGGTGCTCATGGTCAGGGGATAGCGCACGCCCCCGATCTCCACATGTCCGATTCTCATAGCTTGCTCCTTTGTTTGTTGTTGGTGATCTGAAAAAAGGCGGAGCGGGGACAGTCCTCCCGTCTCCCGCCCCGCCGTACCCGGATCAGGTGATGCTCAGCGCGCTCTTCACGGCGGCCTCGGCAGCGGCCTCGGTGTCGAAGTCCTGCATCATGCACCACTTGGCGCCCGCGGTGTCGTCCCGCAGGATCGCCGCCTCGAGCTCAGGCGTGCCGAACTCGATGGTCTCGCCCTGGGTGCTCCAGTCGAAGTCCGGCAGCTTGAACTGAACCTTGTAGAACACGACAGCGCGCCACTTGCCGGCGCCGCTCTCGATGCTCTTCACGACCAGGCCGACGCCCACATAGGGAGCGACGGCGTTCGCGCCGAAGATCGCGCCGGTCGGGGTCTGGCCGCTGGTGGGCGCGGTGATGCCCAGCAGGGCGGCAGCCACGTCCAGGTCGAGGCGGTCGACGCCCAGGGTGAGGGTGCCGCCGCCGAACACAGCGCCGCTCTCAGCGGGACCGTTGTCCGCGTACAGCACGACCGGGTCCTTGTTGTCCAGGGCCACGCTCGCGCTCACAGCCTTGCCGATGGCCGCGCCGTTGGAATAGGTCACGGTGCCGCTGCTCTCGGCGTACTTGGCGTAGTAGGGCTTGCTCAGTCCGATGTATGCCATGGTAGATTCCTCCTTGTGTTACTTGGCTTTTCCGAGTTCTTCGCCGGCTGCGGCGTCCATCGCCGCAATGGCCGCCTTATTCGCGCCCCGCATCGTCTTTTTGATGAAAGGGTGCTCCGCGCGCACCGAGCTGCCGCTCTCGATCGACCGCACGATCAACGCCGCCGGGACGCCGTTCGGATAGTTCTTTTCCTTGCGTTTGAGGTATCCGTTAAAGCCCACCAGCGTGTCCGTCACGTCCCCGTTGTCCCGGAAAACCGCGACGCCTACGCACTCCTGCAGTTCCGCCCGGTCTTTTGGGGAGATCACGTTCAGCTTGTGATACCCGGCCACCTTGATCCCGATGAGCTTCGAGCTGTCGATCGGCAGCTCGCCGACTGCCTGTGTCAGCGCGTCCGCCATCACCTTGGCTCCGGCGTACAGCGCCTTCTTCTGGGCCTCAGGCCGCAGACGCTGAAGCGCTGCCAGCTTAGCAAGCAGCTCCTGGTCGCCTTTGATCTTCATGCCCATACCGTTCTCCTCAGCCGGCCCACTCCACCAGCCAGGTGTAGTGGGTCAGCTTGGTCTCGTCCTCGTACTGGATGTCGCTGAGACTCCAGCTGAGGCCCTCGATGCTGTGCAGGACTTCCTGGATTTCTCCCGCGCGGATCAGCCCGGACGACCGGGAGAAGTAGTGCACCGCGGCAGCCATCGCCTGCGCGGCCATGCCTCCGTCAGCCCACACGGTGTCGCCGGCGCCCCGCAGACGCAGGACGCCGTACTCCGCCACGGCCTTGTCAGCCTTGACCCACGCCTGCTCCGCAAAGGGCACGCCCGTCGCCCGCAGCGCGTTCAGCAATGTCTCCCACATGTCACATCTCCTCGCCCAGGGTCAGCTCGACGCCGCCCGTGGGCAGTACATAGGGCCGCACCACCGTCCACACCCTGTCGCGGTAGCGGCAGAGGCGCTCGCCCTGGTACTCTCTCCGGTCGCTCAGGATCAGCACGCAGCTCACCCGCAGGTTGTGGCTCGCCGCCTCATAGGTCTCCTGCATCCACGCGGACCGCTCCTGGCAGTACACCTTCCGCTCGGTGGGCTCCGGCGTGTCGTATACGCCGTGCATCTCAGGACTCTCGGCAATCAGCCAGGCCACGCTCTGCTCGCGCATACGCTCTCACCCTTCTCCCGTGAAGTCGGTGTACCCGGACGCGGTCATCAGCTGGGCCTTCTGTTCGTCGTAGGCCGCTTTGATGCGGTCATACTCGCCGTCGGTCAGCCCGCCGAAGTGCGCCCGGCAGTAGGTGAGGATGGCGCGCAGGAGCAGCGCGTCGCTCTCGCACTGCTCCGTCCCGATCACGCCGGCGATCCCCAGATCGAGCTTCGCGGCTTCGATCAGGTCGCTGATCTCTCCGTCGTAGTCATTCACGGTCACGCGCAGCGCGACTCGCGCCTTGTCCAGCAGCGCCATGGTCTCACCTCACTCACTCGCCGCCCGGGGCGTCCGGGTCGGCCGTTTCCTCGTTGGCTGCCGCTTCCTGAGCCGCCAGAATCTCTGCGATGATGCCGGCTTTCTTGGTAGCGGTCAGCGTGATCCCCATCTCGTCAGCGATGCGCTTCAGCTGGGAGACTGTCAGCGCAAGGAGCTCCGCTTCCGACAGGTCGCCGCTTTCGTCCGTGTCGGCGTCACTGACGGTTATGTCCCCTGGTCGACGGTGATCTTGGCGAAGGCCTTCGCCGCGGCCAGCTTGCACTCAAAGCGCGCGTAGCCGGCGTAGGTGATGACGTGCTTCTTGATGTCGCGGTCGCTCTCGATCATGATGTCCTGGATCATGTTGCCCACGACCTGCTTCGGATAGCCGATCCACAGCACGTTGGCGGCCACAGCGTCCTCGACCTTCACGGGAGCCCCGATCAGGGTGCCCTCGGCGCCGTTCTGCGCGTTGAGCTGGAAGATCGGGCGGCCGGTGGTGTCGACCATGCCCACCAGGTAGTTGTAGATCGTCTCGCGGCGGGCGTAGACGACCACGCCGCCCTTGGCGTTCTTCAGCTTGCCCATGGCCGCGGCGACCTCGGCGAAGGCCAGCTTCTTCTCCGCGGCGGTGGTGATGGCGTTGTTGGTGGAGTCGAAGTCGGTCGCGATCTGGGTGACCACGTCGGCGGCCAGCGCGGCGCCGAGGCGCTCGGCGATCTCGCTCGTCAGGAAGGCCTGCAGCGCGTCAAGGCTCATCTTCGCCATGGCGTAGGAGATGTTGACGTGCTTGCTGAAGTCCTTGCCGCTCAGGGTGACCTGCGCCCAGGCGTTGATCTCGTCGTCGTTGGCGGCGTTCTCGTTCACCGTCGTGGCGTCGCCCTGGCTGATGCCGCTGCGCAGCGCGATCTGCAGGATGGTGCCGGTGCGGTACAGGTTGATGTCGCCGAGAATGGAGTGCTGATCGTCGATCAGGTCCCAAATCTCGTTGAGCATGGTGGTCGGCAGCACATAGCCGGTGTGGTTGGTGCTGTCGCCGGTCGTGGCAACGTAGGCCACGGCGCTGCGCTCTTCCTCGTTCAGGTCGTCCCGGTCCAGCATCGTCTTCAGGAAGCCGGTGCGGTACTCAGGAGAGGCAGCGCTGAAAATCCTGGTCTCTTCCATCTTGGGGTCCTCCTTGAAAGTCTTGGTCACGGTGCCCACCTCGCCCGCGGCGACCTTGGCCGCCAGCGCCGCGCGCTGCTCCGCGCTCTCGCGGATCGCGTTCAGGCGCTCGAGGATGGTGTCCGCTTCGTTGCTCAGCGCCTCGATGTCCGCGCCCTCGGCGTCCATCTCGCTCCGGATGGCCTGCTTGCGGGCCTCGCACTCATCCGCGCTCAGCTGCATGATCTCTTCACGGGTCATAGGGTTGTCCTCCTCACATCAGCTTGAGCTTCAGGGCCAGCTTCGCCCTCGCCCTCGCCTCGTTTTCGGCCCTCAGGCGCTCCGCCTTTTCCGCCTCGATCACTCCGTCGAGCCAGGAGCGGGCCGATATATCCGTCCCGGGGTTGGCCGGGATTGATACCGCGCTCACGTCGTACACCTTCTTGATCCTGGTGATCCGCCGGGTGTGCGTGTCCTTGTCGTAGCTGTCCTCGGCCACCGTAAAAGCGAAGCTCATCCGGGTGATGAGCCCCGCCGCGATGTCCTCATACAGCGCACGGGCCGAGGATGTCCGGCCCAGATCGGCCTCAATCCCCAGCCCGTGGTCGTCGATGTGCAGTTTCAGCGAGCCGTTGCTCTGCCGGGCGAACACCCGGCCCTCGTGGTCGTACTGCAGGATCACGTCGCTCATGTCCGCCGCGTCGAAGGCGGTCGGCGCGATCTCCTCGTAGTACTGCACCCCGTCATAGTCCCACAGCAGGTAGCGCTCGAAGGTCGAGGCGTAGCCCCGCACGCGGTAGGGTGCGCTCTCCGCTTCCGCGCCTTCGAGGGCGGAAAGCGGCATCATGTTCCGGTACTCCCGGTCGCTCACAATCGGCATGGCGTTCACTCCTTCCCGAGATTGACGCGCGGCTTCTCTTCCTCAGCCGGCGCCGGCTCGTTCTCCGGGCGTCCCTCGCCCAGGTTGTAGTACTCGCCGCGGATCGGCAGGGTGTCGCCCAGCTCCGGCGGCAGGGGCGGCAGCTGGAGCGCGATCCTGATCTCGTTGCGCGTCATCAGGCCGCGGTCGGCCATCTGGCTCGCCATCTCCATCTTGTCGTGCGCGCTCATGTACTGCAGCCGGTTGGATGAGATCGAGACGTAGTTCCCCGAGGCGACCTCCCGCCGGCTGTACGCCATCCGGGTGAGCGCCTCGGCCAGCTGGATCGCGAAGGGCTCGATCGCTCCCTCGTAGAAGGCCGCCCATTCGTCGCCGATGCACGCGTTCTGCAAAACCTTCGCGTTCACCCCGAAGTAATTGAACACGTTCGTCTCGATCAGCTGCTGCTGCTCCGCGTCCACCGTGTAGGGTTTGCTCTCGATCTGCTTGATGTCCGAGTAGATGCTCGGGAAGAGCAGCAGGCCGCCGGACTCCTGGGCGAGGTTCTCGCGATCGAAACGCTTGCGCTCCTTCGCGAGGTCCTCAGGCTTCATGAAGTTGGTCACCTTCGCCATGAAGCGGAAGGCCGCGGAGTTCTTGATGCCCTCCTGGATGCCCTGGCTCTGCATGTCCAGCAGGCTCATCGTGTCCCGGAGCGCCTCGTTGCTCTCGCCGAAGAAGTCGCTGCGGTACTGGTGTTTGGTCAGCACCCCGCACTCATTGAGAGGCATCGCGCCCACGTCCCCGGTCGCGAAGCGGTAGCGCAGCCACGGCTCGCCGCTCACGCTCACCACCTCGCAGGACGACGGCAGCACCGGCAGGAAGCCGCAGCACCCGCCGAACTCATCCTTGATCGGCACGATGAAGCAGGTGTTCTGCATCTCGAGGATCGTGCGCGTCCGGTAGAGCATCTGCTGCCAGCTCATCAGGTCGTTGGGCGCGAAGCGCATCGCCGAGACCAGCTTCCGCTGTCCCGGGCCCATGAAGCGCACGTCCAGCTTCGAGGAGTGCCGCGCAAGGGCGTCGATGGAAGCCCTGACCAGCGCGTTCTCGTACATCTGGCCGCCCCAGGTGCGCCATACCGGCTGATACGCCGTCAGCGTCTCCCAGCTGCCGGCCTGCATCGCCGGCTGCGTCTTTGCGGGCCGCCGGAAGACCCAGTCAAACAGCCCCATCGTGTCACCCCCGTCATGAAAGGTTTTTCAGCTGCTCCCCGATCTCGTCGTGGAAGCAGGTGCGCATGCACACCGCGTCCAGCAGCGCCGCCGTGCCGTCGATATGGGACATCCGCCCCAGCTTCACCAGGCGCTTCCGGCTGTTCTCCGCGTTGAGCTTCAGCGCGGAGTCCAGCAGGTGCACCTTCAGCAGGTCGTTGTCGCCGATCCGGAAGGAGCCGTCCCGGAAGCGCCCCTCGGTCTCGTTGATGACCCCTGTCAGGTTCTCGCCCTGCTTCACCGGGCTCATCCGGAAGCCCGCGCCCTCGAGGTCCTGCACCAGGTAGTTGGCGCCGTATGGGTCGTAGCCCACGGCGAGCGGGTAGATTTCCCACCGCGTCAGCAGCTCCGTCAGCCACTTGTAGCAGTCGTGGTAATCCACATAGTTCTCGCCGGAGGGCGTGAGCAGGCCGCGCTGGATGTAGATGTCGTAGGGGAGGCCGTCCCGCGCCGAGGCCTCCTTGATCTTCGCCGACGGCAGGAAGAACTGCGTCAGGACATACAAAAGCCCGCCGCGCTCGATCAGTGCGCAGCAGGCGGTGAGGTCGGTGGTCTGACTAAGGTCGACGCCGCAGACGCAGTAGCACCCGCGGAAGTCCTCGGGCCCGAGGTGATCCCCGCTCGCGGCGGTCACAGCCTCAGCCGGCAGCCAGGCCAGGGAGGAGTTCTGCTTCAGGCAGCAGTACTTGGTGATGAACTCGGTCTTCCGGCTCGCCGAGGAGTAGGCGCTGTCCACCTGGTCGAGGATGTAGTCGGTGGACACGGACACGCCCAGCCCCGGCAGGCTCTTCCGCAGCTCGTTGATGTCGTCCCACTTCTGCAGGTCGTCGATCATGTACAGCAGCGGGAGCAGGCGGGTCTCGCGCCCGTCGCCGTTCAGGTAGGCGGTGGAGCGCTTCATCAGGTCGTCATAGATGCCCTCATCCTCGTACCCGCCCGAGGTAATCATCAGGGTGAGCGGCTGACGCCTGGCGCCCGTGCCGGAGACCATGACCTCGTACTGCTTCAGGCCTCGGTCGCCCGGCCAGCTGCTCCCCTCGTCGCAGACGGTCAGGTGCGGGTTGTAGCCGTCGGCCTTCTTCTCGTTGAACGCGATCTTCTTGATCGTCGTGTTCGTCGTGGCCACGAACAGGTCATTCTTCCGCCGCTTCGTCCGGGTGGCGAAAGCGGGTTCGTGGTCCACGTTGAAGGTGAAGGCGGAGTAGACCAGGTCGGCCTGGTCGAGCTTGGGCGCCACGCAGTAGACCTCCGCGCCGTACTCGCCGTCGCCGTAGGTCATGTACTCCATGATCGCCGAGGCCAGCAGGGTCTTGCCCATCTTCCGCCCGATCGTCATGAAGCACTCCCGGAAGTGGCGCGAACCATCGGGATCCACAATGCCGAAGATCAGCGAGACCGCCGCCTTCTGCCACAGCTGCAGCTCCAGGTGTCCGGGTGCCAGCGCGCCCTTGTTGTGCCGGCAGAATTTCTCGATGAAGCGGATCGCGTGGTTGGCCTTCTTCTGGTCGAAGCGGAGCGTGCCGGCGTCCAGCTCCCGCACGATCCGCTCGTACAGCAGCCGCACCCACCTGCCCACCACGATGGAGCCGTTGCGGATGCCCTGCCAGTACGCCAGGATGAAGTTATCCATCGTCCCGCAGGAAGGCGTCAAGGGCGTCGCTCTCCTGCATCTGCTCCGCGGGAAGCAGTTCCTTCAGCTGCGCCATCACCGCGAAGAAGTTCTTCTGCAGCTTGATGTACAGCCCGGTCTCCGGTCTCTCCCTGGAGTACGGCTCCACCTTGTCGCTCTGGCGGAACATCTCGGTCTTTCCGTTCTTCCGGATGTCCTCGGCCAGGTCGTCCAGCTGGGCCCGCAGCCTCGCGGCCTGCTCGATCAGCCGGTCAGCGATCGCCTTCTGCTTCGTCGGCAGCTCCGAGAACAGCACGTCGAGCGCCTTCCGCTCGGCTTCCTCGTTGGCGCGCTCCGTCGTGGCCATTCCCACCACCAGCACGGTGAGCTTCGCGGCCAGCTCGATCGCCTGATCCGCTGTCTCATCCTTCCGGAGTCGCCCGGTGCGAGCCCGCTTCCGTGCGCTCTCAGCATCCCGCAGGATTTGCGCAGCATGTTCCCGCGCTTCCTCGGGAATCCTCGCAAGTAGCTTTTCGCTGTCCGTTTCTCTCACCTTCTTCCTGGGGTGGGGTGGGGGTTCTCTCCTGCGCGCGGCGCGCACATGGGCCCCTATGCGCACCCCGTAGAGCGGAAATGCGATCGACCACCAGACTGGTCGCCGCCGCCGATTTCGCGCTCAATAGGGGGGGCTATGCGGTCACGCGGCCAGAGGCGTCCACCGTCCAGCGGCGCGGGCCCTGCTTGACGGCCTTGTGGCAGTCCTCGCAGAGCAGCTCCAGGTTCGCCCAGCTGAGCGTCACGCGCGGGTCGTCGATGTTCTCCGGCGTCAGGGCGACCTTGTGGTGCACCTGCTCGCCCTGCTTCACGATGCCCCGTCTGAGGCACGCCTCGCACAGTCCGCCGACGCTCCTGGCGTACTCCGCCCGGCACTTCTTCCACGCGCGGCTCGAGTAAAACGGATTCGCGAACTGCGCATGCATTGCGCGCACCCCCTCCAGCTGCCGCGCTCCCGCAGGGTCAAAGGAGCAAATCTCCCTGCCCGCTCCACGGAAAAAGGGCCGCCGCGCGCCGCGACTGCCCTTTCATCCGCCCATATCATACCCGAGTCGGTTTCCGGTGTCAATGTATGATACATAGCCCGGTGTCATCGCCGCTTGATCGACCAGTCAAAGCGCCCCCTGTCCTGGAAAGGCATCCGGTCTGTCACGGCCTTCTTTTCGTCGTCGGCGATCCCGATGTAGATCAGCGTCACGCTCGGGCTGGAGTGCTGAAACCATGTCTGCAGCCAGGCGACGTCGTGGTGCTGCCGGTAAATCTGGTACCCGAAGGTCTTCCGCAGCGTGTGGCAGCCCACCCGGTAATCCAGCCCGGCCAGCTTCCCGATCTCAGCCATCATCCGCCGCGCGGTCTGCCGGCTCATCGGCCTGCCGCTCTTCCTCTGGTGCGTCGAGGGAAAGAGCAGTTCGTCGTCGCTCCTGTCCCGGCACATCTCGCCGACCACCTTCCGCAGCTCAGCCGGGATCGTGATCGTCAGCTTCTTCGGCCTGTAGTTCTTGTATGGCGTCCCGTCCTTGTGCCGCCGTTCGTCGGTCTTTTCCGGCACGAAGGTGTAAGTGTCCTTCCCGCGGATGTCGCCCACCTTGAGCTTCAGCATGTCGCCGATCCGCAGGCCGAGGAAGATGCCCACCTCGAACAGCAGAAACATCCGGTCGCCGCGCGGCGTCCCGAGCTTGAAGAGCGTGTCCTCGATCCGGTACACGTCGGCCATCTTCCTGATCGGCTCCACCTTGCCCATGCTCTGACCCCTCTTTTTGTCGCAAAGTCTGAATACTGGTAAATATGTGCCTTGGCTGAATCGCGTGCCCTGCGCGGCTTTCCGCGTTTTCGGCCGCATTTTGTCGCATCGTCTGAAAAGGGAACATTTCGGAACAGGCCAGAAAAAAACTTCCTATTCAGTCCATTTCGCCAAACCCGCCCCTCCGGTTCCACGCCCGCACAGCCGCCGAAGCGTCCCACCTGGGGAAAGGCCTGGTCGAGCAGGAGCACCGCCCGCACTTCACCACGCACGCCGAGTCCGTGATCTCCGCAAGGTACACCTCGGTCTCCCCGCAGAACGGACAGGGCTTCAGCTGCTGGCCGCTCTCGTGCCGGTGCAGGAAGTCCAGCATCGCGTCCAGCGCCTCGCAGCTCCGCGCGTTCAGCCGCCGGTCCTGCCCGTCGATCCCGCGCCCTTCCATGTACTCGCGCAGGCTCGCCGCCACAAAGCGCTCCACGTCGCTCATCCGCCCCCGCGGAAGACGCCCGCCGTCCAGCACGCTGTCCATGATCTCTTCCGTTGTGATCGCCTTCATGGTTCCTTCTCCTTTCCGGTCAGGCGGATCGTCTCCACCGCGGCCCAGTTGATGATCTGCCCGCCCGCGCTCAGGAAGGCCGCCTCGCTGGTGACGCCGATGCCGTCCCGCTCCATGTACGCGTTCGACCGGAACTTCACCTTCTGGGGATCCACGATCCTCCGGCTCCCGTCCCGGAAGGTCACCTCCAGCCCGCTCTCCGCGCCCTCGGCCAGGCCCCGCAGCCGGTCGCGCTCCTCGATCAGCTCCGTCACCAGCGCGTCCATCTGCTCCAGCGCGTCCGCCGCGTCCTTCAGCATCGCCTTGGTGCAGCCCGCCGTCAGGTAGGCGCACCCGTCGCACCCGTCGCCGCCCAGGCACTGCCTCAGCGCAAGCAGCACCTTCCTCGCCTCAGTCCTCATCGTTCGATTCCTCCCCGACTTCCACCTTGATGTAGCACACCTGCCTGGCGTTGACCACCTTGCACGGCCAGTCCCGGAACGGCTGCACCTTCGGCAGCTCCTCCTCGGTCACGATCACCAGCACCTCGCCCGGCTCCACCACCGCGCGCCCGCCGTTGTGGAAGTACACCGTCACCTTCCGGTCGCTGTAGAAATAGGACTTATACACCGCGCTTGACCTCCCTTCCGCAGTTCCGGCAGAACCGGTCTGTCCTGTCGATCGACGCGTGGCAGACGCCGCAGATCGGCAGCCGCCGGGTCTTGCCCATGATCGTGACGACCAGGTATTCAGGCGGAACTGCTTCCGGCGGCTCCAGCATCTCCACCACCATCTCCGCGACCACGTCGGACATCTTCACCACGCCTCCGTCAAACTTACTCCTCTCAATCGCGCCCCGGATCGCCTCGATCGTCTTCTCCCGTTCCGTCATCGTGTCTCCGCCCTCTCAGTCGTGCAGGTCGATCACGGTCAGATAGTGCGTGCCTTCCAGCCGCTCCATGACCATTTTCGCCCGTGCGTCGAAGTTGTCCGTGCGCACCCAATCATCGCCATTCCAGACTTCCCGCGCGATGGCGGTGCCGTCGTCCGTCAGAACCGCAAAGCACTCATCGCCGATCCCTTTGTTGAGCAGATCAGGCAGCCAGCAGCCGTCGACGGCGAGGAACCCGTCGCGGCTGCCGAGGTATTGGAACGTATCCGTCTCATCGACTTTCCCTTCCGTAGGCGTATCCAGGACGCCTCGGCTGACGGTTTCGAGCAGCTGACAGCGGAACAGCCGTCCGGCCCGCCTCTCCCGTTCATAGTAACGGAATTTGTATTTCTCTATGGTTTCCTCGGTCATCGCCAGCTTCAGCTTCCCGCCGTACCGCCCGCCGATCTGCCACCAGTCCCAGAGGAACACCGGGCGCTCCTTGTCTTCCCATTCCCCTTCGTTGTAGAACTTTTCCTCATTATACGGCGCGAGCATCTCGTCGATCAGCGCGTCGGTCGGAAATTCCTTTGTATACAAATACAGGCAGTAATGCATCAGCGTCCTCCCTCCGTAATCCGCACAGTGAACCAGTACCCGTCCTCATATTCGTCCCTGAAGTTCTTCTCGTTCTGCTCTCGTTTGAACTGCAAAGCCACGTCTCTCGACCCGAACGTGTAAGCCTTCTCAGGCTCCTCGGTGATAGCCAGAGCCCCACCGGCGGCGAACCCCCGGAAGTACTCCAATCTGTTGTTGCGCATCCGCGCGGCGTGGTAGTGCTCTGTGCCTCTCATGTCAGTCTCCAATGTACTTGTGTTCGTCATCCGGCTCGTCCGGGGCGTCGCACGGCTCGAAGCGGCTGTCTGCCATCTGGCCCTGCACCATGTAGCTCTCGTCCTCGCGTGGGCAGCTCATGCACTCCCGCACCACCCACTCGTCGTCCGGCCCGCACGGCACGTCGCAGCTCATCAGGCTGCTGACCTTCTTGCCCTGCTCGTCCGTGAAGCGCACCAGCAGGAGCGAAAAGCCATCAGGGTCGCACACCCAGCGGACGAGTTGCACCTTGCTGTCACGCTGTGCGAGGTGATAGTCCTGCACAGCCTTGCGCAGGTCGGGGTTGAAATACTGTTTCAGTCTCACGGAATCCCCTCCATCTCCATCTGCCCCGGGATCTGTTCAAATACCGTTTTTCCCTTCGGCATGTGTTTGATCTGATTCACCATCGGCACAAGCAAGCTGATGTCCTCTTTCGAGATCAGTCCGCAGGCGCACCACTTTTTCGCCCAGTCCGTGCTCACTGCATTCGTGTTCCCGTATCCCGCGCACTTAAAGTATGCCCTTCCGTATTCCTTGCGTATCAGGTAAGGACATTCTCCGCAAGTTAAGCCCGGTTCTTTTCCGTAGGCCTCGTGCATAGCCGCCAACTTTCTCGGAGTTTCGCTCATCCCTTCACGGCCTTTCATCGTCCATCTTTGCTCCGCAGTCCTTGCAGTAGTCCGTCCTGAACGCCGCCTGCCTGATCACGCCGCAGTTAGAACAGCGGCAGTACAGCCCGTCTCCGTTCGGCTCCCACGCGGCGTGCTTCTTCGGCTGATCCGCGAAGGCCAGCCCCAGCGACGCCAGTTTGTCCCTGATCTCTTCCAGCGACCGCCTGCCCAGGTTGCGCACGCAGTACATGCTCTCCTCTGTGCGCTCGGTCAGGTCGCGTACCGTGTTCACGTTCGCCCGTTTCAGGCAGTTGTACGACCGGACGCTCAGGTCGAGCTCGTCAATCGACTGATTCAGCACGCGCTCCCGGAGGTCTGCCTCCTTTTCCTGCTCGGCTCTGAACTGCTCGGCCTCGTGCTCTTCCATCCAGTCGCGCTTGAACTTCGCGATGGCTTCCGCAGCGCGCTGATCGGCCTGTGTCTCAATCTCCTCCATCGCCCAGCGGTAGAAGCCCTTCTGCATGATCTTCTTGCACGTCGGGCGGAGCATCTTGCGCAGCGCCCGCATCTCCACCTGACGGATGCGCTCCCGTGTTACGCCGTACACCTCGCCGACGTCGTAGTAGGTCATGTTCTGGATGAAGCGCAGGCAGATCACACCGTGTTCGCGCTCCGTCAGCCGCCCTGCCTCCATGATCGCCAGCGCCGTTGATACGGTGACCGGCTCCATCAGCTCCAGCGGATTGTCCGGCTCTTCCTCCTCGCGATGCCGCGTGCCGTAGGTGGTCAGCGCTTCGATCAGGTTCGCAGGGAATTTCGGCGCGTCCGGGGGAAGCGTGTCCTTGCTCCGCTTCTTCGGCGGCTCCGGCTCGTCCGCCATATCTTCCGCCGGAATCGTGTCAATCAGACCGTCGTCTTCGTAATCGTAGTAGTCAGCCTCGGTCATTTCTGGTGTCCTCCTCACACAAAGATTCTCGGCGGCATCGGCAGCTCCGCGTCCTGCGGCTTCCAGATGTGCAGGCAGTGCTCGTGCACGTTCACATAGTCCTTTTTCGCCGGGTGGTACTCCACGCAGCACTCATCGTCCCGGAAGAAAATGTCCTTCACCACGCACATCTCGCTCCACGTCGGGCAGCGCGTGCGGAAGCTGACGCTCACATGATCCCAGCCGCCGCCCCAGGAGAACACCACCACCGCGAAGATTTCCTTCCGGGCAAGGTTGAAGAAGCTCTGGCCGTGCCCGCCGTCCTCGCCGAGCGCCCGGATGCGCAGGCGAGGGTCGGCTTTGATCGCGTCAAGGTGTTTCATGCATCACCCCTCCTTTCGTGCAGATTTCCGGCAAATTTGCCCTGACCAGCGCCGCCGGGACTTGCGGACACACCGCGTTCCCGCACCTCTTGACCTGTTCGCTTTTCGGGTACTCTTTGCCGTCCGCGTCCGTGTCGATGATGTAATCCGCAGGAAAGCCCTGGCCGCTGAACAGCTCCCTCGGCGTCAGCATCCGCATTCCTATGTCCATGCCGTCCGTCTCTACCAGCGCAAACCGGTCATGCGTGGTCGCGGTTGGCATAGGCCGGTCAATGCTTACATTGTGCGCGCTGCTGTAATACTCTGTCAGAAACCGTACCAGCCCGTACCGGTTGCTCGCGTCAACGGTAGCAATCGGCCTGTCCAAGTCCTGCCCGCGGAACTCCGCGCTGTCGTGATACTGAATCAGGAAAGGCTTTCCGCCGAATTTTTCCACGCCCTGCAAAATCTTCTTCATGGTCTTTTCCGCCAGAGGACGCACTGCCCGGATTCCGTATTTCCGGTAAATCGTGTCGCTGTCGTCGAAGATGGATGGACATGGGAGAGATAAATCCAGCACGTCTCTGATCGGAACCCACGGCTTCTTCATGCCCACTGCGGTTTCCAGACTGTCCGGGTCATCATAGTCCCCATCCGGCCAGATGATTTCGTTTCCGTCGCTCCGCGCGATCAGAAAGAAACGTTTCCGGAAGGTTGGCGCTCCGTAATCGCACGCGCGGAGCAGTTTGTATTCCACCTGATAGCCCATCTTTTCCAGCTTCCCGACGAATCGCCGGAACGTCTCGCCCTTGTGCGCCTGGTCGGGTCGTCCGTCAGCCGTCAGCCGTCCCCAGTCCTGAAATTCTTCCACGTTTTCCAGCATGATGACACGCGGGCGCACCGCTTTCGCCCACTTCACCGCCACCCAGGCAAGCCCCCGAATTTTCTGGCTGACAGGCTTTCCACCCTTTGCTTTAGAAAAGTGCTTGCAGTCGGGGGAAAACCAGGCCAGCGCGACCTGATGCCCTTCGCAGGCCTCTGCCGGGTCAACCTTCCACACATCTTCTGTGTAGTGCTTCGTGCCGGGGTGGTTCGCCCGGTGCATGGCAATCGCAGCCGGGTCATGATTGATCGCGATGTCCACAGACCGCCCTATAGCCATCTCAATGCCCGTACTCGCTCCGCCGCCTCCGGCAAAGTTGTCCACTACAATTTCCCTGTCAGGCATCCCACTTAACCTCCCTCCATTTCCGGCGGAAAAATCTCGCACTTCGCCGTGTCCCCGCCACATCCGCACAACGGCGCGTCCTTCTGCCCCCAGCAGCGGTATTCGTTGTCGTGGCTGATGATGTGCAGATATTTGCACCGGGCAGGCTCCTTCGATTGCTCGAACGCGCCCTTGATGAGCGCTGTTACGGCTTCGATTTCGGCGTTGCGCTTGCCCTCCGCCCACGCCTGCTCCACCAGATTCATCATGCGGTTGCGTCGCGCGGTCAAAACGCAGTTGATTTCACCTTCCGCGTGCTTCATGAACTCTTCCCGGGTCATTCTTCCATCCTCCCGTCCTGCTTCAGCCGCGCCTCTACATCGCGCCGCCACATCTCGTCCTCCCACCGCCGCTCCTGCTCGCTGCTCCTGCCCGCCGCCGCCATCAGCGCCAGCGCGAGGATCAGCAGGGCGGCCACGCCCAGCCCGATCGCCACCAGCTGCGCCCAGGTCATCCCCAGCACCCCCTTCATACCCTCAATAGATCATTGTCTGCACACAGCCGCGTCCGCCCCATCCAGTCCACCCAGGGCGTCACCCCGGGCCGGTTCCTGACCTCGCGTTTCACCGCCTGCCGGAAGTCCTTCACCTGGGCCGCTACCCGGGCGATCTTCTCCAGCCGGTTCGGCTGCTTCAGCTCCACGCGCCGCCGCGCCAGGTCGTCATACTGCCGTGTCAGGATGCGCACGGCCTCCTCGGCCACCTCGATCTGCACCTCTTCCAGCAGCGGACGGGTGCTCTCCACACCCGCCGCCGCCAGCGCCTGCTGCATCACCACGCCCGTAATCCCCATCGCGTCCTGCATCTCCTGCCGTGTGCGCCTCATGGTTATTCCCCTCGTTTCTTTGTCTGTTGCTTTGTTTTTGTTCGCCCTACATGTTAACGAGGTGCTTGATGATCTCTTGGATGCCGTCATGGACTGCTCTTGGATTATCATACTTGGGTCCTGCCTGACGGACATCGCTCAGTCCAAGCAGCCAATCCGCGGAGACATTGCACCGCTCACAGATACCCTTGAACGGAACAAGATCAGGCACACGCTCGCCCTTCAGCCAATAACCAAGAGACTGCCGAGATACACCAAGATCATCTGCAAACTTTATTGCCGGTTTGCCCGATTCTCTGAGTAGCTGATTTAGCCTGTCAGTGAAAATCGGGAATCCCTTTGCAAGCTTTGACATGTGCCATCTCTCCGTTCGTGTAGCTTTATTCCCCGATCTGGTTCCCCTCCATCATGATCGCCACGCGTTCCTCCAAATCTTCCACCCGCATGGTCAGCTCGCGGCGCTCATCCAGCAGCGCGCTGATCCTGTCCGCCGCCTCCCGGATCACCGATCCGTCCCGCCAGTTGACCACGCCGGTCTTCGCGTGACGGTACAGCCAGCTCAGCAGCTCCGCGTCCGTCATCTCAGCGCCTCCGCGATGATCTCCAGCTGCTTGAGCACCTGCGGGAGATGCTCTTCCATCAGCGCCACGGAGCAGATGCCCTCGATCACGCCCAGCGCCCGCCACGCGGCCTCGGTCGATTCCGCGCACACCACGCTGCACTCCGGCACATACCCAAGCTCCGGCGGCACCTGATCCGCCCGGTACACCACCGCGTCCGGGTTCTCCATCGTCTCCACCGGCTCGAAGACCAGCCGGTTCTTTGCCTTGGCTTCCTCTGCGGGAGCGCTGCCGGCGTCGAGGCCCTTCGCGCTCTTCCGCGCCGCCCGGCCCTGCGCCTTCAGGTCGTCCAGCACCAAGTCGCCGACCTGTATGGAGAGCCATTCGCTCAGCGTCGCGCCGTTGCGGTCGTAGTCCCGCGCGATCTCCGCCATCGTGTCGCCCGCCGCGATCCGCGCCTTGATCTCTTCCAGGTGCCCGTCGAAAGCGCTGACCTTGATGAATCCGCCCATGTTCTTCTCGTTCTGTTCGTTTTCCATTTGCTTTTCCGCCTTTCTCTGGCATTTCCAGGAGCACACGTTCGGCCCCCCGTAGATTCCCCAGCCCACGCCGCGCGGGCGCCAGGGGTACTTCTCCCCGCAGACCGGGCACACGGCCTTCTCCCGCCGGTTCCCCGGCCTCGCGGTCTCGCAGCTGTACTTCAGCATCTCCAGCGCTTCTGTCATTCTACCCACAGCCTTTCCGGCACATTGCTCAGCACCCGGTCGAGCTCCCAGAGCTCGCTGCCCCAGTCGTTGCGGAAGCCGTCCGTCGCCCTGTCCGCCGCCGCCCAGGCCTCCTCGACCTTGCGCACGAGCTGCAGGAGCCCTTCCTGCTGGCCCCGCAGGATGTCGAACGCGGCGCTGAGGCAGTCGTGCCGGTACTGCAGGGCGAGGAACTGCCGCGCGATGCGGAGGCACACGCCCGCCGTGTCCAGCAGCTGCTCCTTCGTCAGGCGCTTGAGCTTCTTCGCGGCCTCCCGCGTCGCGGCCTCGGCCTCCCAGCTGTCGAGCGGGAAGTAATCGCTCTCGTACTCGTCGTAGCCGTAGAGCGTGGCTCCGTCGCCGCCCACCGCCGGGAAGAAGAGGTCGAAGAGCTCCTCCGCGTCGTCCGTGTACATCAGCCGGTCGAGCTCCTGCAGCGCCTCCGCCATGCTCTGGAGATCGCTCTGCAGATCCCGGAAGGCCATCTTGAACTCGAAGGCCTCGTCCTCGTCGCCGAGGAGCTCCTCCAGCGTGTCGTCGTCCCAGAGCATCCCGTCGATCTCCCCGGCCTCTTCCTCCATGTCGCTGAGCGCGCAGCGGATGGACTCCATGCACAAGTCCCGGCAGACGGGCTTCTTGTACCGGAAGCCCCGGGCCCGCTTCCGGGCTTCTTCCTGGGCGATCACGTCCCCGCCTCCTCTGCGTCCTGCGGCCTCAGTTTCCGGCTGCGGGCGAATGCTTCCACCGACGCCGCGCTCCCGCCGAGCTTCCTGGCGATCTGCCAGTAGTGCCACCCGTCCAGGAGCAGCAGCCGCACCTCTTCCGAGTGCCCCTCCAGCGGATGATGCCGTACCCCGCCGCGCTTCCTGGGTGCCGGCTCCTTTTTCTTCCGCGCGGCCTCTTCCTCCTTGGCCTCCCGGATCAGCTCCAGCAGCAGCTTGTTGCGGTAGCCCATCGGCCTCCCGCCCATCGCCTTCCTGATCTCCGCGGGCGTCAGCCCCTGCCGCCACAGCCCCAGCGCCTCGCTTTTCTCCGCCTCGGTCAGCGGCTGAGGCGGATTCCCCGGGCTGTGCTTCGCCGTGCGGCGCTCCTCGGCTCTCATGCAGCCGTAGCTGCACAGCTTCCGCCCGGCGCAGGTCCAGCCCCACTCGCCGGTATAGGCGAAGGCCTTCCCGCACTGCGGGCACCTGGCCTCGCCGCAGTAATTCACATACCCGACGCCCAGGTCGAGCGCCACCGGTTCCCTGGTCATCCGTCATCCAGCCCCTTCATGTCGATCAGCCCGGCCGCCGCGGCGTACAGGGCGCAGGTGGTCACATAGGTGTCCCGCCGGCGCCGCACCGTCTGCCGGTCGATGTGCAGCCGCGCGCAGATTTCCTGCTGGCTCATCCCGCGCCGGTAGTACAGCCGGGCCGTCGTGCCCGTTTCGTCGCCGGGCGGGTACTCGCGGTCCGTGTCCCGGATCACTTCCTCCCACCGGTCGGCGGTCTCCAGATCGAGCGCGGCCTGCACCGCGTCCAGCATCCTGCCTTCCTGGCTGTTGTTCTTCCCGCCGGCGCGGATCGTCGCCGCGTCCGGCAGGTGCTCCATGCCCTTCGCCGCGCGCACCGTCCCCCGGATCGGCGGGGAAGGCCACGCCGCCCTGGCTCTCGCGTCCGCGAGCCGCTGGTCCGCCTGCTCCCGCAGATGCCCCGCGCCCCGCAGCTTCTTCTCCACCAGCCGGTACACGCGCTCAGGGATCATCACGGCAGCCACCCCCGTCTCTGGCACGGATGCGCAGGATCAGCTCCTTCCTGGCCTGCTCCCGCTGGTAGATCGGCTCGGCGTACTCGCTCAGCCCGCCCCAGGTGCGGCTGCACCTCAGGATCAGCTCCTCGGCGAAGAAATCCGCGGCCTCTCCCGCGCATTCGATCCCGGCCCTGGTGATCGCCCCCGGCGGCATCCCGGCTTCCATGCACAGGCAGATCAGCCGGTGCAGGCCGGGCAGCTCCGGATTGGTCACCGAGGTGTCCAGCCCGTGCTCCTGCTCCAGGTGGTCGATGATCCGCTGGGCGATCGAGCTCCGCGCCGGCGGCGATGTCCGCCACGCCGAGTCGCACTCCGCCTCTGGCCGCGCCGGATCGAACCACCTCGCGCGCGCCCCCGTGATCGTACTCTGCGGCTGGACGTCGCTGTGTGTGTCTCTCTCCGGGAGACTCTGGTCGGATATCTCCGGGACGATGGTCTGGTTTTCGTTTGGGTTTTCCTTTTCGTTTTCGTTTATCAAAGACTTGCCCCCCAAACTGCCCCCCTTTTCGTCCCCTTTTTGGGGACGAAAAGGGGGCAAATCGGGGACGCTTTCGGGACAATCCGGGGATGAATCCGGTTCGGACTCGTTCCCGAGGATCACGTCCCACAGAATCTCGTACTGCGCCCGCGCCCGGAAGGCTTCGCCCTTCTCGTAGCGGAGCACGCCCCGCTTCGCGAGGCTCTCGCGGGTTTCGCGCAGCACGTCGTCCCGTTTGGTCGAATAGAAGGGGCAGTGCGCCAGCAGCTGGTTGTTCGTGATCCCGACGGGGCCTTCCGGCCAGCGGCGCTCGTTCATCACGAAAAAGATGGCGTGAAACAGCGCGATCTCGTTCGCGGAAAGCTCTTCCGCCATGGCCCATTCATGGAAGGCCAGCATGTCACTCACGAAGTTCCGCATCCCGTCGCTCCTCTTCCATCACTCTCTGCCGCCAGGCGGCCTCGCGCTGCGCCCGGATTCCCTCCGGCGCCTCGATCCGCACCGAGCAGCGCTCCGTTTCCACGCAGGTGCCCCCGCTGAGGATGCCGCACTTCCGCCGGTCTCTCTCCGGGTGGAAGAAGATGCAGCCCTCGCAGGGCGGTCTCCAGTCCATGATCCGCTCCCATCTGCTCCTTTGGGTCGGTCAGGTCAGTGTGCCGGCCAGCTCCATCTCGATCTGGCCCTTGATCTGCTTCTGAGGTTTCTCCGGGGCCACGCCGTCCCGCACCGCGTGCAGGGGGCACTGGCTCCAGTCACAGGCCGCGGCTTCCCGGCGCGATCCGCCGCAGCAGTCCACGCACTTCCGCCGGATGGCGGCGAGCGCCTCCTCCAGCGTGATCTCTCTCATGCAAACGCCTCCGGCTCGGGGATTTTCCCGTCGGTCAGCTTCGCCTCGATCAGCTTCCACACCGCGTCCATGCCCGCCTTCGCGATCGTGGCGTAGTGCCTGGCCATCTCGGCCATCTCCGCGTCCGTCATGGCCGCGTGCATGTCGAAGCTCAGCAGCGGCTGGTCCTTGTACCACAGCGCAGCCGTCCGCTTCGTCAGGTTGTAGTCCATCCGGAACCCTTCCATCGGGGAAAAGACAACCACCTCGTCCATGGGAATCTCCTCCTGTCCTGCCGGTTCTATGACTGCCTCCCCGTGGTAGTGGCGGGAGGCGGAGTTGCACCGCCTTGCGAAGGGGAGGCATTTGCCGCTGATCCTGATCCCCGCCATGCAGAGGACGCGGGTTCGCCGTCCGCGTCCTGGTGCCCGTCGCTCCGGGCTGTCCGGCGTGGCTGCTTCCGTCGTGCCACACGCTCCGCACCCGCCCTTGGCGGCGGTCTCGGCGTGCCGAGTGTCTTATCCCCGACCTGTGCTTGAGCGACCCGGTCCGCGCTCGCGCCTGAAGGCCAGTCGGTGGCCTGCTGCCATGCCCGGGGTCTTGCCCCCTGAACCCATCCCGCCGTCGGCACATTCCTTGCCCTGTTGCGCACAAGAAAGGAAGTAAGGAGTCAACGCTGTGTTTTTATTCTGTTTTGGTGTGGTGGTGTGGCGGAAGGGGAGAGGCGGGGCACAGATCAGACGATCTCCTGGTGGAGCAGGATCACCTGCATCTCCTCGATGTGATCGTGGAACAGCCGGATCGTGTCCAGGTCGAGCTGGTCGGCCTCGTTCGGCCTCACGTCCTCAGGCGGAGCGCAGATCGCCTCCGCGTTCTCCGCCATGGCGAGCGCGCCCTCGGAGATGCGCTTGATATCCCGGTTCGACACCCGGCCGCTGGCCTGGGTGAGCACGGAGTAGACGTACCCCAGCGTCCGCTTCATCTGGAAAAACATGGTCATGCCTCCCTTTCGTCTCAGCCCTGCGCTTCCTGCACAGGGGCGTTGCCGTACTTGATCCACCGCAGGAAGCCCCTGCGCGGAATCCGCACCCGCGTCCCGATCACGCACACCGGGAAGCCCAGCTTCGCGATGTCCGCCTTGCACTGCACGTTGATGGAGTAAGGCGTGCAGCCCAGCACCTCGGCCACGTCCGCCGGCGCCAGCATCTCCTGATCGCAGTCCTGCATCTGCTGCAATGTCATCGTAAAGCCTCCCCTCAGACGTCGCCATTTTTCTGGTCGCCCGATTCCGCGTAAAAAAGAGTCCAGTCGAAACCCAGCACGTCGCCGACCTTCTTCGCGGTTTTCACCGAAGGCGTGCCATCGCCGTGCTCATAGCGGTGATAAACCGGCTGAGCCACGCCGACCGCCTCACTCACAGCCTTCTCAGAAAGCCCCTTCATCTTCCGGATCGCCCGTAGCCACTCGCGCATTGAATCACCTCGCATTCGTTTAACGTATCTTAGCATACGTTAAACAAAAATGCAATACGTTCAACGTATTTTTTTACAGAGATTTTTTAATACTTTTTTGGTATATTTGAATACAGAAGGGAGGCGTTGAGCCGTGAATTTCCGCACCGCGCGCGAAGCCAAGGGACTCCTGCAGAAGGAAGTCGCGATTGCGCTGGGCGTAAAAGCGCCCAACATCAGCCGCTGGGAGAGCGGCGTCAATTTCCCTGAGGTGGAAAACCTCATCAGGCTGGCCGCCCTGTACGACACCACCACGGACTATCTGCTCGGCCTGGACGACGGATCCGGCTTCCCGGTAACAGAGGAAGAGAAGGAGCTCCTGCGCAGGTACCGCAGCGCCACGGCGGACACGCGCCGGGCCGCCCGCGCCGTTCTTGGCGTCCAGGAAAAAGAGAGACCCGCCTCTGCGGTGTGATCTATCCGGACTGGAGGAAATAGCATGGAACAGCTCAAAGCGCTTTTCACGCCCATCATAGAGGCGGTGTCCACCAGCTTCCGGGAGAACCCCGACGGCACGATCGCCCTGGTCGTAATCATCGCCCTGGTCGTCTTCTTCCGCGCCCGCAAGAAAAAGAAAAAGGCGGCAGCTTCCGCCCGTGAAGTGCCGCCGTCTGTTGAAATGCCCGCACCCGCTCGCCGCCTTGGCCGGGATGTCTCCGTCAGCATGCTCGGCCTGATCGCGGAGGACGACAGCGAAGATCCAGATGAGTACGATCCGATGAGCCTGCAGGACTTCCGCCGCGCGTCCGCCGAGTATGTCGTCTTCGACCTGGAGACCACCGGCCTCGACGAGGACAGCGACCGCATCATCGAGATCGGCGCGGCGCGCGTTCGCTCCGGCAGGATCGTCGCCACCTTCTCAGAGCTGGTCAGGGCGGATGTCCCGAACGGCGCGGAGAATGTCAACCACATCACTCCGGCTATGCTCAGAAAGGCCCGGCCCATCGAGAAGGTGCTCCCGGACTTCCTGGCCTTTGTAGGCTTCGCGCCCCTTGCCGCGCACAATGCGCGCTTCGACCACGCCTTCCTCGCGCGCGCGTGCCATGCGTGCGGCCTCGCGTGCCCGGCGCGGGTGTTCAATACCTTCAGCCTCTGCTCTCTCTGGAATACGCGGGACAAGAAGCTGAGCACCCTGCTGGAAGCGTGCGGAATCGTCAACACGGATCAGCACCGCGCCCTCGGCGACGCGGAAGCCCTTGCCCAGGCCGTGATCCTGTCCGTGCCGCGCATCCCCGACGCGGACATGCAGGCCCGCCGCGCCCACTCCACCGAGCAGGTGGAAGCCGTGGACGACCGTGTGAAGGGGCTGCGCTTTGTCCTCACCGGCGACGTCCCCGGCATGGAGCGCCCCCAGGTCGAGCGCCTGATCCGCCTGCACGGCGGCCGGTGCACCGGCTCCATTTCCGGCGTCACCGACTACCTGGTCGAGGGCGAATACCCCGAGGAAGGCCCAGGCTTCGTCTCAGGCAAAAAAATAGCCGCCCTCGAAGCGCAGGCCCAGGGCGGCAAAATCCGGATCATACCATATGCAAAGCTCTTTGAAATGATAGGGGAGGACGGCCCATGACCTGCCTGAAGTGCGGAAAGGACCTGCCCGACGGCTCGGCCTTCTGCTGCTGGTGCGGAGCCAGGCAGGAAAAGAGAACCAAAGGCGTGAAGACACGCGGGAACGGGACCGGCACCGTCTACAAGGACAAGCGCGGCAAGTGGTGCGCCCAGATCGTGGTGGGCTGGAAGCCGGCGGCGGACGGCAAGCGCCATATCTCCATCAAGCGCACCCGCAGCGGCTTCGCCACCAAAAAGGACGCCCTGAAGGCCTGCGCTGAGCTGGTCGCGGGCGGAGCAGCTGCACGCCCGGAGAAAGCCCCGCGCCTGATTGAGTACTGGGAGACCTACCGCCGCGGCGAGTACAAGAAGCTCTCGTACTCCAAGCAGGTCGCCTACCGCATCGCCTGGGACAAGCTCGGGAAGCTGCAGGACCGCCGCGTGGACAGCATCACCGTCGCCGATCTCCGCAGCGTCGTCTCCGAGGCCTGCCCGACCTACTACCCCGCCCGGGACTGCCGGTCACTCCTGACGAACCTGTTCACGCTCGCCGCGGCGGATCGCTTCGCGGATCGTGATCTCCCGTCCTACATCGTGCTGCCGAAGCTGCGAGAGACGGAGCGGAAGCCCTTCACGGCGGAAGAGCAGAGCGCCCTCTGGCGCCTGTACGAGTCAGGCGACCGCCGCGCCGCCATCCCCCTGCTGATGATCTACACCGGCATGATGCCCGGCGAGGCGCAGGACCTGAAGGTCTCCCATATCGACCTGAAAGCCCGCCAGATCGTCGGCGTCGGCAAGAAAACCGAAGTCCGCCGCAAAACGCCCATCGTCCTGGCCGACGCGATCCTGCCGCTCATAGACGACCTGATCCAGCACGCGCAGCCCTCCGGCTACCTCTGGAAGCGCGTCGAGGGCGATTGGTACGAGGCCTACTATGCCGCCCTGGCCGCCGCCGGCTGCCGCCGCCTTCCGCCGTACTCCTGCCGCCACACCACCGCCACCGCCCTGGCCATCACCGAGGGCATCGCCCCCCAGACCGTCAAGCAGGTCATGCGCTGGTCCACCACCAAGATGCTCGACCGCTACGCCCACCCGGAGACCAGTGACGCCATCGAAGCAGTCAACGCAATCGGCCAAACCAAGCCTACTCCCACTCCACTCCCAACAAACGCCACCAAAACGACGTAATGAAGCCATTTCTGTATGCCCTGCTAAGGGAGTAGTGTCAGTAATGGCAGCCCGGGTTCAAATCCCGGCTTCTCCGCTCAAACCCTTGCAAACACTGCGTTTGCAAGGGTTTTCTTCATCCGTGCGTTCTCACCAAAAATTTGGAGAAATGGGGAGTCCTGTCCTGCTATTCCCAAACCTACTCCCAATCATGCCTCAGGCGGTTTCAGCTCATCCGGCAGCTTGACCTTGCCGCCGTCATCCTGCCCCGCGCTCGCCGCGTCGATCAGGCCTTCGCCGATGATGTACGCCACCACTGCCGCGCCCGCCATGATGAGCGCCGTCACCTGGGTGGCGGTCTCCTGGGTGCCGTGGAAGGCCAGGATCAGCATGGTCACGAACTGCGCGATTGCCGCCCAGAACTTCCGCGAGGTCAGCTTGCTCTTCCAATCGATCATGAGAAAACTCCTTTCTTTTGTCGCAAATTATTTTGCATAAAGTCGAATTTGCTATTGACATTATGCAAACTCTACTGTATAATACGGGTGAGGGTTGAGGAAAGCCCCGGATAAAATCAGGAGGTAACTACGATGAGAGGCACCGAGAAGCAGGTCGAATACGCAGAGTCCCTGAAGGCGCTGGCTATCGAATCCTACAACAACGAGATCAAAACCGAGATCGAAGAAGACGAGCTTGATCCTGCTGATCGTTATATCGTAAAACTCGAGTGCGAGCGTGACGAGATCGCTGCATTCAACGGCGACGCCGGAGTGTTCATCAGCGTGTTCAAGAGCCTCGGTGGTGAACCTGATTATCGCATCGCGAGGGCATGCTACAAAAAATACCATTTCGACAAACAGCTCGACTGCAACTGGACAAAGGAGGAAGTCTAAATGAAGAGAGTCATTTCCGGCAAGCTGTACGACACCACTACCGCCCGCGAGGTTGCGAGCTGCTCCCACGGCGAAAGCCCCCGCGATTTCCGCTACTATGCAGAAACGCTTTACTGCAAGCGCACCGGCGAATATTTCCTTGCCGGGCACGGCGGGCCGATGAGCAAATACAGCCACGCCACGGGGCAGAATAGCTGGAGCGGCGGCGAGCGCATCTTCCCACTGACCCTCGAAGAGGCGCAGGACTGGGGCGAGCACGAGATGGACGCAGACGCTTACCAGACCGAGTTCGGCGCGGTGACCGATGACGGCACGGTGCGCCTGAGCATCAGCCTACCGGCGAGCACCGCTGACCTGATCCGCAAGACTGCGCAGGCCGAGGGCATCAGCGTCAGCGAATGCATCGCGAGGCGGTTCCGGTAACCGGCAGGCGGGGAGCGATCCCCGCTTTTTTATTCGTCCGGCTCCACCGCCGGTAGTCCCATCGTTTGCGTGACCAGGCCGGTCACCGTACCGTTGCCGCCGAGGGCATGATAGCTCTCATACAGATCGTTGACGGTATCGCGCAAGCGTGCTCCGCACCATCCGTCCTTGAGCGCGCGCTCGCATGATGCGATGATCTGCGCCCGGAGCAGCGACCGCATCCCGTCCCTCAGCGCCGCGTTTTCCGTCTGCTGTTTTTTCATCCGGGCCGATACCGACCGCCACAGCCAGGTCAGGATGGCGATACACAGGCCGAAGATCCATTCCAGCCAGTATTTTTCAATCCATTCCGGCATATCAATCACCTCCCGTCCGCCTCAGCCGCCGTCTCGAATGCTTCCGCCAGCGCCCGGTACAGCGGTTTCGGCAGAGTGATCGTCACCGTTTCCTCCGGCTCTTCCGGCGGCTGAAGCTGCTCCTGCAGCTCTTCCGCCTGCTCCTCCGCCGTCGGATGCCCTCCGGTCTGCATCTCATCCCACGCGGCCTGCAGCGCCGTGCGCGTTTTCGGCCCGGCGATGCCGTCCACCTCCAGCTCTTCCTCCAGCTGGAATGCCCGCACCGCCGCTTCCGTCTTCTCGCCGTACACGCCGTCGGTCTTGCCGCAGTCGTAGCCCAGGGTGCTGAGCATCTCCTGCAGCTCGCTGACCTCATCGCCGCGCGAGCCGCGTCTGAGCGTCCCCATCGGGATCACCTCCTCGTCTCCGTCGTAATGCACCCCGCGCAGCTCGCCCCACTCGTCCCAGTGGCTGAGTGAGGACGTGACCACGCCCGCCTTGGTTCCCCTGGCCTCGATGCAGATTCCGTCCCCGCAGTACAGCCCGATGTGCGACCGCTTGCCCGTATTTTTGTTCAGCAGGAATACCGCCGACCCGGGGCGCGGCGCCGTCCCGTTGGAGCGCAATCCATTTTTCAGCGTCCCGCGCACGCTGAGATACCGTTTCCAGATTGTGTCCGAGCCGTGATAGATGTCCCCGCCGAGCTGCAGGAAAGCCCACCGGAACAGCCCGGAACAGTCCGCCACATAGTGCCCGATCCATTTGTCGCCGTATTTGGCGGAATACCGCAGCTCCGTCCGCCCGCTCGCGGCGTAGGAAGCCATGAGCGCCCGCTGCTTTTCCTCCGTCCACAGCGTGCCCGCCTTGCCCCAGATGTAGCCCCATGCGTTGTCCAGCGCATACCGGAATCGCTCAATCAGCGCTGCCGCTTCGATCATGATGTCACCGTCCTTTCAGATAAGTCTGCCTCATTCCTCCACTGGCGTCATGTCCGGGAAAGCACCACGGCTCTCACGCATGACCTGCCGCCCGTCCGCGCGGGTGAGCGTCACCGACTGCTGACCGGTCAGGTCAACCGGCACGGTCAGGCCAGCGGCTCCCACGGGTCATAGGCGAACGACGTGGGATGCTTGCACATGTACCCGTTGACGGCTCTCCGGATCATGTCGGCCAGGAGAGCATACCCGAGCGGGCGGGAGTGGTTGCCGATCCACAGATCGGTCAGCGGAGAAGACGCGAGCTGCTTCTTGTAAATGTCGTGCAGGTCGATGCAGTGCACGTCATCATACAGCGACGCAACGTAGCGGATCGCCGCGTTGTACTGCTCAGCGTTGGCCTCGGAATCCTGCATCGTGAATACAAAGATTTTCGCCTGATAAATCCTCGCGGTCTTGTACTCCCTGAGCTGCCGGATGACGAAGTCATAGTTGCCGTAGAAGGTGTCGGCGTTGTTTGCCTTGTCGGTCTTGATGTCGGATTCAGAGCCGACGGTCAGGCTGCTTCGCGAGTCGTTCACGCCCAGGCCGACCATGTAGCAATAGGTGTCCACGTCCGCCTCGGTGATGTCCACATTCAGCGACGGGTTGCCGTACCTCCAGTCTCTGGCCGCGGAGCTGCCCTTGCCCAGGTTGGTCACCTCGCGCCCGACCGCAATGCCGAAGTATGACGGCCAGTTCCGGTGGGCCAGCTTCGCCGCCGCCGATCCGTGAGACTGCCCCGATCCGTTGGTCACGAAGCCCGCGGTCAGGCTGTCGCCGATCATCACAAAGCTCTCGAAGATGCTGACCACATTGGAGTTTTCGAGCGCTGCGTCGTCCATCCGGGTGCTCTCCGCCTCGAAAACTGAGCCGCTCACCGCTTCATCAGGGATGACGCTGCCGTCCACGAACGCGCACCAGGTCGCGTTGGCCGTGGTCGAGGCGTACAGCGTGAAAGGGCTGCTGATCGTGACCGTGCCGAAGCGATCCGTGCTGCCACCGTTCAGCGAGCGGAGCGTCACCGCGGAAAGATCGGAGTATTCAACCACGCAGTAGTTAGGCGAGAGACCGCGGAAGGAATACACGCCCGCAGGGAGAAGGTTCGTCGCAGCATAACGCTTGTAACTGCTGCTCGTATCCTCGCTCTTTGCCCCGTTGGAGACCTTCCAGTACTTCCCGCTTTCCTCAGTGGAAAAGTCGATATACTGCCGCTTTTCGGAGTACCCGATGGCCAGCGCGAGACCGTCGGCGAACGAGTCGTGCGCTTCGCTTGCCTCCCCGGCTGCGATCCTGGCCTCAGCTGTTGCCGCTTCCATCTCTGCGATCTTCGCCACCAGCTGCTGCAGGCCCGGCACGGTGTCCACCGGCGCCACCTCGGCGCTCGAGGTGCTCGCGTTGACCATCAGCTTCAGGGAGACCAGGGTGGTCAGGGCGTCGCCGTCGGCCAGGGCCACGCTCAGGGTCGCCGGGCCGCTCACGGAGTAGGCGCTCGCGGGGAGCAGCACCACCGCGTCCGATCCGTCGATCCAGGTGGTGGGCGCGGTGTCCCACACCAGCGTCTGGCCGTCCGCGCGGAGAATCCTGCCGACCACGGTGCCGCTCAGCTGCACCGGCTCGCCGTCCATGGTCACGGTCACGCGCACCACGTTGGCCTCGCTGTCGCCCCACACCAGATCGCCCGGCCAGTGGGTCACCACATGCGGGTCGCGAAGATCCCGCGTCAGCTTGATGAGATAGGCAGCCATAGCATCGCCCTCCTTATGTGTCCTTGGTAATCATGGCCAGCAGCGACGGGGTCAGCCGCGTCTGGTCGATCGAGTACGGCATCAGCTGGAAGCCCGCCACCTGGCGGAAGTTGTAATCGAAGGGATCGCCGAGCTTGATGGAGTTGTACCGCTCCAGCACCGCGTCCCACTCGTACTCCACCACCTGCGCGGTCTCGGCCAGGCCGATGATGTCGTGCCGGATATCCACCACGTCGTACAGGCTCAGCTGCTCCAGCCCGCGGTACTGCCGGCACTCCTCGGTGTCGCCCAGGTGCACGAAGTCCACCGTCAGCTCCAGCTTCTGCCGGTCGGCGTGGTCCGTATCGAAGCGCGCGCTGCCCGTCGAGGTCAGCAGATCGTCCACGTCCTGCTCGGTCTGGGTGTGCGTGGTCCCGTCGGGGAGCTTGATCTCCTTGCCGACTTCCGCGTCCTGCACGTCAATCTGCTCCACGTTCGGCACGGGCCAGTAGGCCGCGTCCGCCGAGGCGATCAGGGGCGGGGAGAGCAGGCGGAGCGAGCCGTCGGCGTTCTTCCCGCGCGGGAGGACGTGGGTGATGACGTCCTCCGAGGAGCGCTTCCAGGTCACGCCGACCAGGTTGCGCCCGTAGTACATCTGGTAGCTCGCCGCGGCGCTGCGGTTCTTCAGGATGAAGATGTCGTAATTGTCCCGGATGCACATGGCGCGCAGGATCGGGACCAGCCCCTCGTTCGGGTCGAGCAGCGCATAGATCGGATTCTTCCAGCGCCAGTCCGCCGTCAGCGTCTCGATGGTGAAGTCCGTCAGGATGCTCGGCTCAAAGTAGCCGGACGGCAGCAGCTCCTCGCTCTCCGCCCAGTCGGTGCAGGCGTCGTGGATGCGCACCAGCGCGGTGCTCACGGTCTCATCGTACACCCGCGCCACGTCGTCCATCACGGTGCCCATGTAGTCGTAGCTGATGTGCCGCGCGTAGATGCGCAGGTTCATCGCCCGGCTGTCCGTCTCCAGGCGGACGATGCGGAAGCACTGGTCGCGGATCACGCGCTCCTCGAGCTCGCCCTGCTCGAAGTCCTCCTTCCGGTCGAAGGTGAAATCCGCGTAGTTGGCGTAGCCCTCGATGTCCCGGTCGTCGTTCGTTTTCGCCCGGAACCAGTTGGAGTTGACCTCGCTGAGCAGCGCCACCTCATCGCCGGCCACCAGCTTCACCACCGTCTTGGAGCCGTTGGAGCGGCTCAGCCGCTTCCAGTGCTCCGTGTCCTCCGAGGGCGGACGGATGCCGCTGGTGTCGATCACGACCTCGCCGATGATCGGCACGGTGATCGTGCGCGGGCCGATGTGCTTGATGCACTGGTACGGGACATCCATGTACTTGACCCGGGTGCCCGGCTCGTAGGTGGTTGCCCGGTTCCACGTCGCGGAAGGCATCGTCACGCCGGAAGGCCGCGCCGCCTTGCTGTACAGCTCCACCGCGCCGTTGGCCTTGTAGATCAGCTTGCCCTCGGCGTGGATCGCGCCGATGTATGGCGACTGCCGCATCGGCACCGGCGCCTTGATGATGTACCCGATGCCGATCTGCGTCCAGCGCTGATCCGCCGTCAGCGGGTGATCCATCTCCAGCTCGTAGCTGCCGCCGGCGGTCTCCCGCACGACGCAGCGCGTGGGCTGGCAGGTGATCCAGCCGTTGGTCGTCCAGTCCAGCGCCGTGGGCGGATAGAGGGAGATCATCTCACAGCCACCTCCATCTGGGCTCCATCCGCAGGCCGTTAAGATCGCCGCCCCACACGACCTGGCTGTATCCGACGGGGATCGTGGGATACTCGCCGGTGATGAGGTGCGTCAGCAGGGTGTTCCCGGCCAGGTTGGTCGCCATCTGCGCCTCGCTGTCCACGATGATGCCGTCCTCCACGTCCTCGAGGGTGATCGGCTGGCCCGCGATGTACAGCGTCGCGTCTCCGGAGCCCACGAAGGTCAGCTTGGGGCGGGAAGGCACGTCGCCCGGATTGTAGAGCACCGTCTCCTCCTGCATGATGATGATCGGCGGAGCCTCGATGGCGGCGCGCTTGTACGGCTCCACCCACACCTGCACGTCCGCCTGCCAGCTGCCCGGGAAGAGCTTGGTGAAGCTCACCTGGTTGATGATCCTGCCGTGGTAGGCGTAGTCCGGCTCGTTGCCGAGGATCAGGTCGCCCTCGCCGCTCAGCCAGGACAGGATCGGCTGCAGGGGAGCGGACGGGCGGTTGCCGATCCGGATCGTCTTGAGGTATCCGTCGTACACCGCCTCGCCCTCGAGCAGGGTGAGCGAGCCCGCCCGCCCCGGCACGGTCACCTGCGTCACGCGCTCCTTGGCGCGCTGGATGGCGGGATAGGTGGTCACCACCACGCCCATCGTCCGGGAGTCAATCCCGCGCCAGACGAAGTAAGGATTCATCCCATCACCTCCAGCCGAAGCCCGCCAGGGCCTGCGCGTTCATCGTGTTGAGCTGCGCCTGGAGCGCGGCGATGTCCGCGTCCGAGCGCTGATAGTACTTGTCGATGTAAAGGGTGTTCGCGTTGGAATAGTTCCGCGCGCTGTCGTTGCTCAGGCCGCTGTCTCTGCCGAAGAGCCCCGCGCCGCCCGAGTACAGGCTGGGCAGGGTGATCGTCGGGCCGCTCAGCCCCGCGAGGTTGCCCCTGAGGCCGGCCATCACGCCCGCGTACACGGACGCGCCCAGCGTCTTCGCGCTCAGCTCCACCCTGGCCTTCACCGCCGCGAGGCCGTCCATGATGCCCAGGCCGACGTTCTGGCCGATGGTCTTGCCGCCGTCCCGGCTCAGGCTCTCCTCGATCGAGGTCTTCACCGCCGAGCCGAAGGCGCCCGCCGCGAGCTTGGCCGGATCGAGCTTCTCGCCGAGTCCGTCCACCACGCCCTGGCCTTCGCTGCTGCCTGCGGTCTTGCCCTTGTTGTAGGCTTCCTGATCCACGCCGCCCGTGCCGTCGTCGAAGAGGCTGAGCACCCAGTTGCGGAACATGCGGGTCGAGCCGCTGGCCGCGCCCGCGCCCGCCTCGAAGACGTTCAGCACGGCGTCGCCGGCGCCCTGGACGATGCCCAGGCCGCGCTTCACGCCGCTGTTGACCATGCTGCCGATCGCCTCGCCGGTACCGCCCCAGTCCATCTGGGACAGCGCGGTCTGCGCGAGAGACAGCGGCCCGGTCAGCAGGTCGGTGACCAGCTTCAGGCCGGTGTTGATGAGGGTGCCCGTGTTCTTGCCGAAGGCCATCCAGTCGATGGACGCCGCCGTCGACTTCGCCGCCTTGATCGGCCCGGAGATCAGGCTGCCGACGGCTTCCATGCCCTCGTTGATCGACCGCGCCGCGCCGGAGCCCCAGCCCTTCCAGTCGAGCCCGTCGACCAGCGCCTTGCCCGCGGTGATCGGCCCGGAGATCAGGCCGGTGACCAGCTTGAGGCCGTCGTTGATGAGGTTGCCGATGCTTGTGCCGATTGCGCTCCAGTTGATGGCCGTCACGGCGGCGCTCGCCGCGTTGATCGGCCCGGTGAGCAGATCGGTGACCAGCTTCAGGCCGGTGTTGATGAGGGTGCCCGTGTTCTTGCCGAAGGCCATCCAGTCGATGGACGCCGCCGTCGACTTCGCCGCCTTGATCGGCCCGGAGATCAGGCTGCCCACGGCTTCCATGCCCGTGTTGATCGCACGCGCCGCACCGGAGCCCCAGCCCGTCCAGTCGAGCCCGTCCACGACCGCCTTGGCCGTCGTGATCGGGCCGGAGATCAGGCCGGTGACCAGCCCGAGGCCGAGATTGATAAGGT
>Ga0310697_10000990_pt1 | contig 35293 bp, 56 predicted proteins | sample 172DNAGHGlowgp2_FD_203883 | JGI IMG/M metagenome (GOLD analysis project Ga0310697, IMG submission 203883) | Sheep rumen microbial communities from Palmerston North, Manawatu-Wanganui, New Zealand - 1728 DNA GHGlow gp2 (v2) (version 2) | ecosystem: Host-associated > Mammals > Digestive system >... | reverse complement strand
GACACGAAAAATCGGACGAAGATCGCATGATTTTTTTAAGGAAGTGAGGACATGGCGAAAAAGACTGCGACTTATGACGAATTGCTGAAAATGGCAAAGAGTTACGGCGTGGATCAGAACGCTTTGTTCCTGGCTGCCGCGAAACAGTACGATCTTCAGCAGCGGGTGATCGACATGCTGCGGGAAGGGATTGAAGAGGGCGACCTGACCACGCAGAAGACCTACCTGAAGGGCCAGGCGAACGACTACGCGGCTCCGCTTGTGAAGGAACTGCCGAAACACAGCGACGCGGCGAACCGGACCGCCGGCACGATCCTGGACATCATCGTCAAGCTGGGGCAGAAGAAGGGGGACGACGATGACGACCCGTTCAACTGCGAATGATGGCATGAACTATATCTGGTCGTACTACCAGAAAATGAAGGACGGATCCGAGACGGTCGGGAAGTGGATCCGGATGTGGTACGAGCAGGTCATGGACAACCTCAGCTGCAGGGCGTACTTCTTCGACCAGAAGAAGGGTACCGGCGTGATCAACTTCGTCGAGAGGTACTGCCATCATCATGAAGGCCCGCTGGCCCCTGGGCTGATCAGCCTGGAACTGTGGCAAAAGGCTCTGCTGAATGTGGTTTACGGAATCGTGGACGGCGACGGCCACAGGCGCTTCCGGGAGATCGTACTTCTGGAGGGAAGGAAGCAGGGCAAGACGGCGCTTATGGGATCTCTTGGCTGCCATCACTTATTTAAAGATGGCGGATACGGGTCCCGCGTGTACGTATGCGCGCCCAAGCTGGAGCAAAGCCGGCTCTGCTACGAAGCCATTTATCAGACGATCCGCAAGGAACCAATGATGGACAGGATGACAAAGCGCCGGCGGACGGACCTGTACATCGAGAAGACAAACTCGTCCGCCCAGCCGCTGGCCTTCTCCGCAAAGAAGAGCGACGGCCTGAACATTTCCATGGGCATCCTCGACGAATTCGGGGCATGGCAGGGCGAGGCTGGATTGCGCCAGGCTGAGGTCGTCAAGAGCTCCCAAGGTGCACGGGAAGAGCCGCTGCTGTGGTATATCTCCACGGCGAACTTCGTGGACGGCGGCCTGTATGATGAGATCCTGAAGAGATCCACGGCGGTACTGAACGGAACCAGCAAAGAGAAGAGGCTGGCTCCGTTTTTGTATATGATCGATGATCCGGAGAAGTGGAACGACATCAACGAGCTGAGGAAGAGCCTCCCGAATCTGGGCGTTTCCGTCAGTGTGGACTACATGCTGGAAGAGATCGCCGTGGCGGAGGGCTCTCTGTCTAAGAAGTCAGAGTTTCTGACGAAGTACTGCAACATTAAGCAGAACAGCAGCCAGGCATGGCTGACAGCTCAGGACGTCGCAAAGTGCTTCGGCTATGACAAGACCCTGGAAGACTTCCGGCACACTTACGCGCTGGCCGGGATTGACCTGAGCCTGGCTGTCGACCTGACGGCTGCAGTCGTGGTGATTGAGAAGGACGGGATCAGCTGGTTCTTCACGCAGTTCTTTATGCCGGAGAACAAGCTGGAAGAGGCGACGGCCCGCGATGGGCTCCCGTATCGCATCTACGCTGATCGGGGGCTGCTGACGCTGTGCGGTGAGAATACGGTGGATTATCGCAAAGTCCACGCGTGGTTCCAGATGCTGGAGCGGGATTTTGAGATCCTGTGCCTCCGGACCGGGTATGACCGATACAGCGCGGCCTACCTTGTCCAGGACATGGAAGCGGACGGCTTCCAGATGGAGAGCGTTTCCCAGGGAAGCAACCTGACCGGGGTGCTGATCGACATGGAGGGCATGATTAAGGACGGCAGGCTCAGGTGTGCGAATGATAATGATCTGATGAAGATCCACATGCTGGACAGTGCTCTTAAGTTTGAGGACGGCACAAACCGTCGGCGGCTGATCAAGATCCAGCCGAAGGCACACATTGACGGCATGGCAGCGCTTAGTGATGCGATTTGCATGCGGCACAACTATTATGAGGAGCTGGCGTCTCAGCTCAGCAATGAGAGGTGAAAACGATGGGACTGATTGACAGGATTTTCGGCCGGACGCCGAAGAACGCGCCGGCGGGCGACAGGTTTCAAACCCTGACGGCCTATTCGCCCGTTTTCACCAGCTGGGGCGGCAAGATTTACGAATCTGAACTGGTGCGGGCTGCGGTGGACGCGAAGGCCCGGCACGTTGGGAAACTGCAGTACCGCATGGAAGGTACAGCCAGGCCAAAGCTCTACACGGCGACGAAGACAGCGCCGAATCCGTGGTACACATGGCCGCAGTTTCTGGAGAGGTGTTCCAACATCTACGACGTCCAAAATAACTTGTTCGTGGTTCCGCTGCTGGATGATTTCGGCGAGGTTTCCGGATACTTCCCGGCCCTGCCCTCCGGCTGCGAGGTGGTAGATAAGGGCGGAGAGGCGTACCTGAAGTACACGTTCATCGGCGGGCAGATGCGGAGCATACCGCTGAGGCGGTGCGCGGTGATCACGCGCCATCAGCTGAATGACGACTTTTTCGGCGAGAAAAACACGGCACTGATGCCGACCATGGAATTGGTCAATATGGTGAACCAGGGCATTATGGAAGGCGTGAAAAACGGCGCGACTTACCGGTTCATGGCCCAGCTGACCAGCAAGCAGTTTGACGAAGACCTGCGGAAAGAGCGGGAGCGGTTCGATCAGAACAACTTCCAGGGCGGAGGCGGAGGGCTGCTGCTGTTCGGGAACCAGTTCACCAACGTGCAGCAACTCAAACAAGAGGGCTACAAAGTCGACGCCGACCAGCAGAAGCTGATCCGCGAAAACGTCTGCAATTACTTCGGCGTCAGCGAGAAGGTTATCCGGAATGAGGCGACCGGCGATGAGTTGGACGCCTTTTATAATGGCGCGATCGAACCCTTCGCGATCAAACTGAGCGACGCGCTGACCCGGATGGTTTTTACGGAGCGCGAGCGGAACGGCGGGAACGCGATCACCTTTGCGGGCGATAGGCTGCAGTACATGAACATCGGCGCGAAGATCAGCATGGCCCAGCAACTGGGTGACCGGGGAATTTTGATGATCGACGAAATTCGGGCCCTGTTTAACTATGACCCGCTGCCGGACGGCATCGGACAGCACGTGCCGGCCCGCGGTGAGTATTACTTCGTGGACGAAGGTAAACAAGACGATAAGGGAGGAACGGACGATGAATAAGGAAGTCCGCAGCCTGGAGTTTGAGATCCGGGCAGAGAAGACAGAAGGCGCGAGGGCCGGCCGAATCACCGGCACGCCCATCGTGTTTAACCAGGTCACCGACCTGGGCTGGATCCGGGAAGTGATCGATCCGGGAGCACTGGACGATGCGGACCTGAAGGATGTGCGCTTCCTGGTTGGGCATGACACCAGCAGCATCCCGCTGGCCCGGAGCCGGAACAACAACGCCAACAGCACTATGCAGTTGAGCGTGACGGAGCGGGGGTTGGAGATCCGGGTGGATCTCGACATTGAGAATAATCCCCGGGCAAAAGAGCTTTATTCAGCCGTTGAGCGCGGCGACATTTCCGGAATGTCGTTCATGTTCACGGTGAGTAAGGATAGCTGGGAGGATCTGGAGAGCGACCAGCCGCTGAGACGGATAACCGCCATCAGCCGGGTGTTTGAAGTCTCTGCGGTTACTTTCCCGGCGTATGAAGGCACCGACATTCAGGCAGCCGCCGAAGACTCCGCACTGGAGAGTGCGCGGGTCTCGCTGGAGAGCGCAAAGGCGAAGCTGGCGGAAGACCGGGCCAAGGAAGCCGAAGAAGAGCGCCGGAGGGCGGTCCTGGAACGGCTGGAAAACCTGACGAGGGAGGTCAAACAGAATGAAGTTTGACGAGCTGAACGTGGAACAGCTGGAGGCCAGGCAGGCGGAGCTCGCCGGCATGGGCACCGAAGGCGTGACCACGGAGGATCTGGAAGCGCGGGCCGGAGAGCTGGAAGCCATTAAGGCTGAACTGGAAGCCCGCAGAGCCGCCGCTGCCGAAGAGGCGCGGAAGGCTGAAGAAGCTGCCCATGAAGAGGGCGAAAAGATCATCAAGGAGGAAAGAAAGATGAGTTTTGAAATCCATACCCATGAGTATCGTGATGCGTTCCTGAAAAAGCTGCAGGGCAAAGAGCTGACCGCTGAAGAGCGCCAGGCCGTGACCGCCACCGCGGCGATCCCGACGATCACGATGAATGAAATCGTGCACAAGCTGGAGCTGAATCCCCTGATCGCGGCTGTGGATGTCACCCACATCCCCGGCTATGTGTCCTATCCCGCTGAGAGCACCGTGAACGAGGCCAGCTGGGTGGCCATGGGCACGGCTTCCACCGACAGCGCCGACGCTATCGCGGCTGTCACGCTGGGCGCCTATAAGCTGATCAAGACCGTCGAGATCAACGCCGACGTCGAGGCCATGAGCATTGACGCTTTCGAGGCGTGGCTGGTTGCCCGTCTGGCGAACAAGATCGAGAAGGCCATTGACGCCGGTATCCTGAACGGCGGCGGCAGCACCTCTGGCGAATGCCTGGGCATCAAGACCACCAAGAGCACCCAGGATGGCACCTACACCAAGACCGGCATGAAGTGGGGCGACCTGACCAAGATCATCGCCAAGCTGCCCGGACAGTATCACAATGATGCGTCCTTCGTGATGCCTCCGGCCCTGTTCTTCGGCGAAGTGCTGGGCATGGTTGACAGCGCCGGCAACCGTGTTGTGGTGCTGGATCCTCAGGGCCAGCGGAAGTACAACATCCTTGGCTTCCCCTGCATCGTGGACGGCAACGCCGCGACCGACGAAGTGTACTTCGGCGACCTGAAAGCCTACAAGTTCAACTTCGCGAAGGCCATTGAGGTCAAGAGCAGCGAAGAGGCTGAGTTCCGGAAGGGATCCAAGGTCTGGCGCGCCATGACCCTTGCCGATGGCAAGCTGGCGGACGCGAACGCGATCGTTCGGTACATCCGCGCGACCTAATTAACCAACCGGCCCGGAGGGGAGCTGAACCCCTCCGGGTTTTCTGAATAAGGAGTGAAAACGATGAAAACCCTGATCGCGATCCCGTGCATGGACACGATTGAGACAAGCTTTATTGAGTGCCTGCTCGCTCTCCGCCCTGTTGGGGAGATTGAGATTAAGTTCCTTAAGGCCAGTCTCGTGTACGACGCGCGGAACCAGCTGATGCAGTTCGCGACGCAGAAGGGCGGATATGATTTTATCCTCTGGCTCGACAGCGACATGACATTCGAGCCGGATCTGATGGAACGGCTGATGGAAGACATCGAAGGCAAGCAGGCGGTGACCGGGCTTTGCTTCGGACGTCGTCCGCCATTCAAGCCGTGCATTTTTAAGAGCCTGACTGTGGAGCAGAACGGCATGGTGATCACGCCGCACTGCGACCCCTACTGGGATTATCCTAGGGATCAGCTGTTCGAGGTTGAGGCTTGCGGGTTTGCCTGCCTGCTGATGCGTCTGGATATGCTGGAAGCTATGGGGATTTACGGCGTCCCGTTCTTCCCACTTGCCGGGATGGGTGAGGATCTGACATTCTGCTGGCGTGCCAGAAAGCTTGACATGAAGTTCTACTGCGACAGCCGGCTGAAAATCGGCCATCTGATGCGCATCAGCGTTGACGAGGGCTTTGTAGACAACATTATCGAAGGGCAGAGAGCTGAGGTGATGGAGAATGCTGAAAGAAGCGAAGAAGGCGCTGAGGATCACCATTGACCAGTATGATGACGAAATCATGCGTCTGCTTGAGGCGGGCGCGCGGGATCTGGAATCTGCCGGCGTGGTGCTCTACGGCGAAGTGAGCTGCACGGTGGGCACAAACGATGTTGTGACCGACACCAGCAACCTGAATGATCCGCTTGAGAAGCAGGCAATTATCACCTACGCCATGATGCACTTCGGAAATCCGCCGAACTATGACCGGCTGCTGGAAAGCTATGAAACGCAGAAATGCCAGCTGATGCACACAACCGGGCACACGGACTGGGGTGAGGGCAAATGATGCGGGCTGATGTGATCTACCTGATCATGCAAACCCAAAAGACGCGCGGCGTGCACGATTCCTGGACGGAAACCGAAAGGATGGTCTATTGCACGGTCCGCAGCGTGACACGGTCCGAATATTACACAGCGCTGAATGCTGGGATCCAGCCGGAACTTGTTTTCGACCTGGCTCTCGCAGAAGAGTATTGCGGCGAGCGTGTTATCCGGTACCGGGACAAGATGTACAACGTGATCCGCACCTACATGACGGATGATGACGGCATCGAGATCACAGTTGGAAGGAGTGACGTCAATGGCGAATCCGACTGATGTGATCGCAAACCTAGTCACGCTGCTGAACCAGATCGAAGGACTGGACTTTGTGGAAGACGCCTGGGTAGAGAAAGCGCCGGACAATTACGGAGTAGTTGAGCTTACTGGCCAGATCGCTGCAGAATACGGCGACGGCCACGTGCTGGATCAGGCGTACCGGGTGCGCATCACGATCTATGTGACCGGCGGAAGCCACGCATGGATCCAGAGCGTCCAGAGCGTGCTGGACGGCCTCGACATCATTTACACCATGCCTCAGCGCGAATACCTGCAGGATATCAACAAGGTCAGCTGGGTCTGGGATGCCGAAATCCTCAGCCCGATAATCGGGGAGTGATCGCATGGCAAAGCAGACGTATTCCGGCTTTGACTTTGAGACAAAACTGCAGGCGCTTGAAACCGGGATAAGACGGCAGGTGACGCGGGACATGCTTTCGGCAGGTGCCAAGGTGCTTGTGAAGGAAATGCAAAACGCCATTGGACAGAGCCACCATGTTGTCAGCGGTGACATGCGGGCAAGCGTTGCACCGACTGAAATCGAGGAAGGCCCGGACGGCGCGTCCATTGAGGTCTACACGCAAGGCACCGACAGCCGCGGCGTCAGAAACGAGATGAAGAACGTGATCATCTCGCAGGGCTATTACTACAAAGGCTCCAGATCGAGACGGAAGAAGGATCCATATCTGAAGGGCATGAGAAAACGGATTGAACCACGTGTGCAAGCCGTCATGAACGAACAGATGCGGATCTCCCTGAAGAAGCTGGGCCTGATTGATTAACGGGAGGAAAGAAAAATGGCAGCAGTTACTTGCAAGTATTTCACTTTCGCTCCGGTAACCAGCGGCGGGGACGGATCCGCCATGGTTTACGCGGGCGGCAAGATGCTCAATGACTATCTGGCACAGGTCACGATCACGGAGAACCGCGGAAACGCTCAGGAGTATGCCGACGGCCACCTGATCGACAGCGAAACCATGCCCACGTCCGTGACGATGGAGATGGAGCTGGTGAACAACAATGCCGACATCATGGACGGCGTCCTGGGCCTGACAGTTTCCACCACGTCCGGATCCGAGACGGAGCTGGTTCTGAAGGACAGTGACGCTCCGTTCGTCGGTGCCGGCTGTGTCATCCAGAATCGGTTCAAGGGTGCGATCTCCTATACGGCCTACTGGCTGTATAAGACGCAGTTCACCAGCGGCGGCGTGACGGCAGCCACCCGGCGGGAGTCCACCGAATGGCAGCACGAAACGATCACCGGCACCAGCGTGGGTGTCAGCCTGTCCACCAGTGGCGACGGCACAAGCTTCTATGCGGTGCGGACCGGCATGGCGACCGAAGCGGCAGCCATTGCCTGGCTGAAGACCAAGGCGGGCATTTCGACCTGATCAAACGGGGAGGCGCTTCTCTGTTGGGAGGCGCCTCCTATTTTCTGAATAAGGAGAATTGAAAATGGGTAAGGAATCGAAAGCTTTCGTGCGGCTGAACGGCACGACTTATCGCCTGCGGTTCGACCTGTGGGCGCTCGAACAGATTGAGGATGAGTTTGGCGGCATCCGGGAAGTCTTTGAAAGGCTGTCTTCCGGAAAAAGCATGGTCAAGACGGCCCGCTCCCTGTTCAAGATCCTGGCGAACAGCCAGCGGAACATGGACGGCATGCCGGAGGACGTCACCGGGAATGAGATCAGCGCGCACATGAGCGTTGCGGAGCTGAACAAGATCAGCGAGGCCATGAAGGCAGCCATCACTGAGGGCATGAAGGCCGAAACTGTCAACGGCGAGGCTGATGACGAAGTCCACGACGGATATCGTGAGGAATACGAGCGAAAAAAAACGGAAGCCGGCGAGCAACCCGCGCAAGAGAGTTCTACGGGTACGCGCTGATCGCTGGCATCCCGATCAAAGAGGCCCGGAGGATGACGCCGGGCTGGATCATAGACATGTACAAGATCCGCTCCGATTATGACATGAAGATTAACTGGGGCAAGGGAATAAGAAAAACGACCGGCATGGTGTGAGGTGAGGGAATTTGGCCAGCAACGACGTAATCAAGCAACGGATCCAGCTTGAAGGCGAAAAGGAATACTCCAACGCGATTAAAAACGCCAACCGGAACCTTAAAACCCTCCGGAGCGAGCTGAAGGCCGAAACCGCGGAGCTTGGCAAAAACGCCACCGCACAGCAGAAGAACGAGGCCAGGGCAAAGAGTCTGCAGAAGCAGATCGCAGAGCAGGAAAAGATCGTCAAAGCCTGCCGGGACGCGCTGGACGAAGTCAAAGAGAAGTACGGCGACAATGCCGACGCTGTGGCGAAGTATGAGCAGCGCCTGAACAATGCCAGGACAGAACTGGCAAACATGAAGTCCAGCCTGGATGACGTCGGGGACGCGTTCAAAGGTGTCGAGAGGGACGCTGCCCTGGGCACCGTTGCCGCGCGGAGTTTCGCCGAATCCGTCAAGGATCTGGCCAATGTCGGGAGCACGGTCAGCGACGCCATCGGCGGGATCTTTACCGGCATGGTCGGAACGGTACGGGATGCTGTCAGCGATGTGTGGGTGGATCTGGTTGACCTCGCAGCAAAAGCTAACGACTGGATCGACATGGCCGGTTTCTGGAATACGGACGCCGCAACGATCCAGAAGTGGGCACATGCTGTGGGCTATGCCAGCGGATCCCTGGAGGATATCAGCGACATCGTTACTAGGATCAATTCCAAAAGCAACGATGAAATTATGGGCTTTACCAAAGTAAGCCGCGAAAACTACTCCGACATGTGGCAATATGCCATGGCAGTCATGGACGCCATGAGTAAGATGGACACCCAGAGCCGGAACGCTGCGGCGTTTGGGATCTTCGGGCGGAATCCTCAGAAGGCGCTGGATCTGCTGAACGACTGGGGCTCTGTTCTGGATCATCTGGATGAGTTTGACGTCAACAAGGGCGGCGTCGGCATGTCGGAAGAAGATATGGCCACCATGTCGGACCTGTATGACAAGGTCAATGGAATCAACGAGCTGTGGGAAGCGTTCAAAGACAGCTTCGAGGCTGGCATGCTTGGGAAAGTTGCCTTGGATCTTGCCGGGAATGCTGAGGGGCTGCTTAAGGGCCTGATTGACTTCTGGAACGCGGATAATCCGGCAGACCGCGAAAAGGCGATCGGCGAGATTGAGAAGAACCTGACAGAGTTTTTCGACCGGCTGGGTGAAGCGTTGGAAACGGCCATATCTTCCCTGGACAAGATCGGCGGAGAACTGCAGCAGAGCGACAACGGAATCGTCCGAACAATCGGCTCCGTCCTGCAGGGCATCAGCCAGGCTTTGGAATGGTTCACCAACACGGAGAACATCGACAAGGTAACGCACGCATTCGAGGCGCTGCTTGGCATTTGGGCCGCCGGCAAGATCACGGCAGCAATTGGCAATCTGGCATCCCTTGCCGGAAACCTTGCACTGATCAAAAGCGCCGGCGGACTGTTCGCCCTGTTCGGCGGAGGTCAGGCAGCCGGCACCGCTGCGAGCGCTGCTGGAACGGCTGCGAGTGCTGCCGGCGGCGCGACAATCAGCGCCGTTGTCGGGAAGGCGTTTGGCACGCTGGCAAAAGTCGCGCCTTATGCCGCCGGACTGGCCGTTCTGCTGGACCACAGCAACCACGGGGACGACGCTATCACAGACGCAAACGGCGAGCTTACAGAGATGGCCCGGAGCACCGGGTTTAAGATCGGCCCGAATGGCGAAGTGCAGGCGCCAAAATCCATCATGGATGACAACATCATCCACCTGGAGTGGCCACAGGATGAAAGCCCGGCAGAGGTGATCACAGAGGCACAGCGGGCCGCGCTGGAAGACTACTGGGATCTGATGCGGCGTGCGCCGGAGGATGACTTGGACAGCCCCATCTGGGACGAGTTTGATGAGATGTGGCCGGAGCTTCAGACGCTGTTCGCCGGAAACGAAGCGCTGCTGACAGAGCTGGAAAACCGGATGGACAATGCAGCCTGGGGCAATTCCGGTGACGACTGGCACGACTGGGAGAACATCCCGGCCAGCGTGTTTGAGGGCATCGGCACCGACATGAGCGGTGCGACAAAGAGCATGGATAACGCAAGCACCACAATTCGGAACCTCCCGAGCCTGCTGACCAACGCGATCCGCGGCGGCCTCAGCAGTGTGGTTGTGGTTTTGGACGGCGAGAAGGTCGGCACGCTGGCGGCTCCTTATGTCAGTCAGCGGATCGCGCGGGATGTGGTTTCTCCCTACTGATAAATGAGGTGATGACATGATTCTTAGCCGGCGCGTGGCGCTGAACGGAGTGCAGCTGGACAGCGTAGACGAGCGGATTATTATCCAGGGGATCGACGAGGCCGCCGGCAAGGAAGGCATCAGCGCGGTCAGCTTCGGAGGCCGGAGCGGTCAGCGGGTAACCAACCGGAGGCGGGACACGCTGGATATTACGGTCCGCTTCGGGATTAACATTCGGAGGACAGACATGGCCGGACGGGAGGCCGTCCTGGAAGCGGTGAACAGCTGGGCGGCATCTGGCGGAACGTTGACACTGTCTCACAAGCCCGGACGCCGGCTGGCCGTTGTGCTGGCTCAGGCTCCGGGAATGGGCAACGCCTGGGAATGGACAAATGAGTTTTCACTGGTGTTCAGATCCTATGCTATCCCGTTCTGGGAGGATGTTACTGAAACAAGCGCCGAATCGACAGGAACTTCTGCCAGCATTTCGGTTCCAGGGAACGTCGAAACACAGGCAAACGTCACAGTAGAAAACACAAGCAGCGGGACAATCAATGCAATGACAATCACGATGGTCACCGGCGGGAAATCCAAAGCGATGGCCTTTTCAAGCCTGGGACTCGCTGCTGGCGAGAAGCTTGTGATCGATCACAATACCAGCGGTCTCTTGCGGATCCGGATCCAGTCGACCGGCGGGACGTATCGAACCGTTTTGGCTGCAAGGTCGGATGAAAGCGTGGATGATTTCATTGTTACTCCCGGGACAGCACAGTGCCAGCTTACCATCAGCGGAGCCAGAAAGCTGACTGTAAGCACAAGGGGGCGGTGGCTGTGATGGTTTCATTCTATACTCCCAGCGGCTCTGCGCGAACGAAGCTGCAGCCGGAAACCATGGCCGTTTCCCTGGAAGAGCGGGGCGGATCCGTCACGATCACGGTACATGGGACGCTCGCACAGAGTGTAACGGTTGGCGACTGCGCAAAGATATCAAACGGTCCCGGAAGTGATGCGGTTTGGCGGGTTAAAACCATAGACAGCGACATCGTGACGGACACCGCAACGATCACGCTGGAGCACATGATTAACAGCCTGAAAGATTGGCTGATCCCGACGGAGATCGGCCCGGCGGACATGGGCGGCAGCTCTACCTCTGTCAGCGCGCATACGGCAGCAAGTTATGTGATCAGCTACCAGAGCACCTGGCAGCTGGGAGCGTTCGAGTTTTCCGGAAGCGCTCCCTTTGAGTTTAACGGTGACAGCCTGTTCGAGGCGCTGGAAACCATCTGCGGGACGCTGGAGGGCGCTGAGTGGGGCTATGATTTCAGCACGACACCGTACACGCTGAACATTGGCCCGCATGCGACCGTTCCGGCGGCGGAGATGCGGCTGGACCGGAACATCAGCACCATGAAAACCAGCATCTCGACGGCTGGGATGTACACGCGGTTCTATCCTATCGGCAAGAATGATCTGAGGATCACTGGCCGATACATCAGTAAAAACGAAAGTCTTTATGGCGTGATCTCCAAAACGGAGACGGACCAGAGCCTGGACACGGAAGCCAAGCTGATCGCGTGGGCGAACGAGCGACTGAGCAAGCACGCGGAACCTACGGTGACGATCACTATCAGCGGGCTTGAACTTAGTGAATCAACGGGCGAACCTCTGGATGCGCTCCGGATCAATAAGCTGTGCCGGTGCCCGCTGCCGTCACTGGGAACCACAATCACAGAGCGAATCACTAAGCTTCAGTGGCCCAATGTGGTAGCTGAACCGGAACGGGTGAACGTGACGCTGGCAAACACGCCGGAGGATCTGGCAAGCATTATCAGGAGCGATAAGGCCAGCAGCTCGAAGGGTGGGCGCGCAACTGCTAAGGACAGCGGGGAAAAGCACGCATGGCTTATTGACGAAAATGATCATGTTGGCCTGCTGGCCGAGGCTGTCGCCGGCGAAGGCGCGGATCAGGACTGGAGCCGTGTGGCCAGCGTCATGGTTGACGGTGAAGGCGTCCATCAGCGTGTCACAAGGACTGAGGGCGAAATTGTTACGGCTCAGGCGTCGATTGAGATCCTGGAGGACGAGATTGACCTGGAAGTGACGAACCGGACCAATGCGGACAACACCCTGAGCGGGCGGATCACGGTCGAGGCCGGAAAGATCACGCAGATCGTCTCCGCGGTGGGCGATGACGGCGAGGTGACGGCCGCCAGCATCTGCCTGGCGATCAACAACAGCACCGGTGAGAGCGAGGCCTGGATTGACGCTCAAAAGGTCTGGATCGGGGACCAGCGGAGCACCACCTACATCGCCGGCCAGCTGAGCGCGGACAGAGCGCGGATCACGACACTGGAGACGGATTACCTGCAGACGGCAAACCTCAAGGCCGAGATCGGTGATATCACCGGGCTGAAGGTGCTGGGTATCACGACGGACAACACGTCCGGGTTTGCGTCCTTCCCTGACATCATCGCATCACGGAGCCTGATGGTTGACGGCGTGAACTGCTACAGTCTGCCGGATGGCGTAAAAGAAGTCCAGCTGATCAATGTTACAGGCACGACCACCTACAAGCTGCAGTACCGAACGTATCGAAACACGGTAACCTGGCAGGACGCAGGGTCTTTTAGTTTAGCCGCTGCACAATCGTATCTGGGCACGTGGAGCGGCGACAACACCGGTGATACGGCCACGTACACGGTGATAGCAAGCCCGGGAGATGTGCAAATCGCACAGAGCAGCCTTGTGCTGCATATCAACAGTCAGGCGGCCTATGTGACGGATCCGAACGGAACCATCAGGGCCCGCGTGGACAACACCCAGTACGAAGCCGGCTGGATCGCGGCGGCGAATGCGGTTGTGGCTCCAGCAGCGGCGACCGGCGAGGTGCTGGCCTTTAGCGTTACGGTGCCGGCAAACACTGGATCAGGCGACACAACGACGGTTGATTTTGGCATTACGAAGGGAACGCCGAGCGCAAGCGGAGGCTTCGCGGCGGTTACCTATGGAAATCGGGTCGTGGGCCGGATCAGCCTGGACGACTGGTGGGACGGCGGGTTTGACGCAGTGAGCCTGAGTCAGGCGTGGGCGACCGGAGACACGGGAGCCAGTAACCAGCTGACAGTCAGCGCGGACGCCAAAACGGACGGGACGGTCAGGCGGAGGACGTTTTCACTGGGCCTGGAAGCCGCCGGGTGGAGCAGCGGGTCGAACAATGTCCAGCTGCGGTCGAATGGCAGCGTGGTTGCTCACCTGAGTGTGTCCATACCGGCCAATAGTACGGCCGGGTGGGCGAACGCCTATGTGGACGGAGACTACTACGTGTCCGGCAATCTGGGCGGCCGGGTGCTGAGCTACACCTTCAGCGGCAGCGAGGCATATAGAGCCGGCTGGGCTGCTGCTGAGGGAGGTTTCGACGCGCCTACCACGACGCCCGCGAGCCTGGGAGGCAGCGTGACCATCACCGGGCCCAACAGCACGGTGGACGGGACGCCGGTTCCGATCACATACACGCTGAGCGCGGACAGCAGCTATGTCTATCTGAAGTACGGCGCGAACGTGGTAGCCAGGACGGCAAACCCCGGCGGCGGTGCTATGGCCATCGGCACACCGACATGGGCGAACGCGCCAGGAAGCACAGGGACGTCCGTGACGTGGGGCACATCCAACACGGTGACCGTGCCAACGGCGGACGGGAACGACAGCATCAGCATCGGGCTGTACATGACCCAGGGCTCGACCTGGACAAATGAATGGATCCGGAACACGTACATCCGGCTTGACAGTGCCAGCGGGCGCTATGTCGCGAAGATGCCGGTGGATGCCAGCGGGGTCTACACCTCCGGGCACAATGCCGGACGAGACGCTGTGACCATCGCGGGCCTGACCTGGAGCACAGGGACCAACAGCAGCAGCACCAGACGGATGACCACCAGCACGAGCGGGCGCTATACAGAGGAGAGCACTTATCAATATGAACTGGTACTGAAGAACGGCAGCGACAACGACACCGTGATCCTGACCGTGGATAACGTGGACACGGCAGCTGCCGCAGCCCAGCGGATGGCGTTTACACACGGGCAGTACACATCAGGTTGGCGGGCTGCTTATGGCGTGTGGAGGGTGCCGGCGGCGGGGACGGCAGCGACGTGCACATTCACCTTCCCGGCCTACGCGAACAACACAACAACCACACGGACGTACACACTGAGTGAAACAAACACTTATTGCTATCTGAAAGATCCGAACGGCAACACGGTGGCCAGGATCACGAACGGGGCATATGACGCCGGATATACCAGCGGGTACGACATCGGATATGCTGCTGGGAAACTGGCAGGGTGGCAGGCGTTCTGGGATGACAAACCGGACTGGATCGAGGCGTGGGACGAAGGCGGAGGAACCTATTCCGTATGGACACCGAAGCGGGAGCCGCCGGACGGCTGGATCGGCGACGGAAGCAGCGCAACATGCGTAAAGTGGTTCGAGTATTCTACAACCGGTTCACACAGCCCAAGCGCAAGCGGTCTGGCACGTCAGTCTGTACAGGCTGGTGACAGCTTTATCAGTGGATGCCGGCACCTGTCAACACCATGGACGGAACCGAGCACCGGCGGAATGTACTATAAGTTCACAGTAACCTGCGGAGGGAGTTCTGCACAGTATTACTTTAAGGTCTGATGAAGGAGAGGGAGACAGTTATGATGATGGTGAAGCAGGGACGGATCGCAATGTTGTACACGCTGGCGGACAGGGTACTGAGTAAATACAGGTACCCTGGGAAAGAGGGGTATAACCTGTTTCTGTTCCGCAGGGAAGCACAGAAGATCAGCCAGTTTCTGTCAGAGGAAAGCAGGAAGCTGGTCGACAAGTACAAGCCAGAGATCCTGGGAGACGGCCGGCTGAAATTCAAAACATCGGAAGAGTGCACAGAGTACTGCAATGAGCGGGATGAGATCGAAGATATGGAAGTCGAGATCAGCACTCTTCCGATTCGCCTCCGGATACCGGAAGACTGTGAACTGTCGCCGGCGGACTTTGATCTGATGGACGGCATGATTGAGTTCTACTGGCCTGAAGAATCGGCAGATGTGCCGGAAGTAAAACTTGAACTGGTGAAGGATGGTGAGGACAATGGCAGCGAAAATGCCTGATTTCTACGTGGAAATGGCAGACGGAACGGAAGTAAACGCTGAGGCCGGATGCTCTGGCCGCGACCTGTGGATCTTCTTTAAGGATCCGAAAACTACAATGCAGAAGGCGCTGCAGACCTGCACTCCAGCAAAGACTGCTGCGGTGACTTACCATTATCCTGGTGGCAAGTTTGTCTATGAAGGTTATACGGCGGTGAACTTGGTCAGGGCGAACGACCAGGGACTGATCGACGTTCGGCTGAGGAAACCGACAGTATAAAAAACATTAACGGGAGGGGTTTGGAATGCGTTACCTCGACGTGACCAAAGGGCTGAACAAGATCGGCCGCCTTGGGGAAAACGAACACCGCACGCTGCGGTTCGGGGAGACTGCTGAGGACCTCGCGATGTATCCGAACGCCACGGTGGCCGTGCTGCATAAACGCAGCGGCGACGCTGTGGCTTATCCGGTGCCTCCGAGCCAGGTGCAGATCCAGAGCGGTGTGGTGTGCTGGACAGTGATGTCCGGCGATCTGGCCATGAAGGGCCGGGGGAAAGTTGAAGTCAACATTTACCAGGGAAACGTCATCGCAAAGAGTTATATCTATGATACCTTTGTGGATGACGCTTTGGACGGCAGCGGAGACGCTCCGGATCAGATCAGGACGTTTGTCCAGGAAGTGACGGAGCAGGCCAACCGGGCCGAAGCTGCGGCTGAACTGCTGGAGAATCCTGGAGCGGAGGCCATCACGCTGGCTCCCGGAACTCCGGCAACGGCTGAGTATGATGATGGCACGTTCCGGTTCGGCATCCCCCAGGGCGCGAAAGGAGATCCTGGAGATCCCGGCGAACCCGGTCAGGACTACGTTATCACGCCGGAAGATTACGACGAAATTGCCACGGAGGTAGCCAACCGGCGGGCAATCCAGGACAAGGTGGATGCTGCGGAGGACGCCGCCGATCTGGCCCGCGGATATGCCGAGGGCAAGCACCTGGACGGGACGGACAATACTTCGCTTATTGGCAATAATGCGAAGGAGTATGCTCGTCAGGCTGCTGCATCTGCGGATTTGGCACAGCGGACTGTGGACGATGCGGTGCGGAATATTGAGAATACAGGAGCAGAACAGGCACAGGCAGTCGAAGATAAAGGCGCGGAAGTGTTGGACAGCATCCCGGCGGATTATCAGGAGATCGCTGATGCTATTGACGCTGCCCCAGACGAGGTGACGGCTGCGGCGCTGATCGCCGTGCTGGAAAATGGAAATGCATGGCTGGACGGTGTGCTGAATGTTGCCGGGGATTTGATCGAGCATATGCCACAGGACGAAACAATTCAGCGGACGGTTGTCCTGTTGGCAATGGGAAATGACAGGCTGGAAACAATCTGTGACGGCGTTGAAGCCTAAAGGAGGATTGAGGTATGGCACTTATAACTAATGAGTCCCTGCTGGCTATCAACGCCGAGCTGGAACGGAAAAACAGACTGCTGATGCGGTTCGCAAACAAGTACGCCAGGACAAGCTGGCTGGATCTTCGCAACAAGGTTCGCGGCGGAACAATTGCGGAATACCTGGTCGTGGGCGACATCCTGCTCACCACCTACGCCTTTAACGGCACTGAGTACGAGATGCCATGGTTGGTTGTCAATATTAACCGCGAGGTTGAATGGGAGGATGGGACGAAGCATCCAGGGTTATTTCTTTTAAGCGAAGGCTCAACCATTCAAGATGTTGAGTTTGATGCAGCAGAGAATAATGTTGTTGATCTGGAACTTGAACCAAATGCTTTGGCAGGCTGGTATTATTGGGGACAAAACGGCAATCAGCAAACACGACTTAATGTTAATACAGGTGACCAACTTCCAACAAATTATAGCAAAATCGTGAAATGTATGTTCGACAAAGGAACCGTATTGAATAGCGGACTGTGCATATGGGAAGACAGTGCTGTACGTCAATGGTTGAACAGCGGAGCTAATAGAGGAGAATGGTGGGAACCGCAGCATTCGGGGGATTTGGAACCAAGTACATTATCAATATATGATGGATTTATGTTCGGTTTGGATCCTGATTTTCTCAATGTCCTTACACCCATCAAAGTAAAAACAGCAATCCCATCATTTGCAGGAGGTGGAACAAGTGTAACGCTTGATACATTTTTCCTTCCGAGCGTAGAAGAATTATACGGTATTCCGGAGACGCCGAACGTTGAAGGCCCGTTTTTGCCGTATTTTAAGGAGGTAACTGGTTTTACAACGCCAAGCAATACAGATACGGATGGAAGAGCTGCACATCCATTGAACAGTAGCAATCGGATATCGTTTTTTACAAGGAGCGCTAGTGAAAGCACTTGTTACGTTTATGCGGTTAATTCAAAAGGTGCAATTAAAAACGAATTTACTAATTATATCAGCACGCCGAGCAACAGAAAACACCAACGGGTGATGTGTGCAATTTCATAAATAGGATGGTGATATCAATTGGCAATGCCAAGAATTGTTCGTAGGACATGGCCCCTTGAAAAAGAGGGAGAGCTTAACCGAACTAAAGCTGAACTGGCACAGGCCACAGGAGCAGTGGAACCCGCGCCGTTTACGGCAGCGAAGACCTATCAGGCCGGGGAGGCTCTGAGCCATGCCGGACGGGTTTACATCGCGAACGTGGTCATTGTCGCCGGAGAGACGGTTAGACCCGGAAGCAACGTAACGGAAACCAGCATTGATGCAATCATCAATGCTCTGAATGAGAAGGAGGATTAAAACAATGGCAAGAGGAATTTACATCGTTGACGCAATCATTGTAGATGAAAATGGCACCTTTGGGCGGCTGGACGGCTACCCCAAGCAGATTGATTCAAAGAATTATGCCGGGGACGTGGACAAGGCCAGGAAGCGGGCAGAAGCGTATTTCGCTGAAGTTTGGAGCGGCTATTGCAAACGTGACGATCGCAAGAAGCAGACCGTGGTGCTGTACAGCATGGACGGTACGCTGATCGAGAAAAAGACCGATGGAACGCTGGATGAGTAAAAAGAGGTGTCGGGATAAATAAACCAAAGCGGAAAAGAGAACGCTGCCCAAAGTGCGGATATTACATCTCTCAGATTAACTGTGAAAAGGGCTACCCGGACATCAGGACGCCGCTTATCTCACAGAGGTGCATAAAGTGCAGGACGATCCTGCCGGGACGGTATCTTTATGGCTAATCGTAGTTAGTATTTTCCAATAATGCATTACACTGACGGTTTTCCACGGCTGTGGGGTGAAATAGCTCCGGGAGATAGGGGTGGATGTAATATGGTATCGTATATTCCTTCCGTCAAATGATCAAATTTAAATAACACTTTAAATTACAAAACAGGAAGTGGAGGAGCAGTAAAATGTACACTGCTGCGATTATCGCCGCACTTCTTGTTCCGGTTGGAATGTGGTTTTATGATCGCATTGAATACAGGCAGGAAGTGCGGAAGTACGGCAAAAGGTTAGCGGACGAAATCAGACGGCATAATTATTGACTGCTTCGCATAATCCAAATAATGCTGACTAGTTGATGGCACGAAAACGCCGCCCGGGAGCGATCCTGGGCGGCAAATATTTTGGTCGGAGGTGGTCAGGTGAACTCTGTTATTATCTTTTTCCTGGGCATGGGCATCGGGATCTACGGCGGGATCCTGATCGCCGCTCTCATGGTGGCCGGACACAATGGGGAGGATGATAGGCAATGATCAAAGCAGCGGACCTGATCGCGAAAGCACAGTACGTGCTGGACCAGAAATGGGGCTACATCTGGGGCACCGCCGGCACGATGTGGACGGAGGCCCGGCAGAAGGCGCTGGAAAAGACGACGGACGCGGACCGCAAGTCCTCCCGGGAGTACGGTGCGCAGTGGATCGGACACATGGTGACGGACTGCAGCGGGCTGTTTTCGTGGGCTTTCGCGCAGCTGGGTGGGTACATGTATCACGGCAGTAACACCATGTACAGTCGGTACTGCGTGAACAAAGGGCGCCTCATAAATGGCTTTAAGGACGGCAAGGAGCCGCTCAAGCCCGGCACCGCAGTATTTACCGGGGACGCTGTCAACCACGGCCATGTGGGCCTTTTTATCGGCGGGAACGAGGTAATTGAGGCCAGCGGCCCGAAGTCCGGCGTGATCAAGTCCAGGCTCACGGCGAGCAAATGGACGTACTGGGGCGAGCTAATTGGCGTGGACTACTCCGCCGGTAGCTCAGATGGATCCAGCGGGGAAAAGCCAGACACCCGGCCCACTCTCAAGCGGGGCAGCCGGGGCGAGTTCGTCACGCTCCTGCAGACAACGCTGATCAACCGCGGCTACGACGTCGGCCCGCTGGGTGCGGACGGAGACTTCGGGAGATGCACTCAGGCGGCCGTTGTTGCCTTCCAGCAGGCCAACGGGCTCGAAGCCGACGGAATAGTCGGCCGGCGCACCTGGGCGGCTCTGGACGCCTCTCAGAGCGTCCCAGCGGCAAGCCACTACACCGCCACCATCACCGGCTTGACCAAGGATCAGGTCACCGCACTGCTCAAAGCCTATCCAAAAGCGGATGTGACGGAAGAGAGGGGGTGACGGGGATGTCTGATGCTATAGTCGTCGCCCTGATCACCGGGGCCTGCGCGGTGATCGCCCAGTTGGTCGTGGCCAAGCTCAACAACGATAAGCTGTTCAGCGAGCTGGACAGGCGGTCGGAGCTGACCGACCAGAAGCTGGAAGCCAAAATCAACCAATATGCTGCAGTCACTGATACGAAATTGGAGGAGCTGACCAGGGAGGTCAGGGCTCACAACAACTTCGCGCAGAGAATGCCAGTGTTAGAGGAAAAAATAGCGAATCTGGAGAAAAGGAGCTGAATGAAGATGAAGCTGAATGACCGGGTTTACGATGTTCTGAAATGGGTCGTGATCGTGGTGATCCCCGCTCTGGCTACGGCCTATGTTGCCCTGTCTGGGATTTGGGGCTGGCCCTATGCTGATGAGATCGCGAAGACCGCGGCCGCGGTGTGTACGCTGCTGGGTGCGCTGCTGGGTATCAGCACTGCTCAGTATAACAAGGAAAAGAAGCCGCCTGATGTTTAGTGAGTGATAAGCCTGAGGTTTCGGCCTCAGGCTCTTTTTTTGTGCAATTCTATACGGTACACGGCTGTTGCAGAGTTCGGATATTGTACTGTTTGGCCTGCCATTTGATCATCATCCGAACTCAGGCTCTCCAAAGGGATCCTGGCGTTTCCTTCGACTTCGTTGACCACCAGTTTGATGTAATCATCGAAAACGTAGACGGCGTTGACGAAGGACCGGATGATAAACTCCCTGTGAACCGGATCCTCTCTATCCCCCGCTGCGAACCGGTGGAGGAAGAAGAGGATCCGTTTTTTGCTTAACAGCTGATCCTGCGAATACTTCAGCTCTTCGATGTGCTCCCGGAGCGCATCCGCCTGTTCCTCCAGAGACTTCAGTTTGACCACAGTGGTTTTGCTCCAGATCCGCTGGGCGATGGCGTCATTGAGGGCGTCAATCTGATCGTCCACCTCCTTCAGCTCTGCTTTGAGCGCCGGCAGCGGAGAGTCTGCGAGGCGCTTTTTTTGTTGCTCCATGAGTACATCCGCAATCCGGTCCATCTCTTCTGGGGTGAGAACGTGATCCATGATATAGTTCATCACGGTGTCTTCCAAATACTGCTTCGGCACACTGTGCTTATCGCAGCCCTTCCGGGCCTTGTGAGCCTGGCATGTGTAGTAATAGTACCGGGCGCCCGTCTTCGATGTGCCGCAGTCTCCGACCATAGCTGCTCCGCAGTGGCCGCAAAAAGCCTTGCCCGTGAGCAGGTAGTCCACCGCTCCGGTTTCGTAGTGCTTCGATGTCTTCTTCCGCATTTTCTGTGCTTCCTCCCATTCCTCGCGGCTGATGATTGCCGGCATCCCGCCTTCAATGCGGTGGCCGCTGTAGATGTAAACACCCGTGTACCGCTCATTCCCGACAGCATTCAGCACGCCGGAAAGCGCCCATTTGTGCCCGCGTGCGTTTGTGACACCCTGGCCGTTGAGCTGCTTGGCGATGTTCGCAGCGGACCACCCAGCACAGTACAGGGCGAAAATCTGCCGTACAATGGCGGCTTCTTCTTCGTTAATAACATAGGTGCCGTCAGCGGCGTGCCCGTAGCCGTACACCCGGTTTCCGTTCCAAAGGCACTTTCTGGCGTTGTCGGCGAGGCCCCGGATCACGTTCTCGCTGAGCGTCTTGGAGTACCATTCCGCGGTGGCCTCCAGCATGCCCTCCAGCAGGATCCCGGCGGAGCCCTCCGGGATTGGTTCCATTGCGCTCAGAACACGCACGCCAGCCCGTCTGAGATGGCCTTTAAACACGGCCGCGTCTTCCCTTGACCGGGCGAAGCGGTCCGTCTTCCAGACGATTACAACGGCAAATTTCCCGGCTCTGGCGGCATTCATCATGCGGTTGAATTCTGTACGGGCTTCAATGTGCCGGAAGCCAGACTTGGCATGGTCGGCGTATTCGTGCACAATGGTCAGGCCCTGCCGGCGGGCGTACTCTCTGATATCCTTCAGCTGCTGCTCAATGGAGACATCCCGCTGGCCGGCAGAGGAATAACGGGCGTAGGCCACAGCTGCGGTCGGGGAACACTGAGGCGCTGCTGGTTTCTTCATGATACGATTTCCTTTCTGATGACACTTTATCGTTTCTTAGGAAACATATTCTTTGCGATTCTCGCCTGCTGCATGAGATACGCCTGTCCTTCCTGTGTGAGCGACTCATAAATCTTTCCGAGTTCAAGCACATCCTGATGCTGCTGGTCACGGATCTGCTGTTTGGTTTTGTTTTCCTGTATGTTCGCATCCAGCATGGCGATAACATCCGGGTGGAAGGGCCTTGTAAGGTTCGGGAGCTTCATGCCATTCTTCATGGCAGATATTCCTTCCGTTAAGTTAATAACAACAGGCGCATCGTCATCCAATTCGGCGAATAATTGGTCAATCGTCATTCCAACCCCGGCTGCTATGTTTTTATATGTTTCAATGGAAAGTTCAATCGGTTTTTTGGTGGCCGGGTTCATGTTCTTTTCCAACATACTTACCAATGAATTGGATATATCGCAACGCCTTGCCAGCTCTCTCTGGGATATTCCCATTTTCTTTCGGTACTCTTTTAACCATTCGCCGATTTTCATTTTCAGCCCCTCCTTGTAAAGAGGATTTTACATTATTGGCCGGCGTATGTCAAATTTATTTTCCAAAATTCGTAAAATGGACTTGACACGGCAATTCGCATAGAGTATTATGTGCGTGTTAAATTCATTTTACACAGGAGGGAGGTGAAAAAAAGCATGGGATTCAGGCTGAAAGAAGTCCGTGAAGAAAAAGGGATGAGCCAGGAAGAGCTGGAAAAGGCCAGCGGGATCAGTAGACAGACCATTTCCTCGATCGAGAACGGGAAAACGACAAGCGTAATGAGCGGGACTCTTGTAGCTCTTGCGCGGGCCCTGGGGACAACTGTGGACAAAATTTTTTTTGACGATGCTGTTTAATGGATTAAACAGCGAACCAGAAAGGAGAAACAAAATGTACGAAATCAAGATTTTTAACAACGAGCAGTTTGGTCAGATCCGCGTGATCGATCAGAACGGAGAGCCCTGGTTCGTGGGAAAGGAAATTGCAACAATTCTCGGTTACAAGAATCCGCAGGAAGCCATTCGCACCCATGTCGAAGACGAAGACAAAGGGATGAGCGAAATCCTCACCCCCGGCGGTAAACAGATGATGCCCATCATCAATGAGTCCGGCCTTTATAGCCTGATCCTGACCAGCAAGCTTCCGGCTGCGAAGCAGTTTAAGCACTGGGTCACAAGCGAAGTTCTCCCCGGCATCCACAAGCACGGCATGTACGCCACGCCCGAAACTGTAGAAAAGATGCTTGGTGATCCTGATGTGATGATCCGCATCCTGCAGGAGATGAGAGACGAGCGGGCCCGCCGCGTGAAGGCGGAGGAAAAGATCGCACTGGATGCGCCTAAGGTTCTGTTCGCGGACTGTGTGTCCCAGGCCGATAACGAGATCCTGGTCGGAGAGCTGGCCAAGCTGCTGAAGCAGAACGGCATGGACATCGGCCAGAACCGGCTGTACGACCGGCTGCGGACCGAAGGCTACATCATGAAGGGCAGCACCGTCCCGACCCAGCGCGCTATGGAGCTTGGCCTGTTCCGGGTGATCGAGCGGAGCATCGTCCAGCCGAACGGCACGACCCGGGTAACGCAGACCACAAAGGTCACCGGCAAGGGGCAGCAGTACTTCGTGAACCGCTACATCGGCAACGGAGGGAGCAATGGCTGACATTCAGGTCACAGAGTGCACAATGGCCCGCGTAAAACCTAATTACGCGGCCAGTGCTCCGGGCCTGCTGGAAGCCTGTATGGCGTTCTGGGCGGACCCGGAGCGGGAAGTGGAATATGAAGCCTGGGAGAGGGAGGAAAGCGAGAAATGGAAAAGTACCGCACACTGAAGACGGCCATGGGCCGGAAGTTTCGCGTCAAAATGACCCCCGGGGAGATCGCCGACAGGTGGCTCTACCGGGCAGCGATCACCCTGGTGCCGGCAGCCTGGCTGATCATCGCCTTTTCGCTCTGGCTGCGGGGGTGACGGTATGGGAGATAGCTACAAGGTTCTCCCGCGCCCCGATCGGATCAAAGCGACTTGGGAGCGGGACATCGGCAAGTATCCGGACACCATCACCGTCGAGATGAGCGACGGGGCAAAGGTCAAATATCGGCTCGATGTGGAGCAGCCCCACCCGTGCTTTGAGCGGGCTATGGAGATCATCCGCGGTTACCCGCCAACCTACGGACGGCATGAAAAAAGGCCGTGACCGGTGGCACGGTGCACGGCTGTTTGAAGGAGAATACGTGATTATTGTATCACAGAAGGAGCGAAAAATGAATCACATTTATTCTGACACTGAGGTTCGTAACCTCATCAACAAGGCTGTGGTCGGTGCGATCAGCGAGGTCATCTACGACCCGGACAAGCATCCCAAGCAGGACCAGCGGGTCATAATCATGGGCATTATGTTCTTGGCCACCGAACTGGACGAGATCCTGGCAGAGGAGGGACGGAAAGATGGATAAGGGCAGGCTGACGATCAAAGATGTCGACACGGGCTTTTTTACCGTGGAGCATACCATCACCGGCTGGAGTGACGACGAATTCGCCGAGCTCTGCGGGATGCGTACCGACGAGGCGCTGCAGTGGATCCTGGCCGAGCTGGATGAGCGCAAGGCCGGTCTGGGCACCGCCTGGCACAATGGCTACGGCATCCACAGATGCAATATCAACATCGCCCGCCGCGCTGTGATCATCACGACCGGCAAAAGCTGCTGCTGATTGGTGGTGGAGTCGTGGACAAGCGAATTGGCCGGGATGGTGACGGACGATGGGCCCGTAGCGTGCGGCATACACCGCTGCCGGCAGAGGCCGAAAAGGTGCGGCGGTGGATTAAACGGACGATACAGAAGAAGCAGATCACACATGACGATCTGTCTCAAGCGGCTGGAATCTCGCTGACCCAGTTGAGCCGGATCACCGCCGGGTGCTCCGAGACGAAGATAAGCACGCTGGTCAGGATCGTCGAGGCGCTGGGCTACAGGATGGTGTTTATTCCGGAGGACAAGATCCGGGAGGCCCGGGAGCGGCAGCAGTAGTTAACATTTTAGGAGGAATGCGAAACATGGATAGGGCGGGAGTAACGAAGAAGACGGAAGAGTTAAAGAAATTGATTGCGGAGCATCCGGATTATCCGATTGTGGTGCTCGCGGGCGAAGAAGCAAATTCTGGAGATTATAGCTGGATGTATTGCTCTGACATCAGTTTTGATGTCGGGGAAATCCTGGACGCTGAATATTACGACTATAACGATGCGATGATCACGGACAGGGATCGGCTGGAAGAGATTGTCGAGGAAAGGCTGTTTGACACCGGGCTGGAGGGAGAAGAGCTGGAAAAGGCGATAAAAGCGAAGATTGCGGAGCTTGAGCCGTACTGGACGGACGTGATTGCGATCTATGCGACAAACTAAGATGGAGGAATGTGAATGAATGCTGACAGCTGCATTCAGACGGTTGAAACATTAAGACGGATGGCCCTGAATGTTCGTGGTTTAATCGATGTAGTTGATGATACGAATTGCAACGAAATCATAACCTTGCTGAAAAGGCAGATACCTGCAGAGCCGATAAGGATGCACCATGTAGAGCATAGGCAAACGGACAATTACAGGTGTCCAAAATGCGGGGACGATGTGTACTTTGAACAGCGTTTTTGCGAATGCTGCGGACAGGCGGTGAAGTGGGAATGAAAGAGATTATCTATGAGGAACGGCAAATTACTTCTTCTGACGGTTCTGTGGTCGGGGTTCATCGTGTGCAGAAGCAGGAACTTGTCCTGTGCAAGGATTGCAAATTCCGTCAAAGCAGGGTTTCCAGAATAATTGACAATAAGGTTTGTTACTTTTGTGAGGTGGTAAAAGGCTACAAGCCACCTGAATGGTTCTGCGCTGACGGAAAACGGAATAGGAGGAATGAGAAGTATGACAGTTGATCAGCTTATCAAAAGATTGGAAAAGGTAAAGACCAAGGACGCAAATGTTGTTATCCTGACTGATTACAGGAACGCACACACTCCATACCGATTTCCAAGCAGAGTAGTTGTGGAGCACGATATGGAAACAGATGATGTGGAAGTTGTCATCGAAACGGACGAAGGCTGATAGGAGAAATGCGAATGAACCGTAGAAATACATTCATACCATTAGATATTCAATGTTTCTGGTGCAATGGTCAAGCAGATAGAGGAACGGTCAATTCTGGTACGCTCAACGCCGTAACTTATTTTTGCACGCGATGCGGCGCGGTATCACACTTCGCGGTAAATGACAAGCAGAAAATAACAAGCATCGAGGTTGAGTATAAATCGACAGACAAAGGAACATAATAGGAGGAATGAAGATGCTAGACCGTGAGAAGGTTATCAAAGCGGCAGAAATTTGTCTTCGATATATTGATGATGGGGATTGCCCAACAGAATGCCCGTATTTTGATTTATGCACCCAATATGAAAAAAGAGTTGTATTTCAACCGCTTATTCGTGATTCCCTTGCCCTGCTGAAAGAGCAGGAAGCGGTTGAGCCAATACCGTCAACAGATGATTCCGATTTGTGGCGGTGCGGTTATTGCAATAGTCAGATTTTCAGATGCACACATCAGCGGTTTTGCCATGAGTGCGGACGGGAGGCGAAGTGGGAATGATCAAGGAATACATTGTGGAAATCACTGATGAGGTGATGCCCTATGCGTTTGAGCGGTTTGAAAATGAGTATGCCCCGGAGCAAGAACTTATCCGGTGTAAGGATTGCAAATTCCGGCAAAGTGGGGTTATCAGAATAATTGATGGTAAAGAGTGCAATCTTTGCGAAGTGGTAAAAGGCTACAAGCCAGCAGATTGGTTCTGCGCTGACGGAAAAAGGCGGAGGTGGTGAAATGGGATGAGTGAAAAGATTGAGTTCATCGAATCATACATCAAGGTTCAAGGTGGCGATTATCAATGGAACGATAATCACGGGGAACTCATCCGGTGCAAGCGCTGCAAATATTATGACGAAGAAAGAGGAACCTGCGCTAAAAATCATGTGCATGGGGATGCCGAAACTTGGTTTTGCGCTGATGGAAAACGGAAAGATTAATCAGCATAAGGAGCGGAATATGAACTAAGTAAGGAGATGAGCAAATGACATTGTATGAGATTGACGCTGCGATCCTGGCCTGTGTTGACCAGGAAACGGGTGAAGTCATTGACGCCGATGCGCTGGATGCCCTACAGATGGCGCGGGACCGCAAGATCGAAGGCGTGGCCCTCTGGGTGAAGGATCTTCGAGCAGAGGCTGAAGCCATCGGGAATGAGGTCAAAAACCTGACGGCCCGGAAGAAGGCAGCGGAGAACAAGGCCGAACGACTGAAGCTCTGGCTGGGCTCTGCGCTGGAGGGCGAAGTATTCAAGTCCAGCCGGGTCCGGGTGAGCTACATACACAACACGAAACTGAACGTTCCGGATGAGCATGGGCTGGTTGAGTTCCTGCAGACGCTGGAAAAGCCGGAGCGGTTCCTGCGGTTCAGTGATCCAGAGATACGAAAGGACGAGGTTAAGAAGGCCCTGAAGGACGGATACATGATTCCCGGCGCGGAGCTGGAAGCGACGGAGAGCGTCGTGATTAAGTGAGAAAGGAGGCAATAAATTGGGGATTCCAGTTTTAATCATCGGAGAAAGCGGCAGCGGGAAGACCTACGCCATCAAGGGCATGGATCCGGAAAAAGTCGGAATCTTCATGTGCGAAAAGAACCGGCTGCCGTTCCGGAAGCAGTTCAAGACATATAAGGTCAAGAACATGATTGACCAGGAGAACCGGATCATCAGGCAGGGTCAGGTCATCTACATGTTGCTGAAGCATCCGCGGAATCCGGATCTGAAAAGCTATGTGATCGATGACAGCCAGTACATCATGGCCAATGAGTTTTTCGACCGATCCGCAGAGAAGGGTTATGACAAGTTCACGGACATCGGGAGCACATTCCGGAATATTGTCCACCTGGTTAACAATGAGCTCCCGGATGACGTGATCGTATACTTCCTGCACCACCCGGAGATCGATATGAACACTGGGAAGCAGAAAGCAAAGACCATTGGCAAGATGCTGGATGAAAAATTGACACTGGAAGGCTGCTTTGACATCGTGCTCTTTGCCAGGACAAACGGATCTGAGCACTGGTTCGACACCCAGAGCAGCGGGATGGACACCGCGAAAAGCCCGGAGGAAATGTTTGATGGACGGATCCCGAATGATCTTGCGATGGTAGACGCGAAGATCCGGGAATACTATGGGATTTAAATTTAAGGAGGATATAAAAATGAAACCTATTGCTGGATTTAAGACTGAGGCCCCTGCTACTGGTTACCCGATGCTGCCGAAAGGACTGTACGTTGCTGCCATCCAGAACGTGAAGGTTGAGGGCAATGAGCCGGATCAGCGGCTTGTCCTCCGCCTGGACATCATTGATGGCGAATACGCTTCCTATTACACCAAGCGCTACAACAGCGAAGCCAATTCCGGCGGACGCTATGAAGTGAAGTATAAGGGCGACTTCCGCATCCAGATTCCGGATCAGAACAATCCGAAGCGGGAGCATTTCGACTGGGACCTGCGGGCGTTGAACAATGCCATGTGGGCTATTGAGGACAGCAATGACGGATACCACTGGGACTGGAACGAGGCGAGCCTGCGCGGCAAAATCGTGGGCATCAATGTCCGTCAGGGCAGTTTTAATGGCGTTCCCTACACCACAATCGGACGCCTTGAAAGCGTGAAGATGCTCCGCGAAGGCAAGTGCAAGCTGATGAATGACATGAAGCCGCGTACCAGCGGTGATCAGAGCGGATCCCAGGGGCCTTCAGCTTCCGCTCCGACCTTCACTATGGTAGATGAGGAAGTGCCGTTTTAATGGTGCTTTATGAGGATACGCGCCAGCAGGCCGGAAAACATCGGAACATTCACGCCTACTGTGCTCAGCGCGGGATCCGCATTATCCGGCAGGCTCTGAACGTTGGCGATTACCAGATTGCCGGCAAGGGCGATATCAGCGTAGACACCAAGCAGGGCGTGCTGGAGATTGCAGGAAACGTATTCCAGGATCACGCAAGATTCCGGGATGAGTGCATCCGGGCAAAGGATTGTGGGATCCAACTCTATGTGCTAATTGAGGAAACACTGCCAGGAGGCCGTCTGGACAGATGGCGGCCTCCCATTTCATGGAACGGTCGCCCGGTTGCCCGATTCGATCCGGCGATCCTCAGAAAGGCAATGATCACCATGCAGCAGGAATACGGCGTGCGCTTCCGTTTTTGCGACGCACGAAGCACAGGGAGAATGCTGATTGATTATCTGACAGGAGAGAGATTCTGATGATACGACTGTCTCAGAGTGAAAGAGCCATCTGGACGGATGCTTACAAACTGCACGAGCAGTTCGTGGATCTGAAGAACACTGACACGGATTTTGAACGTCTCTATGCGGCGCTTCTCAGATTCAACAGCGCACACGGAGACACGCCACTTTCACGGTGCCTGGCTCTGGCACTGATTGACTATTTTAACGAAATTGCAAAGAAGGAGGCAGTAACTTGATTCCACAACCTGGCATCAATCACGATTATTATTCCGCGATAAACAGCTCCAAGTGGGCTAATGAAACCCGCCCGGCCATTATCAGGCGCGACGGCGAAAAGTGCCGGATCTGCGGGAACACGAACGATCTGCAGGTGCACCATATCCGGTATCAGAACGACCGCGGAGAAAACGATTTTTTCAATCATAAGTGGCTCGTTACCCTGTGCAGACCGTGCCACAAGATCCTTTCAGATGCCGTCGAAAAAGCGAAGGGTACAAGGATTGAGGTTCCGGCGTTTATGGTCAGGCCGGGATTCAACGCAGCCATGCAGATCGAAAACAAGATAAAGCACGCAGCGTACCTCTCTGAATCCGAGCTCGTTTCGGACACGCTGTTTGAACTCTGGATGGGATCCTTAAGCCGGCAGCCGATCAACATGAGAAGCCTTGCCGTTCTGAAGCCCATAGGACAGATCGTCGTGGATACCATCGAATATCAGGCAGGAATGACGGCTATGGGATATGGCGTGGCATTTGTCGAGCGAACAATCGTCAAGATCACACAGTATCTTGCCGAAGCCTACAATCACTATATGAGTGAAGGTTTCGGAGACGCCTGGTTCCAGCGTGAACACGGCCTGAACTCCGCTCAGATGGCAAAGGTCCGGAGAAACGCCGGGCGGCTTATCAGCAAGGGAGTTATTTCAAACGCAGAAGTCTTCCGCAAGGGAGCGGGTGCCAGTGGCTGAGCGAAATGCTAATGGATTTATCACCCTCGACAGAACGATTCTCCAGTGGCGGTGGTACACCGTTCCGAGCACTGCTCATCTGTTTGTCTACCTCATTCTTAGGGCGAACCATGAGGACCGTGATTTTATGGGGATCACGGTCCATCGCGGGGAACTTATAAGCAGTTTGAAGCACATAAGCGAAGATACGGGCCTCTCAATTAATCAGGTTCGGACAGCAATAAAACACCTGATTAGCACAAGCGAAATCACAAGCACCTCGACGAACCGCTACACGTTGATTTCTATAGTGAATTATGACCTTTATCAGAGCGTGACCACAAACAAAAGCACAAACAGATCACAAACAAAGCACAAACAGATCACAAACAGATCACAACAAACAACAACTAACAACAATGTAACCACTAAGAACCATGAGAACAATGTTTGTGTAACACCCACACTCGCGGATGCCGTTGCGTATTTTTCCGAGCGAAAGCGCAGCGAGGCAGACGCCGGGAAGTTCTACAACTATAACCAGGCCCGTGGCTGGAAGATTGGAAAGAACAAGATCATGGACTGGCATAGTGCAGCTGACATGTGGATCGCTGAACAGCAGGACGTCAGCGCCGGGAACATCCAACAGGAACAACCAATGGATAAGGAGTATGAGTAATGGCTGGATTTGTGATTGATGAAAACGAAATTAGGAAAGCCATCTCAATCTTTCATCCGGACGGGCGGGAGTTTGAAATCAGATTGGTGGAGGGCAAATGGAACTCCGCCGGCGTGTTTAACAATGCCGACACTCTGATCGATGCTCTTCGCTCCGCCCGGATCCGGCCGGGTGCGAACGTCTATATGACACTGAACCGGCTGAATGATGCCTGTTACGATCGGAAGCACCGGGACACGTTTATCGAGTACATTTCGCCAACAGTCAGCGACACCGACGTCACTGGGTACGACTGGCTGCTGGTTGACGTGGATCCGAGACGGCCCGCCGGAACAAGCTCAACAAAGGAGCAGCTGCAGGCATCCAGGGAAACCGCAAAGCGGATTTATTCCTGGCTGAAAGAGCGAGGGTGGTATGACCCGATTGTCGGGCACAGCGGAAACGGCACGCACCTGATCTATAAAATTGGGCTGGAAGTGACAAAGGAGCGGACGCTGCTGGTCCAGAACACGCTCCGGATCATTAACATGTTCTTTGCTGATGACAGCATAGATATCGACCTGACAACCTTTAATCCGAGCCGAATCTGCAAACTCTACGGCACGATAGCCAGAAAAGGCGCACACACGGAGAAGCGTCCACACCGGATGAGCAAAATCTTGCAGGTCCCGGAACGGATCGAGAAGAATCCGGCCAGCTATCTGGAAGAGTTGACAGCCCAGTTGCAGCAGGAAAAGCCGCAGGCGTACAACGGCTATAATCCCGGATCGTTTGACCTTCAGAAATGGATTGATGACCACGGAATTGAGGTCAGCGAAAAGCAAAGCTGGACGGGTGGAACAAAGTGGATCCTTGATCATTGCCCATTTAATCCGCAGCACAACCATAAAGATGCCGCAATTATCCAGACCACCGACGGGAAGATCTGCTATAACTGCTTCCATAACAGTTGCGCGGATAAAAAATGGAAGGAGTTCCGGCAGTTCTATGAGCCGGACGCCTACCAGCACGATGTCGTGCCGGCAGTGCCGAACTACATGCTGACAAAGCCTGCCGACTTTGGAAAAGTCAAAGAAGACTTTAAAAATGCCAGGATTCAGGAGTTCCGGAATCAGCCGGACGGGCCGGTATTCAGAACAACGGAAGAGATTCGGGCCAGGGTGGTGCCAAACGAAGCGCACATCATGACCGGGATCCGCCGGATTGATGAGCAGATGATCGGCCTGAAGAAGGGCTATGTATCGGTTCTGAGCGGCCTCAGATCTTCCGGGAAAAGCTCCATTCTCAGTCAGTTGGTTATCCAGTGCCGGGAGCAGGATCTGAAGTGTGCTCTGTTCTCCGGAGAAATGAGCGACAAGCAGTGTCTTAAGTGGCTAACGCTGCAGGCCGCCGGAAAGGCTCATGTGCATGGCACAAAGTATGAAATGGTCTACTATCCGAACGATAATGCAGCGGAGGCAGTTTCCAAATGGCTGGATGGGTATGTTTACGTTTACAACAACGATTACGGTAACCAGTTCAGTAAGATGGAAGGCCACCTGTCCAGGGTGATACAAGAGAAAGAACTGGATCTGGTTCTGATTGATAACCTGATGGCGCTGAACATCGAGGACATGGACCGCGATCTGTATGTCCGGCAGACTAAGTTTGTGCGGGAACTTAAGAAGATCGCCCAGGGGCTGAACGTGCATGTGCTGTTTGTGGCTCATCCCAGAAAGGCGAGCGGTTATCTACGAATGGACGATATTTCCGGAAGCGGTGATCTTAGTAACGCCGCCGACAACGTGTTTATCATTCACCGGGTGGACGCCGATTATAAGAAACTGACACAACAATTCTTCCAGTGGAAGTCTGACAATGCTCTGTACCGGGCCGATAACGTGATTGAGATCTGCAAGGATCGCGATTACGGGAACAGAGATGTGTATGTTCCTCTGTACTTTGAAAAGGAAACGAAGCGCCTTAAGAACAGCGCTGCAGAGGCTTTGCACTATTCCTGGGAAAAAGATTTCAATCCGGCGGATGAGTTTATTGAAGTGCAGCTGACTGATGAGGAGCTGCCATTTTAGGAGGTGGGCGTAATGACCGACTGCCCGTGCCGGGGCTGCGAAGACCGGCACTTCGGGTGCCACGCTGAATGCGAACGATACAAAAGCTGGAAGACAGAATACGAAGAGACAACCAGGGCGCTCCATGACGAATACGCCTACAACGGCAACGACCGGAATCGAAAGCGCTACTGGTCCTGGCTGAAGAGGGAGCAGAGACGATGAAGAAGAGAGAGAAGTACAAATTGCCGCCGGAGAGCTGCGAGCGCCTCAAACGCACGGAGCTGGTGGCGATGAAGCTGATGCTGGCACATCTGAGCACGGCCGCTTACTGGTTGGACGACCTAAAGGAGCGCTTCGAGTGCATCCCATACGGAAAACAGCGGGCAGCTGCAGCAGTAGGCATGCTGCGCTCCATCTGCGACGATGTGTCCGGGACGATCCCGGAGAGCCAGCTAAAACAGCTGTATGGGACCATGAAAGACTATGATTTGAGGCTGCTGCCGAAATTGTCGCCAGGGTCGCCGAACATCATCCTGACCAGAGAGGACGGCGTGGCCCTGATCAACCTGGCAAGGAACAAATGCCACGACTGCGTGGAGGACGGCGAGGGCGCGAGGCAGTGCAAGCTGTACCAGTTCCTGGAGGCAACAACGCCGCTGGATGACTATGGCGACGGGCTGCTGTGCCCGTACATGCAGGCGGGATGGGAGTGATATAAGCTATGGCTAATAATGAGCCACCGCGCATCCCGTCGCTGTGTTGGGACTGCGCGAACGCTGTCATGGGCTGCGACTGGTCCCGGGAGTTTATCCCGATTGATGGCTGGACGGCGACACGGCGGGATCTGCACATTGCTGTCGGGCACGCGACAGAGTCTTACATAGTGCACGACTGCCCCGCATTCGCCCGGGACGCAATCGGAGGCGGGCAGAAATGGTGGCAGGACGGGGAGCCGGTCGTGCGGTCGAAGATGAGAGGCAGGAAGCCATTTGGAGGTTACGAGGTGGATGACTAAACGGGAGCTGTTGGAGTCATACAGGGCAATGGTAATTGACATCAATCTGATGGAGGAGCGCCTGGCATTCCTTGGGCGCTACATTGGCGGTCCGAAACCGCTCAGAGGTGTGCAGCTGACAGGGATGCCAAGAGGGACGAATGATCCGGAGGCGGCCATCTTGCAGCAGGAAGACAGCGATGCTGCGCTGCTCGACAAGATCCAGCAGAGGCTGAGTGAAACACGCAGACTGACATGGCAGTTTGAGCAGATCCTGGAGGACATCGCTGATCGGTGGGTGCGGGACATTGTGCAGGCGTACTACGGCCTGGGGTACTCTGACGAAAGGATTGGCATCGAGGTAGTCGGTATGAGTCAGTCAAACGTCAACAAACTTCGGAATGATTTTTTGAGGCAGTTGGATGAAAATGGGTAAAAAATTATAGAAGTGGTAATGAACATATAGTAACCTTATATCGTCGGAACCTGCCACCCAGGGTCGACACTCCTTTATTCAGGCAGGCGCTCGCAAACGTGGGCGCCTGTCAGTGTTTGTAAAAATCCATGAGAAATGAGTTTGCGGCATTCTACAAGTCTTGGCCGTGGATCCGGTGCGCACGCGCCTACAAGGCCAGCAAGAACGGCCTGTGTGAGCGTTGTCTGAAGGACGGGCTGATCGTCCCGGGCGAAGAGGTGCACCACAAGCAGCGCCTGACACTGGAGACACTGGACGATCCTGCTGTGGCTCTGAACTGGGACAACCTTGAGCTTTTGTGCAAGCGCTGTCACTTAGAGGAGCACAAAAAGGTTCGCTGGCGCGTGGATGACATGGGCCACGTGGATCTGTAAAGCCCCCCTGGTCGAAAATTGAAGCGGGAGGGCGCTCGGC